>JAESFZ010000438.1_pt1 | contig 14537 bp, 11 predicted proteins | sample 9269561 | NCBI WGS metagenome assembly JAESFZ01 (sample SAMN14515552, study PRJNA621657) | algae metagenome | isolation source: Tildeniella nuda ZEHNDER 1965/U140 and co-occurring heterotrophs from wet... | place: Switzerland: Stansstaad, Zurih | collected 1965-01-01
GTGCGGGTGGTGGAACTGGGCTCCATGGGCCGGGCCGCGATCGACCTGGACCTGGTGCAGTCCGCCCTGAGCCAGCAGATCAGCCGCCTGGAAAGCGAGCTCAGCACCCGCCTGCTGCAGCGCACGCCGCGCGGCGTGGTGCCGACCGACGCCGGCGCCGCCTTCTTCCGAGAAGCCCAGCTCACGCTGCGCCATGCCGCGCAGGCCGTGCGCGCCGCCCAGCAGGCCCGCCTCTCGGGCACCGTGAGTGTGGGGTTGGCGCCCACTACCGCTGCCATGCTTGGCCTGCCGTTGATGCAGGCCATGCAGACGCGCTACCCGGACGTGCGCCTGCACATGGTCGAAAGCATGTCTGGCCACCTGGCCACCCTGCTCAACGCGCGCGAACTCGACCTTGCCGTGCTGTTCGACGCCCGCCTGCACGCCCAGCCCGACGGCCCCGGCAGCCGGCTCTGGCAAGTGCAGCCGCTGCTGTCGGAAGACCTGTTCCTGATCGGCTCGCGGCGCGATACCCGCCCGCGGCCCGCCACCGTGCGCCTGGCCGACCTGGGCGACGAACCCCTGATCCTGCCGACCGGGCCGCACGGCCTGCGCAGCACGCTGGACGCCGCCTTTGCACGCGCCGGCGTGGTGCCGCGCGTGGTGCTGGAAGTGGACTCGCTGCCCATGCTCATGGCCGCCATCGACGCTGGCCTGGGCGTCACCCTGCAGCCGCGCGCCGCACTGGGCCGTTTCCCCGACGCGAACCAGCGCTTTTTCCTGGTGCACATCGACGACGCGCAGGCCAGCCGCGCCAACCTGCTGTGCAGCCTGTCCGAAGACGAGCTGTCGCCCGCCGCGCTGGCCACACGCGTCGTCATTCGCGACACCGTGCGCGGGCTGGTGGAAGGCGGCCATTGGCCCGGCACGCACCTGTGGCATCACGAATCGTGATGCCCCCATGCCCGCACTGACCTTCACCGCGGGCAGGCGCCTGCCTACAGTTCACCCTCGAACCGGTCCCACGCCGGGCGGCATGAGGAGTGAAATTTCTTGGAAACCGATGTACTGGTGATCGGGGGCGGCAACGCCGCCCTGTGCGCCGCCCTCATGGCGCGCGAGGCAGGCGCCAGCGTGCTGCTGCTGGAAGCCGCGCCGCGTGCATGGCGCGGCGGCAACTCTGGGCACACCCGCAACCTGCGCTGCATGCACGATGCCCCGCAGGACGTACTGATCGAGGCCTACCCCGAAGAAGAGTACTGGCAAGACCTGCTCAAGGTCACCGGCGGCCAGACCAACGAACACCTCGCGCGCCTCACCATCCGCGCCTCGTCCACCTGCCGCGACTGGATGCGCAAGCACGGTGTGCACTTCCAGCCGCCGCTCTCGGGCGCCCTGCACGTGGCACGCACCAACGCCTTTTTCATGGGCGGCGGCAAGGCGCTGGTGAACGCCTACTACCGCAGCGCCGAAAAGCTCGGCGTGCGCGTGCGCTACGAAACCCCGGTGGACCGCATCGAGATCGACAACGGCCGCTTCGTTGCCGCGCACACCCGGGCCGGTGAGCGCATTGCTGCAAAAACCTGCGTGCTCGCCGCCGGCGGCTTCGAGTCCGACCTGGCCTGGCTGCGCGAAGCCTGGGGCCAGAACGAGCGCGGCGAATGGCCCGCCGACAACTTCCTCATCCGCGGCACCGCCTACAACAAGGGCGTGCTGCTGCGCCACCTGCTCGAAGACCACGGCGCCGATCGCATCGGCGACCCGACACAGGCGCACATGGTCGCCATCGACGCGCGCGCCCCGCTGTACGACGGCGGCATCTGCACCCGCATCGACTGCGTGTCGCTCGGCGTGGTCGTCAACCAGGAAGCGCGCCGCTTCTATGACGAAGGCGAAGACTTCTGGCCCAAGCGCTACGCCATCTGGGGCCGGCTCGTGGCGCAGCAGCCGCAGCAGATCGGCTATTCGATCATCGACAGCAAGGCCATCGGCCGCTTCATGCCGCCCGTGTTCCCCGGCGTGAAAGCCGACACCCTGCCCGACCTCGCCCGCCAGCTCGGGCTGGACGTGGACACCTTCATGCACACCCTCAACCAGTACAACGCCGCCTGCCGCGTCGGCACCTTCGACCACACCGCGCTCGACGACTGCCACACCGAAGGCCTCACACCCGCCAAAACACACTGGGCCCGCCCCATCGACACCGCGCCCTTCTTCGCCTACGCCGTGCGCCCCGGCATCACCTTCACCTACCTCGGCCTGCGCACCGACGACACCGCCGCCGTGCGCTTCAACGACCAGCCCAGCCCCAACCTGTTCGTGGCCGGCGAGATGATGGCCGGCAACGTGCTCGGCAAGGGCTACACCGCCGGCGTGGGCATGTCCATCGGCACCGCCTTCGGCCGCATCGCCGGCACCCAGGCCGCGAAAGCCGCGAAGCAACAGGAGGTGCAGCATGCAAGCGCTTGAAGCCCTCACCCGCGACGCCCGCTCCCTCGCCCAGGGCGAGGTCGTTCTATCCGCGCCCGAAACCGAAGTGGCACGGCAGATGCAGATCTGCAATGCCTGCCGCTACTGCGAAGGCTTCTGCGCCGTCTTCCCCGCCATGACACGGCGCCTGGAGTTCGGCAAGGCCGACATCCACTTCCTCGCCAACCTCTGCCACAACTGCGGCGCTTGCCTGCACGCCTGCCAGTACGCGCCACCGCACGAATTCGCCATCAACGTGCCCAAGGCCATGGCCGAGGTGCGCGGGCAAACGTATGCCGACTACGCGTGGCCACCCGCGCTCGGCAAGCTGTACCAGCGCAACGGCCTCACGCTAAGCGTCGCGCTCGCGGCCGGCCTGGCCATCTTCCTGCTGCTGGCCGTGGCCCTCAAGGGCAGCCTGTGGCCCACCGACCTGGCCGGCAACTTCTACAACCTGTTCCCGCACAACCTGCTGGTGAGCATGTTCGCGCCCGTGTTCCTGTTCGTCGTGTTCGCACTCGGCATGGGCGTAACGCGCTTCTGGCGCGACGTGACCCCCGCCACCAGCGGCAAGCCGCTGAGCCTGCCCGCCACCACCGAAGCCACGCACGACGCGCTGCGCCTGAAGTACCTGGACGGCGGCCACGGCGACGGCTGCCACAACGAGGACGACGCCTACACGCTCTCACGCCGCCGCTACCACCACTTCACCTTCTACGGCTTCATGCTGTGCTTCGCCGCCACCAGCGTGGCCACCATCTACCACTACGTGTTCGGCTGGGTCGCGCCCTATGAACTGCCCAGTCTGCCCAAGCTGCTCGGCGTGGTCGGCGGCGTGAGCCTGCTCATCGGCACTGCCGGCCTGTGGCGCCTGAACCGGCGCCGCCACCCGCTGCATGGCGACGTGGCGCAAAAGCCCATGGACCTCGGCTTCATCGCCCTGCTCTTCCTCACCAGCGCCACCGGCCTGGCACTGTGGCTGACGCGCGGCACCCCCGCGCTGGCCATCATGCTGTGCCTGCACCTCGGCGCTGTCGTGGCCCTGTTCGCCACCCTGCCCTACGGCAAGTTCGCGCATGGTGTGTTCCGCACGGCGTCGCTGCTGCGGCACGCGGTGGAAAAGCGGCAGCCGAGCCCGGTCGGCCTGGGGGCGGATTGATGGTGACGGCCCTGCCGTCGCCGCCATGCGCCGGCCCTCGCCTCACCGTGCTGCGCCTGAACCTGCGCACCGGTCAGGCCACGCAGACAGACCTGGGCATCGAAGCCGAATTTCCCACCATCGACCGGCGGCTCACCGGCCAGCGAGACCGCCACGTCATCCATGCCACCGGCACGCGCGGCGGCCTTCCGTTCTGGAGCGCCATCGCGCGCACGAATGTCGAATCGGGGACGTCCCAGCGCTTCCGCTACGGCCCGCATGCGCTGATGGAAGAACGCCTGTACGCGCCGGACAGGTCAGACCCCGGCTGGGTGATCGGCAACGTGCTCGATCTGGCGCAGAAGAAGACCTTGCTGTCGTGCTTGCCGTGGATGCGCTGTCAGACGGCCCTGTGGCGCAGGCGGCGCTGCCCTATGCGCTGCCGTTGGGGTTGCATGGGGTGTTCGAGGCGGGTCAGGCAGCGCCTGCCAGGTCGCGCGACCGCGCGTCTCGCCCCTTGCAGCGCTATTGAGCGCACTTCCTGAGTTCGTCAATCACCGGCGCGGCTTTGGTCCACGTCACGGTCAGCGCCGTTGAGCCATCGATCGACAGCTTGAAGGTTTGCTGGTCGCGCATGCCTTCCAGTGCGGCCGCCAGGCCCGGCACAGCGAATGCCACCGCGCCAATTCTCAATGCATACGGGTAGCTGAAAACCTGCACGGTCTGGGCGGGCTCGTCGTCTTGGTGCAGGGTGATTCTTGTTTTCTCCACGCGCCTCGGCTTCGGTAGACCGGGGCCGTAGAAGATGAGCCAGGCGTCGGGTTTGGGTTTCTGGAACCCGATGACGCTGACCATGGCCGCGTTGCTCCCACCGTTCTCAGGGGTGCCCTTGGCAAACGTGGCCACACAGAGCTTGCCTTCTGGCGTGTCCTTCGAAGCAGAGAACCACACGCCCTGCGCAAGCTCTTTCGCTATCTTCAGATCTCTCTGGTCTTTCTCGGCCTGAAGTTTTTTGAGCCGTGCCACTTCCTCCGGTGACAGCACGCGCGCGGGCGGGCGGCTCTTGGGCCCGAGTGAATCGAGGTAGTCCTGCCTCTCCCGGATCCAGTCGTCCATGTTGCGTTCATACGGCGCGCTGCAACCGTTGCCGTTGAAGACCATGCCGATCGGACAGGCCTCTGCCCTGAAGGGCAGCCACAGCACCATGAGCAACAGGATGGCTGGCTTCGCGAAGTGGCGCGGCATGGGGTCTTCCTCGTTGGGTTCATGGCCGACATTTCTTGCGGCCACGGAAGAATACGCCAACCCCATCAGACCGGGCTCACACCGCGCCACCCGCATCCAGCGAAGGCGGTCGCAGCAGGTCATCGTCAATCCCCATGGCCGCGCTCGCCCGCTCGACCGCCTGCCACAGGGGCGCCGGCATCTTCAGGATCTCTTCGGGCGAATCGGCCTGCGCAATCCAGGCGCTGATCTGGTGGTGCTGGTCGGGGGTCAGCAGGGCCAGGTTCAGCATCTCGTCAATGGTTTTCATGGTGTGTGTTGGTCGGGTCCCGGCATGCGGTCGGGATGATCGCCGGGTTCCGCCCATTGTCGCCATGCGGCGCGGTCAGATCAGGTTGACCCCGCGCCAGGCCCCTGTGGCCACCAGGTCCTTCACCGTTTCCCGCAGTTCCGCCCGCACTGCGGCCGCGGCGGGCGTGAGGCGGTCGGCCACCACCGAGAACAGGTAGTTCGGCCGCTTCATGTCGGCGTCTGAAAACGCGAGCGTGCGCCAGTCCTTGCGCATCTGGCCTTCAAGCAGCGCGGCCGACATGGGCTTGATGGTGGCGCCCATGCCGTCGCGCACGCAGGTCATGAGCAGTGAGAGCGAATCGATCTCGGCCACGATGCGCGTGGTGAGGTTGCGCTGTTCGAACTCGGCCGAGATGCGGCGGCGCAGGCCGTGAATGCCGGTGGGCAGGATGAGGGGCAGCTCGGCCGTTTCCGCGCAGCTGAGCTTGATGCGCCTGGGTGCCACCAGGTCGCTGTCGCCGGGCAGCATCACGAACAGCTCTTCCTCCACCAGGGGCTCGGCGGGCAGGTCGGGCACGGCGTCGCGGCTGAAGAGGATGGCGAGATCGAGCTGGCCCAGCCGCATCATCTGCGCCAGGTGGCCGCTCATGCCTTCCACCACGTTGAGCACGATGCCGGGGTACTTCTCGCGGATGCGGCGCATGAAGGGCACGCCCACCGCACACACGGTGGTGGCGGCCAGGCCCACTGACACCATGCCGTGCACCGTGCCGGGCTCCTGCCGCGCGATGGACAGCGCCTGGTCCAGCTGGCGCAGCATGAAGCGCGCGTGGTGGTGCAGGGCCGCTCCGTTTTCTGTTGGCGTCACGCCCTTCGCGGTGCGGATCAGCAGCGGCTTGCCGACCTCGGCTTCGAGTTTCGCCACGTGCTGGCTGAGTGCCGGCTGGGCGATGTAGAGCTGCCGCGACGCCTTGGCCAGGCTGCCGCTCTCGACGATCTGCACGAAGTACTTGAGCTGTCGCAGGTCCATGTCTTGTCTCCTTGTGGGGAGCACCAAGCATAGTGCAAACGCCTATAACCAAAAGCGATAGCCCATCTCGGAAAACGGTATTTTCCCTCGGAGAGGCTCCTTCCTATGATCGCTCCTGCCTTACGGTACGACCGCAACAACAGGAGACAAGCGCATGGAATCGACAACGCAATCGAAGGTGCTTTCGGCGCATCGCCGCACGATGCTCAAGACCGGCGCCGTGGTGGCCGGTGGTGCCGTTCTGGGCCTGCCCACGCTCGTGAGCGCACAGGCCGAGAAGATCAAGGTGGGGCACCTCACGCCACTCACCGGCTTCCTCGGTGCGCTGGGCGACTACGCGGTGCAGGGTATCAAGATGGCGGTGGAGGAAGTGAATGCCGCCGGTGGCGTGCTGGGCCGCCAGATCGACCTGATCAGCGAGGACTCGGTGAACCCGCAGACGGCGTCCACGAAGGCGCAGCGCATGATCGAGCGCGACAAGGTGCTGTTCCTGATGGGCGAGATCAACTCGGCCTCGGCGCTCACGATCTCGCAGGTGGCCGCGCGCAACAAGACGATGTTCATGAGCATCGGCGCGCGCTCTGACGCGCTGCGCGGCAAGGACTGCAACCGCTACACCTTCCACGTCGACATCCCGGTCACGGTGATGGTGAACGCCGCTGGCGAAGCGCTGCTGCGCCAGGGCCTGGTGAAGGACAAGAAGATCTACGCGCTGACCTCCGACTACCTGTTCGGCCACGACCTCTCGCGCCAGGCCAAGCGCTTCTTCACCGCCAACGGCGGCACGGTGATCGGCGACGAGCTGGTGCCCACCGACCTGACCGATTTCAGCTCGCAGATGATCAAGATCCGCCAGGCGCGGCCCGACCTCATCGCCACCAACCTGGGCGGCAACCAGGTCACCAACTTCGTGAAGCAGTACGCCGAGTTCGGCCTGCAGATTCCGGTGGCGGGCTTCAACCTCAACACCGCCGACGCATGGGCCGCCGGCGAGGGCAACCTGGGCGGCATCTGGCCCACGGTGTGGCACCACGAACTCAAGACGCCGGGCACGCAGGCCTTCGTCGAGAAGTTCACCAAGAAGTACGGCCGCATTCCCGAGAACCACGCGTGGATCGAATACGTGTCGCTGATGATGCTGGTGCAGGCCATCCGCGAGACGAAGTCGACCGACACCGACAAGATCATTGCGTACTTCGAGAGCGAGGCGCAGTTCGACGTGCTCAAGGCGCGCAAGGCCTACTTCCGCAGCTGGGACCACCAGCTGATGCAGGAGGCTTATCCCTTCACCGTCAAGCCCAAGGGCCAGGCAAAAAACAAGCAGGACTTCCTGGCGTTCGGCGATGCCGTGCCCGCCGCGAACGAGCCGCTGGAAAAGCTGGCGCCACCGAAATCGGAGAGCGCCTGCAAGATGTGAACGCGCCCTGAGCCGCTCTGTCCGGCCGGCGCCCTGACAGTGCCGGCCCCCTTCCATCCGTCCGGAATCCCATGCAAATCGTGTTCTTGCTCGAGCAGGTCGTTAACGGCCTCGTGCTCGGGGGCTATTACCTCTTGCTAGCGCTGGGGCTGTCGCTCATCTTCAGCGTGGGCGGCATCGTCAACCTCGCGCACGGCGCGTTCTACGCACTGGGCGCGTACCTCTCGCTCGAGGTGATCAAGTTCACCGGCTTCGGGCCCAGCATCCTCATCACGCCGGTGCTGGTGGGCCTGATCGGTGTGCTGTTCGAGCGCTTCTTGCTGCGCCGTTTCTACGCGGCCGACCCCATCCTCAGCCTGCTCGTCACCTTCGGCCTGGCACTTGTGGCCGAACAGGCGCTGCGCATGATCTGGGGCTCGGCCCCGCTCGCCTCCAACATGCCGCCCGAATTCAAGGGCAACGTGATGCTGGGCGAGTTCATGCTCTCCAAGTACCGGCTGTTCATCCTCGCGGTGGTGATCGTGGTGATGACCGGCATCTGGCTGCTGATGCACAAGACGGCCTTCGGCCGCGTGGTGCGCGCCGGCGTGCAGAAGCCCGACATGGTGGCGGCGCTGGGCATCAAGCTGCAGCCCTACATGACCGCCATCGTGGTGCTGGGCGTGGCCACCGCCGCGCTCGGCGGCGTGCTGTTCGGGCCCATTGCCATCGTGCACCCGGCCATGGGCATGGAGATCATGACCGTCGCCTTCGTGGTGGTGGTCATCGGGGGCCTGGGCAGCTTCTGGGGGGTGGTGGCCGCGGCGCTGCTGGTGGGCGTGGTGCGCGGCATCACCACCCACTTCATGCCCGCCGCGAGCGAGGCATCGATGTACGTGCTGATGTTCCTCGTGCTCATGTTCCGTCCGCGCGGCCTGCTGGGTGAGCGCATCGAGCGCTTCGAGTGAGAGAACCAACATGCCTGCTTTCCTGAAAAACAAACACCGTTCCCTCTGGATCGGCGCGCTCGGCCTGGTGCTGCTGCCCATCGTGTTCCAGGCCATCGGCCTCACGCTGGACTCGGCCACGGTGGTCGTCATCCTGGCCGTGGCGGCCATGGGCCTGAACCTGCTGGTGGGCTACACCGGCCTGGTCTCGTTCGGCCATGCGGCGTGGTTCGGCATCGGCGGTTACGCCGCCGGCCTGGCGCAGCTGCACTGGTTCAAGAACCAGATGCTGCTGCCCATGCTGTTCTCGGTGCTGTTCACCGCGCTGCTCTCGCTGATCGTCGGCTTCCTGATCCTGCGCCGGCGCGGCGTGTACTTCTCGCTGCTCACGCTCGCGCTGTGTGCGCTGACCTTCGCGATCTCGTTCCGCTGGACCAGCCTGACCGGCGGCGAGGGCGGGCTCGGCGGCATCGAGCGCGCCAGCTTCGGCCCGATCGACCTCAACAGCCACCTGGGCTACTACGTGTTCGCCGCGCTGGTCGGCTTCGCCGTGCTGGTGCTGCTGCACCGCGTGGTGCGCTCGCCCTTCGGCCACGTGCTGGTGGCGATCCGCGAGAACCAGCAGCGCGCCACCTTCCAGGGCTACAACGTCGAGCGCTACAAGCTGTTGGCGTTCGTGCTGTCGGCCACGGTCACCGGCCTGGCGGGCTCGCTCATGGTCTTCCTGCACCGGCTGGCGGCGGCCGAGTCGACGGCGGTGCACTTCTCCGGCGAACTGCTGGCCATGGTCGTCATCGGCGGCATGCACAGCTTCCTCGGCCCGGCCGTGGGCGCGGTGTTCTTCCTGCTGTTCCGCGAACTGTTCTCGATGTGGACGGACAACTGGCTGCTGTGGTTCGGCCTCATCTTCGTCGGCTTCATCATCTTCTCGCCCTCGGGCCTCACCGGCATCTGGGGCCAGATCCAGCGGCGCCTGCGCCCGCCGCCCGAAGACGGCGCGGCCATGAGCAAGCGCAAGATCTACGAAGGCCTGCCACTGCCCGAATTCCTGCGACCGAAACGGCGCGAAGGCGCGGTGCTGGAGGCCAGCGACGTGGGCATGCGATTTGGCGGCATCCAGGCCGTGCGCGGTGCGCAACTTCGTGTGGACGCGGGCCAGATCCATGCGCTGATCGGCCCCAACGGCGCGGGCAAGACGACCACCTTCAACCTGATCTCGGGCATGTTCCCGCCGAGCACCGGCACGGTGCGCCTGCACGGCCAGGAGATTCAGGGCCTTGCGCCCGACCGCATCTGCCAGCAGGGCCTGGCGCGCTCGTTCCAGATCACCAACCTGTTCAAGGGCCTGACGATCGAGGAGAACCTGCGCCTGTCGCTGCAGGCACGGCACCCGGCGCGCTTCAACATCTGGCGCGACATCGACAGCTACCCCGAGATCCACGCCGAAACGGCGGAGCTCATGAAGTTCCTCGGTCTGCAGGGCATGGAAGCCGTGGGCGGTGGCGACCTGTCGTACGGCGGCCAGCGCCTGGTGGACCTGGGCATTGCGCTCGGCTCCAAGCCGCAGGTGCTGCTGATGGACGAACCGCTGGCGGGCCTGGCGGCGGCCGAGCGCGAGCGCGTCTCGCGCCTGGTGGCCACCATCGCCAGCAACATCCCGGTGCTGATCGTGGAACACGACATCGACCGCGTGCTCGAACTCTCGCACCGCGTCACCGTGATGAACCAGGGCGAGGTGCTGATGAGCGGCACGCCCGACCAGGTGCGCGACGACCGCCGCGTGCAGGAGATCTACACCGGCACCGGCACGCCACCCGTCACCGGCCGCACCGGTGTGGCCACGGGCGACCGCGCGGTGGTGCTCGACTTCAACGGCGTCAACGCGTTCTACGGCAAGAGCCACATCCTCAACGACGCGAGCCTGCAGGTGCGCGAGGGTGAGATCGTGGCGCTGCTCGGCCGCAACGGCGCGGGCAAGTCCACGCTGCTGAAGAGCCTGGTGGGCCTGGTGCCGCCGGCCAGCGGCCGCGTGAGCTTCAACGGCCGCGAGATCGCCGGCCTGAGCGCGCCCGACATCGCGCGGCTGGGCATTGGCTATGTACCGCAGGGGCGCGGCCTCTTCGCCGGCATGACCGTGGCGGAAAACCTCTCGCTCGGCCGCCTGGCGCGGCCCACCGACGGCAGCACCGGCGTGGTGTGGAACGAAGAGAAGATCTTCGAGTACTTCCCGCGCCTGAAGGAGCGCATGCACATCGCCGCCGACTACCTCTCGGGCGGTGAACAGCAGATGGTGGCCGTGGCGCGTGCGCTCTCGGGCAACGTGAAGCTGCTGCTGCTCGACGAACCGTTCGAAGGCCTGGCGCCCACGGTGGTGCAGGAACTGTTCACCGTGTTCGACCGGCTGCGCCAGCACATCTCCATCGTGATCGTTGAACACAACCTCGACCTGGTGCTCGCGCTGGCCGATCGTGCCTACGCGCTGGAACGCGGCGCCGTGTTCCACGAAGGCCCGGCCGAACCCCTGCTCACCAACCTCGATTACCGCAAGCAGATCCTCTGGCTCTGACACACACAAGGAAGGAATGACCATGACCCAGAAACCAGAGCTCCGACTGCTGTTGGAGAAGATGGCCAACATGCCCTGGAAGGAGTACCCCGGCCACTTCGGCGGCGCGCTCTCCAAGGAACTGGCCGGCCCCGAAACCACCGGCAGTTCGCGCGTGGACTTCCGCATCTCGCGCTACGCGCCGGCCGCCTACGTGGGCGAGCACGTGCACAAGGTGCAGGAGCAGGTGTACTACGTGCTGGAAGGTGAAGGCATCCTCACGCTGGACGACACGAAGAACCTGATGCGCCCGCACGACTACGTCTACGTGCCGCCCGGCATTCGCCACAGCTTCACCAACACCGGCACGCAGGGCCTGGTGTTCCTGGTGATCACCACCCCGGCCAGCGACGACGAGGAGACGCTTTGATGGACCGACAGGCCGATACCGCATCGCTTGCCACGCACCACCTGCTGATCGATGGCGAGTGGGTCGAGGGCGCGGGAGAGCGTGTGACCGTGCACGACAAGTTCCGCCTCCAGCCGCACGCCACCCTCACCACGGCCGACGCCGCGCAGGTGCGCCAGGCGGTGGACGTGGCACACGCCGCCTTCCGCCGCGGCGCACCCGTGGCGTACGAGCGTGGCGTCGTGCTCGAACGCGCCGCCGTGCTCATGGAGCAGCGGCTCGATGACTTCGTGCGCACCATGCAGATCGAGGCCGGCTTCACCCAGTCCGACGCCAGCGGCGAGGTGCGCCGCTGCATCCAGACGCTCAAGCTCTCGGCCGAGGAAGCGCGCCGCCTGGCCGGCGACGTGATCCCGCTGGCCGGCGCGCCCGGCCAGGCCGGCCGGCTGGGCTTCACGCTGCGCGTGCCGCTGGGCGTGGTGGCCGCCATCACCCCGTTCAATTCGCCGCTCAACACCGTCACGCACAAGGTGGCGCCGGCGCTGGCGGCGGGCAACGCGGTCATCCTCAAGCCGTCCACGCACACGCCGCTCACGGCCACGCTGCTGGCCCGGGTGCTGCTCGACGCGGGCGTGCCGCCCGGCTTTCTCTCGGTGCTGCACGGCAGCGCCGAGGTGGTGAAGCACCTGCAGGCCGACGACCGTGTGCGCTTCTTCGCCTTTACTGGCAGCACCGAGGTGGGTCGCCAGATCCAGCAGGCGGCCGGCCTGCGCCGCACGCAGATGGAACTGGGCTCGATCGCCTGCACCATCGTCTGCGAGGACGCCGACCTCGACATGGCGCTGCCCAAGATCGTCAACGCCGGCTACCGCAAGGCCGGGCAGGTCTGCACCTCGGTGCAGCTGCTGCTGGTGCACGAATCGCTGCTGGCCACGGTGGAACAGCGCCTGGCGAAACTGGTGCAGGCCCTGCGCTACGGTGACCCGATGGACCCGGACACCGTGGTCGGCCCGGTCATCAGCGAAGAGGCGGCGCGCCGCATCGAGGCCTGGGTTGCCGAGGCCATTGCATCGGGCGCGCAGTGCCTGGCCGGCGGCACGCGCGAAGGCGCGGTGGTGGCGCCCACGCTGCTCACCCGCATCAGCGACAACATGCGCGTGGGCTGCAGCGAGATCTTCGGCCCGGTGGTCTGCATCGTGCCATTCAAGACCCTCGCGCAGGCGGTGGACCGCGTCAACGCCACGCCCTTCGGCCTGGCCACCGGCCTGTTCACCAACCGCCTGGGCGACGCGCTGGCGGCCGCGCAGAAGCTCGAGGTGGGTGGCGTGCACGTCAACGAAACGTCGAGCTCGCGCGTCGACCTGATGCCCTACGGCGGTTCCAAGGACAGCGGTTTCGGCCGCGAAGGACCGCGCTACGCCGTGCACGAAATGACCGAAGAACGGGTCGTGACCTTCACCACTGCATGAGACATTGCGGGATGAACGACCCCACTGAACAACCGATGGAAAGCAAGACATGCCCAAGATGAAAGGCGGCGAACTGATCGCCCAATACCTGGTCCAGGAAAAGGTGCCGTACGTGTTCGGCATCTGCGGTCACGGCAACGTGGGCATCCTGGACGCGCTGTACGACGTGAAGGACGATCTCAAGCTCGTCTCGCCGCGCCACGAGCAGTGCGCCGGCCACATGGCCGACGCGTATTTCCGCGTGAAGCACAAGCCGGTGGCCACGCTCACCAGCACCGGCCCGGGCTCGGCCAACATGGTGATGTCCTGCGCCACCGCGCTGTCGGACTCGTCCGCCTTCCTGTGCATCACCTCCAACGTGCCGACCTCGCAGCACAACCGCGCGCCGTTCCAGGAGCTCTACACCCACAACCAGGCCGACTTCGCGCAGGTGATGCGCCCGGTGGTCAAGCGCGCCTTCCAGCCCACCCGCGTGGACATGCTGCCGCTGGCGCTGCGCCAGGCCATGGACACCATGGTCACCGGCCGCCCCGGCCCGGTGAACCTCGACATTCCCTACAACGTGTACCAGGAAGAGGCCGACGTGGAACTGCCACCGCCCTCTCACGTGCACCGCGCGCACCGCCCCGGCGCGAGCGACGTCGACGTGGCCACCGCGCTCGACCTGCTGGCCGCCGCGCACAAGCCGGTGCTGTTCATCGGCCACGGCGCCACGCTGTCCGAGGCCGGTGCCGAGATCACCGAACTGGCCGAGAAGCTCGGCATTCCCGTCATCACCTCGCCCAACGGCATGGGCTGCATCTCGGGCGACCACCCGCTGGCGCTCGGCTTCATCGGCCGCAACGGCGCGTTCCCCGCCAACGAAGCCGGCCGCCGCGCCGACCTCGTGATCACGCTGGGCACGCGCTTCGACGACCGCAGCTCGTCGAGCTGGCACGGTGGCTACTCGTGGAATTTCCCCACCACGAAGCTGGTGCACGTCGACATCGACCCGCAGGAGCTGGGCCGCAACTACGCGCCCACGCTCGGCGTCATCGCCGACATCCAGGTCTTCACGCGCCAGCTGCTCAACGCGCTGCCCGCGCGCACCGGCATCACGGCCACGCGCTACGCGCCGTGGCTGGCCGAGGTGCAGGGCTGGCAGGCGCAGTGGGAAGCGTTCGTGCGGCCGCACTTCGGCGATTCCACCAGCCCGCTGCGGCCCGAATTCGTGGTCGGCACGCTGCAGAAGGTGCTGCCCGATGACGTGATCCTCGCCCTCGACTCGGGCGTGCACCACAACTGGTTCATGCAGTTCTGGCAAGCGAAGCGGCCACAGAGCATGCTCAACAGCTGGGGCTATTCCAGCATGGGCTTCGGCGTGTGCGGCGTGATGGGCGCGGCGCTCGCTGCCCCCGACCGGCCCTGCGTGGCCGTGGTGGGCGACGGCGGTTTCACCATGGCGCCTTACGTGCTGTGCACGGCGGTGGAATACAACCTGCCGGTCGTCTGGATCGTCTGGAACAACTTCGCCTGGGGCGCCATCCGCGACCTGCAGTACGGCCTGTTCGACGGCCGCGAGATCGGCACCGCGTTCTACAACGGCGCCACCGGCGAACGCTACAACCCCGACTTCGCCGCCTGGGCCCGCGCCTGCGGTG
>JAESFZ010000439.1_pt1 | contig 14504 bp, 16 predicted proteins | sample 9269561 | NCBI WGS metagenome assembly JAESFZ01 (sample SAMN14515552, study PRJNA621657) | algae metagenome | isolation source: Tildeniella nuda ZEHNDER 1965/U140 and co-occurring heterotrophs from wet... | place: Switzerland: Stansstaad, Zurih | collected 1965-01-01
GTGATATCGGTGGCGCTGCTCACGCCGGCGCGCTGGGCCGGCTCGGCGGCCCGGCGGTTCAGCAGCAGCATGCTGTCCACCGCCGCCGCCAGGTGCTCGGGCGCCGCCTCGCCGCGCTTGGCCGCGGTGGTGATCAGCCCCGTGCCGAGCGGCTTGGTGAGCAGCAGCACGTCGCCCGGCCGCGCGTTCGCCTTCGGCGTCACCCGCTCGGGGTGGATCGTGCCGGTCACGCTGAGCCCATACTTCGGCTCGCGGTCGGTCACAGTGTGGCCCCCGGCGAGGGCCGCGCCCGCCTCGGCAACCTTGTCGGCGCCGCCCTGCATGATCGCCGTGATGATCGCCGGGTCGAGATCCTCGGGGAAAGCGGCCACGGCGAGGGCCAGGATCGGCTGCGCCCCCATAGCGTAGATGTCGCTCAGGGCGTTGGCGGCGGCGATCGCGCCGAAGGTGTACGGGTCGTCGACGATCGGCGGGAAGAAGTCGACCGTCTGCACCAGGGCGATCTCATCGCTGATCTTATAGACTGCCGCGTCGTCGCTGACCTCAAGCCCGATCAGCAGGTTCGGGCTCGTGGGCAGACGTAGCGCGGCGAGCACCGTCGATAGGGCGCCCGGCCCCATCTTCGATGCTCAGCCGGCGCAGGCGGCCATGCTGGTGAGCCGAACGCGCGCTCGCTGATCCATGTGGTGCCTCCAGGGTGAGTTACGAAACGACTCGCTTATTTTACACCACTTCCGTCTGCGGTTGCCCCACCGCCAGCGGTGCGGTAGAATATGACCGCTGAACGATAAGGACTACTTGTGAAGCGATACAACCGCGGGCCTGCCGCCCTGCTGCTCCCGCTCATCCTGCTGCTGGCATTTGGTTGCGCGCCCACCCCCCAGGCCGCCTCGATCGGCGCCGGGGCCGACCAGCCTACCCGCCGCACCGCGCTGCCGCTCAGCCCGCCAACCGCCGCCCCCGCCGCCGAGCCGCAGCCGGCCCAGGCGCCGCCCGCCCCGATCTTTAGCTCCCGCGTCGTCGCCAGCTACCCTCACGACGCCGGCGCCTTCACCCAGGGCCTCGTCTATATCGGCGACGACAGCTTCTACGAGGGCACCGGCCTGAACGGCGCCTCGACCCTGCGCGAGGTGGCCCTCGCCGATGGAGCGGTTCGCCGCAGCGTCAGCCTCAGCCAGGAGTACTTCGGCGAGGGCATCGCCGTGGTCGGCGACTATATCTTCCAGATCACCTGGCAGAACGGCGTCGGCTTCATCTACGATCGCGCCAGCTTCGAGCGGGTCGGCGAGTTCCGCTACCCGCCCGAGGGTCGCGAGCTGCCGGCCGAGGGCTGGGGGCTCACCTACGACGGCCAGCGCCTGATCATGAGCGACGGCACGGCCAACCTTTACTTCATCGATCCCGAGGCCACCCGCAGCAGCGGCGTGCTGGCGATCACCGGCCAGATCACCGTGCAGGCCGGCGGGCAGCCGGTGCCCAGGCTCAACGAGCTCGAGTTCGTGGACGGCGCGGTGCTGGCCAACATCTGGTACGCCGACCAGATCGCGCGCATCGACCCGGCCAGCGGCGAGGTGACCGGCTGGTTCGATCTGAGCGGCCTGCTGCCCAACCGCGACCCGAACAATGTGCTCAACGGGATCGCCTACGACGAGGCCAACGACCGGCTGTTCGTCACCGGCAAGAACTGGCCGCAGCTCTTCGAGATCGACCTGATCGGCCCGATCTCGCTCTACGCCCCGCTGCTCGCGGCGGGCTAGCCCACTCCGAAAGGAACCCGATGCGACTGAGCCGATACGCGCCCGCGGCGACCCTGGCCCTCGCCCTCGCCCTCACCGCCTGCGGCGCCGCCAGCCCCGCCGCACCCGCCGCCGAGGCGACCAGCCCGGCCGCCAACACCGCCACCAGCAACGCAACCAGCGCCCCGACAGAGCCCACAGCCGCGCCCGCCCCGACATCCGCCAGCGACGCCGGCAGCGCCGGTGAGGAGAACGCCGTGACAACCGCAAGCGGCCTGCAGTATATCGAGCTTGGCGCCGGCAGCGGCGACTCGCCCCAGCCCGGCGACATCGTCGCCGTCCACTACCGCGGCACCCTGGCCGACGGCAGCGAGTTCGACAGCTCCTACAGCCGGGGCCAGCCCTTCACCTTCGCGCTCGGCCAGGGCATGGTCATCCCCGGCTGGGACGAGGGCATCGCCCTGATGAAGAAGGGCGGCAAGGCCCGCCTGATCATCCCGCCGAACCTCGGCTATGGCCCGGAGGGCTTCCCGCCCGTGATCCCGGCCGACGCCACGCTCACCTTCGAGGTGGAGCTGGTCGATATCCAGCCCGGCGCGCCCGCCGCCCCGGCCGAGGTCGAGGCCGCGCAGTACACCACCACGCCGAGCGGCCTGAAGTACTACGACTTTGTGGTCGGCGAGGGCGCGGCGGCCAGCGCCGGCAAGCAGGTGACGGTCCACTACACCGGCTGGCTCCAGAGCGGCACCAAGTTTGATAGCTCGCTCGACCGCGGCCAGCCCTTCCCCTTCGCGCTCGGCGCCGGCCAGGTGATCAAGGGCTGGGACGAGGGCGTGGCCGGCATGAAAGTCGGCGGGCGGCGCCAGCTGGTGATCCCGGCGAACCTGGCCTACGGCGAGCGCGGCGCCGGCAACGGCGTCATCCCCCCCGGCGCCACCCTGATCTTCGAGGTCGAGCTGCTGGGCGTGCAGTAGCCCGGAGAGCAGAAGCGCAGGAGAGCAGGAGAGCAGGAGAGCAGGAGAACAGATGCTCCTCTGCTCCTCTGCTCCTCACAAGCGGAGCGAGCGATGAAGATTGAGCAGATCGAGCTGCGGCGGATCGCGCTGCCCTATGTGGCGCCGTTCGAGACGAGCGGCTGGCGCGAGGAGGCCAACCACGCGGTGATCGTCCGGCTCAGCGCCGAGGGGGCCACGGGCTGGGGCGAGGCCCCGGTCAGCTCCGGCCCCTGGTACAACGAGGAGACTCAGTCGACCGCCTGGGTGATGCTGCGCGAGGTGCTGGCGCCCATGCTGCTGGCCGCCGACCTGGGCGGCCCCGAGGATGTGGACGCGATTTTCCAGCGCGTGCGCGGCAACCGGATCGCCCGCTCCGGCCTGGAGTTCGCGGCCTGGGATCTGTTCGGCCAGCTGCGGGGCCGCAGCCTCAGCGCGCTGCTCGGCGGCACCCGCGAGCGGGTCGACGTCGGGGTGAGCGTGGGCATCCAGCCCGACATCGACACGCTGCTGCGCGTGGTCGGCGGGTACGTCGAGTCCGGCTACCGCCGCGTCAAGCTGAAGATCAAGCCCGGCTGGGATGTGGAGCCCGCCCGCGCGGTGCGCGAGACCTGGCCGGATCTGCGGCTCCAGGTCGACGCGAACAGCATCTACACGCTGGGCCAGGCCGACCAGCTGGCCCGGCTCGACGCCTTCGACCTGCTGCTGATCGAGCAGCCGCTCGGCCACGACGACATCATCGACCACGCCAAGCTGCAGCGCCAGCTGCGCACCCCGATCTGCCTCGACGAGAGCATCGTCTCGCCCGAGCACGCGCGCTGGGCGATCGAGCTCGGCGCCTGCGGCGTGATCAACATCAAGCCGAGCCGGGTGGGCGGGCTCAGCCCGGCCCGCCAGATCCACGACATGGCCCAGGCCGCGGGCCTGCCTGTCTGGTGCGGCGGGATGCTGGAGACGGGGATCGGCCGCGCGGCTAATGTGGCCCTGGCCAGCCTGCCCAACTTCAGCCTTCCCGGCGACATCAGCGCCAGCGACCGCTACTTCCGCCGCGATGTGGTGTCCAACCCCTTCGCGCTCAACCCCGACAGCACGCTCTCGGTGCCCACCGCGCCGGGCGCCGGCGCGGAGATCGACACGGAAATGCTCGACAGCATCACCCTGGAGCGGATCACGCTGCCGGCGTAGCTACGCCCCTGCACAGCAAGGCCCCCGCGCCCAACGAAGGGTGCGGGGGCCTTTTGTGATCGAGACGCGGCGGGCTTACTGGAGCGGGGTCGGCGTCGGGCTGACGGCGGGCACCTCGCAGCCGTACTGGTCGACCAGGGTGCGGCCGGCGCGCTCGCGCACCTCCACCAGATAGAGACCGGGGCGCTCCTCGCCGATCTGCAGGCGCAGGCGGTAAGAGCCGCCGGGGCCGCTCACGCCGCCGCCGACCGGCCGCTCGCCGAAGAAGAGCAGCAGCGGAGTGTTCGGCGCGGCCTCGCCGCTCAGCTCCACCGTCTCGCCGGGCACACACGCGATCGTGGTGACACCAGGGGGCAGGGCCGGGGTGGGGGTAGGCGGGGCGCTCTGAGCAGGATCGTCTGAGGGGCTCGCCGGACGAGTCGCCGTGGGCGTAGCGGGCAGCTCAGAGCTGTCGGTCGGCTGGGCGCTGGTGGTGCTCGTCACCGCGCGGGTGGCGGTGGGCGTGAAGGTGCTGGTGGCCGTCGCCTGCTGGTTGGTGTTGTTGTTGTTGTTGTTATTGTTGTTATTATCGGTGCTGGGGACAGTGTCCGTAACGCCGGCCGCGGCGGCTGTCTGCGTCGCGCAGGCGGGGTAGGCGCTTGAGGCGCTATCGCACCGGCCCGCGGCGTCGGCCTCCGCCCGGGCCGTCTGCGTGACACAGGCCGGGTAGCCGGAGGTGGAGGTGGAGCAGGTGCCGCCCTGGGCCACGGCGGGCGCGTCGTTGAGCGAGCCGACCAGCACGAGCAGCAGAAAAACGCCGAAGCCGGCAAGGAGGCTGATGGGCCAGGATAGACTGGAGCGTGACATAGGCTAGTTCCCGACGAGGGCTGCGTCAATTCGCTGCTGGAAGACACTGAAGCGCTGGGCGCCGATCAGCGTGGCGTCGCCGATGGTGAAGACCGGCCGCGAACGGATGCCTTCCGCTGTGGCGGCGGCGAAGTCGGCCCGCACCGCCTGCTCGTAAGTCTTCGCATCAAGGCAGGCACCGATCTGCTCGGGGTCGAGGCCGACCTGCGCGGCGACATCTCTGGCCACGGCGTCAGTGTCGCCATAGGCCTCGTCCTGCCGAGCGTAGAGCTCGCGGCGCATCTCCCAAAAGCCGCCCTGCTCAGCCGCGCACTCGGAGGCCTCGGCCAGTAGCTCGGACCGCTCGCCGAGCTGTAGCAGATGCCGGTAGACCATGCGCAGCTTACCGGGCTTGATGTAGGCGTCGACAATCTGTGGCTCGGTGTCCAGCACGTGGAACGCACAGGCCGTTCAGAAGAAGTCTGAGTACATCACCAGGGTCACGGGGGCGGCCGGGTCGCCGAGGTATTGGTAGCCCTCGGGCGTGACGCCCTGCGGGATATCGGCGTAGCTGCCGCCTGGGGCTCGCGTGGGCTGGGTGGTGGTCGGGGCGGGCTGCGCGGGCGTTGACGTGGGCGGGGCGACGGCGGCCTGACCACAGGCGGCGAGCAGCCAGCCGAGGCTGGCGATAACCAGGGTGATGATGATTGTCGGCCGAGGCATTGACGCAGATCCTCGCATACCATTCATTAACCTGCCTCACTCTACCATAGTGGCGTCACTGTCACAAGCAAACAATAGTCCTGCTACCTACTAAGGCGATGATGGTGCGCTGACAGGGGCACACAGCTATGCGCCGGCTTGCTCGGCCGGGGCGCGGGGTTGATCGCCATGGCGACAAACGTTGCCGCATTGTCATCTACGTAGATGCGCCGTTTTTTCTCCTGTGTAATGTGACTGTGGTTAACTTGCGGCGAAGTATCCGCCGATCAACACTTCACCGCTTATGCTCGACTACACTACTCTGCTCCGCTGCATGCAGCAAATCCGCTCTGCGCTTCGTTCGGGCAACCGCGAGATCCTGGCCGCTCAGCTGGACACGCTGGATATGATGGTAGGACCGCAGAAGATGCTGGACATCTATGGGCGGCTGCTGCTCGAAGAAAGCGCCAGCGTCCGGCGGCGCACCACACATACATCGACGAGCATCTCGCAGCAGACCTCTCACTAGCGTCACTCGCCGCAGCCCCCATCTCAGCCCCGCTCGCCCGCGCCTGCGAGCGCGCGGCCGGCTTCACGCTGTGCGCGCTCACACGGTCCCGTAATCCACCGCCATATCCCGGATCGTTGTGCTATCCTTCGGGCCGGCCAGGCCCGAGCCCTCGCCCTCGCTGCACCTGCGAGACGACATCAGACGAGGCAGCAGCGCCATGTAAGTGTGCAGTAAAGGCTACGTGATGCTAGTGATCGTGTTCGCTACAGTGCTCGCCTCCTTTGGCATCGCCGTGCTGGGGCGCTGGCTCGCCCCAGTGTTTCCCAGCGGCCTCGCCGCCCAGGGGGCGACCGGGCTGATTATGCTTGCCAGCGTCTGGCTCGTCCTGGCCGTAACCTTCGAGATCGGCGGGAGCGTGCGCACGCAGATTGCGACCTACGACTATGCGCCGCGCCGGCAGCCCGACCCCATGACGCTTCGTCGCGGGCGCCGTGAGGCCTGGCTGACCGCTGTGGTGGTGGCCGTGGGGCTGGGAGGCGCCGGGTGGTTGGTAGGCTGGGCCTGTGCAGCTATTCTCGGTGCGCCGGCGGCGCGCTGGATCGGCGGCGCCTACAGCGGGCTGGCGCTGATCTGCCTGCCGCTCAATGCTCGTGCACTCATCAGGCTCACGCGGGAGCTCGCAACGGTGCGACGCTAGCCGCCGCTGACGGATTGCGCTCGAGTCGGCTAGCGTAACGCGTCGATGTGAAGCGCCATCAGAAACGGCCGCCCTTGGCGGGGCGCAGCTGTAGCCCCTAGCCAAGTAGGTGTGTTCTGTTGGAGGAGGTCACCGCACCACAATCATGCCGCCGGCGAGGTTTGCGACCAAGTGTTCGATCACGTATAATGAGCCGGCACGGGGCATCAGAGAGGCGTGGATGGCTTCCCAATCACTCTATCGCAAGTGGCGATCACAGACTTTCGGCGAGCTCGTCGGGCAGGAGCACATAGTGCAGACCCTGCGCAACGCGATCGCCGAGGACAGGGTGGCGCACGCCTACCTCTTCACCGGCCCGCGCGGCGTGGGCAAGACGAGCATGGCCCGCCTACTGGCCAAGGCCGTGAACTGCACGGAGGACGATGCGGCGGCGCGGCCCTGCGGCCACTGCGAGTCCTGCATGTCGATCGCCGAGGGCCGGGCCGTGGATGTGATCGAGATGGACGCCGCCTCGCACACCTCGGTCGAGGACGCCCGCGAGATCATCGAGCGAGTGCAGTTCCGGCCCTCGACCTCACGCGCGAAAGTGTATATCATCGACGAGGTCCATATGCTGTCGACGGCGGCGTTCAACGCGCTGCTGAAGACGCTCGAGGAGCCCCCGGACCACGCCATCTTCATTATGGCGACGACGGAGGTGCATAAGATCCCGGCGACGATCCTCTCGCGCTGCCAGCGCTTCACCTTCACGCGCCACAGCGTGACGGGCACGGCCGGGCACCTGCGCCGGATCGCCGAGGCTGAGGAGCTGGAGCTTGAGGATGGCGTGCCCGAGGCGATCGCCCGCTCGGCCACCGGCAGCATGCGCGACGCGCTGAGCGTGCTTGAGCAGCTGGCCTCGTTCGGCCAGGGCGCGATCACCCTCGGCCAGGTGCACAGCCTGCTCGGCATGACCTCGGCCGCCGAGGTGCAGGCGCTGATCGCGGCCCTGCTCGACGGCGACGCCGGGGCGGCGCTGCGCGCCGTGAACGGCGTGGCCGACCAGGGCGCCGATGTGCGCCAGTTCACCCGCGATCTGGTCGAGCGCCTGCGCTCGCTGATGCTGCTGATCGCCGCCGGCGACCGCTCGCTCGTCGACGGCGCCGACAACGAGGTCGATCTGATGGAGGCCTGGGCCGCGCGCGCCGAGTCGGCCCAGATCGTCCACTGGATCAAGATCTTCAGCGGGCTCGACTTCCAGCTGCGCACGACGCCCTACGGCCACCTGCCGCTTGAGCTCGCCGTGGTCGAGGCGCTGGTGACGCCGCCGCCAGGGCAGGAGCCAGCGGCCAGGGGCCTGTCGCCGGGCGCCAGGCCGGCCGCCGCACCGCGCCCCGGGCAGCTGCCGCCCCCCCCCCCCCCCCCCGCCCCCCCCCCGCCCCCCCCGGCCCCCGCCCCCGGCAGCCCCCCCCCCCGCCCGCCCGCGCCGCCGCCCCGCAGACAGCCAGGCCCGCCGCCCCTGCCTCTGCCCCCGCCCCCCGACCCGCCCCGCCGCCCGCGCCGGCGCCCACAGCCGCCGCGCCCGCCCGCGAGGAGCAGCCCAGCGCGCCGGCGCCCGCCCCTATCGCAGCGGCCGCCCCGGCCGCCGCAGCTCAGGAGGCGCCGCCCCCCACGCCCGAGGTCGCCGCGCCCGCGGCCGTCACGCCGGTCGAGGAGCTGCTGCCACCCCTGCCCCCTGCCGGCGAGCCCGCCGAGCAGAGCGCCGCAGCGAGCCCGGCCGACCATGTCGCGCCAGAGACGCCCGCCGCTGAGCCGGGCGAGAAGCTGCCCGCCCAGCCGCCCCTGCTCGTGGTCCACGGGTCCGAGGCCAAGGAGGCGGCGATCGCGGCGAACGCCGACTTCAGCCTGCTTGAGCAGGTCGAGACGCTCTGGGACGATATCAAGCGCGATGTGCGTCCGAAGAGCCCCACCGTGCAGGCTCTGCTGCACAGCATCCGCCCGATCGACGTAGAGGGGGGCAACACGGTGGTGCTGCTGGCGGCCTCGCCCTTCCACAAAGATAACCTCGAGAAGCCGCAGAACCGCAAGATCCTCGAGGATGTGATCAAGCGCCACCTCGGCACGATCGTCGCGATCCGCTGCACCATCGAGAGCAAGACGGAGACGCGCGACCTGCGCGGGCAGATCCGCGAGGCCCGCAAGGACGAGCTCGTGCGCGCGGCGATGAACATCTTCGAGGCCCATATCGTCGATATCGAGGCAGAGGAGTAGGTTGCGCCATGGGCGGCCTTGTTCCCGCTGTAGCGCTGTGGTAAGCTACAGCGCATACGATTACGAGAGGAGAGACCGATGAACCCTCGTCAGCTCCAGCAGATGGCCCAGCAGATGCAGAAGCAGATGGCGAAGATCCAGGAGGAGCTCGGCCAGACGATGGTCGAGGGCAGCGCCGGCGGCGGCGCGATCACCGTGCAGATGAACGGCCACCGTGAGCTGCAGGGCATCACCATCTCGCGCGATGTGGTCGACCCGGACGACGTCGAGATGCTGCAGGATCTGCTGATGGTCGCGATCAACGACGCCACCAAGCGGGCCCAGGAGCTCGCCGAGCAGAAGATGGGCCCGCTCACCGGCGGGATGAAGGGTATTCCGGGGCTGTTCTAAATGACCTCGCGCAACGACCAGGGCCAAGGACTGATCGTCGAGCCAGTGGCTCGCCTGATCGAAGAGCTCGGCAAGCTGCCCGGGATCGGCCCGAAGACGGCCTCGCGGCTGGCCTTCTTCATCCTGCGCGGCGAGGCCGACGACGCCCGCGCGCTCTCTCAGGCGATCACCGAGGTGAAGGAGCAGGTGACGCTCTGCACCCGCTGCTTCAACATCACCGTCGGCGAGCTCTGCCCGGTCTGCCTCAGCCCCAGCCGCGACCAGGCCAAGATCTGCGTGGTCGAGGAGCCGCTCGACGTGCTGGCGATCGAGCGCACCGGGGTCTACCGCGGGCTCTACCACGTGCTCCACGGCCACATCGCGCCGCTCGAGGGCATCTACCGCGAGGACCTGAAGATCGACGAGCTGCTGGCCCGCGTACGCTCCGAGCCGATCAATGAGATCATTCTGGCGGTGAACCCGAACACCGAGGGCGAGGCCACCGCCTTCCTGCTGCTCAAGGATCTCGCCCCGCTCGGCGTGCGGGTCTCGCGCCTGGCCCGCGGCCTACCCACCGGCGGCGACCTGGAGTGGGCCGACCCCGATACCCTTGGCTCGGCCCTCGAGGGCCGGCGAACGATGTAGCCCGCCCCCGCGTCAGGAAGGAGCGCCATGACTATCGACGACATCCTCTACGAGGCGATCGACACCGTGCGCGGCGTAAAGTTCGCCGGCCTGGTCGGCACCGACGGCCTCGGCGTCCGCATGGCCTTCGATGAGGACGACGAGGGCTACGACCTGGAGCTGGCCGAGATCGAGATCGCCCAGATCGCCGCCACCGCCAGCGCGGCCTCCAACCGGATCGGCTCCGGCCCGCTGCGCGACCTCGTGATCGAGGCCGACGACCTGACCTACCTGGCCTCGCTGATCCACCCCGGCTACTACGCCGTGCTCGGCATCCGCTCCGACGCCAACATCGACCGCGGCCGCTTCGCCGTCTACCGGATCATCGAGCGGGTTAAGCGCGAGCTGTAGCACCCCGAGGAACAGAGGAACAGAGGAACAGGGGGCAAATCTTCCTCCGCTGTTCCTCTGTTCTTTTTTTACTCGCGCAGGAAGGCCGCGCAGTCCTCGGGGATGGTGGGGTTGATCCAGACGCCGCTGCCGAGCTCGAAGCCGGCGGTGCGGCTGAGCCGGGGCACGAGGGCCATGTACCAGTGGAAGTAGCCGTTCTCGGGCTCCTTCACGGGGGTGGAGCGGATGAGCAGGTTGTAGTCGGGGTCGTTCAGGCGGTAGTGGATGCGGCTGAGCACGTCGCGCAGCACCGGGGCGAGGTGCCCGAGGTCGGCCGGGTCGATGTGGAGGAAGCTGGCCCGGTGGGCGCGGGGCAGGATCCAGATATGGAAGGGCGAGGAGGCGGCGTAGAGCACGAAGGCGGCGAAGTGGGCGTTGGCGGCGATGATCCGCTCGCCGCGCGAGAGCTCGTCCTCGAGCATGGTGCAGAAGACGCACTGGCCGGTGTCGTCGAAGAAGCGGCGGGCCTCCTCGATGCGATGGCGCACATCGCCGGGCACGATCGGCAGGCCGATGATCTGGCTGTGCGGGTGGGCCATGCTGGCGCCGGCGCGCTCGCCGTGGTTCTTGAAGAACACAATCTGCTCGATGCGCGGGTCGGCGGCGATCTCCTGGCCGCGGCGCAGCGAGGCCGACAGCGCGGTGGCCACATCGGCGTCGCTCATGAGCGCCAGCGTGCTGTTGTGCAGGCGGTGCTCGACCAGCACCTCGTGGTAGCCGACGCCGGTGATAGTGCGGGCAACCCCGGCGGCCCGGCGCAGCACCGGCCCCTCCTGGGCCAGGGCCGGGTACTTGTTGCGCACCACGCGGGTGGCCCAGTCGGCGCCGTCGGGCGTGCGGGAGACCTCCAGGTCGATCTCCTCGTTGCCGGGGCAGAAGGGGCAGGCGGGGTCGTGGTCAGGGCGAGCCAGGCGGGCGCGCTCGGGCGGCTCGGCGTAGGCGTTGGGGCGGCGGGCGCGCTCGCTGGCGATGATCACCCACTCGCGGGTGGCCAGGTTCTGCCGCAGCTCGGGCATAGAATGAGTCCTCCGGGCGGCCCGCGGTGAGGCAACGCCAGTGCCGTATTGTAGGCGCAACCGGTGTAAGTGTGCAAGCGGGGCGACTCGCGCGGTCTGACGCGATCTGGTACAATCTGGCGGAACCCCACCGCCCAGACGCAATATGACGAGGTAGCACGTGACGCAGAACGGCCATGAGCGCCCGGTGGTGCTGGAGGCGCGCGGTATCACCAAGCGCTTCCCCGGCGTGGTCGCCAACGACAAGGTCTCGCTGCGCCTGCATAAGGGCGAGGTGCTGGCCCTGCTCGGAGAGAACGGCGCCGGCAAGTCGACGCTGATGAACATCCTCTACGGGCTGTACCATCAGGACGAGGGCGAGATTCTCGTCAACGGCGAGCCGATCCGGGCCTCCAGCCCGCACGAGTCGATCCAGCGCGGCATCGGCATGGTCCACCAGCACTTCCAGCTCGTGCCGGTGATGACGGTGGCCGAGAATGTGATCCTCGGCAACGAGGTGACGCGCGGCTCGTTCCTCGACCTGCGGCGCGCCAGCAAGCAGATCCTGGAGATCTCGCGCCAGTACGGCCTCGAGGTCGACCCGAGCGCGCTGATCGCCGATCTGCCGGTGGGCGCGCAGCAGCGGGTGGAGATCATCAAGGCGCTCTACCGCAACGCCGACATCCTGATCCTGGATGAGCCGACCGCCGTGCTGACGCCCCAGGAGGCCGACGACCTGGTGCGGATCATGCGCACGCTGGTGGCCCAGGGCAAGTCGATCATCTTCATCACCCACAAGCTGCGCGAGGTGCTGGAGATCGCCGACCGGATCATGGTGCTGCGCAGCGGGCGCGTGGTGGGCGAGGCGACGCCGGAGGGCGCCAGCGAGCGCAGCCTGGCCGCGATGATGGTCGGCCGCGATGTGATCCTGACCGTGAACAAGGCCGAGGCCCACCCGCGTCAGACGGTGCTGGCGGTGCGCGGCCTTATGGTGCGCGACGACCGCGGCCTGCTCGCCGTGGACGGCGTCGACCTCGACGTGCGCGCCGGCGAGATCCTCGGCGTGGCCGGGGTGCAGGGCAACGGCCAGACCGAGCTCGTGACCGCGCTCACCGGGCTGCGCGCCAGCGAGGGCGGCACGGTGTCGATCGTCGAGCAGGATGTGACGAACGCCGCGCCACGCCGGATCAGCGAGCTGGGCGTGGCCCACATCCCCGAGGACCGGCAGCGCGAGGGGCTGGTGACGGGCTACGAGCTGACCGACAACGCCGTGCTGGAGATGTACTACCTGGCGCCGTTCGCGAAGGGGATCGTGCGCGACGAGGAGCAGATCCGCAAGCACACCGAGCGGCTGATCAAGCAGTTCGACGTGCGCACGCCGAGCGCGACGGTGCCGGCGAGCACGCTGAGCGGCGGCAACCAGCAGAAGCTGATCGTCGCGCGCGAGTTCTCGCGCGAGCTCAAGCTGCTGATCGCGGCCCAGCCCACCCGCGGGATCGACGTCGGCTCGATCGAGTTCATCCACAACCAGATCGTCAAGAAGCGCGACGAGGGCGTGGCGGTGCTGGTCGTCTCGGCCGAGCTCGACGAGGTGCTGGCGCTCTCTGACCGCATCGCGGTGATGTACCACGGCAAGATCGTCGCCACCGTCCAGAACGGCGAGCTGACCCGCGAGCAGCTCGGGCTGCTGATGGCCGGGGCCGCGCTGGAGACAGTAGGCAGCTCGCACTAGACAGTCGGCGGAATACAGCAAAGCACGGAGCGGGCAGAGCAAGGGGCGGGAGACATAGCAACGCGCGAGATCCCCGCCACCTACTATCTACTGGAGACTGAGCATGGCGCAAGCAGTTGAGGGCCGCAACCCGCCGACGGGCCTGCGCGGGCTGTGGGATCGCTGGTCGCCGGCGATGGTGCCGGTGTTCGCGGTCTTCACCGCGCTGCTGCTGGGCGCCCTCTTGATCGGGCTCACCGGGGGCGACTGGCTCGAGGCGTATATCGGGCTGTGGCAGGGCGCGCTCGGCTCGCCGCAGGCGATCGCCAACACCGTGGTGCGCTCGACGCCGTTTATCATCTGCGGCCTCGCCGTGGCGCTGGCCTTCAAGTCAGGGCTATTCAACGTGGGCGCCGAGGGCCAGCTCTACGCCGGCGCGGTCTTCGCGGTGGTGGTGGCCACGATGCTGCGCATGCCGGCGGTGCTACACATCCCGGTCGCCATCCTGGCCGGCGCGCTGGGCGGGGCGGCCTGGGCGGCGATCGCGGGCTTCCTGAAGGCGCGCACCGGGGCCCACGAGGTGATCAACACGATCATGCTCAACTATGTGGCCCTGCGGCTCACCGAGTGGCTGATCAAGAGCAAGGAGCCGATCATCCTGGGCGACCCAGCCGACACCACGGGGGCGCGCACGCGCTTCATCGAGGAGACGTCGCGGCTGCCCGCGATCCCCTTTGGCAGCGCGATGCTGCACCTGGGCATCCCGCTCGCGATCGGGCTGGTGTTTCTGGTGAGCTGGTTCCTGAACCGGACCACGGTGGGCTTCGAGCTGCGCACCTCGGGCGCCAACCCGAACGCCGCGCGCTACGCGGGCATGAGCGTGCCGCGGACGATCGTGCTGGCGATGGCGCTCTCGGGGGCGCTGGCCGGCGTGGCCGGGGCCGGCGAGGTGCTCGGCGTGCGCGGCTCGCTCAGCGCCGACTTCTTCTCCGGCCTGGGCTTCGACGCGATCGCGGTGGCGCTGCTGGCCCGCTCCAACCCGATCGGGATCATCTTCTCCGGGCTGCTCTGGGGCGGCCTGCTCACCGGCGCCCGCCTGATGCAGGTGCGCGCCTCGCTCTCGATCGATGTGATCAAGATCGTCCAGGCCCTGATCATTATGTTCGTCGCCGCCGATCAGATCGTGCGCTTCATCTACCGCATCCCCAAGCGCAGGGCCGGCGAGGAGACGGTGATCAGCAAGGGGTGGGGCAGCTAGGGCCGGCGAGGCTCGCTGCGCGGGTGAGCGCTTCGCGCGGTGAGGCTGCGCTTCGCTCCGCCGGGTGAGCGCTTCGCGCGGTGAGGCTGCGCTTCGCTCCGCCGGGTGATCCGGAAACAGCATGGTCGCTCACCCCGCGGCGCAGCCGCCTCACCCGCGCGACGAAGTCGCGCTCACCCCCGCCCCCCCCCCCCCCCCC
>JAESFZ010000440.1_pt1 | contig 14478 bp, 16 predicted proteins | sample 9269561 | NCBI WGS metagenome assembly JAESFZ01 (sample SAMN14515552, study PRJNA621657) | algae metagenome | isolation source: Tildeniella nuda ZEHNDER 1965/U140 and co-occurring heterotrophs from wet... | place: Switzerland: Stansstaad, Zurih | collected 1965-01-01
CCCGGCGGCGACAAGCACGTCCCGCCGCTGGAGCTCCGTCCCGTCTTGCTGATTGCTCGTCATGCGTCTCCCTGGATGAAACGTGCGGGGTCCTCAGCGCCCGGGCCTCGCCTTCCACAGCCGGATCGTGGCGATCGATGCCTGCGTGTATCCGGGCGGCTCTGTATCGCCGCCGAAAGGGGCCTGGGTGGTCATCGTATTTGTGACGAGAAGCCCGCCGACAAAGGGAGCCGGCAGGCCGCTCAGGATGAGATGGCAGCGGACGGGGAAGAGGCCGGTCTCGGGGAAATCGATCCTGAGGGCCAGGCACTCGCCGCGTCCCTGAAAGGAGATCGCGCCCAACCGCACCTCGGCATAAAAATTCTGTCGGGCGCGGTCATCGGTCGGGCCGAAGCAGCCGCGCAATTCGGCGACGCGTGCCGCGCCTGGGTCGACGACTTTGCCGTCCTCGGGTCGCGACCGAACGCTCCAGAACGAGAAGAAGCGCTCGGCGTCCGCCGGGAAGGGCTCGAAGCCCGTTCTCGACGCCGCGCATCTGTCGGCGGTGGCGCCGGCGGTGGGCGCCTGCGGCTCGCGAATGCTGCGGAGGACGTAGATGTCTTCCAGGTCCGATGCGAGGGCGGACGGCGCGAGGACGGCACTCGCGATGGCAGCGGCGGCGATCAGGATTCGCATCACCGCGGCACCCACCCGATCGTGCGCGCGGTCAGGCTGTGGATGTAGAGGCGCTCCGCCGTCTCGGTGGCGCCGGTGGTCGAGGGGTAGGCGCCGCTCGGGTCCTGCAGGTCCTCGGTGACGCGGCCGGTCTCGTCGAAGGCGAAGACGTGCCCGTAGGGTTGGCCGAGGGGCAGCCAGGACCGCGGCAGCCGCTGAAGGATCTTCCGCACGAACGGCCGTTGCGCGAGGCCATCGGCCGCCGGATTGCGCGGCCTGAACAGCCCGACCCAGATGCGGCCATCGCGCCCGCGCATCAGATTGTCGGGATAGCCGGGCAGATTGTCGATCAACACCTGGGCCTGCGGCGATCCGCCTTGCACGTCGAGATCGCGCGCACCGGCGTCGACCTTCCAGATCCGGTAGCGGCCGGTCTCGCTCACGAACAGCGTGCGTGCGTCCAAAGACAGCGCGATCCCGTTGGCGAAGGAGAAGCCATGGGCCACGATCCGGGTGCTCCCCGTCGCCGGGTCATGGGCCAGTACGCGGCCGGTCGCGGCCTGCTCCAGGATGTCGAGCAGGCTCGCCTCCAGCGTGCCGCCCCAGTCGGCGGGCGCAAAGCGCGCGGACGCGTCGGTGAAATAGATCGTGCCGTCGGGCGCCACCACGATGGAGTTGGCATAGCGGATCGGATCGCCGGCGCTCAGGCGGTTGGCCAACAAGCTGACGCGCGCGTCGGGCGTGATCGCGAGCAGCCCCTTCATCGGGTCGGCCGCGATCATGCGCCCTGCCTTGTCGAAGTCGAAGCCCAGGACGCGACCGCCCGTCTTCGCGAAGACCTCGCGCCGCCCGCCGTCGGGATCCATGCGCAACAGGATGCCGCCCTCCACCGCCGCATAGAGCTTGCCGTCCGGCCCAATCGCGATGTGCTCCGGGCCGACCTCGTTGCCGATGTCGATGCTGCGCAGGTTGGCGAGGCGGGTGTTGGGCGCATAGGGGCCGGTCAAGCCCGGCGGTGTCGGGGCCCGCCACGAGACGGGCTCGATCGGGACCGGCCAGAAGCAGAGGTAGGCCGCCACGCCTGCGAACACGAGGGCCACGCCGACGGCGGATCTGCGAACAAGGGACGCGCTCACGCTGATCTCTCCCGACGCTGGCTACGCTTTGCAGCGCGCTTCGTCACGCTATCGCGCGCCTGTTGCGATTTTGTGGGGAAGGTTGACGGAGCGCAACCGGGCCATGTGCGCCGGGCCATGTACCCCGGGACCCGTACCCGAGGACCGGGCGCGCCACGCGCCCTGTCCCATGGCGCGGAGGGCGTGAACCCGGCGCCGGCCTGTGCCATCATGGCCTCGTCATTCCAGAGGTGGGACATGGGCGAATTTTCCAGGCGCATGCAAAAGGCACTGGACGCCGTGCGGGCGATGTCGCCGGAGCATCAGGACCTTCTCGCGGCGGAGCTGATGGAACACGCGCAGCTCCTGGCGCAGCCGTCGGCGACGCTGACCGTGGAGGAACGGGCCGAGCTTGAAGCAGGCCTTGCCGCCGCCCGGCGCGGCGAGTTCGCCAGCGAGGCCGACGTGAACGCGATGTACCTCAGGCATGGCCTATAGAATTCGGTATCTACCGAGGGCCGTCCTACAGCTCGACGAGATATTCGCCTACATCGACGCCCGCAATCGGCCGGCGGCTCGGCGCGTGGCCGTCGCGATCCGGCACAGCATCGAACGCCTTGCCGATTTTCCCTACAGCTCCCGGCCAAGTGAGGTGCTCGGCGTCCGCGAGCTGCCGATCGTGCGCTATCCGTACATCGTGTTCTATGCGGTCGATGACGAAGCTCGTGAGGTCCATATCCTGCGCGTGCGCCATACGGCCCAAGACCCGGCGCGGCATCTGTCGGATTGAGCGATTGGCGTTACTTCAGTTGCTCCCGATACAGGTGCTTCTGAACCCTACGAACGTCTATCGGATTTGCTCGGCGCCACCGAGGTCGGCAAGCGCATCAGCGAGCGCGCCCTGTCCTGTGGGTCGACTTCATGCCGACAGCATTACCCGGGTACGAACTCCGACGCGGATGATGCTCCGCGGATCAGCGATAGACCAGCAGCGGAATGGCGCTGTGGGTCATCACGCTCACCGTCTCGCTGTTGAGCACCAGCGCCGTGATCCCGCGCTTGGCATGCGAGGCCATGGCAATGAGATCGCACTGCCTCTCGGTCGCGGTCTCGATGATGCCGCGGTGGGGATGCTCGTTCTCGACCTCGATGGTCTCGCACGGAACGCCCAGGGCCGCCGCCTTGCGCGCCGCCTGGGCGAGATGTCCCGCCGCCGCGGCCTTCACCTCGCGTTCGTGATCGGCCTGCGAGACGCCGATCTTGCGCGCTTCCGCCGACAGGACGGCGAACGGCTCGGTCACCGCCACCACGGTCACGCGGGCGCCCGAGTCGCGGGCGAGGCCAAGGCCGCGGTCGAGGGCGGAATCCGACAGCAACGAGCCGTCGGTGGGAATGAGGATGTGCTTGAACATGTGCTGGGACATTGGGGGGGGGCCCTTTCGAAGACCGGGAAAGGCCGCGCCTTTGCTGACCTGGCGCCGGGCGAAGCCCCCGGCGAAATCGTGCCTCCTGTAGGCTCTTTGGCGGCCGGGCGACAGGCCGGAACGCGAGCGACGCAAAATCGCTCCCCCAGCCATGCAAAGCCCGATTCGCAGGTTCGACAGGATTATGCTAGGAAATTAACTATCCTGGCGGATGTGCGTTCCCGCCGCCGCCCCGTTTCGAGACGCTCCACCATGTCATCGTCTTCCGGACCGCGAGCGTCCCGCTCGCTCATGATTCCGAGCGAGCGGGACGCTCGCGGTCCGGAAAAGAAGAGACAACGCCGCGATTCGGACCTGTTGCTGCAGGACGTCGGCGTGGCGGTCGCATGCGCCGCCCATCCACGAACGACGGGGAATTTATATAAACGCAGGTGTAGATTTATGCGAGCCGGAAAGGCGCGGTTTGCCGGCGTTCTTCCGGGGTCGCGATTTAATCGACATGTTTTATCGACAGTTTGGTGGCGGAAAAAGCCGGCTACTCTACCAGTTCGGAGAGCCTCTTGATGATGCGCGTCGGCTGGGCGGTCGCGTGCGCCGGGACGCCGGCGCCGAACGGGTCGTACCAGATGCCGCACATGCCGAGCTGCTGCGGCGCCACGACTTCCCATTCGTAGTTGTCGCCCACCATCCAGGCCTCGCCCGGCGCCACGTCCAGCCGCTCCAGCGCGTGGCGGTAGACGGCGAGCTCGGGCTTGCCCTGGCCGAACTCGCCCTCGATCTGGATGTGGTGGAAGCGATGGGCGAGGTCGAAGCGCTCGATCTTGGCGCGCTGGGTTTCGGCGGCGCCATTGGTGACGAGGGCGAGGCGGACGCCGGCATCGCGCAGAGCGTCGACCGTGGCATGGGCGTCGGGATAGAGCCGGTATTCGGTGCGGCGGAGTTCGGTGAAGGCATCGGCGATGCGGTCGGCCAGCTCGTCGTCGGGGCGGCCGAGCTTGGCGAGACCACGCCGGACCGAGAGCCGGCGCGCGCCGGGAATGTTCAGCCGCCACTTGGCGGCTTCGGCGCGGTCGTTCCAGAAGGCGCGGGCCTCTTCCATCACGGCCACGCGCACGCGGGCGATCGAGTCCGCGTCGTGGGCGTCGAGGTGGGCCGCGAACACATGCAGCAGCCGCGTCCACGCCTCCTCGGGCTGGGCGTAGGCGCGGATCAGCGTGTCGTCGAGATCGAACAGAATGGCCTTCGGAAGCGCCACCTAGTTCACCGGCCGCGACGTGAAGGTGCCGGGCGCCGGGCTGACGACGGTGTTGCGCGCGGCCTGGATTTCGATGACGGCCAGCGCGCGTTCGGAGCGGCCGTCGGGCAGGAAGCGGAAGATGCCGTCGACGCCGGACCAGCCCTGGGGATTGGTGATCGCCTCGGCCGAGAAATCGCCGCCCGGCTTCAGCCGCGCGAGGTGGCCGGCCAGCGCCACGCCGTCATAGGCGAGCGTCGCCAGCCGGTGCGGCGGGCGGCCATAGGTCGAGGTGAAGCGGCGCTCGAAGTCGGCGCGTCGCTCCGGATCGGGCGCGGCATACCAGGCGCCGCGCAGCATCGTGTCGTTGCCGATGCCGGCGACGTCCCAGACGCCGGTGCCGATGAACTGCACCTGGTCCTTCTCGATGCCTGCGGCGGTGAGCGACGCCAGTACGGTCGAGACCCGGGGCGGCGCCACCGGCACCAGGATGGCGAGCTTGCCGACGCCGCCCTTGCCCTGGGCCTCGGCGGAAAGCCGCCGCGCCGACGGCATCAGGTCGGCGCTGTTGGGATCGTAGAGTTCGGCCGCCACCACCGTGCCGCCGCGCACGGCGACATGGCTTTCCAGCGTGCGCGCCATCTGCTCGCCATAGGGCGTCTGCGGCGCGAAGGTGGCGAAGCGCTTGATGCCGGCATCGATCGCATGGTCGACGACGCGGCGGACCTGCGGCGGGGCGGCGATGCCCATCACCCAGACGCCGCGCTGGGCCGCGGACTCGTCGTTGGAAAAGGACACGACATTGACGCCGCCTTGGGCAACCAAGGGGGCGAGCGCCGTGGCCGACGTGCCGAACAGCGGGCCCAGCACCAGGGCGGCGCCACCGGCGCGCGCCTTGCGATAGGCTTCGACCGCGGCCTCGGTGGTGTCGCCGCTGTCGTAGGCGGAAAGCGCGAGCTCCTTGGCGCCGATGTCGAACAGCGCCATTTCGGCGGCCTGCTGCATCGACTGGCCGATCGGCGCGGCGTTGCCGCTGAGCGGCAGCAGCAGCGCGATGCGGGCCTTGCCCGAGGCCGAGACCGGCGAGCCCGTGGCCGGGGTCGTGGCTGGCTTGGCCGGCGTGCTAGTCTGGGGCGCATCGCTGCAGGCACCTGCGAGGAACAGGGTGGCCACGAGCGCGAAAAAGGACTGGCGCGAGATTGGGCGCATCAGCGACATACTCCGGCGAACGGATTCAGATGGACGTGGAAGAACAGTCACAGGCTAGCCACGGGCAAGCTAACGAGGGCCAAGCCCCGCGTAAACCGCCGCCGCTGGCGCCGGGGCTGCATATTGTCGCCACGCCCATCGGCAACCTGCGGGACATCACCTTCCGGGCGGTCGACGTGCTGCGGGCCGCCGACCTGATCGCCTGCGAAGACACGCGCGTATTCGCCAAGCTGGCCAGCCACTACGGCATTTCGGTCCCCACCGTGGCCTACAGCGATGCCACGCAGGATATCGCCGAGCCCCGGATCGTGCGCGCGCTCGCCGCCGGCAAGCGGGTGGCGCTGGTGTCCGATGCCGGCATGCCCCTGATCTCCGATCCCGGCTACCGCCTCGTCCAGGCGGCCATTGCCGGCGGCCATGCCGTGACCTCGGCGCCCGGCCCCTCGGCGGTGCCCATGGCGCTGGCGCTCTCCGGCCTGCCGACCGACCGCTTCTATTTCGGCGGCTTTTTGCCCGCCCGGGAAGGCGACCGCCGCCGCGCCATCGGCGCCGTCGTCGCCATGCCGGCAACCCTGGTGTTCTTCGAGGCGCCGCATCGCCTTCCGGAATCGCTGGTCGATCTCGCCGATCTTCTAGGGGCGCGGCCTGCCGCCGTCGCGCGCGAGCTGACCAAGCTGTTCGAGGAAGTCCGCCGCGCGCCACTCGATGAGCTTGCGGCCCATTACGCGGCCCATCCCGACGTCAAGGGAGAGATCGTGATCGTGATCGGCCCGCCCGGCGAGGACCAGGCGCCCGATGCGGGAGCGCTCGACGCTGCCTTGCGCACCGCGATGGCCGGCGCCTCGATCAAGGACGCTTCTGCGGAAGTGGCGGCGCGCTTTGGCCTCAAACGCCGCGACGTCTATGCAAGGGCGCTGGAACTGAAGCGCGAGGCCTCGTCGTGACCTTGCAGGCCCGGCAGAGGGCGCATCGCCTCGGCCACGCCGCCGAATGGCGCGCGGTATGGCGGTTGCGCCTCGCCGGCTTCTCGATCCTGGCGCGGCGTTACAAAACCAAGCTCGGCGAGATCGACATCGTGGCCCGGCGTGGCGACCTGCTGGTCTTCGTCGAGGTGAAGGCGCGCGGCGATGTGCTGACGGCGGTCGATTCGCTGGGCAACCGGCAGTTCGGCCGCGTCTCGCGCGCCGCCAGCCTGTTCCTCGCGCGTCATCCGCGCTATGCCGCCTGCTCGGTGCGCTTCGACGCGGTGCTGGTGAGTGGCTCCCTTTGGCAACGAATGTGGCCGCGTCACCTGCCCGACGTCTGGCGCGCCCCGGAGTAACCTGTGTCGAGCGACGCGTTGGAAACCACCAAAGGCCTCACCCGGCTGCGCGATCTCTGCGCCGGCGACGGTGAGCGTCTCGATCTTCTCGAGGTGGCGCTGGCGCTGAGCGCCTTGCGCAGCGGCGAGGTAGTCGATCTGTCGCCGTTCCGCCAGCATGTGGCGGCGATGTCGACGGGCCTGGCCGATCTGGTGCGCCGGCGCGGCGCGGCCCCCGAGTCGCTGGCCGAGGTTATCGCCCAGTCCTACGCCTACCGCGGCGACAGCGAGACCTACGACGATCTGCAGAATGCCGACCTGATCCGGGTGATCGAGCGCCGCCAGGGACTGCCGGTGGCGCTGTCGATTCTCTACCTCCATGTCGCCCGGGCACAGGGCTGGCACGCCGAGGGGCTGGCGTTTCCCGGCCACTTTCTCATTCGCGTGGAGATCGACGGCGGCCGTCATGTCATCGATCCCTTCCACGACGGCTGCGTGCGCGACGCTTCCGACCTGCGCGAACTCCTGCGGCAGGTGCTGGGGCCGACGGCCGAGCTGAAACCCGAGCATTTCGATCCGGTGATCGACCGCGACGTCCTGCTGCGGCTGGAAAACAACGTCCGCCTTAGACTCGTGAAGCGGGAGGAATGGGCCGGCGCGGCGCAGTCGCTGGACCGTATGCTGGCGATCTCGCCCGACCAGCCGGAGCTGCTGTTCGAGGCCGGCCAGCTCAATGCAAGGCTGGACAAGCGCCGGGCCGCGATCCAGGCCTTCGAGCGGTTTCTGCTCGTTGTCGGCGCAACTCCGAATCGTCCCGGTGGCGATGCCGAGCTGCGCCAGCGTGCCACCGCCCTGTTGCAGGAACTGCGCCGCGGGCTTAACTGACAGGCAACGAGAGGGTGAAGGAATGAAGCTCAGCGTCGCCATCCAGATGGACCATGTGTCGACCATCGACATCGACGGCGATTCGACGTTCGTCCTGGGAATGGAAGCCGAAAAGCGCGGCTATGCGCTGTGGCACTACACGCCCTCGGACCTGATCTTTCGCGACCGCAAGGTGCTGGCGCGGGCCCAGCCGATGAAGCTCCGGCGCGAGAAGGGCAACCATTTCACCCTGGGCGCGGCCGAGATGCTCGACCTGTCAAAGATCGACGTGGTGCTGCTGCGCCAGGATCCGCCGTTCGACATGTCCTACATCACCACGACGCACGTGCTGGAGCACATCCATCCGAAGACGCTGGTGGTCAACGACCCGGCCAGCGTGCGCAACGCGCCGGAGAAGCTGTTCGTCACGCACTTCGACAATGTGATGCCGCCGACCCTGATCACGGCCGACGCCCGCGCGCTCAGGGAGTTCCGCGACGAGCACAAGGACATCATCCTGAAGCCGCTGTTCGGCAACGGCGGCGCCGGCGTGTTCCGCGTGCGGCCCGATGATGAGAATTTCAATTCGCTGCTCGAGATGTTCTCGCAGCGCAGCCGCGAGCCGGTGATCGCCCAGCGCTACCTCCCCGAGGTCCGCAAGGGCGACAAGCGCATCATCCTGATCGACGGCAAGGCGGTGGGCGCCATCGATCGCGTGCCGGCTGCCGGCGAAGCGCGCTCCAACATGCATGTCGGCGGCGTTGCGGTGAAGGCCTCTCTTACCAAGCGCGATATCGAACTCTGCGAGATCATCGGCCCTGAACTCGCCCGGCTCGGGCTGCTTTTCGTCGGCATCGACGTGATCGGTGATTACCTCACGGAAATCAACGTCACCTCGCCGACCGGCCTGCAGCAGATCAACCGTTTCGACGGCGTGTCGCTGGAAGCCCAGATCTGGGATCGCATCGAGATGCGCTACCAGGATTCCCGCGGGCGCAGTTAGTGGCCGCGGCTAAAGCCGCGCCGATCTGGATCACGGGCGCGCTGACGCTCGATCCCTCCGAGATCGAGGAGAGCTTCGTGCGCTCCACCGGACCGGGTGGTCAGCACGTCAACACGACCTCGACCGCGGTGCAGCTCCGCTTCGACGTCCGCCACTCGCCGTCGCTGACGGACGATATCCGTCACCGTCTGGAACGCCTGGCGGGGCGCCGGCTGACGCGCGACGGCGTGATCGTGCTGGTGGCGCAGGGGCAGCGCAGCCAGATGCGCAACCGCGAGGAGGCGCTCGAGCGCCTGGTCGCCCTGGTGCGCGAGGCCGCCCGGCCGCCCACGCCGCGCAAGAAGACGCGGGTGAGCAAGGCCGCCAAGCGCCGCCGCGTCGACGACAAGAAGCATCACGGTGCGGTCAAATCCCTGCGAAGGACGCGGGCGGACGACTAGGGCCGTACTAATGGGGCCGTGCTATCGTTCCGGCCTGTAACAGAAGAGGTGCCTCGTGGCAGACGTTCGCAAGGAAACTGACAGCCTCGGCGAGGTGAGCGTTCCCGCCGACAAGCTGTGGGGCGCCCAGACCCAGCGGTCGCTCGAGCATTTCAGCATCGGCAAGGATTTGATCCCGCGCGAGATGGTCACCGGTTACGCCACGCTGAAGAAGGCGGCGGCCAACGCCAACCACGACGGCAAGCGGCTGAGCGACGAGGCCCACAAGCTCATCGTGCAGGTATGCGACGAGATCCTGGCCGGCCAGCACCACGAGATGTTCCCGCTGCATGTCTGGATGACGGGCAGCGGCACCCAGTTCAACATGAACGTGAACGAAGTGATTTCGAACCGCTGCTGCCAGATCGCGGGTACGCCGCTCGGCAGCAAGGCGCCGGTTCATCCCAATGACCACGTCAACATGTCCCAGTCGTCCAACGACTCGTTCCCGTCGGTGATGTACATCGCCGCGGCGGTCAACGTGACCGAGCGGTTGATGCCGGCGGTCCAGGCGCTGCACGATTCGATCGCTGCCAAGGCCAAGGAATGGGACGATATCGTGAAGATCGGCCGCACCCACATGCAGGATGCGACGCCGATCACGCTCGGGCAGGAGTGGTCGGGCTATGCCGGCATGCTGGCCGACGATCTCGAGCGCCTGCAGGACTGCCTGAAGGGCGTCTATCGTCTGGCGCTGGGCGGTACGGCGGTCGGCACCGGCATCAACGCGGCCCCGGGTTTCGCTGAAGCGGCGGCGGCCGAGATCGCCCGGCTCACCAAGCTGCCGTTCGTGTCGGCGCCCAACAAGTTCACGGTGCAGGGCTCGCACGACGCGCTGGTTCAGCTCTCGGGCACGCTCAGGACGCTGGCCGTCTCGCTTTACAAGATCGCCAACGATATCCGCCTGATGTCGTGCGGCCCGCGCGCCGGCTTCGCCGAGCTCGAGATTCCCGAGAACGAGCCCGGCTCCTCGATCATGCCGGGCAAGGTCAACCCGACGCAGTGCGAGGCGCTGACCATGCTGGCGGTGCAGGTGATGGCCAACGATGTGGCGGTCGGCATGGGCGGCGCCGGCGGTTATCTCGAGATGAACGTCTACAAGCCTCTGATGATCTTCAACATCACGCATTCGATCACCCTGATCACCGACGGCTGCACCAACTTCCGCAAGTTCCTGGTCGAAGGCACCAAGCCCAACCTCAAGAAGATCAAGGAATACGTCGACCGCTCGCTGATGCTGGTGACGGCGCTGGCGCCGGTGATCGGCTACGACAAGGCTTCCAAGATCGCCCATTACGCCATGGACAACGACCTGACGCTGAAGGCCGCGGCGCTCAAGCTGGGGTTCGTGACCGAGGCCGAGTTCGACAAGGTCGTCGATCCCAGGAAGATGGTCAGGCCCTACGTCGCCACCGAGTAATCGCGGCTATCGCTCGACCATCCATTTGCGGTCGCTGATGAACCGTGCAGCGGCCAGTCCCAGCGCCATGGCACCGACGATGAATCCGCAGGTGCCGCCGGCTTCGATGGCGGACAGCACGTCGCCCTGGTTGAAGAAGACGACGGTGTGGAAGGCATAGATGCCGGGCGTCATGATGATGATGCTGGGCACGGTGAGCACGATGCGCGGCACGCCTATGCCGGAGCGCACCAGGGAAGCCAGCAGGCCCACGACCAGGGCGCCCAGGAACGTGGCCGGTGGCAGCTGCATGCCGAGGTCATGCAGCCACAGGCGAAGCTCGTTGCCCAACAAGGCGAGGCAGCCGACGACCAGCACGGTGCGCGGCGAACTGTTGTAGAGAATGGCGAAACCGCAGCCGCCGGCGAAGCTCGCGACGGCGCGCAGCAGCAAGGTGAGGACATCGACGTCCTGCACCACGGGCTCCGGAGAGACGGCGGTGAGGCCGGCGATGGCGACCACGGCGGAGAGGCCGAACGCGGCGGCCAATAGAACCATCATGCCATAGGCGAGCCGCGCCAGGCCGGCCATGGTCTGGTGCTGCAGCAGGTCGAGCAGCGAGGCGACCAGCGGGAAGCCGGGAACGAGGAAAAGCACCGACGAGATGAGGCCCACGGCATGGCTTGGGCTGAAATCTGCGCCGGCGATGCCCACCACGAGCAGGCAGTAGAAGCCCGATGCCAGGATCGCGCAGAGCGCCGTGACGGCATACTGGTTGAGACGCCGGCCGAACATCAGGCTGCGCGCAAGCTGGCCGAGGCTGCCGGCCGCGATCGCCGCCGCTATGCCCAGGGGGTCGCCGCTGTTCAGATAGCAGAAGGCGCCGGACGCGAAGCCTATCGCGATGGCGACGACGGGGATCGAATTGAACGGAGGTGCCTTGTCGATGGCATCGAGGCTGGCTGCAAGCGCGGCCACGGTCAGGCCGGGCCGACTGTCGCGTGCGAGGCGCTCGAGGGCGCTGATGCGGCTGGCATTGATGCCGAGCGGGGCGATCTCGATCGCCGTCGTCACGGCCTCGGGGCCGCGCCGGACCGTGGCGGTCATGCCGTCGATCGTCACATGCAGCGCCAGCGAATCGAGCCCCATGTTCGTGGCCAGCAGGCCCATCGATTCGCGGACGCGAAACACCGTGTCGCCGGCGCGCAGCATCATCGTGCCGAAGCGCAGCAGGCCGTCGAGGGCCTCACCAGGAGGGGGAGGGGCAGGGCTCAAGCGACCTGCAGCTTCAGGACTTCCGCCGTCTCGGCCCGCACGCGCGCGCAGAGCGCGGCATCTTCCTTGAGGTTGTGGCCGTAGGAGGGGATCATCTCCTTCAGCTTTGGCACCCAGTGGCCGACGAGCTGTTTATGGAAGCAGTTCTCCAGCATGTGGACCATGATCCACACCGCGGTCGAGGCGCCCGGCGAGGCGCCGAGCAGGGCCACGATCGAGGAGTCGGCCGAGGCCACGATCTCGGTGCCGAACTCCAGCTTGCCGGTGTGGGCCGTGTCCTTCCTGATGATCTGCACGCGCTGTCCCGCGACGTCGAACTCCCAGTCGGATTCCTTCACGTTGGGATAGAAGTCGCGCAGCGCCTTGAAGCGGTGGCCTTTGCTCTGCAGCACCTGGCCCACCAGATATTCCTCCAGCGGGAAGTTGTCCCGCGCCACCGCCAGCAGCGGCAGCAGATTGTCGGGCCGGAGTGACATCGGCAGGTCGAACAGCGAGCCGTGCTTCAGGAACTTGGTCGAGAAGCCGGCGTAGGGGCCGAACAGCAGCCAGCGCTTGCCGTCGATGATGCGCGTGTCGAGATGGGGGACCGACATCGGCGGCGAGCCCTGCGCCGCCATGCCGTAGACCTTGGCGGCGTGGCGCTCGGCAACCTCGGGCTTGCCGCAGCGCAGCCAGATGCCGCTCACCGGGAAGCCCGCGAAGCCCTTGGCCTCGGGGATGCCCGACTTCTGCAACAGCGTGAGTGCCGCGCCGCCCGCACCCAGGAAGACATAGTGGGTATCGATCGTCCGCTTCTCGCCGGTGGTCTCGTTCTTGACCTCGACGCGCCAGCCGCCGCCCGGCAGGCGGTGCAGATGGGTCACCGTCTGCGAGAAATGAACCGTGAAATTTTCCTGGCGCTTGAGGTAGGCCAGCAGGTTGGTGGTGAGCTGGCCGTAGTTCACGTCGGCGCCGCTCACGATGCGGGTGGCGGCGATAGGCTGCTTGGGATCGCGGCCCTCCATGATCAGCGGCGCCCATTCGGCGATCTTGGCGTGGTCCTCGGAATATTCCATGCCGTGATAGCAGTGATGGGCGCTCATCGCGGCGTGCCGCTTCTTGAGGAAGGCCTGGCGATCGGCGCCGATCACGAAGCTCATGTGCGGCACGGGATGGATGAAATTGTCGGGCGAGGCGATGGCGCCCTTCTTGATCAGGTACGACCAGAACTGGCGCGACATGTCGAACTCGACGTTGACCTCGAGCGCCTTGGCGATGTCGATGCTGCCGTCGGCGCGCATCGGCGTGTAGTTCAGCTCGCAGTTGGCGGCATGGCCGGTGCCGGCGTTGTTCCAGGCGGCCGAGCTCTCCTGCGCTTCGCCCGGCATCTGCTCGATCATCTCGAGCCTGAGGTGGGGCTGCAGCTCCTTCAGGAACACGCCCAGGGTGGTGCTCATGATGCCGGCGCCGACCAGCACCACGTCGACCTTCTCGTTGCTCATGGATTTACCTCTGTAGCCTTGAAGGGGACATGCGCCCCGTGCGCCAGCACGACGTAGAGGCGCCGCCACGGCTGGGAATCGACCAGCTTCCAGGAGTGCCCGCCGCCCACCGTGTCCTCGGCCAGCAGGACGGTGCCGGGCTTCAGGATGAAGTGCTGGTCGGAGCGGGTCTGGAAATCGAGCGTGCCGGAGAGCGTGACCACGAACTGCCGGGCGGGCGCCGTGTGCCAGGCGAAGGTGCCGCCCGGCACCGTCTCCTGGAACGACACGCTGGTGACCGGGATGGTGCCGCTCATCAGGTCGCCGCGAACGCCGGACCCGAGGTCGATCCAGCCTTCCTGGAAATGCGAATTCTGGTCGTCGCCGGTCCACAGCCGAATGCAGCGGATCATCTCGTTCTTCCTCGCATCGTCGACGACACTTGCTTTAGATGACCGTAGTATGGGCCTGTTCCAGTGGCAAGAAATCAGGGTACGGCGTGTCTTCATCCGACAACACTGTCTGGCAGGCCTGCATCCTGGCGATCGTTGCGGGCTATGCCGACGCCATCGGTTTTCTCACCTTCGGTGCGTTCGCGGGCGCCATGACCGGCAACACGGTGCTGCTGGGCATCGCGCTCGCTGGCGCGCAATACGCCGATGCCGCGCAAAGCGCCATCATCATCGCGGCGTTCATGGTGGGCGTCGCCTTCAGCGCCGTCCTGGGCAGCAAGCTGCCGCTGGCGGCGGTCCTGGGCATCGAGGCCGCCGCGATCGTGGGCGCGGCGCTGATCGCTCCCCATTTCGCGGCGCCGGTCCTGGCCTTTGCGATGGGGCTGCAGAACGCCACCATGACGCGCTTCTCGGGTACCAGCCTGAACACCGTCGTCCTGACGGGCAACCTGCAGAAAATGATCCAGGGCTTTCTCGGCCGCTTCACCGGCTCGCCGAAGCCGGCCCAGTCAGGATCCGCCGAGGCCGGATCCGCCGCTTCCGCAACGATCGCCTTTGTATGGCTGGCCTATCTCGGCGGCGTGGCGGCGGGTGCGTTCGCCGACCGGCT
>JAESFZ010000444.1_pt1 | contig 14415 bp, 10 predicted proteins | sample 9269561 | NCBI WGS metagenome assembly JAESFZ01 (sample SAMN14515552, study PRJNA621657) | algae metagenome | isolation source: Tildeniella nuda ZEHNDER 1965/U140 and co-occurring heterotrophs from wet... | place: Switzerland: Stansstaad, Zurih | collected 1965-01-01
GCTGTCGGGCCGCTGCTGCCAGGAAGCGATCGTCATGCCGGGGAAGTCGTCGAGCGTCGACTGCACGCCTTCCTTGTAGCTGGCCGGCGTAAACGTGAGCTGCAGGTCGTAATTGTCGACGCGCTCGTCGGATTTCCAGAACACGTAGATGAGCGTCGGGTTGAGCGCCAGGAGGCCCTTGCGTGTCGCGGCATACTTCAGCACTTCACCGACGAGCCGGAGCCCGTGCGAGCGCTCGTTGATGCTCATGGCGTTCTTCACGCGGGCGACGAAACGCGGCGCGTAGTGATCGCGCAGGTTCTCTCCGACGCCGGGCAGCGCATGCTTCACCGCGATGCCGAGTGACTGCAACAGCGAGGCGGGGCCGATGCCCGAGACCTGTAGCAGTTGCGGCGAATTCACCGTGCCGCCGCACAGGATCACTTCCTTGTTGGCGCGCACTTCCATGGGTCTGCCGTTGCGCCCGCCTTTGCGGTAGCGCACGCCCGTCGCGCGCTTGCCCTCGAGCACGATCTCGGTTGCCTGCGCATGCGTGCGCACGGTGAGGTTCGGCCGCTTCATGGCCGGATGCAGGAAGGCGCGTGCGGCACTCACGCGGCGGCCGTTCCGGATCACGCGCTGCACGTAGCTGACGCCGGCCTGCATCGTGCCGTTGTAGTCGCGGTTGCGCGGGATGCCCATCTGCACCGCGCCCTCGATGAAAGCCTCGCACAGGGGATCGCGCCAATCGAGGTCGGTGATCGGCAGCTTGCCCTCGTGGCCGCGAAAGGTCTCGTCCACGGCGTCGGGCACGTCGGCGATGCGCTGTTCGGTGCGGCGGAAGTAGGGAAGCACGTCGGCATAACCCCAGCCGCGGTTGCCGCGCTGTGCCCAGCCATCGAAGTCGAGCCGCTGGCCGCGATTGTAGATGTGACCGTTGATCGAACTCGAACCGCCCAGCGTCTTGCCGCGCGGCGCCGCGATGCGCCGGCCACCGGTCCATTCGCTGGGCTCGGAGCTGTAGAGCCAGTTCACGCGAGGATTGACCAGCGTGTACATGAAGCCGGCCGGGATATGGATGAAGGGATGCCAATCCGACGGCCCGGCTTCCAGGACGCAGACCGTGACGCCCGGGTCCTCGCTCAGCCGGTTGGCCAGCACGCTGCCGGCCGAGCCGGCGCCCACGATCACATAGTCGAAACTGTCCATCGCCGATCTTCTCCCGGGTATGGCTTAGCCCGGCCCGTGGTGGCTCGGCAATTCCCTGTATGGACGGCTACGTTGCAACGCTGCATCGTCGGATGAACATGACCGCACCACCGTTCAAGCTGCTGCTTTCCCAACACGCGCTCCGGACCTGGGGCGCCCGCATCGCGTCAGCCGTTCCGTCAGGCGACCTCACCTTCGTGACCGCGGAGGAGGCGGTCGCGGCTGACGGTCCTTGCGACGCCGATTTCGCCTTCATGACCCGCGAGGTGACGGGGAAGTCGAGCAAGGACAACCCGACGCCGGAACTGCGCGACTTCGAGATCGTGCTGCGCCGGTCGCCGAGGTTGCGCTGGCTGCAAATCCATCCGGCGGGGGCGGAGCGGCCGATCTATCGCGAACTGCGCAATCGTGGCGTCAAGGTGACGACCGCCTCGGGCGCCACGGCCGTAACGGTCTCGCACAGTGCGTTGGGCGCCGTGATCGCCCTCAACCGGCGCTTTCCCCTGCTGGCCGACGCCCAGCGGCGTCATGCCTGGGAGCCAAGGCTGGGCGAGCGGGCACCGCGCGATCTCGCGGGCCAATGCGCCGTGATCGTCGGCCTCGGCCCGATCGGCCGCAACATCGCGGTGCTTTTGAAGATGTTGGGCATGACGGTGATCGGTGCGCGGCGCAGTGCCGAGCCCGTAGCGCCGTGCGACCGCACGGTGGCTTACGACCGTCTATCCGAGGTCCTGCCGGAAGCGGACTGGCTGATCCTGTGCTGTCCGGCCTCGCCGCTCACGCGCGGCATCGCCAATGCGACTGCCCTCGCCGCCATGCCGGCCGGCGGCCACTTCATCAATGTGGCGCGGGGCGAGATCGCCGTCGAGCGCGATGTCATCGCGGCCCTTGCCAGCGGCCATCTCGCCGGGGCCTATCTCGACGTGTTCGAACATGAGCCGCTTGATCCAGCCTCGCCGCTTTGGGACATGCCCAATGTCCTCGTCTCGCCGCACACCGCCAGCCATTCGCTCGGCCAGAACGAGGCTATCTTCGGTATCTTTCTCGACAATCTGGCGCGCTGGCGTGGCGGCGGAAAGCTGCGCAACGACGTCGACGATCTTGGCTGACGGTTGGGCTGGCAGCTGGGCTGATCAGTTGAACGCAAGGCCGCCGCTCAGCGGCACGGTCTGGCCAGTCATATAGGCGTTGCCGACCAGCATCAGCACCACCTGGGCGCATTCGTCCGCGGTGCCGAATCGCCCGAGCGGAATCCGCGACGCGGATGAGGCGAGTCCGGCTTTCACCATGTCGGTCTCGATCAGCGAGGGCGCCACGGCGTTCACCGTAATGCCGTCCTTCACAAGCCGCGCGGCGTAGCCCCGCGTCAGCCCCTCCATGCCGGCCTTCGAGGCATTGTAGTGCACGCCGACGCCACCGGCGCCGCGTGCCGCGCCGGAGGAGATGTTGACGATTCGGCCCCACTTGCGCGCCCGCATCGCAGGCACCACGGCCTGAGTGCAGAGGAACGCCGATTTCAAATTCACCGCGATGGTGAGATCGAACTCTTCCTCGGTGATGTCTTCGACGCCGCGGATGATCGCGAGACCGGCGTTGTTCACCAGCACATCGACCGGGCCCAGCTCATGCACGACCGCAGCCACCATCGCCGACACCTCGACTGAGCGGGAGACATCGGCGCCGATCGCCATCACCCGTCCACCCGCACTGCGGATGGCGTCGACCACAGTGCGCGCATCGTCCGCTCGCTCGCGATAGTTCACCGCCACGGCCGCGCCAGCATCGGCCAGAGCAAGCGCCACGGCGCGACCGATTCCGCGCGAGCCGCCTGTCACTAGGGCAACACGACCCGTCAGCAGCGCCATGATCTCTCTCCTCTTTGCGGGCTGCAGGTTGACGCACCGGAGCCGCGCCGCCAACCTAGACGCATAGAGGGGAACACACAGAACATGCAGATCGGCGTCATCGGCCTCGGGCGAATGGGCGGCAATATCGTGCGACGGCTGACGCGGGCGGGTCATTCCTGCGCGATCTACGACGCCAATGCCGCGGCTGGTGCGGCGCTGGCGGGCGCGGGCGTTACTGTCGCCGGCTCGGTGCCGGCGCTGGTCGAGGCCCTGGGCTCCGGGCCGCGCACGGTGTGGGTCATGTTGCCGGCCGGCAAGATCACCGAGGACACCATCGTCCAACTCGGCAACTTGATGAAAAGCGGCGACGTCATCATCGACGGCGGCAACACCAATTTCAAAGATGATGTCCGCCGCGCCCGCGAACTCGCGCCCAAGGGCATCAAGTACCTCGACATCGGCACGTCGGGCGGCGTCTGGGGCCTGGCGCGCGGCTATTGCCTGATGATTGGCGGCGACGCCGAGACAGTGAGCCGTCTCGATCCGATCTTTTCCGCCCTGGCACCGGGCCTGGGCGATATCGAGCGCACGGAGGGCCGCGAGAAGCTCGATCCGCGCGCCGAGCGTGGCTACATCCATGCCGGGCCGGTTGGCGCGGGACATTTCGTAAAAATGATCCATAACGGCATCGAGTACGGGATGATGCAGGCCTTCGCCGAGGGCTTCGACATCATGCGCCACCGTGCCGACGAAAAGCTGCCGGCCGACGAGCGGTACGACCTCAATCTGGGCGACATTGCCGAGGTGTGGCGGCGGGGCAGCGTGGTGACCTCGTGGCTGCTGGACCTTACGGCGAGCGCGCTCGCCAAGGATGCGCACCTGGAAGGCTTTTCCGGCCATGTCGAGGACAGCGGCGAGGGCCGCTGGACGATCGAGGCCGCGATCGAGGAGGCGGTGCCGGCCGACGTGCTGGCGGCGTCGCTGTTCGTGCGCTTCCGCTCGCGCCAGCAGCACACGTTTGCGGAAAAGGTACTGTCGGCGATGCGGCTGGGCTTCGGCGGCCACGTCGAAGCCCCCAAGAAGTAGGAGTTCTCATGCGCGTAGGTGTTTTCTACTTCCCGACCGACTACGGCATCGACATCGCCGAGCTTGCCCGCGCCCTCGAGGATCGTGGCTTCGACTCGCTGTTCGTGCCCGAGCACACGCACATTCCGCTCAGTCGCAAGACGCCTTTCCCGACCGGTGGCGAACTGCCCAAGCGCTATTCGCATACCCACGATCCGTTCGTCGGCCTCGCCTTCGCGGCGGCGGTGACAAAGAAGCTCAAGGTCGGCACCGGCATCCTGCTGGTGCCGCAGCATGAGCCGATCGCCACGGCCAAGGCCATCGCCTCGCTCGACCAGCTCTCGGGCGGCCGATTCATCTTCGGCATCGGCGGCGGCTGGAACGAAGACGAGATGGAGAACCACGGCGCGCGCTACAAGACGCGCTTCAAGCAGATGCGTGAGCATGTGCTGGCCATGAAGGAGCTCTGGACCAAGGAAGAGGCGTCCTTTCATGGCGAGTTCGTGAATTTCGACCCGGCGTGGTCGTGGCCCAAGCCGGCGCAACGGCCGCATCCGCCGATCCTGCTGGGCGGCGAGACCGACTACACGCTGAAGCGCGTCGTCGAGTATTGCGATGGCTGGTTCCCGCGCCCGCGCTCCGGCTTCGAAGCCGCAACTGCGCGCGATCGCCTCAGGCGCATGGCGGAGTCGGTCAAGCGCGATCCCGCGACGCTGACGATCACGGTGTTCGGCGCGCCGGCGGACGCCGCGGCACTCGCATCCTACGAGAAGGCCGGCATCCAGAGCGCGCTGCTCGCAATTCCCGATCTTGGCCGCGACGAGATCCTGCTCCATCTCGACACGATCGCGCCGTTGGCGAAGGCCCACGCATGAAGGTCGCTGTCGGCCTCGGCCTGATGGAATTCCCGTTTGCCGGGGCGGGCGACTATTGGCGCTGGGTCGATCTCTGCGAGGCGGGCGGCGTCGATTCGCTGTGGCAGACCGACCGGCTGGTGAGCCGCCAGCCGATCCTCGAATGCATGACGACCATGGCAGCGCTCGCCGGCCGCACGCGGCGGATGCGCTTCGGCATGAACGTGGTCTCGCTGGCACTGCGCGATCCGGTGTTGCTGGCCAAGCAATGCGCCACCGTTGACGTACTTTCAGAGGGCCGCCTGCTGCCGGCCTTCGGCATCGGCAGCCCGCTCGGTCCGGAATGGCAGGCGCTCGACATCGACACCAAGACGCGCGGCCGTCGCACCGACGAAAGCCTGGAGATCATCGCCCGCCTGTGGCGCGAGGAGAGCGTCGACTTCGCCGGCAAGTACTATCGGCTCTCGGGCGCCTCGATCTCGCCCCGGCCGGTGCAGCCCGATCTGCCGATGTGGATCGGTGGCGCGTCGGAGGCGGCGATCCGTCGAACGGCGCGCTATGGCACGGGCTGGCAGGGCGGGGCCGAGGGACCCGCCGAGGCCGGCCGGGTCGTGGCCGCCATCAAGCAGGCAGCATCTGAGATCGGCCGCTCGATCGACGAGGATCACTATGGTGCGGCCTTTCCTTTCTATTTCGGCAAGGCCACCGACGGCGTCGTTTCAGGCGCCATGGCGGCCTATGCCAAGCGCACCAACCGCGACCCGGCGCGCTATTTTGCAATCGGCGATGAGGCGGCGATCCTCGACAGAATCGCCGAGTACGTCGCCGTCGGCGTCCAGAAGTTCATTCTGAGGCCGGTGGGCGACGGGGCGAGCGTGCTTGCCCAGACACGGCAGCTGATCGAGAAGGTACTGCCGCGGGTTGGTGCGAAGTGGCCGAAGGCCGCCTAGGGGGAAGCCATGCATATCGGCGCGGCAATGTTCTTCACGGACTATTCCATGGCACCGGGCGAACTCGCCACGGCCCTGGAAGAGCGCGGCTTCGACTCGCTGTGGTCGCCCGAGCACTCGCACATTCCGCTGTCGCGCAAGTCGCCGTTCCCGAGCGGCGGCGACCTGCCGAAGAAATACTATGATGCGATGGATCCGTTCGTGGCGCTGACGGCGGCGGCGGCCGTCACGAAGACGCTAAAGGTCGGCACCGGCATCTGCCTGATCGCCCAGCGCGACCCCATCCAGACGTCCAAGCAGGTCTCCTCGATCGACCAGATATCCAACGGCCGCTTCCTGTTCGGCGTCGGCAACGGCTGGAACAGCGACGAGATGGAGAACCATGGCACCGTCTTCGAAACCCGCCACAAGCTCGCGCGCGAACGCATCGAGGCGATGAAGGAGATCTGGACCAAGTCCAAGGCCGAGTATCACGGCGAGCTGGTCAACTTCGATCCGATGATGAGTTGGCCCAAGCCGGTGCAGAAGCCCCATCCGCCGATCATCGTCGGCGGCGCCTTTCCCTACGGCGCCCGGCGCGCGCTGCGCTACGGCGACGGCTGGATGCCGCACCGCGTGCGCAAGACCTATGCCGACGTGAGTGCGATGCTGCCGAAGTTCCGCGAAATGGCGAAGGAAGCCGGCCGCGACCTCGCCTCGGTGCCGGTCACCATCTGGGGGGCCAAGGAGGACGAGAACCTGCTGAAGCGTGACCGCGACGACGGCGTCTCGCGCCTCGTGGTCAGCCTCGACTCGGCCAAGGCCGACAAGATCCTGCCCGAGCTCGACCGCTGGGCCAAGCTGCTGCGCACCGTCGCCTAGAGGAGCGACAGCACTTCCTTCTTGAACTGCTCCATCTCTACCAGCATTGCGTCGACGGTGTTGCCGCCGAAGCCGAAGTCGAGACTGCCGACACCGATCTCGCGCAGCGCCCGCATGTCGGCGGCGATGTCGGCCGGCTTGCCCGAGAACAGGCGGCGTTCGCCGTCACCGGCCTTGGGCGGCACCGATTCGCCCAGTGCCGTGCAGCGGAAGGCAAGGCCCATGGACTTGGGGTCGCGGCCGGCCTCTGCGGTCATCTTGCGCAGGCGCGCGACCTGGGTCTTGAAGCGCGCCAGGCTGTCGAGCGGATTGGCCGGGTTGGTGCCGATCGGATACCAGGCATCGCCGATGCGCGCGGTGCGGCGCAGCGCCGGCCCGCTTTCGCCGCCGACCCAGATCGGCGGATAGGGCTTCTGCACCGGCTTGTGGGCGAAGACGATATTGTCGAAGGAGACGTGCTCGCCCTTGAAGCGCGGAGCGTCCTTGGTCCAGAGCTCGATGAAGGCGTCGATATATTCATCGGTGACCTTGCCGCGCGCGGCGAAGTCGGGCGCGTCGATCGCCTCGAACTCCTCCTTCAGCCAGCCGGCGCCGATGCCGACCGTGAGGCGGCCGCCCGACAGGACGTCGATGGTCGACAGCATCTTGGCCGTCAGCACGGCCGGCCGGTGCGGCACCACCATCACCGAGGTGATGAGCCTGAGCTTCGTCGTCTTGGCGGCGACGAAGGCCACCTCGATCAGCTGCTCGTGGCGCTCGGCCCGGGCGCCGGCGGGAAATTCGCCCGTCGAACTGTAGGGATATATTGCCTGGATGTCGGTCGGGATCACGACATGGTCGCTGAAAGTGGCGTAGTCGAAGCCCAGGGCCTCGCCGCCCGTCACCAGGCGAAAGAGATCGTCGGCCGCCGCCAGCGGGCCGGCCGTTGGCGCGTTGAAGCCGATGAGCATGGTGAAACCTCCCAATTTTGGCGGCCATACTACACGATGCGGCGGGACGGGATTGGCGCTATGTTTTGGACATGATGAAGACGGGCGTTTCGTTGGCCGCACTGATGGCTGAGGCGGGTGAGCTGCGTGATCGCGGCCACGGCCGGCTGATCTCGTATTCGCGCAAGGTCTTCATTCCGCTCACGCATCTATGCCGCGACGTCTGCCACTACTGCACTTTCGCCGAGAGGCCACGTGCCGGTCAGCCGGCCTATCTTTCGCCCGAGCAGGTCCTCGCCATCGCCCGCGCCGGTGCGGCGGCGGGCTGCACCGAGGCGCTGTTCACCCTGGGCGACAAGCCTGAGCTGCGCTACAGCGCGGCGCGCGAGGCGCTGGCGGCGCTGGGTCACGAGACCACGATCGGCTACCTGACGGAAATGTGCGGCCGCGTGCTGCGCGAGACCGGGTTGCTGCCGCATGCCAATCCCGGAGTCATGACCCGCGAGGAGATCGCGGGCCTGCGTGCGGTGACGGCGAGCCAGGGCATCATGCTCGAATCGACCAGCGAGCGGCTGTGCGAGAAAGGCGGCGTGCACTACGGCTCGCCGGACAAGCATCCGGCGGTCCGTCTGGAGACGATCCGTCTCGCCGGCGAACTGAAAGTGCCATTCACCACCGGCATCCTGATCGGCATTGGCGAGACGCGCGAGGAACGCCTCCAGGCGCTCGAAGCCATCCGCGACCTTCATGCTGCGCATGGCCACATCCAGGAAGTGATCGTCCAGAATTTCCGCGCCAAGCCCGACACCAAATGGGCCGATGCCGACGAGCCCGATCTGCAGGACCTGTTGTGGACGATCGCCATGGCCCGCAAGATCCTCGGGCCCGACATGAACCTCCAGGCGCCGCCCAACCTGTCGCCTGGCGTCTACCCGCGCCTGATCGCGGCGGGCTTGAACGACTGGGGCGGCATTTCGCCGGTGACGCCCGACCATGTGAACCCCGAGGCGCCGTGGCCCGCCATCGATGAGCTGGCGCGCCGCAGCGCCGAATTGGGCAAGGTGCTGGTCAACCGCCTGCCGCTTTATCCCGCCTATGCACGCGCGGCCGACACCTGGCTGGAGCCCGAAGTAGCGACACAGGTGCGGCGCATGAGCGATGCCGAGGGCCTGGCGCGCGACGACAACTGGTCGCCCGGTGAGACGACACCGCCGCCGGCACCGCGTGTCCTCGTCACGGAGGTCGATCCCGAACTCAGCCGCATCGTCGATCGCGCCACCTCGGGCCGGCGCCTCGATCCGCCGGAGATCGTGCGCCTGTTCGCGGCACGCGACGTGGACTACCGGCATGTCACAGGCGCGGCCAATGCGCTGCGGCAGGCGGTCAGCGGCGACGTCGTGCGCTACGTCGTCAACCGCAATATCAACTACACCAACATCTGCTATTTCCGCTGCAAGTTCTGCGCCTTTTCGAAGGGCCGCACGCACGAGGACCTGCGCGGCGCGCCCTACGATCTGGCGCTCGACGAGGTGAAGCGGCGCGCGGTCGAGGCCTGGGAGCGCGGCGCCACCGAAGTCTGCATGCAGGGCGGCATCCATCCCGATTACACGGGCGAGACCTATGTCGCGATCTGCAAGGCGATCAAGGAAGCCACGCCCGGCATGCATATCCATGCCTTCTCGGCGCTCGAAGTAACGCAGGGCGCAGCAACGCTGAAGCAGCCGATTTCTGCCTTCTTGGCCAGCCTGCAGCAGGCCGGATTGGGCACGCTGCCGGGCACGGCCGCCGAGATCCTCGATGACGAGGTCCGCGCCATCATCTGCCCGGACAAGATCAATACCGGCGAATGGCTCGACGTGCAGCGCGCCGCGCACAAGCTCGGCCTGCGCACGACCTCGACCATCATGTACGGCCATGTCGAGACGCCGCTTGCCTGGACGAGGCATCTTCTGGCGCTGCGCGACCTTCAGGTCGAGACCGGCGGCTTCACCGAATTCGTGCCGCTGCCGTTCGTGCACATGGAAGCGCCGATGTACCGCCAGGGCCGCGCCCGCCGCGGGCCGACCTTCCGCGAGGCGGTGATCATGCATTCGGTCGCGCGCCTGGTGCTGCATCCGGTGATCCCCAACATTCAGACCTCGTGGGTCAAGATGGGCCCGGCCGGGGCCGCGATCTGCCTCGAGTCGGGCGCCAACGATCTCGGTGGCACCCTGATGAACGAGAGCATCTCGCGGGCTGCCGGCACGCAGCATGGGCAGGAACTGCCGCCCGAGGCGATGGAAGCGCTGATCCGCTCGATCGGCCGTGAGCCGCAGCAGCGCGACACGCTCTATCGTGCCGTCCCGGAGGAGCGCCGTGCGGCGTCGCTGGTGGCGGCCGACCTCGCGCCCATTATCCTGACACCGCCCCGCAAACGGGTCGCTGCGGCCTAAATCCGGCACGTTCGGCACGGAACGTGCGTCGAGTTTCGGGTCTGAATGACCGGAGGATTGCGAAGGTGACGGAGACCCACGACCCGATCGCACTGGAGCTGTTCAAGAACGCGATCTTCTCGATCGCCGACGAGATGGCCCTTACCGTGTTCCGGACGACCTACTCGGGCGTGCTCAAGGACAACATGGACTATTCGACGGGCTTCGCCGACGCCAATGGCAAGCTTGCGGCCCAGGGCCTGACCCTGCCGGGCCATCTCGGCTCGGTGCCGACTGCCATGGAATCGATCATGCGCCACTTCAAGGATGACATGGCGCCCGGCGACGTGTTCATCATGAACGACCCGTTCGACGGCGGCATGCACCTGCCCGATATCTTTGTCATCAAGCCGCTGTTTCACGAGGGGGAGCGTCTCGCCTTCGCCTGCACGGTTTGCCATCACATCGATGTCGGCGGCCGGGTAGCCGGCTCGAACGCCTCGGACTCGACCGAGATTTATGCCGAGGGGCTGCGCATCGCGCCGATGAAGCTCTACGACAAGGGCGTCATCAACAAGACCATCATGACGTTCATCGAGAAGAACGTTCGCCTGCCGGTTCAGCTGTTCGGCGACCTGCGCGCCCAGCTCGCGGCCTGCCATATCGGCGAGAAGCAATTCGCCGAGATCGTGGCCAAGTACGGACCGCAGCAGACAAAGTTCTATCTGAAGGAAGTCATCGACTATGCCGAGCGACTGACGCGCGCCGCTATCGCCGAACTGCCCGACGGGGAATGGAGCTTCGAGGACTGGATCGACGATGACGGGGTCGACTATGGCAAGCCGATCCGGCTGTTCGTCACCATCACCAAGAAGGGCGGCCACATGGTGGTCGACTGGACGGGCACCGATCCGCAGGTCAAGGGCGCGATCAACAACACACTCTCCTTCACCAAGGCTGCCTCCTATACCGGCGTGCGCTCGGTGCTGCCTCCGGGCATTCCCAACAACGAGGGCGTCTTTCGCGCCATAGAAGTGATCTGCCCGCCCGGTACGGTGGGCAACGGCGTGCTGCCGGCGGCCTGCGCGGCGCGTGGCCTCACGGGCTTTCGCATGACCGATTGCATGTTCGGCGCGCTCGCCATGATGCTGCCCGACCGCGTGAAGGCGGCGGGCGATGGCGGCAACACCGGCATCTCGATCGGCGGCTACGACACCGACCGCAAGCCCTTCGTCTATGTCGACTTCACCTGCGGCGCCTGGGGAGCCAGGCCCTTCGCCGACGGACTAGACGGCAATTCGCACATGTTCGCCAACATGGCCTCGCACTCGATCGAGGTCACTGAAGCGGAGCAGCCGATGCAGTTGCTGGCCTACGAGTTCGTGGCCGACAAGGCAGGGGCCGGCAAGTATCGCGGCGGCGTGCCGTTCCTGCGCGATTACAAGTTTCTCGAATCCGAAGGCATGCTGCAGGTCCGCTCCGACCGGCGTGATCACCGGCCGTTCGGCCTCTATGGCGGCAGTCCCGGCGGGCCGTCGGAAAATTATCTCAATCCCGACGCCGAGAACCGGCTGCTGCCGTCGAAGCTCACCATGACAATCAAGAAGGGCGAGATTTTCCGCCACGTACTGGCCGGCGCCGGCGGCTGGGGCGATCCGCTGGAGCGCGACCCCTCGGCGGTGCTGCGCGACGTGAGGAACGAGCTGCTATCGCCGGAGAAGGCGCTGGCTGACTACGGCGTTGTGCTCGACCTCAAGGGATGGAAAGTCGACGAGGCCGCCACCGTCCGCCGCCGCGCCGAGATCGCAAAATCGCGCGGCTGGACGGAAGTCCCCAAGGTTCAACGGCACGATCCGGTGCTCCTCGCGCGCGCCGCGGAGTAGCGCCATGACCGCCACTTACCGCGTCGGTGTCGACATCGGCGGCACCTTCACCGATATCGTGCTGCTCGGATCCGACGGCACCATCCACACCAAGAAGATCTCCTCGAGCGTCGGCAACTATGCCCAGGCCATCGTCGACGGGCTGACCGAGGTTTTTGGCGAGACCGGCCTCGACGGCGGCGCCATCGAGGAGATTCGCCACGGCACCACGGTCGCCTCCAACGCCATCCTCGAGCACAAGGGCGCGCGGGTCGGGCTGATCACCACCAAGGGCTTTCGCGACGTGCTCGAAATCCGCACGCTCCGCATGCCCAAGCTCTACGATCTCACCTGGACCAAGCCGGCGCCGCTGGTCGAGCGTTATCTGCGCAAGGTGGTCGACGAGCGCATCGACCATGCCGGCCACGTCGATCGCGCTCTCGATCCGGCCGATGCCGAACGCGCCGTCGATGCGCTCCTGGCCGAGAAGGTCGAGGCGATCGCGATCTGCCTGCTCAATTCCTTCACCAATCCAGTGCACGAGACGATGCTGCGCGACATCGTCGCCCGCAAGGCGCCCCACTTGCCGCTCAGCGTCTCGTTCGAGGTGCTGCCCGAGATCAAGGAGTATGAGCGCACGTCGACGACCGTCATCAACGCCTATGTCATGCCGATCGTCGCCACTTATCTGCGGGCGCTGCGGCAGGGGCTCGACGGCGCCGGCATCCCGGCCCGCCTGCTGCTGATGCAGTCGAACGGCGGCCTCACGACCGACATTGCCGCCGCCGAGCGGCCGATGAACATCATCGAGTCGGGACCGGCCGGCGGCGTGGTCGGGGCCCAGGCCCTGGCGCGCGCCAAGTCGCTGGAAAAAATCATCACCTTCGACATGGGCGGCACGACGGCCAAGGCCTCCATGGTCGAGGAGGGCGAGATCGCGCGTGCCCAGGAATATGCCGTCGGTGCCGGCATCATGATCGGCTCCAGGCTGCTGACCGGCGCCGGCTACACGCTGAAGGTCCCGGCGATCGACCTCGCCGAGGTCGGTGCCGGCGGCGGCAGCCACGTCTGGATCGATCCGGGCGGCGCGCTGCAGGCGGGGCCCGAGAGCGCGGGCGCCTCGCCCGGGCCCGTCTGCTACGACATGGGCGGCGAGGTACCCACCATCACCGACGCCAACGTCCTGCTGGGCTACATCAATCCCGGCCACCTCGTGGGCGGTGCGCTGAAGCTCAATGCCGACAAGGCGCGTGCGACGTTCGAGGCGAAGATCGCCAGGCCGCTCGGCATGCCGGTCGAGCGGGCGGCCTATGGCGCGCACCTGATCGCGGCTTCCAACATGATCCGTGCCATCAAGGCGGTGTCGACCGAGCGCGGTCGCGATCCACGCGAGTTCTCGCTGTTCGCCTTCGGGGGCAACGGCCCTCTGTTCGCGGCCGGCATGGCAGCGGCGCTGGGCATCGGCCGCATTGTCGTGCCGCCTTCGGCCGGATTGTTCTCTTCGTTCGGGCTGCTCTACGCCGACGTCGAGCACCACTACGCCCGCACCTTCCGCCGCCTGCTGCGGCAGGCCGATCTCGGCGAGATCGGCGCGGTCTGGGATGCCATGGCAAAGCAGGCCGGCGACCAGCTCGCCGTCGAGGGATTCAGCGGCGAGACGGCGCGGCTAAAGCGGTCGGCGGCGCTGCACTACAAGGGTCAGAGTTACGAGCTCACCGTGCCGGTGCCGGACGGCCCGATCGATGCCCGCATGGTTGCCCATCTCGAGGAGGCCTTCGGCCAGGAGCATGAGCGCACTTACGGGCATCGCGCCGGACCCGACGAACCCGTCGAGCTGGTTGCGATTCAGCTCGTGGGTTCGGGCCTGCGCGCGGGCGGCGGCGTGCCGCAGAACGTCAAATCGAGCCGTGCCGAGCCCGCGGCACAGGCATCACGCAAGGCCTGGTTCGGCGATCAGCATGGCTGGCTGGACACGCCGGTGCTGAGCCGCGCCGATCTCGCGACAGGCCGTACCGGCCCGCTGATTGTCGAGGAGTACGATACGACCTGTGTCGTGCCGCCCGGTGCCCATGCCGAGCGTGACAGCGCCGGCAATATCGTGATCACGCTGACGGCCTAGGTTGCCGCCATTTGCGGCAGCCACAACGCGATCTGTGGCCAGATCGACAGGACCAGCAGCATCAGCAGCATGGTGACCACGAAGGGCGACGTGCCGATGATGACGTCGTCGATCCGGCCTTTCTTGCGCAGACCCTGGACGACATAGAGGTTGATGCCGACGGGCGGCGTGATCATCGCCAGTTCCATCAGGATGATGATCAGGATGCCGAACCAGATCGGGTCGTAGCCGGCCTTGAACATGATCGGCGCGATGATCGGCACCGTCGCCACCATCATCGACAGCGTCTCCATGAACATGCCGAGGATGAAGTAGAAGATCACCACGAC
>JAESFZ010000445.1_pt1 | contig 14403 bp, 9 predicted proteins | sample 9269561 | NCBI WGS metagenome assembly JAESFZ01 (sample SAMN14515552, study PRJNA621657) | algae metagenome | isolation source: Tildeniella nuda ZEHNDER 1965/U140 and co-occurring heterotrophs from wet... | place: Switzerland: Stansstaad, Zurih | collected 1965-01-01
CTTGGTCAACTTGCTGGCAGGCTTAATCGCCTATACCTACCAGGAGAAAAAGCCCTCCTTGGATTTAGAGTGCAAAGACTTGCCAGCATTGCCTCCGGCTATCTTTTGACCTCGTCGAACTGACGTTTTATTAATGAGCATTGGTTACCTGATTCATGAGTTTTCCATACGCGTGAATAAGTCTTTCAGACTCTTGCCCCACCTTCTCTACTTCTCAGACACAACCAAACTGGAGGAAGCCGATCGCCCGAACTCTTCGGGTGCATATTCCAGATGTGCCTCGGCACCGGGGTAGAGATACGTGCCGGGAGTGACGGAGCGGACGAGGTAGTGGAGGGTATACACACCGGGATCGAGCTTATCGCCAAAGGCAACGACGCGATCGTGGTAAATGGTTTGATAGCCCAACTGCCAGCTATCGCCCTGCGCTTGAAAGTAGGGTGTCGTGGTTTGGAAGCTGTTATCGACTGCCTCAAAGCCTGCGGGTAGCGGATCGGTGACGATGACATGATCGACGGGATGGTCGGTGATAATCTCTAGCCCAATGTCGTAGACCTGTCCCACGGGAACGGTGAGCGGCTCAGGCGCATAGAGTCCGGTTCTGTACAGCACTTTATCCTCGTTGGCGGGACGAATGGTGCGGGTCAAGCGTAAGCCGTTAAGCTTACCGGGTTGATTGCCCTGGAGCCGATAGCGGTATGCCACCAGATAGTGCAGAATGCCCTGACCAGACTTTTTGAGGGTGATGTCGCTGCGATCGCGCGGGAGATCCGCCATTTTCACCGTCATGTCTGCGCCAGGCGTTTTGTAGCCTTCAAACGTCGCAGTGGTCAACGTCTTACCTGCTAGAGTTGCGGTTGCTTCAAAGTTAGGTGGTGTGGGCTGGAGTTGGCTGTACTCGACCAGTGCGGTGAGTGCTTCGGCATTGTCGTGAGTGCCCTGCCAGGTGCCGTTACGTCGTTGTCCGAGAAGCCCTTTGAGCAGCCGATCGAGATCCTCAGACCTGGCTTTTTGAGCAACGAAGAGCCGTAATGCTTGTGCTTGAGCCGTCGTCGGGGAGTTGAGCCAGCGCCAGTTAGGGGGCAAATTCACAGTGGCGCTGCGTCCAGTCTGGTAAATGGTTTCCTGAAGTTGGCTCACCATTGCAGTGGCTTCTTGCTGCCAGTCGGGGAACTGCGCCAGATATCGCGCCAGTTTAATTTGGCTGATGGGATCAAGCTGGTTCCGCTGATTGTGAAGATCGGCAAGGAAATCATTACGTCGATCGCCCAATGCTGATAGCGCAATCAACGTTTCCAGCCGCACCTGGTTCTTGCACAGTGGCTCTTTGCAGAACTCGTATTGTCCAGGATCGGCGAGCAGTTTCTTCAGATATGTCGTCAGTGAAGGACGTAGCGAACCGATCGCCGCTTTCTCTAAACCTGCACGATCGGCAAGGGCGATCAACTGAGCCGCGTAGGGCGTAATAAAGGGATCAGATGCGTCCTGTCCGGGATAGGATGCAAACCCACCGTCCGGTTTTTGGAGCGACTGCAAGCGCTCGATCGCCTGTTTTGCCTGCCTGCCAGGATTAAAGCTGGCGAAGGTTTGACCGTAGGTTTTGGTGAGGGTTTGCAGGTTGGCGGCGATCGCTAGCTGGCTGGCAGCAGGTTCCAGGAAAGGCAGATCGGTTTCGTCTAGCACCTGTTTGGCAGGTACAGACAGTGTGGGAATGAGACTGCTGGCAAGCGAAATGTCCAGCCCACCAACATCAGGAACAACGTTTTTGTCCACATTTAAGGGAATCGAAGCCTGATCGGAGGTGGTGCCAGCTTCCACGACTTGTTCCGTCACATCCAGCGCTTTCACGTCGAGCGGCACTTCAAACGCATCGGTGTCGCTGCCGAGCTGTGTAGTGAATTTCACCTTCGCGTCGCCAGTGGTTTGCACGATTACGGGAAAGCGGTAGGCGCTGGTGCCTGCCGTTGCCTGCGCTTGCTGTTGACCAGAGGCGTTATCGAGCCTAAGTGGATCGGTGACGGAGCCGTTGACTGCAAGGTTGCCATCTTGTCCCGTGTTGTTGGTGACGGAAACACCTGCCTGGAAGCGATCGCCCGGACGGGCAAACTGCGGCAAGAGTGGATTTGCAATCAGGGGTTTCGTCGTTACAAAGGTCGTATCGCTATTACCAAAGTGCATGTTCTCGTCGGTAGCGACTGCCATCACACGCCAGGTTGTCAGGTCGTCAGGTAGTTTGAATTTAACCGTGGCGTTGCCGATCGCGTCGGTTTTCACCGAGCCGTTGTAGTACGCCAGCGCTTTGAAGTCTGTGCGAATGCGAGTATTGCCAGCCCCGTCGGAGGCACCCCCTCCGTAGCCCCAGCCTTTTTCGAGGGGCGATGATTGCGCTTGCAGCACCACATCCGGGCGATTATCGCTCAAACGAATGGAGATGGGCTGTTCGGCGTACACCGTCTTTACCAAGTCGGGCGGACGGTAGCCACTGAGTTGCAGCACCGCTTCGTTAACAACCATTAGAGTGACTTGTCCCTTCGCTGGCTGTCCCTGATTGGTGACTTTTAGCTGAACAGTCTGTTCGGCTCCTGGTTGCAGGGTTGGGGTTACAGTTGTCTCGACCTTGAGGTATTGGGGCTTGAGATCGGTTTCAAAGGGCGCAAAGCCGATACGGACGAGTTTGTCCAGGCTGCCAGGTTCTAACTGCGCCAATGGTTTACCCTGACGGATCAGCACTGCCTCGACTGCCGCATTGGGCAACATATCGGGCGTAACCTGAAATTGCACCTTGGGCGCGCTGCCCTGCACCTTCGTCAGGGTTTTGTAAAGGGTGTTGTGGCGAACGACGGCAAAGTAGAGTTCGCCTTCGGCATAGGGCGATTGGATGAGTGCCGTTGCCATCTCGCCCACTTGATAGCGCTTTTTGTCCAGCTTGACTTCCAGGCGATTGTTGCGGTAGCGACTGCCCCAGCTTGCAGACGCATCACCCGTTGCCCAGAGTTGCACATCGGTCGCACCATCATTGCTGCCTGCGAACGTGGCACGGAGGCGATAAGAACCCGGCGCTGGCGGCTTTAATGACGCAGTTTGTGGAGTGACATCAGATTTTACATCGATCGTAGCCACCGTCTTATATTCCACCTGATCTTGCTGGGTGCGACTGCCTTCTACCAGCTTTGACACGCGGCTATAGTTCATCTGCTGGAGTTCTAGATGCACGGTTTGATTCAAAACCGGGGTGCCTGTGGGATCGCTGACAATTACCTTGACCGGAAAGTCTTGTCCTGCCGTTGCCACAAAATCACTCTGCAACCCGATGAGTTTTTCGGTCGGCAACGCGAGAAAGGTTTTGGAATCGGCAACGGACAGGTTGGATACGTCCGATACCTGAGCATCGACGCGGTAGGTCATGGGGTAGGGCAGATCCTTCTCAACCGTGACCGTCTGGCTGCTGTCACCGTTTTTGCTCAGCACTTGATTCGTTTGCAGTACGTCGCTGGCGATCGTCGGTGCTTCTTCGGGCCAAAACCACTGCTGTCCAAAGGCAAAGCCATCCCAGCCTTTGGGTGCAAACTCTGCCTGCTGGCGGGTGACATAGTATTCAACCTTGCCGCCTTCAACGGGGGAGCCGAAGAGGTAGTTGCTCTGGGTTTTGGCGGTGATGCTTTGCCCGACGGAGGCGATCGCAGCAACGTTTTGCGATTCCAGGTCTGCGGTCTGAGTTGTATCAGTTGGTTCTCCGGGTTTGCCACCTTCTAAGGTCAGTGCAACTTTAAAGTTGGGTGGTTTAAATTCAGCAACGCGGAACTCGCCAGCAATTTCAACCTCATCGTCGTTTTTGGCGAGGATGGCGTAGTAGCCGAGGGGTTGGTTTTTGGCGATCGACCATTCCTTCGAGAACGTGCCAAACTCGTTGGTGGTCTGCGTACCCAGGCTGGTTTCCTGCCCATTAGAATCGCGCAGCGTGAGGGTATAGCGGACGTTCTTATCTCGCTTGAGGGTGCCGTTTTGCAGATAGTAGGCAGCGCCAGTAAACCAGGCTGTTTCGCCCGGTTGGTAGAGTTTGCGATCGGAAAAGATAATGCCGCGTGAGTCTGCCTTGCCGCTCTGCCAACCTGCATCTACGCCGTAGTCATAAGCACCGCTGTATTCTGTCGTACGCGTAAATGCCCAGTCTTTGCCTTCTTGCGCCACGATGAGTAGCTTTGGCGCTTCGGTGAACCGTCCAGCGCTGCCCATGCAGGTTTGTAAGGCTGAGCGATCGAGTAACAAGGTGCCAGTCTTGTCTGTTTTGCCTGTTGCACAGGCGCTGGGTGTTGGCTGGGTTTTCGACTCCAGCTTCGATTGGTAGATTTGCACAGCAGCGTTGGTAACGGCAGCACCATCCGATAGGTGACTGACCCGTACCATGCCCGACTCTGGGAACCATTGGGCAAACACGCCTAGATTCGTCAACTGCACCAGTCCATAGGTCGTCGGTTCGCGCCACTTTTGCTGCTTGCCATCCTGATACTGGTTGGTGCGTGCCTGAACGCCATACGCCAGCATTCCGGTTGCGCCGCTCAACTGTTTTTGCAGTGGTACGGTGGTGTCGATCGCCTGATTCTTTTGACCCTTCACAGACGCACTCTTCCAGCTTGAAGAATTGGGCAACAATCCCTTGCCGTTATCGCGGGGATAGGCAGAGTCGGCATAAACCAGATCGGTGGGCTGCACCACGGTAAAGGCAGTTTTGTAACTAGAAAGGTTGACCGTGGAAAGGTTGAGTTGAAGGTTTTTGCCTGTCGGAAAGATATTGAGTCCAGACGGTGCCCACAAGTCAGCCGCAACGTCACCCGTTTCGTAGTCGATCGTCGTGGGTTTGCCGAGCGTCTGCCCATATTTATCTTTGAGATCAGCACCTAGCTTCACCGTGTACTTTGTACCGGGATTGAGTGCCCAGGGGTTGAGGGTAACGATGCGATCGCCCTCGTAAACACGCACTAACGGCACATCTTTTTTGGGTGCTGGTTCTACAATAATGTGGGCGATCGCGGCTTCGGCATCCAGTTCATTGTTGAATTCCAATTGAGCGCTACCGTTCACAAAGCGTCCCTGCACCCCACTTGCGTCCGGCTGCCCGTAGTAGCTCAGTTTTTGGAATGCCAGCGGCGAGTAGGTTTCGACCTGACTGGCAAAGACGCTCTCGCTAGCCAAATTGCCCTTCGCTGACATTAGTCCTGGCGTAACGTTGAGCCGATAACGAGTGGCTTTAGAGAGTGGTTGCTGGGGTTCGATTGTATAAATCCAGTCACGCGCAGCCGGATCAAAGCGCTCAGTGGGAGACGGCTCTTCTGGATACTGTTCCTTCGTTTTCTCTTCGCTCTTTTCCAGCGCCACATTCAGCGCGACGCTGTTTGTCTCCTTGCCTGGAATAAGCTGTACGTGCTCTTTCAACGAGGCTGCATCAAGCTCTACGTTTGACGTGAATTTCAAAACAGGCTTGACATCCAGCGGTTCGACGGTCTCACTTCCTGGCATCCCAGCAGTTGGTGTACCCGGAAAATTGGTGAGCTTAATCGGTTCGGTGTTGAACGTCCAGGCAAAATCTTGCTCCAGGCGATGTTGCTTCAGGTCTGCCAATCCTGCTTTGAGCGTGACTTGAACACGAGTCGCTTTGGGCATTGCCTGATCGCCTTGAAAGCCCACCATGTGCGGTGTGAGAAAGCGAAACTGACCGGGCAGCGGCGGTACAACCTCAAATTTTTTCAGGAGGTCTTGCGGCTCTTTGCTTTCCAGGCGATCGATCGGGATCAGTGGTTCCTTAAACCGAATGCGGATTTGAGCAGTCGTTGCCGCTTCTTCAAGAGGGCTGATCTGCTCGATCCAGTCTGGCAATTTAGGTGTTGCTAAGGCGGCAACAGATGGCTGTGGGTTTGCCGTAGGGGTAATGTTAGCGAAACTACAGCCTTTGATGGCGAGGGCAACGCATAGAGCGAGCAAAACAAACCAGGGCTTCATGCCACTGCCACTTCTCATCACTATTCTCCCCACACTACGTGCGATCGCTACTAGCCGATCGTTTGTTACCACACCAGTCCTACTCGCAAGGAGGGGGTGATTCCCGGTGTTGACTATAAATCTTTACTATTTGGCGATCGCGATTTTGGCAACGGATGACCGTAAAACCGGGTCAGCTTGCTTTGCGCTTAATAAGGTTGCTGTACTCATCTGGAGGATGAGACCCGCCATCGTTTAGTCATTTATACTGAACTCATATGGGGTTCAGCGATATTACCTGTAATAAGATCACCTGTAATCAGGAGGCACTCAAAATGTTTCGCACTGTTGTGTCTTTCATGTGCGCGATCGCCGTTTTTGCACCAACGGTGACACTAGCTGGCGAACGGCATGATCGCGGTTTCTACAACCGTGATTCTTATAGTCGCGGCTATTACAATCGCGGCTACAACACTTATCCACGCACCATTGAACGGGTGCGAACGATCGACTTCTACAATCGGAGCCGTGATATCGATCGGCGGGATATCCGTCGCTGGGAACGCCGTGATGAGGCGCGAGAACGCTACTGGCGCGATCGTCGTGATGATCGTTATCGTCGTGAGTACAGGCGCGATCGCTACGATCGTCCCAGAATCATTATCATCCCCCGCATCTCGTTCTAAGAAAAGCGCTCATCGCTTTAAGCAAGGGGTGACAAACAGGTGTGCATCTACTTCTTGTGTGCATTTACTTGGGGAAACTACTTAGGGGGTGCCAGCGGTGGGCAGGTTTTGTAACCAGGAGAGGCTTTGTCAAAATTACACTGGTAGATCGTGCTTTTCTGCCAGCTTGTTGGAATTTCTAAGAGATCGCGTGTGCCCGTGATGCCTTGCCCGACAAATAAGAGAAGAGCGACACAATTCAGCACTACGTGGGTAGTACGCCAGCGATTGGCTTGATCCTGGTAGATGTCACGGACGATCGCCAGCGAAAAGACCATAAGCAACGCTGCTACTAGACCGTAGTAAAAGTGAGACGCAAACCATGCTTTATCCAAGCGGTAAACGCCATCCTGGAAGCCAAGCACAACCAGACCAATGCCCGTCAAGGTAGCAAAAACGCCACGCCAAACTTTCTCTTGTGCTCGATACAACAAGACAAGAGAGGCGATCGTTGCTATATAGAACAGCCCGATCAAAGCGACTTTAGAGGGTTCTTTAGTGAATACTCCGTCAGTGATAATTTTCTCAATGATGGGGTATGTAATGCCGAGTAGATAAATGCCTACAACTGCACCCGTGAGCCAGCGCCCCAGTTGAACGTGCTCTTGCCCAACTGCAGGGGGAATCTTGCTTTTACTTCCTGCCTTTACCTCTAGACGACGCTGGCGCGTTTGCCACGCCATTCTAATCACCATACCAATCAGGGGAAAGACGATCGTGACTGCGATCGCGGGATGCAGCAACAGGATAAAGTCTTCGGCATTCAGATCCATATAGCTTCCCCTAGAACATTCAAGAATGCTAGTAGAGTATCAGGTCAAGCTGAGAGCGTGCTGAGTTGGGTAAAAATTTGCAAAAGAGGGTAAGGGAAAGGCTCAGATTCGCGTTTTACTACCCCTGTAGCGCTTGCGAAATAAGCCTTTTCCTTACCCTTAAGTTGGTTAGATTCCCCACCCTTCTAAGGTGGCGCTTAACGGCAATCTAAACTTTAAGCACCCAAACGCTGCGTGTGTCAGCGCTCACGAAGGACGCAGGTATCACAGCAAGATCAACACCCAGAGACTTAAAAGCAGAACGAATCAACGTGGCGTGAGACGCTTCGGTCGCGCCAATACTGGCACCTGCTGTGACCAGCGCAGGTGTTTTGAGTTGGGCGATTTCACGACTATAGGCGATCGCGGCATCGGTTTCCAGTGCCAATGCGAGCTTTGCAATGTTGACATCAGAGTCAAGCGCACCCTCGCCCGCTTTGAGATAGGACGAGACATCATATTGCTGCTGGGCTGCAATGGGAGTACCACCCAGTTGTGTGATGACGGTTGCCAGAGTGTCGCGGTGCCGTTTATGATCTGCCTGGTTTGCCAAAGCAATTGCCAATACCGCTTTGCCCACAGCCGTGTTGGTCAGTTTACCTGCTGCAAAGCTGTAAGCCCAAATCGCCTGATGCTCATAGAACAAAGCGCCGTTGAGCACCTTGGCATCATTTGCATTCATGGCTGATGGGGCAGCATCCACACGTTTGACGATCGCTGGCAGACTGAATGCACCAGCAGCACCCACAACGGCTCCTGTTTTCAGCATGTCACGACGTGACCAACGCTTAGTGCGACGAGCGGTAGCTTCAGGCAGCATATTTCTTTCGTTATCCATCTTGATGTGTTCTCCTAACCTAAAAGAGTGTGTGACTCAGCTTGTGTGCAATCAGCGCATGAGTACCTGATGGTGCGCGTTACGCCATCGGTTGCCAGCATCGTGATGCCAACGCGATCGCCCCCGTCTGGTTAGTCAGCCTTTGGTGTTATTAAAGACAATCCAGTTTTTGCCCACGCAAAAGCAAGCTCTACCGCACACCTGCTCTCGCACAAGGCAGATTAACCAATGAGGAGCGAATCTAGAAAGTGATACGCAATCCTTGTGCCTTTGGATCTGTTACGTCACGTCACAGAATACTTGGGAGGAGCCGTCAGGTTATACCAATTCTATAAAATCGCCCTACAGATTCGTTTTTACTGCTGACCGCTGACCGCTGACGGCTGACGGCTGACTGCTCAGCCAGCGTCACTTTCACAAATCAAAACAGAGCATCACCCATCAGCGAATGCTTACAAAGCCAGCTTTGGCGATTAACGCTTGCCCCTGTGGTGAGAGTAGAAAGTTTGCATACGCTTCTCCGGCTTGCTGCTCAGCAGCGCCATTCTGTTTCACAATCACAAAGAGGTTGCGAGTCAAAGGATATTGTCCACTTTGAAACGCACTGACGTTAATTTTATTGCGCTGACCAGGACAGCGACTGGGAGCAACGAGCGGCTCTTGATACGGCGGCACAAATTGACCTGGCTGGCGACCGATCGGCACAGGTTTGACCGTACATTGTGGCACCAGTTCAGTTGCTGTAGAGAAATAGACCCCACCGGGATTAGTTGCCAGTTTTCGTAAGCCCGCTGTCGTAGTGGCAACATCCTGCACGTTAGCGCCGGATTGACTATCATCGCCTAAGAGCACTTCGATCGTGCCTGCCCCTGCTGTAGGAGGACGCTGAAAGGGCTGAATGGCAAGGTTTGGTCCACCCACCTGCCGCCAGTTCGTAATGCGACCACTGTAGATTGATCTGATTTGGTCGATCGTCAAACCAGGGATATTCAAACTGGGGTTCACCGCGATCGCGATGCCATCGATCGCCACGGGAATTTGCTTGAGCTTCACACCTTTTTGTGCCGCCGCCTGGTTTTCTTGATCACGCACAGGACGCGACGACTGAGCAAACGCAATCTCATCCTGTAGCAACATCTGAATGCCTGAACCTGAACCGGGTGTGCCAGAAATGGGGTCAACGTAGCGCAAGCGAAACTCCGATCGAGCAGATTGAATGACCGGATCAGTCGTCAGCCTGATCGGTGCCCAGGTTGTGCTGCCGCCGTAGCTAAACAGACCCGAAGGAACATTCTGAACGTCTGCAAAGCCTTCAGCCGTTGACGGATTCCCGTTAGCGTTTGGATCAGCCGTTGCTGGCACTGATGGATTACCACCCCCACCTGCGCTACCAGATGGGGTGTTAGTTGGTGCAAGGATTTTACTCAGGTCACTACCAGACCGCTGCGTAAACCACCAAAAGCCTCCCCCAATCAGCCCTGCCGTCACCAAAAACGCCAGAATCAATGCCGTTGTATCGTTCTTTTGTGCCATAAGACTTTTTGTGCCACAGATTGAGAGTCGGCAAACTGCGTGTACTCGTTTAAGGTTAAAGGATCAGCGTCACCAATCAACATCACGATCGCTACACACAATTGTTCATTTGTACCCTAGCGATCGTTGCTTGTGCCAGCAATTTCTGACCAACACTCTTAGAGAAAGGTAGATAGCAGATTGAAGATGATCCGAAACAAAGTCGTTGCTGCAATTGCGATTAACCCAGTTGCAACAGCGATCGCTACAACAGTCAGCAGTACGTTTCCGCCAAACAGTGATGCAAGATAGACAGCCAGTCCGTGTAATCGCGGTACAAAGAGTACGATCGCCAGCGTTATCCCTGCGGTAATCAACAGATCTACCCGCTCAATCGTGCGGCGTGCCTGAAGAAACACCAAACCTGTCAATAGCACAACCCAAAAGAAACCACCGAGAAGGAACGGTCCCATCAGGCTCAACACAGCGATCGCCAACAACCCCCCTTCAAACCCTGTGAACGCAGCGGCAGCTAGCAATTCCAGCGTCGAGAAAGGAGCGATCGCGCCACGTCGTCTTACAGGTCTTGCAGGCTGCGGCGATGCAAGTGGGGCAGCCGATTGAGCTGGCTGAACGGGTTGGGGTGGCGCTGTAGGAGGAGAAGACACAGGTAGGGATGCTTTTGGAGTAGTGGGCGATCGCCTACCCGCAGTGGAGGGCGGCTTGAGTGCTGACAATACTTCTGCTGCCGCTTGGAAGCGTTGGCTGGGGGTTGGTAACAGCATCCGATCGAACACATCCGCCAGCGTGCGATTCACACCGGGCGCGTAGCTACGCCATTTCCAGGTGTTGCTGTACGAATCAAACAATTCATTGGGTTGCTTCCCCGTGAGCAGCATCAAGCAGGTGACAGCCAGCGCGTAGAGGTCACTAGACGGGTAAACTTCACCACCAGACATCTGCTCTGGCGGCGCAAAGCCTAACGAGTAAATGCCAGTCGATTTCGTGGTTGCTGCGCCTTTCGTTGCCTGCTTCACCGCGCCAAAATCTAGCAGGTAAAAGCGTCCGTTGCGATGACGCATGATATTAGACGGCTTGATATCCCGATGGATCGAGCCATTGTCATGGACAAAGGTAAGAATGTCGAGTACCTCTTTCAGCATGGCAGCAACATCATCTGGAGAGAGCGTGCCCTTTTGCACCAGTTCTTCCTCCATCGTTTCCCCGTCGATGTATTCCTGCACGAGATAGAAAAACTTGTCTTGCTTGCCTGCTTGTGTGCTGGGAACCGTCAGCTCAAAAAACGCGAACAGGTCAGGAATCAGCGGATGCGTATTGCCTAGTTGCTCCAGCACTTCTGCCTCACGCTCAAAGAGCTGTTGTGCAACGACAAGCTGAGCGGGGCTGAGTTGACCAGACGGCAGAAACTGCTTGACGACACACTGGCGCATGGCTGGCGTGTAGCGATCGCGCGCCAAGAATGCCGCCCCAAAACCGCCCTGCCCTAACAGGTTCAGCGGTACATAGCGTCCAATGAGGATCAACTCCATGCCACAGGTTGTGCAATATTTTTGCGGCACTGCCCTGAGCGTGGCTTGGTGATCCAAGTCGGTAAAGGCATTCACGGGACGTGGGCAGCCCGGACGAGTGCAGTAAAGATCCATAGAGCGTATGGGCGAGCTTAATCAATTTCTGGCACAATCAAACGGCTAGTGCGTGAGCTGGAGGCAACAGGTTTCAAGGGTTCTCTTGGCTCAGATTCATAGGGCTGCAAGTTGGCGTAACCAGCGAACTTCGGTAAAATCTCCCGGCAAAACGCCTCGGCAGCCTTCGATCGATAGCGGTTTGGGTTAATGATGACCGACAGCATCCGTTTCACGACCACATCATCGATTCTGGCACGATGCAGTACACCCATTTGCAGTTCTTTCTCGATCGCTGAAATGGATACAAACGCCGCTCCTAATCCAGACTGTACTGCGTTTTTAATGGCTTCGATCGAATTTAGCTCCATCTCAATTTTAAGGCGACGGGTTTCAATGCCGCACCGCGCTAGAACCTGATCAATCACCTTACGAATGGTTGACTGTGAATCTAACGCAATGAACTGGAGCTTATATAAATCGTCTTTTTGTATCGTCTCTACTTTTGCTAATGGATGGAAGACTGGCAGGATCAGTGCTAGTTCATCTTCGGCATAGGGAATAATTTCTAGAGAGTCTTGCAGTTCGGGTGAGATTTCACCACCAATGATGGCAAGGTCGATTTGTCCATTCGCTACACTCCAGGAGGTGCGACGCGTTGAGTGCACATGTAGCTGCACAGCCACATCAGGATACTGCTGCCGGAAGACACCGATCATTCGCGGTAAGAGATAGGTACCAGTGGTTTGACTGGCTCCAATAATCAAGGTACCGCCCTGGAGGTTTTGCAAATCTTCGATCGCACGACAGGTCTCCTGGCAAAGCGTGAGAATCTTTTCGCCATAGCTCAAAAGGAGATGACCAGCTTCGGTAAGCTGTGCCCGTCTACCGCCTCGATCGAATAGGGGCACGTCCAACTGGCGTTCTAGATTTTGGACTTGTAAACTCACGGCAGGCTGCGAGACATAGAGACTATCGGCAGCGCGCTTGAAACTTCCCTCAGCGGCGATCGCTTTGAGAATGCGTAACTGATCCAGAGTAAACGGAAGGTCAGACATACTGCTAAACCTGAGATTTTGGAGGAGCTGGAGCGTACCTACCTGCTGGTTTAGACGCGATCGATGCCTCAGGCAATCAACACGCTTCTAACCCAGAAACCCTAACACAGTCATCCGAATAGTCCCTCACAGTAAGTTGTGCCATGTATCGTATTGAAACGTAAATTAAAGAACTATGAAACGGGAGGTTATTCAGGACTTTCTGAATTTACCAGGAATTGCAGGCGTTGCCCTAATGGATGGGCGTTCTCGACCCTATTTTTGTGGTGTCGATCAAACCCTGAACTTTCAACAAAAAGAGGCGCTTGCTCAAGGACTCTTACAAGTCATTGAAACCATTCCTGACGGCTTCGATGCGTTTGAGTTTCAATTTGCCGAGCACCAGGTTCATCTCTACAAGCTCGACCGAGGCATGGTTTTGCTGGTTTTAACGTGTCCCAGTCTGGTTTATGCAGATTATCTGGGCAGCATCAAACAGCTCCGAGTCGTGCTGCAAGAAGACAGCCCAAACGCGATCGCCACCTTCCGTTTAATTGCTGGAAACATTACCCTGACGGGTTTAACCTACCGCAAACATACTGCCGACCCAGCAACACTCGCTGACAGCATCGTCACAACCGACGCTCAGGACGATCGTTCAGAGCCTCCCCCATGCCCTGATCCCCTTCCTGAAAGTGCTGCCAGAGTCTTATCGTCACCCGCTGATCCGCCCACTCTGAAAGCGGCGATCGCTGCCCTCAACCACCTCAGCCAATTTACAACCCAATATCTGGGCACCCATGTCATTACAAATTACTGGAAAGCCACACGCCCTTCAGCAGATTGCCTAACGAATATTCAGGTCGATCGCTCCGCTCAATTTTCCTTCGCAGGAGCGCTTCCCCAGGGTACTCTCACGCCGCTAACTCCTGAAGAGCAACAGTGGCTTCAAGCGTGGGTCAGTGCCTTCATCAAACGATGTGCTCAAGTGATCCGAGACTTTCCCGTGATCGTCGATCAAAAAGCGCTGAACGATCAGCAAAAAGCCCTTCTGCTTACCCCTCACCCTTAATCCTCGTACCTACCATGGCTAAAACCGTTAGACTTGAACCGATCGCACAGAACACATCCGTTGAAACCAACGGCAATCTGCTCTCAGTCCTCATCAACAAGGATCTGGACGTTTTGAAAGAGTGCGGTGGTCGCGGTATGTGTGCCACCTGTCATATCTATGTGCAACAGGGCATGGAGTCACTATCGCCTGTCAGTCGCCGTGAGCAACGCACGTTAGAAGTCATCACAACCTGCAAACCCCACTCCCGTCTTGCCTGTCAAGCAAGGGTTTTGCAGGATGGCGTTGTGGTTGAACTACCACCGGGTATGTACATCAACTCCATCAAAGATATCGAAGCACTCATTGGCAGACGTGCCGACCAGGATTTACTGCATCCCCTTACTGGAAAAGTTCTCGTCGAAGCAGGCAAACTCATTACCCGTTCGACGTTGAAGCAAATTGAAGACACCAATAGCTTTAATGTCGGTAACTATTTCTCGCACACAACAGATTCTTAGAGGATGTTTTAAAAGTCCAGATGCGTGTAGCTCTGGCGACTGAAGTCGCGGCTACACGCACAAAACCTGCCTACGCAGGTGCCAAAACCCTCGTGCTGAGGTAGTCCGCGCAGGCGGACTTTGTTGATGTAGTCGCGGTTTTAACCGCCAGCCACTTTTCAAACAGCCTCTTAGCTCGACTTTATCCAATTAGGCAGCGTAGCACAATAGGCTGAAACAGCAGTCTAATAAGACTTTTGGTATTTTTACCATATCGGTTGTTGCGCTAGAGACTGGGAAAAGTCGAGCTTG
>JAESFZ010000446.1_pt1 | contig 14358 bp, 13 predicted proteins | sample 9269561 | NCBI WGS metagenome assembly JAESFZ01 (sample SAMN14515552, study PRJNA621657) | algae metagenome | isolation source: Tildeniella nuda ZEHNDER 1965/U140 and co-occurring heterotrophs from wet... | place: Switzerland: Stansstaad, Zurih | collected 1965-01-01
CGCAGTCGGCCAGCCAGTTGCCCCAGGTGCTGTTGGCCAGGATCATGGCCTCGGCCACCATCAGGTCCAGCGGGGCACCGCGTTTGCGGGTGCCGATGACCACCCGCTCGTCGCCCTGCGGTTCGTCGCCGCTCACGCCTTCGAGGCGGAAGGTGTAGTCCGGGCGGGTGAAGTTCTCGGGTTTGCCGCGCACGACTTCGCGCTGCGCCTTGAGGTGCAGGGCCAGGCGGAACAGGAAACCCAGCGAGGGTTGCAGGGCTGCGATCTCGGCGGGGACATCGGTCGCCGGCGCCTCGCCCGCGAGCCAGGCTTCGGTGATCACCGTGTCGAGCTGGTCGTGCCGCAGGTTGAGCGCGATCGGCACGCGCTCCAGCGCGGTGCGGCTGCCGGTGACGGCCAGGGTGGCTTCGTCGAAGCTGACGTACAGGGACACGGCGGGGCAATCGCGCCCGGCCATGAGCGTGTAGGCCTGCACCACCTCGTCGGGCAGCATGGTGAGCTTGTGGCCGGGCATGTAGACGGTGGACAGGCGCGTGCGCGCCACCTGGTCGATGGGGCCTTCCGGCGCCACGGCCAGGCCGGGCGCCGCGATGTGGATGCCCAGCGTGACGCTGCCGCTGCCCAGGCCTTGCAGCGAGAGCGCGTCGTCGATCTCGGTGGTCTGCGAATCGTCGATGGAGAAGGCCTGCACCGGCGCCAGGGGCAGCTCGTCGGCGATGACCGGGGCCTGCAGCGGGGGGAAGCCCGTGCCCTTGGGGAACTGGTCGAACAGGAAGCGCTGCCAGTGGAACTGGTAGGCGCTGCTGATGGCGCCCGCGTTCTGCAGCAGGGTGAGCGGCGCGGTGTGGCTGGTGCGCGCGGCTTCCACCACGGCCTTGTACTCGGGCGCGTTCTTGTCCGGCCGGAACAGCAGCTTGTAGAGCTGCTGGCGCACCGGCGCCGGGCAACTGCCGCTGGCGAGCTCGGCCGCCCAGGCCTCGATCTGTGCCTGCACCTGTTTTTTCTTCTCGATCGCGGCCAAGGCCTGCGCGAGGATGTCGGCCGGCGCCTTCTTGTAGCGGCCCTTGCCGGCGCGGCGGAAGTAGTGCGGCGCGCCTTGCAGGCACAGGAGCGCGGCCACCTGTTCGGTGATGCCCGCCTTGTCGCTGAAATACTCGTGGGCCAGGTCCACGAACCCGAACTCGTCTTCGGGTGCGAATTCGTAGGCCAGCTCCAGCTCCATGGTCTCGGCCAGGGCGGTGGCCGCCGGCATCAGCTGGCTGGGGGCGGGTTTTTCGAAGCGCAGCAGGGCATTGGCCGACTTGACCTTGACGCGTTTGCCGGATTCGAGCTCGACTTGCAGGGAACTTTCGGCCTCGGACAGGAGGCGGCCGGTCAACAGCTTGCCGGCTTCATCAAACAGGATGTGCATGGGCGCGATTGTCCCATGGGGCCGTTACAGGTCCAGGAAACGGAACAGGTCGTCGATGTGGTCGTCGAAGTCGCTGATGGCGTGGTCGCGGCCCTCCAGCAGGCGGGTCGTTCCCCCTGCGCAGAAGGCCTGCATTTCGCGCCAGTCCAGCACCTCGTCGCCTTTGGCCACGATGGCGAACTGGCGCTCCGGCGAGGCCGGGTGCAAAGGAGCCAGGCGGGCGATGTCGTCCTGCTGTTGCTGAAGCTCCCCCATGAAGGCCGGGTCGACGACGAAGCGCGCCAGTGGGTCGTGCCAGGCGGTCTGTTCGCCGATGTATTTCACTAGGTCGCGCGCGGGAAACACGGCCGGGTTGAGCAGCACCGTGCGGCGGCAACCGGTCTGCAGCGCCAGCCAGCGCGCGTAGAAGCCGCCCAGCGACGAGCCGACCACGCCCATGGTCTCGCGCGGCCAGTCCTGCACGCCGCGCGCCACCATGTCCATGGCTTCGCGCGGGGAGGGCGGCAGTTGAGGGCACCACCAGACCACCTCCGGGTGCCGCGCCTGCATGCGCGCGGCGACCTTCTGCGCCTTCATCGATTGCGGCGACGAACGAAAACCATGCAGGTACAACAGGTGGGTGGTGGGGGATGTCATGAGCGAAGGATAATCGGGGCCCAACATGGCCGCCGTCTTCGACAAACCCACCCTGCTGCAGCGCATCGCCCCGATTTTTCAGGGCTTTGACGGCTGGCTGCTGTTCGCCATCCTGCTGATGGCCGGCGCCGGCCTGATCACCATGTATTCGGTGGGCTTCGACCACGGCACCCGCTTCGCCGCCCACAGCCGCAACATGCTGCTGGCCGTGGGGCTGATGTTCCTCGTGTCGCAGGTACCGCCGCACCGGCTGATGACGCTGGCCGTGCCGCTGTACACCCTGGGCGTGATGCTGCTACTGGGCGTGGAGCTGTTCGGCATCATGCGCAAGGGCTCGCAGCGCTGGCTGGACATCGGTGCCACCGTCATCCAGCCCAGCGAACTCATGAAGATCGCCATGCCGCTGATGCTGGCCTGGTGGTTCCACCGCCGGGAAGGCCAGCTCAAGCCGCTGGATTTCGTGGCGGCCGGCATCCTGCTCATCATTCCGGTGGCGCTCATCCTCAAGCAGCCCGATCTGGGCACCTCGCTGCTGGTGATGTCGTCCGGCCTGGCCGTCATCTTTTTCGCCGGCCTGAGCTGGAAGCTGATCCTGCCGCCGGTGCTGCTGGGCGTGATCGGCGTGGTGACGCTGATCGCCATGGAGCCGCAGATGTGCGCGCCGGGCGTGGACTGGCAGATCCTGCACGAGTACCAGCGCCAGCGCGTGTGCACCCTGCTCGACCCCTCGAAAGACCCGCTGGGCAAGGGTTTCCACATCATCCAGGGCATGATCGCCATCGGCTCGGGTGGCATCTGGGGCAAGGGCTTCATGCAGGGCACGCAGACCCACCTGGAGTTCATCCCCGAGCGCACCACCGACTTCATCTACGCCGCCTTTTCCGAGGAATTCGGCCTCATGGGGGTGCTGGGCCTCATGTCCGGCTTCATCTTCCTCATCGTGCGCGGTCTGCTGATCGCGGTGGAGGCGCCGACCCAGTTTTCCCGGCTGGTGGCGGCCGCGGTCACGCTCAACGTGTTCGTCTATGCCTTCGTCAACATGGGCATGGTCAGCGGCATCCTGCCGGTGGTGGGGGTGCCGCTGCCTTTCGTGAGCTACGGCGGCACGGCCATGGTGACGCTGGGCGTGGGGCTGGGCATCCTGATGTCGATCGCCAAGTCCAAGCGCCTGATGCAGTCCTAGAGCGGTTGACGGCAAGACCCTGACGGCAGCGCGCGGCGCCAGGGTTCTTACAATGGGCCGATGATTTCACGCGAACCCACCCTGGCCCGTCTGGCCACCGCCCAAAGCCTGTTGCTCGAACCGTTCGGGTTGAGCCCCACGCACCTGCAGCGCGCGCTCGGCGAGATCATGTCGCACGGCGTGGACGACGCCGACCTGTATTTCCAGACCACGCGCAGCGAAGGCTGGAGCCTGGAAGAGGGCATCGTCAAGACCGGCAGCTTCAGCATCGACCAGGGGGTCGGCGTGCGTGCGGTCAGCGGTGAAAAGACGGCGTTCGCCTATTCCGACGACCTGTCCTGGGACTCGCTGATCGATGCCGCCCACACGGTGCGCTCGATTTCGGCACAGGGCCAGGGCCGCAAGGTGCGCGTGCCGGCGGTGAAGGTACCCAAGTCGCGTTCGCTCTACCCGGGCCTGGACCCGATCGCCACGCTCGACAGCACCGCCAAGGTCGCGCTGCTGGAAAAAGTGGAGCGCATGGCCAAGGCCAAGGACCCGCGCGTGAAGCAGGTCATGGCCGGCCTGGCAAGCGAATACGACGTGGTGCTGGTGGCGCGCGCCGACGGCACTTTGGCGGCCGACGTGCGCCCGCTGATCCGCCTGTCGGTGACGGTGATCGCCGAGCAGTCGGGCCGGCGCGAAGCCGGTTCGTCCGGCGGCGGCGGCCGTTTCGGCCTGGCCTATTTCGACGATGCCATGGTGCAGTCCTACGTGGACGAGGCCGTGTCCTACGCGCTGACCAACCTCGACGCACGCCCTGCACCGGCCGGCGAGATGGTGGTGGTGCTGGGCTCGGGCTGGCCCGGCATCCTGCTGCACGAGGCGGTGGGCCACGGGCTGGAAGGCGATTTCAACCGCAAGGGCTCCAGCGCTTTCGCCGGCCGCATCGGCCAGCGCGTGGCCGCCAAGGGTGTGACCGTGCTCGACGATGGCACCATCGCCGACCGCCGGGGCTCGCTCAACGTGGACGATGAAGGCCACACCTCGCAGCGCAACGTGCTGATCGAGGACGGCATTCTGCGCGGCTACATCCAGGACGCGATGAACGCGCGTCTGATGGGCGTGAAGCCCACCGGCAATGGCCGTCGCGAGAGCTACGCCCACGTGCCCATGCCGCGCATGACCAACACCTACATGCTGGGTGGCGACAAGGCGCCCGAGGAAATCGTGGCCAGCATCAAGAAGGGCCTGTACGCCACCAACTTCGGCGGTGGCCAGGTCGACATCACCAGCGGCAAGTTCGTGTTCTCGGCCAGCCAGGCCTACTGGGTGGAGAACGGCCAGATCCAGTACCCGGTGAAGGGCGCCACGCTGGTGGGCAATGGCCCGGACGCGCTGACCCGCGTGAGCATGATCGGCAACGACATGAAGCTCGACAGCGGCGTGGGCACCTGCGGCAAGGAAGGCCAGAGCGTGCCGGTGGGCGTGGGCCAGCCGACGCTGCGCATCGATGGCCTGACGGTCGGCGGCACCGCTTGACTCGGCGTTTTCAATTGCCTGTGCTACATTTCGAACCCATGTCTTCGCGCTTCGCCTTTTTTGCCTTTTATTTTTGGTTCTCAGTCCCCGGCGGACGAGAGGCGAAGCTGTAAGCGCATCACCGAATCTCGATCAAACCGCCGGAGCTTCAAGCCCGGCGGTTTTTTTTCGCCCCTTGCAAACTTTTTTCTGACCCCACCCCACCCAGGAGCCATGTGATGACCGCCAAGAACGCCCCAGCCAGCAGCGACGCCTGGCATTCCCGTCCTGTCGACAAGACCAGTCAGACCGACGACGAACGCATCAAGGACATCACTGTGCTCCCCCCTCCCGAACATCTGATCCGCTTCTTCCCCATCGGGGGAACGCCAGTGGAGTCGCTCATCAGCGAGACCCGCCAGCGCATTCACCGCATCCTGCACGGCCAGGACGATCGTCTGCTGGTCGTGATCGGCCCTTGCTCCATCCACGATCCGGTCGCGGCGGTGGACTACGCGCGCCGCCTCAAGCCCCTGCGCGAGAAGTACGCCGACACGCTGGAGATCGTGATGCGCGTCTATTTCGAGAAGCCGCGCACCACGGTGGGATGGAAAGGCCTGATCAACGACCCGTACCTGGATGAAAGCTACCGCATCGACGAAGGCCTGCGCATCGCGCGCCAGCTGCTGATCGAGATCAACCGCCTGGGGTTGCCGGCCGGCAGCGAGTTCCTCGACGTGATCTCGCCGCAATACATCGGCGACCTGATCGCCTGGGGCGCGATCGGCGCGCGCACCACCGAAAGCCAGGTGCACCGTGAGCTGGCGTCCGGCCTTTCCGCCCCGATCGGTTTCAAGAACGGCACCGATGGCAACATCAAGATCGCGACCGATGCGATCCAGGCGGCCTCGCGTGGCCACCACTTCCTGTCGGTGCACAAGAACGGCCAGGTCGCCATCGTTCAGACCAATGGCAACAAGGATTGCCACGTGATCCTGCGCGGCGGCAAGACGCCGAACTACGACGCCACCAGTGTTGCCGCCTCGGTGAAGGAGCTCGAAGCCGCCAAACTCTCACCCCGCCTGATGGTCGACTGCAGCCACGCCAACAGCAGCAAGCAGCACGAGAAGCAGCTCGACGTGGCGCGCGACATCGCGGGCCAGATTGTTGGCGGCTCGCGCAGCATCTTCGGCGTGATGATCGAGAGCCACATCGAGGCGGGTGCGCAGAAGTTCACCCCCGGCAAGGACGACGTGAGCGCGATCAAATACGGCCAGAGCATCACCGACGCCTGCCTGGGATGGAGCGATTCGCTGCAGGCGCTGGAGGTGCTGTCGGCCGCGGTGCGGACCGCGCGGGGCGCATGACCCTGCCGCGGGCTTTCACGGGGTGGATCGCGCGCGGTACACGGGCCACAATGGTGCAGCTGATTGATCAGGAGGATCCGACATGCGAAGCCAGGTGACCGTGAGCTGGGGCGACTCCGCCTCCTATCCCTTTGATCTCGAAGAAGTGCAGCCCATGCCGCACGACCTCGCCCGCGCCTGGCTCGACGAGCAGTTCACCACCCTCGGCTGTGACCCGATCCGGCCCACCGGCAAGGTGCTGACCGCCGACAAGATACTGTGCGTGGCCGAAGCGGCCGGTGAGGGCTTCTTCCGCGACACGGTGCACCGCAACTGGGCCATGGCGTTTGCCCGTGCGGCAAGTTCGGCGTTGTCGAAGCCGGTGGTATCGATCGACGTGCCCCGGCATTCGCTGTCGTACTGAGGCCGTTTCACGCGGCCCCGTTTCGGGGTTCGCTCAGGTGGCCAGTGCCTTGAGCAGGCGGTCGTGAATGCCGCCGAAACCACCGTTGCTCATGCACACGATGTGGTCGCCGGGCAGGGCGGCCTCAGTCACCTGGGCCACCAGTTCGTCGATGTTGCGACCGATCCGGGCCCGTGTGCCCATGGAGGCCAGGGCCTCCGCCGCGTCCCAGTCCAGCCCGCCAACATGGCAGAACGCCAGGTCGGCGGCTTCCAGGCTCCATGGCAGCTGGGATTTCATGGTGCCCAGCTTCATCGTGTTGCTGCGCGGTTCGAACACCGCCAGGATGCGCCCGCGCGGGCTGCCCAGTTTGCGCTGGAGGCCGTCAAGCGTGGTGCGAATGGCCGTGGGATGGTGCGCGAAGTCATCGTAGACCGTGATCTCGCTGCCGCCGCGCGCCACCGTGCCCCGCACTTCCATGCGCCGGCGCACGTTCTGGAAGCTGCCCAGCGCGCGCGCGGCATCGGCCGGCGACACACCCACGTGCTCGGCCGCCGCGATGGCGGCGAGCGCGTTGAGCTGGTTGTGCACGCCGGTGAGCGCCCACTCCACCCGGCCGACCGCCATACCCTGGTGCAGCACGTCGAATGCATGCGGTTCGCCGTGGGCGGTGAAGTCGCTCACCGCCGCGCCGAAGCTGCGCACCTCGCTCCAGAGCCCCTTATGCAGCACCCGCTCCAGGCTGTCTTCCAGTCCGTTGACGATCACCCGGCCACTGCCCGGGACGGTGCGAACCAGGTGGTGGAACTGGCGCTCGATCGCGGCCAGGTCGTCGAAGATGTCGGCGTGGTCGAACTCGAGGTTGTTCAGCACAGCGGTGCGGGGCCGGTAGTGAACGAACTTGCTGCGCTTGTCGAAGAAGGCCGTGTCGTATTCGTCGGCCTCGATGGTGAACACATGGCCCTGGCCCAGACGTGCCGAAACGCCGAAGTTCATGGGGACCCCACCGATCAGGAATCCGGGCTGCAGGCCGTTGGCTTCGAGAATCCAGGTCAGCATGCCTGTGGTGGTGGTCTTGCCATGGGTGCCGGCGACGGCCAGCACATGGCGGCCCTGCAGCACATGCTCGGCCAGCCATTGCGGGCCGCTGGTGAAGGGCGCTCCACTGTCCATGATGGCTTCCATCAGCGGGAACTTGGGGGTGCCGTCGGGGAGCCGTGCCCGGCTGACGACGTTGCCGATCACGAACATGTCGGGCTTGAGCGAAAGCTGGTCGGCGCCGAAACCTTCGACGAGGTCGATGCCGAGCGCGCGCAACTGGTCGCTCATGGGAGGGTAGACGCCAGCGTCGCAGCCGGTCACGCGGTGGCCGGCTTCGCGGGCCAGGGCGGCGAGCCCTCCCATGAAGGTGCCGCAGATGCCCAGGATATGAATGTGCATCTCGGGATTCTAGGCTCGCGCACCCACCGCTTTCGAGGGTATGGACGGCGTGCGCCATGCATCTTCCCGTCACGCGGCACAATCCCCTGCATGGACGCCAGCAGAGACGACACCCTCCATGAAATCGCCGCCGTGGCCGCCCGACTCGTGGTCGAGGAAGGCCTCGAGTACGCCGCCGCCAAGCGGCGTGCGGTCAAGCAGCTCGGCCTGCCGGCCCGCAGCCCCCTGCCCGACAACGCCTTGCTCGAAGCCGCTGTGCGCGAGGACATCGCCGTGTTCTGCCCCGACACCCAGGCCGCCGAGTTGCAGGCGCTGCGCGAACTGGCGCTGGTGTGGATGGACCGTCTGCAGGCCTTTCGCCCGCACCTGGGTGGTTCGGTCTGGCACGGAACGGCGACACGGCACAGCGACATCTATCTTCAGCTGTTCTGCGAGGATTCCAAGGCGCCGGAGTGGACGCTGCTGGACCACCGCGTCGAATACCACCCCGGTACGGTCAATGGCTGGCGGGGCGAGCCCGTAGAAGCATTGACGCTGCGCACCCGCAGTGAAGCCCTGGGCCAATGGGTGCTGGTGCACCTGATGGTGCACGACCTGGACGATCAGCGTGGCGCTCTCAAGCCCGACGCGCAGGGGCAAAAGCCGCGAGGGGATGCGGCCGCACTGCGCCGCCTGATGGCCGGGGAGGTGGCGGCATGAGCCTGAAGCGAAGAACCCTGTGGATGGCGGGTGTGGCGGTGGCCGCGGGTGGTGCTGGCGCCTTGGTGGCCACGCGCCGCTTTCAACTGCAACCGGTGATGAGCGAAGCAGAGACCGCGTTCTGGGCCGGTTCATTCGACGGGCCGAACGGTGAATCCGTGCGCATGGCCGACTTGCGGGGCAAACCCTTGCTGGTGAACTTCTGGGCCACCTGGTGCCCGCCTTGTGTCGAGGAGCTGCCGCTTCTGAACCAGTTTCATGCAGCGCATGCTGCGCGGGGCTGGCAGGTGCTGGGGCTGGCGGTGGACCAGCCAAGCGCGGTGCGCGGGTTTCTCCAGAAACTGCCCCTGAACTTTCCAGTCGGTATGGCGGGCTTCGCCGGCACCGAACTCAGCAAGAGCCTGGGCAACCCCACAGGCGCCTTGCCCTACAGCGTGGTGTTCGCCGCCGACGGCACCCTCCTGCACCGCAAGATCGGCAAGGTATCGGAGGCCGATCTGGCACAGTGGGCCGAGCTCGGTTGACCTTTCGTCAATCGGCGCGAAAGTGGTTCGAAAAAGGGGTAAATTCCTCCCTTCTACAAAAACAGCCCTCAGTTGAAGGCGCTCTACAGCGCCTCAAGACCCTCTCGGGCGCGGGGTTGGACAGCCGGTCCGTTCGTGTACACTGCGGCACCCCGGCGGGTTGATGCACCATTATTTCAATGAAATTGAGTGCTTTTAGATCAACTTGACCGATCTTCGTTGGAGAAATCATGGATCTGAGAAAACTGAAGACACTGATCGACCTCGTGTCCGAGTCGAACGTGTCCGAACTGGAAATCACCGAGGCCGAAGGCAAGGTGCGCATCGTCAAGAGCGCACCGGTTGTGGCTGCAGCCCCCATCACCTACAGCATGGCGCCCGCCCCCGTGGCGCCGACGGTGGTCCCCGCCGTTGAAGCGGCTTCGGCTGCACCAGCCGCTGCCGCGCCCGCCGCGCCCGCCGGACACACCGTGAAGTCGCCGATGGTGGGCACCTTCTACCGCGCGTCCAGCCCGGGTGCCAAGGCCTTTGTCGAGGTGGGTGACACCATCAAGGAAGGCGAGACGATCTGCATCGTCGAGGCCATGAAGATCCTCAACGAGATCGAAGCCGACAAGTCCGGCACCGTGACCCAGATCCTGGTGGACAACGGCCAGGCGGTGGAATACGGCCAGCCCCTGTACGTGATCGAATAAAGAAGACCCCGAGCCCATGTTCAAGAAAATCCTGATCGCCAACCGGGGAGAGATCGCGCTGCGCATCCAGCGCGCCTGCCGGGAAATGGGCATCAAGGCGGTGATGGTGTATTCCGAGGCCGACCGCGACGCCAAGTATGTGCGCCTGGCCGACGAAGCGGTCTGCATCGGCCCGGCGCAGAGCGCCCAGAGCTATCTCAACATGCCGGCCATCATTTCGGCGGCCGAGGTGACCGATGCCGAAGCCATTCACCCTGGCTACGGCTTCCTGTCCGAAAACGCCGATTTCGCCGAGCGCGTCGAGAAGAGTGGTTTCACCTTCATCGGGCCAACGCCCGATTCGATCCGCATGATGGGCGACAAGGTGTCGGCCAAGCAGGCCATGATCCGCGCGGGCGTTCCCTGCGTGCCGGGTTCAGAGGGCGCGTTGCCCGACGATCCGGTGGTGATCAAGCGCACCGCCAAGGCCGTGGGTTACCCGGTCATCATCAAGGCGGCGGGTGGCGGCGGCGGGCGCGGCATGCGCGTGGTGCACACCGAAGCGGCCTTGCTGCATGCGGTGCAGACCACCAAGGCAGAAGCTGGCGCGGCCTTCGGCAATCCCGAGGTCTACATGGAGAAGTTTCTCCAGAACCCCCGCCACATCGAGATCCAGATCCTGGCCGACCAGCACCGCAACGCGGTGTACCTCGGTGAGCGCGACTGCTCCATGCAGCGTCGCCACCAGAAGGTCATCGAGGAGGCGCCGGCACCCGGCATTCCGCGTCGGCTGATCGAGAAGATCGGCGAGCGTTGCTCGGCCGCCTGCAAGAAGATCGGCTACCGCGGTGCGGGTACTTTCGAGTTCCTGTTCGAGAACGGTGAGTTCTACTTCATCGAGATGAACACCCGCGTGCAGGTCGAGCATCCGGTGACCGAGTGGATCTCTGGGATCGACATCGTGCGCACCCAGATCGCAGTGGCCGCGGGCGAGAAGCTGCCCTTCACGCAGCGCCAGATCGAACTGCGTGGCCATGCCATCGAATGCCGCATCAACGCGGAAGACGCATACAAGTTCACGCCTTCGCCCGGTCGCATCACGACCTGGCATGCGCCGGGTGGCCCGGGTGTGCGGGTGGACTCGCACGCCTATGCGAACTACTTCGTGCCGCCCAACTACGACTCGATGATCGGCAAGATCATCGTGCACGGCGACACGCGCGAGCAGGCCCTGGCCCGCATGCGCACGGCATTGGCCGAGACCGTGATCGAGGGCATCAGCACCAACATTCCGCTGCACCGCGAGCTGATGGTGGATGCCAACTTCGTGACCGGTGGCACCAACATCCATTACCTGGAAGAGTGGCTGTCTCAACGTGAGCGCTGAAGCCTCCCTGCTGACCCAGCCTCCGGCTGGGTCTCTTTTTGAGCTCGTCCTGCTGGTGCCGGAGGCGGCGGTGGACGACATTGGCGATGCCATGGTGGCGCTCGACGCGCTCAGTGTGTCGGTGGAAGACGCCGATGCGATGACCGACGCCGAAACCGCACTGTTCGGTGAGCCCGGCATGCCGCCGCCCAAGGAGGGTTGGCAGCGCTCTCGTGTGGTGGCCTTGTTCCCCACCGATGCCGCGGCGCGGGAGGCAGCCCATCTGCTGTCGGCGCAGGATTTCTTTGAGGGTTGCGTGGTTCAGGGTGTGCGTGCCGTGCCCGAACAGGACTGGGTCCGGCTCACGCAATCGCAGTTCGAGCCGGTCGAGATCACGCCCAGTTTCTGGATCGTGCCGACCTGGCATGAGCCCCCTGCGGCCGCGCAGCAGGTCATCCGGCTCGATCCGGGCCTGGCGTTCGGAACGGGCACGCACCCGACCACCCGCATGTGCCTGCGCTGGACGGCGCAACATGGCCCGGTCGGCCCCCGTGTGCTGGACTATGGCTGCGGCTCGGGCATTCTGGCGATTGGTGCAGCGAAGTTCGGCGCGCGCGAGATCGTGGCGGTGGACATCGACCCCGCAGCGGTTGAGTCGACCCGACTCAATGCCGAAGCCAACCACGCAAGCCTGTCTGCGGCCTTGCCCGATCTGGCGCGTGGCGAACACGATCTGGTGCTGGCCAACATCCTGGCAACGCCATTGAAGGTGCTCGCGCCGCTGCTGTGTTCACACGTGCGCTCGGGCGGCCATCTGGTGCTCGCCGGCATCCTGGCGCGCCAGGCCGAAGAGCTGATCGAGGCCTATGCGCCCTGGGTGGCGTTGCAGGTCAGCGACGAAGAGGATGGCTGGATCCTCATGACCGCCGTCAAGGCCTGAGGCCACTGCCGCGCCCGCGATAATCGGCGCATGAGTTTCACCACCCGTTGCCCCTCGTGCGGAACGATGTTCAGGGTCGTCGCCGACCAGCTGAAGATCTCCGAGGGTTGGGTGCGTTGTGGCCACTGTGCCGATGTGTTCGACGCCACGCTCTACCTCCAGCCCTGGATTCCGCCGGGTGAGGAGCCGCAGGTGCCCGAGGAGTTCGTGGCCGCTGCGCCGGAGCCTCCGCACGAACCTGAACTGGACGTTGAACTCGAAGAAGTGCCGGAAGAAGTGCCGAGTCAAGACTCCCCTGGGTCGGAGGCGGAGGCGGACCTGGACGTGTTTCTCGATGAGCCGATGTGGGAGCCTGAAGAGGTTTCCATGGACGAGCGGGCGGTCGAAACCGTGCCCCCGCCGATCAGTGCCGCCCCCATTGCTCCCCCAGCCACCGATGGCGCGGAGTCCGATTTCCATGCCGAACTGGAGCGATTCGCGGCAGGCCTGGGCCGCCTGAAAGACGGGAGCGCGAACGCCGCGGTGGTGGAGTCGGCCTCTGATTCGGCCGCTTCCGCCATACCCGACGCGCCCGCGCCGCAGGATGCGCGCGACGCGGATGCGCTTCCCAGCGATCTGGACGCACCGGACGCCGTGCCTGGATTCGTGCGGCAGGCCCAGCGCCAGGCATTCTGGGCGTCGCGCGGCATGCGTGCCGCATTGACCTTGCTCACTCTGGTGCTGGCGACGATGCTCGCCGGGCAGTGGGCGGTGCAGGAACGCGATCGACTGGCCGCGTGGCGCCCCGACCTGCAGCCGTTGCTGCAGCAGGCCTGTGATCATCTGGGGTGCAAGCTGGCACCGGTGCGCCGCATCGACGCCATCGTCATCGACAGCACATCGCTGGTGCGCCGCCTCGGCAACTTCTATTCGTTCGACCTCGTGCTCAAGAACACGGCGTCCATGGCGCTGGCCGTGCCCGCGCTTGAACTGAGTCTCACCGACACCGGTGGGGACGTGATCTCCCGTCGCGTGTTCCTGCCCGACGAGTGGCCCGATGCCCCTGCGCTGATGCCGGCGCAGGCCTCGGTCACTGTCAACTTCAGGCTGTCGCTGGCCCTCGGGGACGACACCCCCATGGCCGGCTACCACGCCCTGGTTTTTTACCCTTGATACGGAAACACTCCATGCCCATTCTTGTTTGCGGTTCGCTGGCCTTCGACACCATCATGACCTTCGAGGGCCGTTTCGCCGAGCAGATACTGCCGAGCCAGTTGCACATCCTCAATGTGTCGTTCCTCGTGCCGGGCCTGCGCCGTGAATACGGTGGTTGTGCGGGCAACATCGCCTACGGCCTGCGCCAGCTGGGCGCGCAGGCCGTGCCGCTGGCGGCACTGGGCAACGACGGCAACGAATACCTCGAACGGCTTCGTGCCCTGGGCGTGGACACGCGCCATGTGTCGTCGGATGCGGACAGCTACACCGCGCAGGCCATGATCATGACCGACCGCGACAACAACCAGATCACGGCCTTCCATCCGGGCGCGATGTCGATGGCGCACCAGAACCCGGTGCCTCAGCGGGACGACATCGCGGTGGCCATCATTTCGCCCGATGGCCGCGACGCGATGCTCTCGCACGCGCGTCAGTTGCATGATGCCGGCGTGCCTTTCGTGTTCGATCCCGGCCAGGGCTTGCCGATGTTCAACGGCGAGGAGCTGCGGCAGTTCATCGAGCTGGCCAGCTGGGTCACGCTCAACGACTACGAAGCCCAGATGCTGAGCGAGCGCACCGGCCTCACGCTCGATGAGATCGCTGCCCGGGTGCGCGGGCTCATCGTCACGCTGGGAGCAGAAGGTTGCGATGTCTGGGAGGGCGGTGCAGCGAAGGTCCGTGTGGCCGGCATCGCTGCGACGTCGGTGGTGGACCCGACCGGTTGTGGCGACGCCTTCCGCGCCGCCCTGCTGCATGGCCTCGAGCAGGGCTGGACGCTGCAGCGTTGCGCCGAACTGGGCAACCGCATGGGTGCCGTGAAGATCGCCAGCCGGGGCGGGCAGAACTACACGCTGACAGACTGAAAAGAAAAAAGCCCGACGCTTTCGCGCCGGGCTTGCAGGTCATCTCAACGAGAAGTTCAGGGCTTGCTGGACGTGGGGAACGGCCACGCAGCCTGAGGGTTGAGCTTCGTCTGCGCCGCAGGAGCAGCAGGGGCCGCCGGCTTCTTGGCCGGCTCAGCTTTTTTTGCTGGGGCTGCCTT
>JAESFZ010000449.1_pt1 | contig 14239 bp, 7 predicted proteins | sample 9269561 | NCBI WGS metagenome assembly JAESFZ01 (sample SAMN14515552, study PRJNA621657) | algae metagenome | isolation source: Tildeniella nuda ZEHNDER 1965/U140 and co-occurring heterotrophs from wet... | place: Switzerland: Stansstaad, Zurih | collected 1965-01-01
GGCGCGCAGGTCGCTCTTGGGGCGTAGCTTGAGCGGGCGCCAGTCGCCGCTGCTCAGGTAGCGCGAGAAGAGCAGGCGCTCGGAGGTGACCACGCCGGCGTCGCTCTCGGGCAGGCGCAGGGTCTCCCAGCGCAGGGCGTGCAGCTCGGGGGCGCTGTCGCCGATGAACAGGCGCAGGCGCAGGGGCACATCGAGGGTGGCCGCGCCGGCGCGGGCCGACTCGAAGCCGCGGCGCAGGGCCTCGTCGGCGAAGATCGCGGCGCCGAGGCTGCGGCCATAGCCGGGCGGGTCGATCGCCAGCCCGGCGAGCTGGCTGTGGTCGATGCGGAGGAGGGCGGCATCGCGCATCAGGCGAATGTCGGCGTCGCTGCCGGGCTGGCTGTAGCGCAGCTCCGCGGCGTAGCGCTCGCCATCGCGGCGAGTGAGGGTGAGCTCAAGCTCTGCATAGTTCATACTGCGTGGCCGCGGCAGGCGAGCGGACCTACACGCGTACGTACGTTCAGAGGTCGTAGTGTAGCGCATTTCCGTTACGGTCGCACGGCGGGGTGAGCGGTGGGGGGAAGCCCTGAGCTAGCCGCGGCGGCCGACGAGCCAGGCGAAGGCGGCGCGCCAGCCGCCGAGGATCGCCAGCACGGCCAGAAAGGTGACGATGTAGAACGAGGGCGGGCTGAGGCGGCCGATCGCGAGCGCGCGCAGCACGGCGCCGAGCGGCAGGGCCAGCAGCCAGGCCAGGGCGGCCACGCGCAGCGCGGCGACGGGGCTGGCCGGCGCGCCGCGGTAGGCGCCGAGCCAGGGCGCGATGGCGAGCCAGGCGATCAGGAAGGGCGCGGCGGTGCCGGCGACCTCGAGCAGCGCGGCCAGGCCGGCCGCCTCGCCGTGGCTGCGCCGGCCGATCGCGGCGAAGGCCAGGAAGGCCGCGGCGTCGCCGGCCAGGAGGGCGGCGGTGAGCTTCGGGCTGGAGATCCGCTGGATGGCGGCCATAGGTATTTTCCTTCGGAGACAAGGAGACAAGGAGGCGGTTATACTTTCTCGGCGGCGGCGCGCAGGTCGAGCAGCTCGCGGGCGATCAGCTGCTGCTGCCAGTTGGCGAGGCGCAGGCGCAGGGCGAGGGCGGTGGCGATATTCCAGATCACGGCGTTGCCGAGGTGCGGGTCGTCGGCGAGCAGGGCGAGCAGGCGGTCGCGGCGCAGGATGAGCACGGCCGCGCCCTCGTCGCCGGCGCGCAGCTCGGCGCTGCGGCGGGCGCCGTCGAGCAGCGACATCTCGCCGGTGATCTGGCCGGCGACGACCGTCTGCAGGCGGCGCTGGCTGGCCGGCTCGTCGTCGAAGGGCGGGCTCCAGACCTCGACCGCGCCCGACTGGACGATCAGCAGGTCGGTGCTCTCCTCGTTGACGGCGGCGATCAGGTCGCCCGGCGGGTAGACGCGCACGCGGCACTGCGAGGCGAGCCGGGTGCGCTGGGGCAGCGAGAGGCCGCTGCCGACGTCTGAGTGGGCCAGGAAGTCGGCGGCGCGGCTGACCACCTCGGTGGGGTTGGAGGAGTCGTCGAGGCTGGTGGTGACGACCGGCAGGCCGAGGTAGGAGGCGAGATAGCGGCGGGTGATCACGGGCGTCTCGAACTGGGGCCAGTGGCCGGCCTTGGGCACGATCCGCAGGTCGACGCTGCGCCACTCATCGGCGACGACGCCGGCGTCGCGCAGGGGCACGGTGTTATCCTCGGCGCCCCAGATCACGAGGGCCGGCGTCTCGACGAGGCCGAGGCGGCCGCGCAGGTCGCTCTGGCGCATGGCCCAGTAGCACTCGGCGCGGACGCGGCCCTGGCCGGGGCGGCGGGCGTCGGCGCGCAGGCGCTCGTAGTCCTCCTCGGTGATCTCGGTGCGCTCGGCGAAGGAGACGGGGCGCATGATCCGGTCGGTGAGGCTGAGCAGGTGCGGCTCGAGGGCGGAGACGGCGCGGCTGGCGAGCGGGAAGCGCTCGAGCATCGTGAGCGGGGAGATGGAGAGCTTGACCGTGGTGGAGAGGTCGCCGCTGATCGTGGGGCAGAGCAGCACCATGCGCTCGACAAGCTGGGGGTAGCGCATGGCCAGCGTGACGCTGATCATGCCGCCCATGGAGTGGCCGATCAGCACGGCCGGGCTCTCGGAGAGCTCGCGGATGAGCCCGGCGAGCAGGTCGACGTAGCGGTCGATCGTGACGCGCTCGCGCAGCGGCTCGGAGTTGCCGTAGCCGGGCAGGTCGACGGCGAGGCAGCGGAAGCGCCGGCTGACCAGGGGCAGCAGCGGCGACATCGCGTACCACGAGCTCGACCAGCCGTGAATCATAAGGGCGAGCTGCGCGTTGCGCGGCCCCTCCTCGCGGGCGTAGATGCGCACGCCGTCGATGGTATGTATGGCCATGTGGCCCTCCGCTGGTGTCTGCCTCTGGCTCCCATTATACGGCTTTCCGGCGCCAGCCGAGTTTACGCTGGGGCTGCGCGCCCCAGATCCGCGGGTGTTTCGGCCTGGGCCGGATTCAGGCTGGGGCTGCGCGCCCCAGTCCCGCGGCAAGGGGCCGCCGCCGGCCCCTTGCATCCCCGCGCCCGGGCGCTGCGCCCCGGGGCCCCGCTAGTTTAGGCGTTCCCACTGTCAGCGCTACGCTGTCATGCCACCCCGCTGAAGCTGGGGAGTTTGCTGGCCGGCGCGCGGAGCGCGCCCACCAGAAAGTGCGCAGCTTTAGCAGATAGGCATAACAGCGCCTCGTTCGAGCGAGGTAGCACAAACTGCGGGGGGCTCCGGGGGGCTGCAAGCCCACCGGCGGGGGGGCGGGGGGCAGAGCCCGCCCGCAAACCACGCCAACTTGTACAGGCAAATACGCCCGGGCGCAGCCCGCCAGAGCCGCGGGCGCAGCCCGCCAGAGCCGCGGGCGCAGCCCGCCAGAGCCGCGGGCGCAGCCCGCCACCACCCGCCGCAGTGCTATAATCAGCCAGGCCAAACCCTAGCGGAGCGTTTATGATCCACGGTCAGTTCCCGCCCGGATTCCTGTGGGGCGCCGCCACCGCCGCCTACCAGATCGAGGGCGCCCACGACGCCGACGGCAAGGGCGAGAGCATCTGGGACCGCTTCGCCCACACCCCCGGCAAGATCGACACCGGCGAGAACGCCGACGTCGCCTGCGACCACTACCACCGCTACGCCGAGGATGTCGGCCACATGGCCGAGCTCGGGCTGGGCGCCTACCGCTTCAGCATCGCCTGGCCGCGCATCTTCCCCGATGGGGGCGGCCGCCCCAACCAGCGCGGCCTCGACTTCTACCGCCGCCTGGTCGACGCGCTGCACGCGCGCGGGATCACCCCCGCCGCCACGCTCTACCACTGGGATCTGCCCCAGGCGCTGCAGGATCGCGGCGGCTGGCAGAGCCGCGACACCGCGCTGCGCTTCGCCGAGTACGCCGCCTGCGTCTTCCGCGAGCTCGGCGCCGACGTGCCGCTCTGGGTCACCCACAACGAGCCGTTCATCGCCGCCTTCTTCGGCCACGGCAACGGCACCAACGCGCCGGGCATCCGCAGCCCCTGGGCCATCCTGCCCGCCGGCCACCACCTGCTGCTCTCGCACGGCCTCGCCGTCGACGCCTTCCGCGCGATCGTCCCGCAGGCCCCGCGCGACGGCCGGCCCGCCCCGCAGATCGGCGCGGTGCTTATGGTCTGGCCGCACCGCCCGGCCAGCCCGAGCGCGGCCGACGCCGCGGCGGCGGCGCGCACCGACGGCGCCATGAACCGCATGTTCCTCGGCCCGCTGTTCCGCGGCGCCTACCCCGAGGAGATGCTGGCCCACTTCGCCCGGCGCGGCATGCGCCCGCCCGTCCGCCCCGGCGACATGGAGCTGATCAGCCGCCCGATCGACTTCCTCGGCGTCAACACCTACACCCACGTCGTCAGCGCCGCCGACCCGCGCGACCTGATCATCGGCGCGCGCCAGCTCGACGGCCGGCCGCCCGTCACCGCGATGGGCTGGGAGATCGACCCGGCCTGCATCCTCGACGCCCTGCGCAAGGCCCGCGAGTACACCGACCTGCCGCTCTACATCACCGAGAACGGCGCCGCCTTCGCCGACCCCGCCCCCGGCCCGGCCGACGACGTGGTCGAGGACCCCGAGCGCGTGGCCTATCTGCGCGCCCACATCGCCGCCTGCCGCCAGGCGATCGACGAGGGGATCGACCTGCGCGGCTACTTCGTCTGGTCGCTGCTCGACAACTTCGAGTGGAACCACGGCTTCAGCAAGCGCTTCGGGGTGATCTATGTCGACTTCGCCACCCAGCGGCGCGTCTGGAAGCGCAGCGCGCACTTCTACCGCGAGCTGATCGCCCGCAACGGGCTGCCGGCCGAGTAGGCGCCGGGTGTGCTACACTGCCGACGCGGAGCGCCCGCGCGGGCGGCCACCAGCGAGAGAACCGACATGGCCCACAGCTTTATCTACCCCGGCGCGATCCATATCCACACCAGCTACTCCGACGGCACCGGCAGCTTCCCCGAGGTGATCGCCGCCGCCCGCGACGCCGGGCTGCGCTGGATCGTCGTCACCGACCACGACACGCTGGAGGGCCGGCCCTACGCCGGCTGGCACGATGGCGTGCTCGTGATCGTCGGCCACGAGATCACCCCCGACCGCAACCACTTTCTCGCCCTCAACCTCGACGGCGTGGTGAGCAACGCCCAGCCGCCCCAGGACTTCGTCGACGAGGTCTACGCTCGCGGCGGCTTCGGGATCATCGCCCACCCCGACGAGCGCGTGCGCAACCGCTTCAAGGATATCTACCGCTGGGACGACTGGACCGTCGACGGCCCGCGCGACCGCGCCGGGCGCGTGGTCGGGCTCGAGCTGTGGAACTTGATGAGCGACTGGGGCGAGCAGCTCAGCGACCGCAACAAGGCGCTGCACGTCCTCAGCCCGCGCCTCGGCATCACCGGCCCCACGCCCGCCACCCTGGCCTGGTGGGACCGGCTGAACATGGTCGGCCGGCGCACCTTCGGCATCGGCGGCGTCGACGTGCACGCCTTCAAGCATCGCGCCCCCTGGGGCGAGATCGAGGTCTTCCCCTACCGCTGGATGTTCGGCACGCTGACCAACTACCTGCTGCTCGACACGCCCCTCCACGACGACCCCGCCGTCGCCACCGACCAGATCTACGCCGGCCTGACCGGCGGGCGCAGCTACTTCGTCAACCGCCTCGACGGCGACGCGCCCAGCATCACCTTCGCGGCCCGCCGCGGCCAAGAGCGCTACAGCATGGGCGACAGCGCCTCGATCGCCGACGGCCCTCTGCTCGTCGAGGCCGATGTCGGCGCCGACGCCTTCATCCGCCTGATCGCCGACGGCGAGGTGCTCACCAGCGCCGTGCGCCGCCTGCGCCAGACGATCGACTCCTCGGGGGTCTACCGCCTTGAGGCGTACTGGGGCGGCAAGCCCTGGCTGTTCGCCAACCCGATCTATGTGAGCGACTGAGCGCCAGCGCCCGCGGCACAGTCGCCGCGGCTGTCTCGATAGCTATCGCCCCTGAGCCCCGCGCGCGGGCCGCGCCTTTCTGTCCCCGCGGCACGCTTCGTGTTGAGATGGCGCCAGGAGGCGCCACGATTGTGAGCGTCTACCTCCGTTAGAGATGTGCTCGCCCTCTCCTGGCTGTGACAGGTGTTCGCTTGATAGAGGACAGCCCTCTCATGGACGAAGATGTATCGCGGCCGCCGGGTGCGGCGCCGGCAGAGCTGCCGTTTCTGATCGTCGGCCTCGGCGCGTCCGCGGGCGGCCTGCCGGCGCTGCAGCAGTTCTTCGCCGCAATGCCGCCTGATAATGGCATGGCCTTTGTCGTGATCATGCACCTGGCGCCCGATCACGACAGCCACATCGCGGCGATCCTGCAGCGCACAACCGCCATGCCGGTGCGCCAGGTGACCGAGGCGGTGCGGGTCGTCCCGGAGACAGTCTATATCATCCCGCCCAGCCGGCACCTGGCCATGGACGAGGGGATGATCGTCCTGGCGGACGCCGAGCGCCCAGATGGGCGGCGGGTGGCGATCGACCTGTTCTTCCGCACGCTCGCCGACGCGCACACCACCCACGCGGCCTGCATCGTGCTGTCCGGCAGCGGCGCCGATGGCTCGGTCGGGATCACGCGGGCCAGAGAGACCGGCGGCATCACCATCGCGCAGGACCCGCACGAGGCTGAGTATGATGGCATGCCGCGCAACGCGATCAGCACGGGCATGATCGACTTTGTGCTGCCGGTCGCGGCCATGCCGGCCCAGCTGCTGTCGGTGTGGCGCAACGCCCAGCGCATCGCCCTGCCGACGGGCGGCGGCGCGCCCCTGCTCGACGAGCGCCAGGTCGCCGAGGAGGCGCTGCATGATGTGATCGCGGCGGTACACGCGAACACCGGCCACGATTTCAGGCACTACAAGCGCCCGACCCTGCTCAGGCGCATCGAGCGGCGCATGCAGGTCACCACCAGGCCAGATCTGCCGGCCTACCGCGACTACCTGCAGGCCAACCCCGCCGAGGCCGCGCTCCTGCTCCACGATCTGCTGATCAACGTCACCAACTTCTTCCGCGACCGCGCGGCCTTCGAGGCCCTTGAGCGCGCGGTCATCCCGCTGCTGTTCAACGACAAGACAAGCGGCGACACGGTGCGCGTGTGGGTTGCCGGCTGCGCCACGGGCGAGGAGGCCTACTCGCTGGTGATCTTGCTCCTGGAGCACGCCGCTCGGCTCCCCAGCCCGCCAGCCATCCAGGTCTTCGCCACCGATATCGACGAGAGCGCGCTCCAGATCGCCCGCGAGGGCAGCTACTCCGAGGCGATCGCGGCGGATGTGTCGCCGGCCCGCCTGCGCCAGTTCTTCACCCAGGAGCCGGGCAACTACTGCATCAGCGCCGAGGTGCGCAGCCGGGTGATCTTCGCCACCCACAATCTGATCAGCGACCCGCCCTTCTCACGCCTCGACCTGATCAGCTGCCGCAATCTGCTGATCTATCTGCACCGCGCCGCCCAGCAGCATGTCTTTGATCTGTTCCACTTCGCGCTGCGGCCCAGCGGCTTTCTGTTCCTCGGCGGCGCCGAGGCGCCCGACACGGCCAGCAATCAGTTTAGCCCCGTCGACGCGCGCCAGCGCCTGTTCCGCTCGAGCGAGCGGGCGTTGGCGCTGCGCACAGTGCCAGCCATGCCGCTCCAGGCGCGAGGCGTGCGCGCGCGGCCGAGCCGCAGGGCCGAGCGCGAGCAGATCGCTCTCAGCGATTCGATCCAGCGTGTACTGGTGCGGCACACCCCGCCCTCGATCGTCGTCAACGCCGCGCACAAGATCGTCCACCTCTCGGAGCACGCCGGGCACTTCGTCCGGCCGGGCGACGGGGCGCTCTCGTTCGACGCGCTGAGTATGGTGCGCCCGGAGCTGCGCAGCGAGCTACGCCAGGCGCTCGGCCTGGCGTTTCAGACTGGCCAGCCGGCGGTGACCCGGCTGGTCGCCATGGCCCACGAGGCCGGCGCGCTGTCCGTCAAGATGTATGTCTACCCCGAGCACGACTCTGCCTCAGACGAGTGGCTCGCCCTCGTGCGCTTCGACGCGGTGACCGTCGCGGCCAGTCTGAGCGCGGCGGGGGCCGCTGCGGTGGAGCCGCACGCCGGCGAGATGGCGGCCGATCTGCAGCGCATGCAGGCGCAGCTAGAGGCGGCCGCCGTCGCCCACGATACAACGGTGGACGCGCTCCAGGCCTCCAACCAGGCGCTGCTCGCCACCAACGAGGAGCTGCGCGTGACGACGGAGGAGCTGGAGACGAACAAGGAGGAGCTGCAAGCGGTCAACGAGGAGCTGCGCACGGTGAACCAAGAGCTCAATCAGCGGGTTGACGATCTCAGCGCGGCCAACGACGATCTCAATAACCTGATGGCGGCCACCCCGATCGCGACCGTGTTTCTCGACCGCGGCCTACAGATCGCCCGCTACACGCCGCAAGCGCGCGCCCTCTTCAACCTGATCCACTCGGACCAGGGCCGCCCGCTCGCCCACATCACGAATCGCCTGGACTACCCCGATCTGCTCGCCGAGGCGGAGACCGTGCTGCGCACGGCCCTGCCGCTCGAGCGCGAGGTCGCGGGCGATAACGAGCGCTACTACCTGGCGCGCATCGCGCCCTACCGCAGCACCGCCGGCCGGACCGACGGGGTCGTGCTGACCTTTGTCGACATCACCGAGCGCCGCCACGCCGAGGCCGAGCTCGCGCGGGCCTACGTGGCCGAACAGGCGGCGCGGATCGCGGCCGAGGCGGCCCTGCAAACCCGCGACCAGTTCCTCTCGATCGCCTCGCACGAGCTGCGCACGCCCATGACCTCGCTGCTCGGCTACGCCCAGCTGCTCCCGAAGGCGCTGCGGCGCGGCACCGGCGACCTGACGAAGATGGCCGAGCAGATCGTCCGCCAGGCCAAGCAGCTGAATGGGCTGATCGATCAGCTGCTCGACGTCTCGCGCCTCCAGCGCGGCCAGTTCGCGATCGAGCGCCAGCTCGTCGACGTCGCCGCCCTTAGCGCCCAGGCGGCGCGCGAGTTTGGCGACACCCTGCCGCCGGATCTGTCGCACACGCTGCAGATCGCCATCACGGACAACCCCGCGCTGGTCATGGGCGACGCGGCGCGGCTGGAGCAGGTGCTGCAGAACCTGCTGAGCAACGCGGTGAAGTATAGCCCGCGCGGCGGGGCGATCGGGGTGCGAGTCTCCCGCGCGGCGCCGAACGTGCTGGTGGAGGTGAGCGATCAGGGGATCGGCGTTCCGCCACAGGTCGGGGACCAGCTGTTTATGCCCTTCTACCGCGCGCCGAATGCGGATCCGCAGGCAAGCGGCTTCGGCCTGGGCCTGTATATCGCCCACGAGATCGTGCGGCGCCACGGCGGGCGGATAGAGGTGGCGAGCGCGGAAGGCGCCGGCAGCACCTTCCGGGTGGTGCTGCCGCTGCACGAGGCCAACGAGGAGCTCGCGCTGGGCGCCCAGGCCGCCTCGCTATAACGCCGGCCCGCGCCACGCTCACTCGGCGAGGTCGGGCCGGTGCCGCGGCGGGGCCGGCGCCTCGCCGCCATTGCCCGCCAGCACCGTCTGGCGCAGCTGCTCTTTCTGCTGCTCGGCCTGCGCGCGCAGCCGGGCAAAGCGCTGCTCGCCGGTCGAGTCGTTCAGGCGGCGGGCCTCCTCGGCCAGCCGGCTCGCAAGGTTAGCCCGCTCGTCGAGCGCGCGGAAGGCCGCCCACAGCGAGCCGTCGAGCTCGTCTGTCTGGTGGGCGAAGAAGCTCGCCGGCGAGAAGGCGTGCCCGACCTGGCAGCGGAAGCGCAGCAGCTCGCCATCGTAGTACTCCGCCAGCACGCCGCCGCAGTCGGGGCAGGAGAAGGGCGACGGGGTGCCGAGCTGGTCGGCCCGCTGGAGCGCGGCTCGATCCAGCGCGGAGATGCCGGCCTCGATCTCGGTGCGCTCATCCATGACGATCTCCTCCTCGCTAGGGGCGCCCGCCGCGATCAGCCGGATCAGCCAGTCGGCGATCTCCCCCACCGGGCAGACCACATCCACCTCCACGTAGCGGCGGGCGCTCTCCGGCATGCTCGGGTACGCCGCCTCGCGCGGCTCCTGGACGATCGCCAGCCCGCGGTGCCGCTTCACCGCCAGCAGCCCGGCCGTCCCGTCGTCCAGCATGCCGGTCAGGATCACCCCGATCACCCGCGGGCCATAGGCGCGGGCCGCGCTGCGCAGCGTGGCGTCGATCGCCGGCCGGAAGCCGTTCTCCTTCGGGCCACGCACCAGGTGGAGATGCCCGGGCTGGATCACGAGGTGGTGATCGGGAGGCGCCACATAGATCTGGCCGTGCCGGATGGCCTCGCCGTCGCCGGGCTGCCGCGCCGCGAGCGGGCTCACGGCGCTGAGCAGCTCGGGGAGCAGGCTCGGCCCGCTTGCCGGCAGGTGCTGCACAACGCAGAGCGCGGCGGGGAGCGCGGCGGGGAGCGCGCTCACGATTGTCCGGAATGCGGCCAGCCCCCCCGCCGAGGCCCCGATCACCACAATGTCTCGCTCTGGCATAAGCCCCCCTGGATGCTCAGCGGGCTGCATAACGAGCAGCACCATCTGTGCCAGAGCAGCGAGGGCGGCCTCCCCCCGGCGGCAGGCCCAGCGGGCGTATAATGAGAGCTGTAGCGCCACGCGCGCTCGCTACGCTACCCGCACAGGCTGTTGCAAAGGCTGACCGTATGCAGCTCGACCCTCCCCCCCACAATGATAATGAGCCGTCGCTCGCGACGAGCGAGGCGCCGCCCGCGCCAAGCAGCGGCCTCTCAGTGGTTGGGCTCGGCGCGTCGGCCGGGGGGCTCGCCGCCCTCCAGAGCTTCTTCCGCCATATGCCGGCCGACAGCGGCATGGCCTTTGTGGTGATCCTGCACCTCTCGCCGGAGTACCACAGCCAGCTGGCCGAGCTGCTCCAGCGCGAGACGGCCATGCCGGTGCTCCAGGTGACCGAGGCCGTGCCGCTCGACCGCAACCGGGTGTATGTCATCCCGCCCGCCCACAACCTCACCCTGGTCGACGGCACGCTCCAGCTCAGCGATGTCGCCGAGCCGCGCGGGCAGCGCGCCCCGATCGACCTCTTCTTTCGATCGCTGGCCGCCACCCACGGCCCGCGCGCCGCCGCCGTGGTGCTCTCGGGCACCGGCGCCGACGGGGCCATGGGCGTGAAGCGGATCAAGGAGGACGGCGGCCTGGTGCTGGTGCAGGACCCGGCCGAGGCCGAGTATGAGATGATGCCGCGCCACGCCATCGCCACCGGCCTGGTCGACTTCGTGCTCCCGGTGGCCGAGATGCCCGCCAGGCTGACGGCAGGCTGGCACCAGCCCCAGACGGCCGTCGTCGCGGAGCACCCTCCGCTCAGTGACAAGCAGAACGATACGGCGCTGCGCGATCTGCTGAGCACCCTGCGCGCGCGCACCGGCCACGACTTCAGCCAGTACAAGCGGCCCACGCTGCTGCGGCGAATCGCGCGGCGCATGCAGGTCACCGGCACCACCACGCTGCCGGCCTATCTCGCGCTGCTCCGCGCTCGCCCGGAGGAGGGCGCCGCCCTGCTGCGCGACCTGCTGATCAGCGTCACCAACTTCTTCCGCGACCCACCGGCGTGGCGCGCGCTGGAGGCGGCCATCCCGCTGCTGTTCGCGGGCAAAGACGCCAGCGGCCTGGTGCGGGCCTGGGTGGTGGGCTGCGCCACCGGCGAAGAGGCCTACAGCGTGGCCATGCTGCTCTACGAGCACGCCATGGCCCTGGAGTACCGGCCGAACATTCAGGTGTTCGCCACCGATATCGACGAGCACGCCATCGGGGTCGCGCGGGTTGGCCTGTACCCCGACACGATCGCCGTGGATGTGTCGCCGGAGCGGCTGCAGCGCTTCTTCACCAGCGAGCCGGGCGCCTACCGGGTGCGCAAGGAGCTGCGCGATCTGGTGCTGTTCGCGCCGCATAATGTGCTGCGCGACCCGCCCTTCTCGCGCCTCGACCTGATCACCTGCCGCAACCTGCTGATCTATATCGACCGCGCCATGCAGGAGCAGATCCTCCAGCTCTTCCACTTCACCCTGCAGCCCGATCGCCTGCTCATGCTGGGCAACTCGGAGTCGACCGACGGCGTGCCCGCGCTCTTCGCGCCGATCGACAAGGCCCACCAGCTCTTCCGGCGGCGCACGGTGCCGGGCGCGCCGCCGCTGGTGCCGGCCATGCCGCTGCTCAGCCCGCCGCACCGGCAGTCGCTACGCGGGCTCCAGGGCGGCGAGCTGCCCTCGCCCTCCTTCAACGAGCTGGACACCCAGGCCCTCGCGCAGTACGGCCCGCCCAGCGTGATCGTCAACGAGGACTACGACATCGTCCATCTGGCCCGCGGCGCCGGCCGCTTCTTGCAGTTCCCCGACGGGACGCCCTCACCCAACCTGCTCAAGGCGCTCCACCCGGATCTGCGGCTCGAGCTGCGCACCGCCCTCTACCAGGCCCTGCAAGAGGGCCTGCGCACGGAGAGCCGGCAGGTGCGGCTGTCGCTCGGCGGCGTCGCGCGGCAGGTGAGCGTCGCCGCTCAGCCCATGACTGAGCCGGCCTGGGCGCGCGGCCACGTGCTCATCCTCTTCCACGACACGCCCGATAGCGGCGATGGCGTGGCCGACGGGGCCAGCGCCGCCGAGCCGCTGGTGCGCCAGCTGGAGGCGGAGCTCCAGCGCACCCGCGACCAGCTGCGCACAACCAGCGAGCAGTACGAGACGGCGATCGAGGAGCACAAGGCCGGCAACGAGGAGCTGCAGGCGCTCAACGAGGAGCTGCGCGCCACGACCGAGGAGCTTGAGACGAGCAAGGAGGAGCTGCAGTCGATCAATGAGGAGCTGCAGACCGTCAACCAGGAGCTCAAGCACAAGGTCGAGGAGGTCAGCCAGTCGCACAGCGACCTGCAGAACCTGATGATGTCCACCGCGATCGGGACGATCTTCGTCGACCGCGAGCTGCGGATCAAGCGCTACACCCCCAGCGCCCAGACGATCGTCAACCTGATCCCCAGCGACATCAACCGGCCGCTGGCCCACATCACCCACCAGATGGACTACGACCAGCTCATCCCCGACGCGCTCAGAGTGCTGAACACGCTCACGCCGTTCGAGCGCGAGGTGGCGAGCAAAGATAGCTGCTGGCACCTGCTGCGCATCCAGCCCTACCGCACCGAGACGGATCAGATCGATGGCGTGGTGCTGACCTTCGTCGATATCACGCAGCGCCGCGCGGCCGAGGAGGCCCTGCGCGCCAGCGAGGAGCGCCTGCGCCTGCTGATCGAGAGCGTCCAGGACTATGCCATCCTCACCGTCACGCCGGACAACCAGGTGGTGTACTGGAACACGGGCGCCGAGCGGATGTTCGGCTACAGCGAGGCCGAGATCGTCGGCCGGGATGGCGCGCTGCTCTTCACCCCCGAGGACCGGGCCGCCGGCGCCCACGCCCAGGAGATCCAGCAGGCGCTCACGAACGGGCGGGCCGAGGATGAGCGCTGGCACATCCGCAAGGATGGCAGCCGCTTCTACGCCAGCGGGGTGATGACGCCCATGCGCGATACGGCGATCCGCGGCTTCGCCAAGGTGATGCGCGACCTGACCGACCGCAAGCAGGATGAGGAGGCGCTGCGCCGCGCCCACGACGCGCTGGAGCAGCGCATTGTGGAGCGCACCCAGGCCCTGGCCACGACAAACGCCCAGCTCCAGGCCGAGGCCGCCCAGCGCCGCGCGGCCGAGCGCGAGCGCCAGGAGGTGCTGCGCCAGCTGATGACCGCACAGGAGGATGTGCAGCGGCACATCGCCCGCGAGCTGCACGACCAGTTCGGCCAGAGCACCGCCGCCCTGCGGCTATGGGCGGCGCAGCTGAGCGCCGCCAAAGACGACCCGCAGCAGCTCGCCGAGCGGGTCGTCCAGCTCCAGACGATCGTGGCGCAGCTCGACGACGACATCCGCCGCCTCGCGCGTGAGCTGCGGCCACGCGCGCTCGATGTGGTTGGCCTCGTCCCGGCGCTCCAGGAGCACCTGGCCCTCTGGTCGCGGCAGACCGGGATGAGCGCGCAGCTGGCGGTGATCGGCGACATGCAGGCCACCCTCCCGGCGGAGATCACGACGGTGGTGTATCGGGCGATGCAGGAGGCGCTAACGAATGTGCTCAAGCACGCCGACGCGCGGGACGTGAACGTCGTGCTCCAGCAGCAGGCCGATCAGGTGCAGCTGACGATAGAGGATAACGGGGTCGGCATGCCGTCCGGGCCGGCCACGGCCGGGCTCGGGCTGATGGGGATGCGCGAGCGCATCGAGCTGGTGGGCGGCACCCTGGAGATCGAGACGGTGGCCAGCCAGGGCACCACGCTCTTCGTGCGCATCCCGCTGGCCGGCGGCCAGGCGCCCGACGCCGACGCGCCGCCGTCGCGATGAGCGCCTATGCCCACGGCCCCTCGATCAGCGCCCGCGTCTCGGCCACCGCCACCTCCCAGATCGCCCGCAGCTCGGCGTCGGCGCGCTGGTAGACGCCGGCGAAGTTGCCGTCGCCCAGCTCCGCCCGCAGCGCGGCCGGGCCGCGCTGGCGCAGCCGCGCCACATCGACCGGCGGCTTCTGGCCGTCGGGCTGGCTCACGCCATCCAGCCGCGTCCAGGGGAAGTTCTCCAACCAGGAGGCGTGCGAGGCGACCGGGTCGGTGGCCTG
>JAESFZ010000450.1_pt1 | contig 14216 bp, 14 predicted proteins | sample 9269561 | NCBI WGS metagenome assembly JAESFZ01 (sample SAMN14515552, study PRJNA621657) | algae metagenome | isolation source: Tildeniella nuda ZEHNDER 1965/U140 and co-occurring heterotrophs from wet... | place: Switzerland: Stansstaad, Zurih | collected 1965-01-01
GCCGACGGCGGTGGCGACGAGCCAGCCTCCGGCCACCACCGGCCCGACGCCAGGGATGGCGAGCATGCCGAGACCGGCCAGCAGCCCACCGGTGCCGCCGACAACGGCGCCGACGCCTGCGCCTGCACCGGCGCCTTCCACGACATTGTCGTCGCCATCGGCGCCGTGATGGCTATCGGCATTATTGGCCACGATGGAAATGTCGTCCCGGGCAACGCCCGCATCCTCCAGCGCGCGCACTGCGGTCTCGGCCTGCTCGTGGCTATCGAAGAGCCCTGTAATTGTTCTCATAAGCTGTTCTCCTTGGGTTGGATCCGACACCGGATCCTCAGCCGATGAACTAGCTTTCACCGCATCCGTTCCGGCGGCGCCGGAAGTTTCGAGCGATGGATTCAGTTGTGCCGACAAGAGGATGGCTCGACGAGATGACGCGGCACCACGGTGCGGCCAACCAACCGGAACGACTGGTTGTACTGCGCGTTGCTCCCCGCAAATGCAGGAGGTGATCGTGGCGGTTCGTCCGTACTGGAAAGGCTATCTGAAGCTGTCGTTGGTGACCTGCGCCGTTACGCTGTCGCCGGCGACAACCGAGGGCAATCGGGTGCGCTTTCACACCCTCAACCGCGCCACCGGCGACCGGATCTACACCCGCTATGTCGACGCCGAGACCGGCCGCACGGTGGACGACGACCATCAGGTGAAGGCCTATGAAAAGGCGGAAGACGAATACGTGATGCTCGAGGATGAAGAGCTCGACGCAGTCAAGCTCGACAGCGTCCGCACCATCGACATCGACGAGTTCGTCGAGGCGGACAGCGTCGAGTGGACCTATTTTGACACGCCCTATTTTGTAGTTCCCGCCGACGAGGTGGGCGAAGAGGCCTTCACGGTGATCCGTGAAGCGATGGCCGAGCAGGATGTGGTGGGCATTTCACGTCTGGTGCTGGGCAACCGCGAACGCGCCGTGATGCTGCAGCCCTGGGAAAAGGGCATCCTGCTGTGGACGCTGCGCTTTGGCGACGAGGTTCGGGATGAGGACGAGTATTTCGACAAGGTCGACGAGGAGCGACCGGACAAACAGATGCTGACGATGGTCGAAAAGATCATCGAGGAGCGGACCGCGGCTTGGAACGCGGACATGGTCAAGGATCCGGTGCAAGCCAAGCTCAAGCAGATCATCAAGGCCAAGGAAGCGCCCAAGCGTAAAGGCAAGGCGCAAAAACCAGCTGACGGGGAGGCGGAGCCGGAGGCGCCGACAAATGTCATCAACCTGATGGCCGCCCTGAAAAAGAGCCTCGAGAAGCGACCTGGGCAGAAATCCGGCTCGGGCCGCTAACTTGCCTTGCGCCGCGTCGGCGCCGCCTCGCGCTTCCTGGGCGCGGTCTTCGATTTTCCGGCCTTGCTGCCGCCACTCCGCCGGGCAGCCGACTCCGTCTTTACCCCGGCGCTGAGCCGCAGCGCCTCCAGGAGGTCGTTGGCTTTGGTCGGCTTGGGCGGGCGGAGCGGCACGATCTTCTTGCCGCTGATTTTGGCCTGTACCAGCTTGGCGAGCGCGGCCTCATACCGATCCTCGAACTTGGCGGGGTCGAACTTGCCTGCCTTGGTTTTCAGGATGTGTTTGGCGAGCTCCAGCATTTCCGGTTCGATGGTGCGCTTCGAGATCCCCTTGAACGCGTCGGCAGCTGAACGAACCTCGTAGTCGAAGTTGAGTGTAGTGGCGATTAGCCCGCCATGATGGGCGCGAATGAGCACCGGTCGCAGGCGGCGGAACAGCACGGCATGCGCAATGGCAGCGGCCTTGCGGTTACGCAGTGCTTCACGGATCAGGATGAAGGTCTCGTTCCCCACATCCGTAGTGGGCAGCAGGTAGTAGGGTTTGTCGAAGTAGGTCGGCTCAATCTTGTTGCAGGCGATGAACTGGTCGACGGTGAGGGCCTTGTCGCTGTTGGGCACTGCGGCGGCCACTTCCTCAGGCTCGAGCACGACGTAGTGACCCTGGCTGGTCTCATAGCCCTTGACCTGGTCTTCATGCTCGACAGGTTTGTCAGTTTTTTCGTCAACATACAGCCGCTTCAATCGATGTCCGGTGCTGCGATTGACCATGTGCAGAGCAATGCGCTCGGATTGCGAGGCGGCGGTGTACATCGCTACCGGGCAAACGATCTCTGCGATCTTGATCACACCCTTCCAGATTGCCCGAGCCGCCACTTCGCAAGTCCTCCGTTGAGACTGCACAACGGCTGGAAAGCAAGCCTGTTCCCGGCAAAGGTCGACCCGAGGCCGTCCCCACGCATCCAACTTCGGATTGCGACGTTGTCGGCCTCACCATGAGCAAGAAGCCATCCGTCTCCCGTGTCAGCGGCTTCATCAACCTGCTGGCCGAATTCCTTTCCACCTGGCGCGGCTTTGTCGCCACCTTCCTGGTGCTGATCGCCGGGATCGCCATCGGGGCAGCGTTGCGCTTCGATGAGAATTACATGTTCGGCTTCAACATCTTCCTGTCGATCTCGGCCATCGTGGTCAGCGGCGTCATCCTGGTTGCCGGGGCGCGCAGCGAGGCCGCGCTGCATGTGAAGCTGGACTACCTGATCGAGCATTCCAGGGCGACCAACAAGGTGGTCGGGCTCGAGCACAAGGATGCGAGGGAGATCGAGGAGGAGCGACGCCGCGTCGAGAAGGAAGCGGCCGAGATGGTCGACGACGTCCTCGAGGAGGTGACCGGAGAGGCCGGCGACGAGGCTTCAGCGATTTCGAGCCGGTGAGCTCAGCGCCTGTTCGAGGATGGCCCGCGCCGTATCGATGCTGATGCCGTGGCGTGCGGCGAACTCTTCCGGGGGCGGGAGCGCTTTCGGCTTCTTCGGCTTCTTTCCGCCGTGCGACATGCTCGTTCCTGTTGGCTGGGAAGCTCTTCAGCCAACTTCCCTCGACGCGGCTCGTTCCCCCGCAACCGCCCACTGGTTTTGTCGTTGCCTGTTGAACACAAGGAGCGAGCCAAATCGAATTTGACTGTGCGCCGGCCACGGCCGAGCAAACGGCGACTATCGGGTAGCCGAGGATCTCAGTCCGGCGAAGTGCGACGCAATCGTCTTCGGAACCAACCTCCCGAAGCGAGGTTGGCCCTCCACAGCAGATAGTGGAGCACGTCCCATGCCGCGAAGCGAGAACAGCATCGATTTTTCCGTCGTGACCGGCGCTTCGTCGGGCATTGGGCTCGAACTGGCGCGGGTGGCAGCCGAACACGGATCTGACCTGCTGATCATTTCCGATGGCCCCGATATCGAGACGGTGGCGGACGAGTTGCGACAGTCGACCGGTGTCGCAGTCGAAGCCTTGATGGTCGACCTCGCGACCCGCGAAGGCGTCGATCAACTTTACGCCAAGCTGAAGCAACTCGGGCGCCCGGTGGATGCCCTGTTTGCCAATGCCGGGCGTGGGCTTGGCCACGGTTTCCTCGACCAGGATTTCAACGATGTCGAACGGGTCATCAACGTCAATGTCATCGGCACCGTCTACTTGCTGCACAAGGTGATGGGCGACATGCGCCGGCAGGGGTTTGGCAGGGTCCTGATCACCGGTTCGATCGCCGGGCTGATGCCGGGCACCTATCAGGCGGTCTACAATGCTACGAAGGCCTTTATCGACAGCTTCGCCTATGCCCTCCGCCAGGAGGTGAAGGACGAAGGCATCAGTGTCACCGTGCTGATGCCCGGACCTACCGATACCGATTTCTTCGAAACTGCCGACCTGCTCGATACCAAGGTGGGGGCGGGCAAAAAAGATGACCCACACATGGTGGCCAGGGCCGGCTACGACGCCATGCTGCGTGGCGACGGTCACGAGGTCAGCGGTTTCGGCAACAAGCTGCAGGCCATGATGACCCGGGTGCTGGGCGACAAACAGCTCGCCAGGATGCACGAGGGCCAGGCCAAGCCAGGAACTGCCCCATCCCATCATTGAGGAGCCAAGCCATGGCTACCGAACAGTTATCCGACAGCGCCCCGACGCGGGCTCGCAAGGACGATAAGGTCGATGACCTCGCCTATGTCGGCCGCAGCGTCACGATCAACCGGCCGCGCGGCGAACTATTCGCCTTCTGGCGGGCGTTCGAAAACCTGCCGACGTTCATGGAGAACATCGAGGCGATCGAGTTCACTGGACCCGATCGAGCCGTTTGGACGGTGCGAGCCCCTGCAGGGGTGCAGTTCGAGACCGAGATCGTCGACGTTGTTGAGGATAGCGTCATCTCCTGGCGGTCGACCGAGACTTCGGCGATCAAGACTGAAGGGCGCGTTAGTTTCGTCGATGCGCCCGGCAATCGCGGCACGGTGGTCACCGCGGACATCGGCTATGCCCCACCTGCCGGCGATCTCGGTCGTATCGTTGCCAAGCTGTTCATGGCCGAGCCGAACATCCAGGCGCGGCACGAACTCAAGCGCTTCAAGATGCTGATGGAAGCCGGCGAAATCGCTACCCAAATCAACCACCGCAACTGACAGAGTTCGACATGCGCGCCCACATGGCACGGCATCGGCGATGTCCGGGTCGATACTGTTCCCGACCCCGAGATCATCAATCCGCGCGACGCAATTCTCAAAATCACCTCGACGGCCATCTGCGGCTCAGACCTGCATCTCTACGACGGGGTGATCCCCGGGATGAAGCAGGGAGATGTGCTCGGCCACGAATTCATGGGCATCGTCGAGGCCGTCGGGCCGAAATCTACCCTCAAGGTCGGCCAGCGCGTGGTCGTGCCGTTCACTATTTCCTGCGGCCACTGCTTTTTCTGCACGCAGGGTCAATTCTCGGCCTGCGACAACGGCAATCCGGTGGAGAACCAGGACGCATCGGAAAAGCTTTATGGCCACGCCATGGGCGCCGCCTTCGGCTACTCGCACCTGACCGGCGGCTATGCCGGCGGGCAGGCCGAATATGTCCGGGTGCCGTTTTCCGACGTCGGTCCGATTGTCATTCCCGATGGGCTCGATGACGAACAGGTGCTGTTCCTGGGCGACATCCTGCCCACCGGCTGGATGGCGGCTGAGAATGCCGGCATCGGCCCTGATGATACGGTAGCGGTGTGGGGTTGCGGTCCGGTTGGGCTGTTCGCCGTGCAGAGTGCGATGATCATGGGCGCGGCCCAGGTGATTGCTATCGACCATCATCCGCATCGGCTGGAACTGGCGGCCCGCTTCGGCGCGAAGGTCATCAACTTCGAAGACACGCATGTCGGCGAAGCACTGATGGAGATGACGGGAGGGCTTGGTCCCGATGCCGTCATCGATGCGGTCGGCATGGAGGCGCACGGCTTCGCGCTCGACAATGTCGTCGACGCGGTCAAGCAGAAGGTCGGTGTTGGCGCCGACCGCGGCCATGCCCTGCGGCAGGCGATCCTGGCGGTACGCAAGGGCGGACGAGTTTCCATTCCCGGAGTCTATGGCGGCATGCTCGATAAATGGCCGCTCGGCGCGATGATGGAAAAGGGCCTCGAGCTGAGGTCCGGACAGACGCATGTCCAGCGCTACACCCACGACCTGCTGCAGCGCATCGAGCGCGGCGAGATCGATACGACCTTCCTGATCAGTCACCGCCTGCCGCTCGAAGAGGCGCCCAGCGGCTACAAGAACTTTCGCGACAAGCAGAACGAATGGACCAAGGTGGTGCTGAAGCCGCACTGACGTGGGGGTAGCGGGTCACGCAATCCGCGAACCACGCGAGGACAATTCCTGAAGATGCCAAGGATTGCGACTTTCAACGTCAACGGGGTGAACGGCAGGTTGCCGGTGCTGTTGCAATGGCTCGCCGAGAGCGATTGTGATGTGGTCTGCCTGCAGGAACTGAAGACCTCGGACGAGAAATTCCCCGCCTCGGCCATTGCCGAGGCGGGCTTCCACGCGATCTGGCACGGGCAGAAATCCTACAATGGCGTGGCGATACTTGCCCGCGGCGATGCACCGCTCGAACGGCGGCGGGGGCTGCCGGGCGATCCCGACGACACGCATAGCCGATACCTCGAGGCCGGCATCGGCGACCTGGTCATCGGCTGCCTCTATCTTCCTAACGGCAATCCGGTGCCAGGGCCGAAGTTCGATTACAAGATGCGCTGGTTCGATCGGCTGATTGCCCATGCACAGACATTGCTGACAAGTGGCGCCCCAACTGTTCTTTGTGGCGATTTCAATGTGGTCCCGACCGACATCGATGCGGTGGTTCCGGGACGCTGGATTTGGGACGCTGTCACCTTCCCCGAAGCGCGCAACGCCTATGCCAGGTTGCTGCAACAGGGCTGGTGCGATGCCCTGCGGGTGATCCACCCGGAAAAGGGTATCTATACCTACTGGAACTTCGCCTATCGCGGGGGCTACGACCGCAGCTCCGGGCTGCGCATGGATCACCTGCTCATCAGCCCGGGGCTCAAGCCAACGCTCAGGGACGCAGGGGTGGACGCAGAAACCCGTGGCTGGCAGAAGCCGAGCGACCACGCGCCGGCCTGGATCGATGTTGGCTAGTGGGGCTTGAGGTCGGCTTCTTTCCGCCCCTGCTCGGCGGCGGCAGCACGGTCGCGCGCCACCCGTCTGCGGGTGCGCGACATGCCATAGGCGATGGCGAGGCCCAGACAGATGAAACCCCCGACCACCACGAGGAACCATGGTGCGGTGAGCAATGCACTTAAGGCGTGAGAGTCGACTTGGGCATCCATCCCTTATCTCCGACTGCCTGGGTGGACCCCGGCCAGGGAGGAAGCCGGGGGTCCCGTCCAGGACATGCGAGGGGCATCCAATCTCTCGCCTTGGCACAACTTGAGTGGTGGGGATGGGTTCCCGTCTCAGGCGCGTAGCAGGCCGGGCGCGGTGCCGATCGGCGCGGCGGGTGTCTCGCCGGCGCGGCGCTGGTCGCTTGAGTGCATATCGGCGGTGAGATGCACCTGTCCGTCGGCGTCGCGGAAGGTCATGGGCACGCTCTCGGCCGGGGTGCTGCTGGGCCAGGGCGCCGGTTCATCCTCGTCGGGGTCTTCTGCGGTGCCGGGTTCAGTGGGCAGGTCCTCGTCGTCTCCCAGTTCATCGGTTTCGCGGACCGGCAGGTCGTCGGGCGGCACGACCGGGGGCGGCGTCGGGGCAGAGGTGGGAAGATCTGTAGACATGGTGCAATTCCTTGCGTTTGGACCATGAGGCCAACCCGAGTGCGCGCGAATGGTTGCGCAGCCCCAGCCGAAACGTCGAGGGAACAGATGCCGATATCGGTAGTTGCTCCAGCAGTTGAGGCAGCAGAGGCGGCAGGGCCGGAAAGATGAAGTTCTACTTCGACATCCGCGATGGCGGGGAACTCACCGAAGACGATGCCGGGGTCGATCTGCCCGGCGTCAACGCGGCGCGCCTCCAGGCAACCATCGCGCTCACTGAAATGGCGCGAGACTACCTGCCGCGCGACGGCGACGAGCGGAGGCTCGCCATCCGGGTGCGCACCGACGAGGGCCCGCAATTCGATGTGTCGCTCGACTACGAGCTCGAAGACCTGCGCGATCGCGAGGGCTCGTAGATGGCGAAGCCGCGGCCCGAGGCGTTCGACCCCTTCTTCACCATGGTGGCGGCCCGCGACACCCTGTCGGAAGCCGAGCGCGCCACCATTCTTGCCGCAGCCGGCGAGACGCGCAGCTATGCGGCGGGCGAGGATATCGTCGACCAGGGGGACCGGCCGCTGTCGAGCACGCTGGTGACCCGCGGCATGACCGGCCGCTACTCGACCGTCGAAGATGGCGGGCGGCAGATCACCGGCCTCCATATCGCCGGCGATTTCGTCGATCTCCACTCCTTCCCGCTAAAGCTGATGGACCATGCCGTAACGGCGATCAGCCCGACCGAGATCATCAGCTTTCCGCATGCCCGGCTGGTGGAGATCACCGAACGGCATCCGCACCTCACCCGGGTGCTGTGGATGCTCACCCTGCTCGACGGCGCCATCCACCGGCAATGGATGGTGACCAAGGGGCGGCTGACTGCCGACGAGCAGATGGCGCACCTGTTCTGCGAGCAGTTCGTACGGGCGCGGACGGCAGGCCTCGCGACCGGCAACGCCTATCCGTTCCCGCTGACGCAGCTGCAGTTCGGCGATGCGCTGGGCCTCTCCTATGTCCATACCAACCGGACGCTGCAGCGGCTCAGGCGCACGGGGGCGCTGGATTGGGAAGGCGGGGTGGTGACCATCCACAACTGGCCGCTGCTGATGGAGCTGGCGCAGTTCGACCCGACCTATCTCCACCTCGAGAAACTGCCGAGGTAAGCGCCCCGGCGGCGCGAGGAACATTCCTGCCACAACGAACTTCCCTCTGGGCGATATCTCACGGAGTTGGAAATGGCACGCAAAGCGGCGGGAAAAGCTGAACAGGCAACTTATGGCGACCAGCAGGTCATTCGCGGAACCGGGGGCGAGACCCACCAGACCGCCGAGGAGGGCTACGACACCCTTACCACCCAGCAGGGGACGCCCGTTTCTGACGATCAGAACACCCTGCGCCACGGGGCGCGCGGCGCTGCACTGCTCGAGGATTTTCATTTCCGCGAGAAGATCTTCCATTTCGACCATGAGCGCATTCCCGAGCGCGTCGTGCACGCCCGCGGCTACGGCGCACACGGCTTTTTCGAGACGCTAAAGCCGATCCCCGAGCTGACCAAGGCAGACCTGTTCCAGCGCAAGGGCGAGAAGACCCCGGTGTTCGTCCGGTTCTCGACTGTGGCCGGCAACAAGGGCTCGTTCGACCTCGCCCGCGACGTGCGCGGCTTTGCGGTGAAGCTCTACACCCAGGAGGGCAACTGGGATCTGGTCGGCAACAACATTCCGGTCTTCTTCATCCAGGATGCGATGAAGTTCCCCGATGTGGTCCACTCGGTGAAGCAGGAGCCAGACAAGGATTTCCCCCAGGCGCAGAGCGCCCACGACAACTTCTGGGATTTCATTTCGCTGACCCCGGAGTCGATGCACATGATCATGTGGGTCATGTCGGATCGTGCGATCCCGCGCTCCTTCCGCTTCATGGATGGGTTCGGCGTCCACACCTTCCGGCTGGTCAATGCGGCAGGCAAATCCACGTTCGTGAAGTTCCACTGGAAACCCAAGCTGGGGCTGCAATCGGTGGTGTGGAACGAGGCGGTGAAGATCAACGGGGCCGATCCCGACTTCCATCGGCGCGACCTGTGGAATGCCATCCAGAGCGGCGATTTTCCTGAGTGGGAGCTTTGCCTGCAGACCTTCGACGAAAAGTTCGCCGAGAGTTTCGAGTTCGATGTGCTCGATCCGACCAAGCTCATTCCCGAAGAGCAGGTGCCGGCGGTGTCGGTTGGCCGGCTGGTGCTGGACCGGATGCCGGAGAACTTTTTTGCCGAGACCGAGCAGGTGGCCTTCATGACGCAGAACATCGTGCCGGGCATCGAGTTCTCGAACGATCCGCTGCTGCAGGGCCGCAACTTTTCCTATCTCGATACGCAGCTGAAGCGGCTGGGTGGCCCGAACTTCACCCACCTGCCGATCAACGCGCCCAAGTGCCCATTCAATCATTTCCAGCAGGATGGCCACATGGCCTTCCATAACCCGCGGGGCCGGGCCAACTACGAGCCCAACTCATGGGGGCCGGAAATTGGCGGACCGCGGGAGTCGGCGGAGCGCGGGTTCAGCACGTTTCCCGAGGCGGCCGAAGGGCCAAAGATCCGGCAGCGTCCTGAGAGCTTTGCCGATCACTACAGCCAGGCCCGGCAGTTCTACGAGAGCCAAACCCTGGTCGAACAGAGGCATATCGCCGATGCGCTGGTGTTCGAACTATCGAAATGCGAGGTCCCCAGGATCCGCGAGCGCATGCTTAGCCACCTGCAGAACATTCACGACGAGTTGGCCGATCAGGTGGCGGAGGGGCTTGGCATTGCCGAGCTGCCTGCGCCGGCCGATGCAGCAGTCACGCCGCGCACCGACCTTGCGCCGTCCGACCCGCTCAGCATTCTGAAGCGCGGTCCCGGGTCGTTCAAGGGAAGGAAGCTCGGCGTCATGATGACCGATGGCGTCGATGCGGTATTGCTCGGCGAATTGCAAAACGCTGCGGCAGCAGACGGAGTGACGGTCGAACTGATCGCCCCCACTGTCGGCGGCGTCGTGGCCAGCGACGGTACGGCAATCCCGGCGCAGCACAAGATCGATGGGGCACCTTCGGTGGTGTTCGACGCAGTGGCGCTGCTGATCGCAGATGAGGGAGTATTGGGTCTGTTAAAGCTGCCGCCGGCTCGGGACTTCGTGTCCGACGCGTACGCCCACTACAAGTTCGTCGGCTTCACTGCCGCGGCTACCAAGCTGTTTGAAAAAGTCGGGCTCCCCGAAGACCTTGATGACGGGTTCATCGGCCTCGACACCGCCGCCGATGCGAAGCGTTTCCTGAAGCGTTGCGCGGAGCTGAGATTCTGGGATCGCCCCGACGGCGCTTGAGCCTCGACTGGCATAAGCGTTCAAGTCAGAGGCTCGCGCCCCATCTGCCCCCTCGGGCCGGCAGGACCAGCTCACGCGCCGCCAGCGACAGAAGCTTTCGCGCGGCTACCGGAAGGCGGGCTCGTACCTTGAGAAAGATGCCTTGGCCCGCACGGATGAGCCGAGCGTTGCGGCATGGGAAAGGGCCGGGCTGCAGCGATAGGATCGGCGAGCTCGGCCTTCGACTTCCCTTTCGAGCTGCTCAGATAGCTATGCCCTACAGGGCGTCAATGCGATTGCCGGTCACGATGTCGCCACCGACAAGACAAACGGGCCCCGACCGAGGGTACCGTCGGGGCCCGCGCACACTACCCCAAGAAGCGACCCTTGGGTCTGATGGAAACCTCGCTGCTGGCTTTGGGTTCCGCCCGACGTGGTGACCGCCAGCGGAACTTGCGCGTGCCGGTGAAACCATCCTGCCACCACGAGCTTTGTCCCCCGACACAAGGAGAACACCTATGGCCGCAGAAACATTCGAGCGCATCCTCCTGGGCGAGCGCAACTCGATCCCGCAGCTGGGGTTCGGGGTCTGGCAGATCGACAACGACGAAGTGCCCAAAGCTGTGGGCTACGCGCTCGAGGTCGGCTATAGGCTGATCGACACCGCACAGGGCTATGACAACGAGCCGGGCGTCGGTCTCGCCTTGCGCGAAACGACGGTGGATCGCTCGGAAATCTTCCTCACCAGCAAGCTCAGGACCAAGGCGATGGGTGTCGAGGGCGCTCTCGAGGGCGTGCAGGAATCGCTGCAAACACTCGGCGTCGACTATCTCGATCTGATGCTGATCCACTGGCCGACACCGGCGCGCGACAAATATGTCGAGACCTGGCGCGGTCTGATCGAAGCGCGGGAGCAGGGGCTGGTGCGCGATATCGGCGTCTCCAACTTCACCCGCGAGCAGCTTGAGCGGATCATTGGGGAGACCGGCATCGTGCCGGTGGTCGACCAGATCGAAACGCATCCGCATTTCCAGCAGAAGCAGATGCTGCCTTACCTCGCTGCAAAGGGCATCCGGCACGAAGCTTATTCGCCGCTTGGCAGCGGCGAGGTGCTCGACGATCCGATCATTGGCGAACTGGCCGCGGCTCGCGACAAATCGCCGGCGCAGATCATTCTCCGCTGGCATCTGCAGCGCGGCTCGATCGTCATCCCCAAATCGGTCACGCCGGAACGCATTGAGGAGAATTTCGATGTGCTGGGGTTCACGCTGAGCGATGCCGAGATGGGCCGGATAAGTGGCCTCGACGACCCTGAAAACGGGCGCACAGGCAGCGATCCGGAGACCTTCAACGACCTCTATTGAGGAGTTCAGGCTTCGGAGCACCGTGACCTGGAACAGCCGCACGAAGATGCGCTGCTGCTGCAGTTCCGCCTCCAGCGCTTCGCGATATTCGAGCCACCAGCCGGTATCGACGTCGACAACCATCACCTCGAAGATGGCGATGCGATCGTGGATCGTTCACCGCCCTTAGCCTTCCAGGCCCTTCGGTCGGCGCCACTGCGGGGTCCGCGCTGGCAGCTTGGCGCCGGGTCAAGGAGCAGCTGAAGAAAATCGGCGGCATAAGTTCTACGACATCCAGTTTTTTCTTCATCACCAAGAAGCCTTGGACGAGACCTTCATCTCGGTTCCGGAGCAGGGCGGGGGAAGTTCATCTCTGATGGACAACTCAATCCCGGATCGCTCTACACGATTTCGCGTGGCTCCAACGGACATCTCGGCTCTACCGCGAAGAGGAAAGAGTAGACGTCACAATCGGAAAAGGCCCGGTAACCGGGCCTTTTCTTTTTACGCTGCACCACACTGTTATTGGTCATTGAGGTGCACTCTGGGCGGCATCGTCTAAACCTATGCGGGCGGTTGCAAAAAAAATAGGGGCTATTGTGTTTGAGAGAGCGGCCTAGTCACACCGCAATCCCGCATTTCGTGTAGCAGCCGGGCACGTTCATCGGCACCAGCTAATGTATGTCAGGTCAGGGTATACCCTCGCGTAGTGTCACCGGTACGGTCGCTTTCCAGTCACATCAGAGCCGAATCCGGTTGCTTGTTACACCTATGCACGGCGTCAAAACGCTGATGTGACACGGCAGTTGTTAGCCATCGCAATGACCGCTTGTGGCCCGAAGCGGTCCTTCGGAGTGTTTCCGCACCTTTTCCACCGACCTGCCCATTCCGGCATTCGCAGCGGAGGATGCCTAGGGCATTTTACTCGTCGTCGTCCCTGGTGTTCTCAGAGGAGAGACCCTCGAGCAATCGTTCGGACCCTCTGACGATCTCGGTTATCAGTTTGCGCTGATCGCGATTCAAGTCAGCGCTCGCCAGATGCCGCTTGCCCGCCTCGATAAGCGTGGGCAGGTCGTAGAACTCAGGCTCTGGTCTGTCCCGCATCGTATATCGACGTTCCGCGGTGCCGATGCTGTAGCTCACCAACCCACGCCCTGCCTTCGCCATGAAGACTGCGCTCTCCAGCATGCCCGCTGCTAGCCATGCCTTTGCCGCCTCGGGACCCGCCAGATGCGCCCACGATCGCACGATGTCGAAGTAGTATGGCGCGGACGCAAGGGTGCCGTCGGCGGCTGCCGCCTGGATCTTAGCCAGAAGTATCTCTCCGAGCTGGGCGAGCGACTCCTGGGAGATGGTCGGCTGTTCGCTGGAGTCGGATCGGAAGACCCTTAACTCGCGCCCCCTGGAGACGAAGATCTCAGCCATAAACGCCGGCGATGCGGCCTTGTTGAATGCTTCGACGAGGTGCTCACCGGCTTGCTCGACGCCCCACTGCTCGAGCATATTTCGAATGAGGAAGCTGATCTGAGCACGGGGCGACAGGACAAACATCTCGTCATCCCGCTCGATGTCGATGATTTCCTCGCCGACACGGAAAAGCGCATCGAGCAGAGCCTGGGTCGGGAGTGCAGGCCGGCTGGCGCGGTATTGAACTCGAAGCTCATCGAGAAGCTTCGCGATCATCAGCTCGCCCTGGCTGTTTTTTTTGCCGAGATAGCTTCGAAGGATAGTCTCGATATCGTCGACCTCCTCGAGCCGGGACATGAGATCGTTTATCACCGCCTTCGGGATCGCGTCGGACGACGGATGCATCCCAAAGTAGGTGTCGAAGCCTGCCTGGCTGCCAACTCCGCGACGTTTGGTGACCTCGATGAATGCCTCGTCTGCAGAAAACTCACGCCCCTCCAGCCACTTGCCGGCCTGGGGGAATAGTACGGCAAGGACCCTGAGCACCTGCGATTGGACATCGCCTGGGATCCTCCGCTTCAATTCGTCGATGACCGCGACCTTTTGATCGTCGTCGGACAGAAGGAAGCGGCCCTCCGTAAACAGGAAGTCGCGATTGTCCCTTACCCATGCAAACGCTCCGCTATCGAAGAGTCGTAGGCCCTCCATCGCCAGTAAATCTTGAGGGTCGATCTCGCCCTCAAGGGCCGGCCAGCTGAACTTCACCGCGTTCGACAGCCGCACAACGTCTCGCGGCGATCTAATCCACCTTCGGATGCCGTCTCGGACGAGGTAGCTCCATCGAGTCGTGTCCGGCGTTTCGGACGTCAAGAAGGCGATTTCTTCATCGAGGATCGAGAGCAAAGCGTTTCTCGCGGGCTTCGGAAGCTCGATCTCTTGCTGGACGATTTTCTCAGCGTATCTCGGGCCAGCGCGAGCGGAGCCCTGATCCATGGCATCCCAGACTATGTCTCGATCGTAGGAGAGCAG
>JAESFZ010000456.1_pt1 | contig 14093 bp, 13 predicted proteins | sample 9269561 | NCBI WGS metagenome assembly JAESFZ01 (sample SAMN14515552, study PRJNA621657) | algae metagenome | isolation source: Tildeniella nuda ZEHNDER 1965/U140 and co-occurring heterotrophs from wet... | place: Switzerland: Stansstaad, Zurih | collected 1965-01-01
CGGGCATCTACGGCACGGTCACCTGGACGCCCGAGCAGCACAACGGCTTCCCGGACCAGGAGGTCGTGATGTGCGCGGTCAATTCGCTCAAGGACGGCGCCTTCGACCTGGCCCCGGGCTACAGCGCCTAGACCATGTTCGTATCGATCGTCTCCTACGGGCTTGCGGTAGGGGCGGTCTACGCACTGATCGGCATCACGTATAACGTGATGTTCTCCGCGTCGCGTGTGTTCAGCTTTACCGCTGGCATGCTGGGAATGCTGGGCGGTGTGCTAGGCGCGCTCTTCATCAACAAGATGGGCATGAACGCCGTTCTGGCGTTCGTGCTGGTCCTGGCGTGTGGCGCTGCGCTGGGCGTCATCACCGAGATCGTGACCGTGCGGCCGGTGCTGAAGAGCATCGAGCAGCACCTCTATGTGCTGTCGACGCTCGCCTTCGCGTTGATGATCCAGCAGGTGACGGCGATCGAATACAACACCGAGCCGCAGCCATTTCCGGTGCTCTTCCCGATCGACCCCAATTCGGTCCTGGGCATCGTCGATCAGAAAATCTGGCTGCCGGTGCTCGCCTGCATCGTCACCGTCGTGGGGCTGGAGCTCCTCTATCGAAAGACGCTCATCGGCCGCGCCTTCCTCGCGATCGCCGAAGATAGTTACGCGGCACGTGCCATGGGCCTGCCCGAGACGGGGCTGCGCATGGCGAGCTATGCCATCGCGGGCGTCATCGGCGCGCTGGCGGGCTTCACCGGCGCGCAGATGTTGCTCGCCTTCATCGGCAATCAGGCGATCCTGAACTTCTACGGCTTCGTGCCGGTGGCGCTGGGCGGCATGGGTTCGAACCGCGGCGCGGTTATCGGCGGCCTGGCACTCGGCATCTTCCAGCAGGCGGCGAACTTCCTGGTCGGCGGCATCTTCGCCTCCGTCGCGGTGTTCACGGTCTTCATCGTCGTGCTGCTACTCAGGCCCGAGGGATTGGCCGGCGCGGCAACGGCCAGAAGAGTATGAGGGCGCACGCATGACAGACGTGACGGCGCCGATATCGAAGACCAAGGCGACTGCCGGATGGTTCGGCAGGCTGGAAGGCAGCTGGTCGTGGATCGTGCTCGGGCTGGTTGGCCTGTGTCTGCCGTTGCTCGACGACAACTACATCGGTGTCATCGCCCAGCGCGCTTACATCTATTGGGTGCTGTCGGCCGGCCTCAACCTGGTCGTGGGCTACGCCGGCCAGATCGCCATCGGCTGGGTGGCGATGCTGACCCTAGGCGCCTACACCACGGCGGCCCTGGCCGCGGGCCGGGTGGGCGGCGTGGAATGGCATCCCTATCTTGCCCTGATTGCCGGTGGCGCGATGGGTGCGGTGTTCGGCGTGATCGTGGGCCTGCCGGCGCTCAGGCTGCGCACCTTCTACTTCGCCATGACGACCCTGGGCTTCGCCACCATCGTCACGCAAGTGGCGCTCGCCTGGAAGGATGTCACCGGCGGCGGCGTCGGCACGCCGGGACCGGTGTTTCCCTGGCCGTTCGAGCCAGGCTGGGGCTTCTACTATTTCTGCTTCCTCCTGGCAGCCATCGCGACCTGGATCACGGCCAATATCGGGTCGAGCCGCTACGGCCGGGCACTGGTCGCGATACGCGACGCCGAGGTCGCGGCCGAGGCATCGGGCATTGCCAAGCCGAAGCTCCTGATCCTGGTCTTCCTGCTGGCCGGCGGGCTGGGCGGCATTGCGGGCGGGCTGTTCTCCTCGCTGCAGTCCTACATCACGCCCGATGCCTTCACCTTCGAGATGTCGGTGCTGTTTTTCATCGGCATCCTGATCGGCGGCCGTGGTTCGATCCTGGGGCCGGCACTCGGCACCATCATCCTGACGGTGCTGCCGGAGTTTGCGGCACCCCTCGTGCAATGGTCGACGTTCCTCTACGCCGCCCTGCTGCTGGTGATCGTTCTGGTCATCCCGGGCGGCATCGCCGATCTCCTGGATTACAAGAACCGCCGTCCGTTGGAGCAACACCGCGAGATCGTGCCGCGGCCCGAACTGCTGTCGCGGGTTCTCGATTCCAAGGGCGGATCGAGCACCATTGCGCTCTCCGGCATCGCGCTGCATTTCGGCGGCGTGCGGGCGATCGACGGCCTCGACCTCGAAATCCGCTCGGGCGAGGTCCACGGCCTGATCGGCCCCAACGGCAGCGGCAAGACCACGACCCTGAATGTGATCTCGGGCTATTACCGGCCCAACGCCGGGCAGCTCAAGCTCAACGATGCCGACCTGCCATTCGACAAGCCGTATGCGCGCGCGGGCTACCGCATCGCCCGCACTTTCCAGACGCCGCGCCTCGTCGGCGCCGCCTCGGTGCTGGAAAACGTCATGATCGGCGGCACGATCGACGGCAGCGGCAGCTTTGCCGAGTCCATGTTGTCGATGCCGCGCCATCATCGTGACGAGAGGATGCTGAAGGAGGCGGCCATGCGGGCGCTGGCCACCGTCGGCCTCGACTCGCTGGCCAATGTGCGCGCGGATCGCCTGCAGCACAGCGAGCTCCGGTTCATGGAGATCGCCAGGGGGCTGATGTTGCGGCCGGTCTTCCTGCTGCTCGACGAGCCGGCGGCCGGCCTGTCGGCGGAGGAGATCCGGCGGCTCGGCGCGCTGATCAAGGCGATCAGCCGCGAAGGTACGGGTGTCCTGCTGGTCGAGCATCATGCCGACCTGATCTTCGACATCTGCGACCGCGTGACCGTGCTCAATCTCGGCAAGGTTCTGGCGGCCGGGACGCCGGCCGAGATCCGCTCGCATCGGGAGGTGGTCAGTGCCTACCTCGGCGCCTAGATCCCAGGTCCACGAACCTCTGCTCCAGGTGAGCGGCCTGTCGGCCGGCTACGGCAAGATCGGCGTGCTGAGCGGCGTCGACCTTACAATCAGCGCGGGAGAGGTCGTGGCCTTGCTCGGGCCCAACGGCGCCGGCAAGAGCACGCTGCTGAAGGCCATCTCTGGCCTGCTGCCGCGCACAGGCAGCATCCGCTTCGCCGGCCAGGACATGAGCAAGGCCGATCCTGGCGAGACGGTCCGGGCAGGCCTGGTGCATGTGGTCGAAGGTCATCGCGTGTTCACGCAGCTCTCGGTAATCGACAACGTGATGCTGGCCGGCTACGGCCTGCCGAGTTCTCAGCGCGCGGAGCAGGTCGAGGAGGCGCTGGCCTATTTCCCCGACATCGCCGCCAAGCGGCATGACCGCGCCGTGACGCTGTCGGGCGGACAGCAGCAGATGCTGGCGGTGGCCCAGGGCCTGGTGCGACGGCCACGCCTGCTGATGCTGGACGAGCCGTCCGCCGGCCTGTCGCCCGTGCTGGTGGATCGCGTGCTTTCGGCCGTGGCCCGGTTGCGCGAAGCCGGCACGGCGGTCCTGCTGGTCGAACAGCTGATTGAGAAGGCGCTGGCGGCATCGGACCGGGTCTATGCGCTGGCGCGGGGCTCGATCGTTCTGGAAGCCTCGACCGGCGAGGACGATTTGCCGAACCGGCTGGAACGAGCGTATTTCGGTCAGGACGCCCACGCACCCCTGGCGTCGTGAGTGACCGGAGGAGGCAGGACATGAGCAAGTCCTACGACCGCGGCGCCGAGGACCTCGGCAACATCGTGGCGCTCGAGCATGTGAACCTGCAGATCGAGGACCAGGGCCTGGCGACGCTGTTCTACATCAGCGGCATCGGGCTGACGCGCGATCCCTACATGATGACCGGCATCGACAATATGTGGGTCAATGTCGGGCGCAGCCAGTTCCACCTGATCACCGGAACGCCACAGCACCTGCGCGGCCGGGTCGGCCTCGTGGTGCCCGATCGCGAAGCCCTCCTGCGCCGGCTCGAAAGCATGCGCAAGCCGCTCAAGGGAACGAAGTTCGACTTCACCGAGCACGATGATCATGTCGAGGCGATCTGTCCGTGGGGCAATCACTTCTTCTGCCATGATCCGGCACCGCGATTCGGACGCATCAATCTCGGCATGCCCTATGTTGAGTTCGACATTCCGACCGGTGCGGCGAAGGGTGTCGCGGACTTCTATGCCCGCGTCTTTGGTGCCGCGACGACTGTCGATGGCGCCGCGGCGCGGATCTCGGTCGGCATGGAGCAGGAGCTTGTCTTCCGCGAGACCAGGGCGAAGCTCGCTCCTTATGACGGGCACCATATCCAGGTGTATGTCGCGAACTTCTCTGGGCCACATCGCGAGCTGCTCGAGCGCGGCCTGATCACCGAGGAAAGCAACCAGCACCAGTATCGCTTCGACAGCATCGTCGATCTCGAGAGCGGCAAGTCATTGGTCCAGATCGAGCACGAGGTGCGCAGCATGCGCCACCCGCTTTATGCTCGGCCGCTGGTCAACCGCAACGCCCAGCAGACCAATCGGAACTATGCCCCCGGGCACGATGCCTGGATTGCGGGCTCTGCGGCGAAGGAGATGGACGATCCAAGGGTCGCCATGCGCCAGCGCCGCTTCGAAGAAGCGACGCGCCAGCAGCTCAGTCGGCAACGCTGACGGCAAGCGCCGGCTGGAACGCCGGCATCACCTCGCGGGCGAAGGCGCGCAGATTGCCTACCGAGGCGTTGGGATCGACCAGCAGGATGTTGGTGGCGCCGCCCGCCTCGAGCTGCTTCAGGCGCGCGATCACCTCGTCTGGCGTACCGAGCAGCGGCGCCGTGTCGTCCTCGATCCGGTCGGGCAGCGTATCGCGCGCAAGATCGCCGATCACGCTCACCACGCGCTTGCGGGTGGCGTAGGCCGCGTCGCGTTCGCTCTCGTCATGGATCATCTGAAGGGGCCGCGCAGTTGCCACCATGTTGGCGTGATAGGGCCGGCCGGTCTTCTCGCATTCCTCGCGGAAAATCGCGATGCGCTGGGTGATCTGGTCGATCTGGGCGAGCTGGTCGAGCAGCAGATTATAGCCCTCGCGCGCCGCGCGCCGGATGCTGTCGTGGCTGCCGGCGGCCAGCCACAGTGGCGGATGCGGACGCTGCACGGGGGCAGGCTCGACGACGATGTTGTCGTAGTGCCAGCGCTTGCCGTGATGGCTGAAGCGGCCACCATCCTTGTCGTGGGGCGTGGTCCAGGCCTTGCGGATGATCTCCGCCGCCTCGTCGAAGCGTTCCGTGGCCTCGGCCATGGGAATACAGAAGCCGTCGAACTCGGCCTGGCGGTAGCCCTTGCCGATGCCGAAATCGACCCGCCCGCCGCTCAACAGGTCGAGCGTGGCCACCTGCTCGGCCACCAGCACCGGATTGTGCCAGGGCAGCACGACCACCGCCGTGCCGAGGCGGATGTGCCGGGTGCGGGCGGCGAGGTAGGCCAGCAGGGTCATCGAAGCCGAGACCTGCCCCTGGCCGGTGAAGTGGTGCTCGACCATGAAGAACTGCCGGAAGCCCAGCCGGTCGGCTTCGATCACATACTCGATGAAGCTCTCGTAGCCCTGGCTGTCCTCAAGGCCGACCCCGCGCTTGGTCCGTGCGCCGCCGAACAGTCCGAACTGCATGCCCCGTCCTTTCGACCGATCTGTCTTGCCGTCATGCTGGACTTGGTCGCAGCGGAAGGAAATGGCGAAATCTCCGGCCGGACTTCGCGCTGCAGCAATTCGGATGATCCGACGGGAAGGAGCGTTGTCGCAATTTGGCGGGCTGGCTATGCTGCGCACACAATAAAGAAAATTCTGGAGGAAACGGGCAATGAAGTCTGGTCGCATTCATCGGCGTACCGTTGTCGCCGGCGCGCTTGCCGCAGGGGTCGCGTTCCCGGTCCTCGCTCAGCAGGGACCGATCAAGATCGGGATGAGTATGCCGCTGACCGGCGGCCTCGCGGCCGGCGGCAAGTCGGCGCTGATCGGCATCGAGGTCTGGCGCGACGACGTCAATGCCAAGGGCGGGCTGCTCGGCCGTAAAGTCGAGCTGGTCGTCTACGACGACAAGTCGAGCGCCTCGGAGACGCCGGCGATCTATTCCAAGCTGCTGGACGTCGACAAGGTCGATCTCCTGTTCGCGCCCTATGCGACCGTGCCGACTGCGCCGATCATGCCGATGGTGAAGCAGCGCGACCTGCTGCTGATGGGCAATTTCTCGTTCCAGGTGAACCGTACCGTCAAGCATGACAAGTGGTTCAACAATGCGCCGTGGGGTCCGGCCGACTCCTGGGCACGCGGCTTCATCGATCTCGGCATGAAAGCCGGCGCCAAGACGATCGCGCTGATCGGCGCCGACCAGGAATTCGCCCAGAACCTGATGAAGATCGCCAAGGACGTCGCCACCGAAAAAGGCATCAAGATCGTCTATGAGCAGAGCTATCCGCCGTCGACGGTCGAGTTCTCGGCCATGGTGCGGGCAATCCGCGCCGCTCGGGCCGATATGGTGTTCGTCTGCTCCTATCCGCCCGACTCGGTCGGCCTGCTGCGCGCAATCAACGAGATTGGTATCGGCGACAGCGTGAAACTGTTCGGCGGCGGCATGGTCGGCCTGCAGTTCAGCAGCGTCATGGAATCGATGGGTTCGCTGCTGAACGGCGTGGTGAACTACAACAGCTATCTGCCCGAGAAATCGATGCAGTTCGCGGGAACCACCGATTTCTTCGCCAAGTACCAGAAGCGCGCCGGCGAGGCCAAGGTCGACCCACTCGGCTATTATCTCGCGCCTTTCGGCTATGCCATGGGCCAGATGGTCGAGCAGGCGGTCAACGCCACCAAGTCGCTCGACCACAAGAAGCTCGCTGACTTCCTGCGCACCAACGAGATGATGACGATCGTCGGCCCGATCGTGTTCGGCCCCGACGGCGAGCGCAAGGAGTCGGCGACGCTGATGGCGCAATTCCGCGGCGTCACCGACAAGAACATCGAGCAGTTCCGCGAGCCGGGTAAGCAGATCATCCTGTTCCCCGAGAAGTGGAAGACGGGTGAGCTCATCCAGCCGTTCGAGAAGGCGCGCAAGTAGCGGCGAGGCGGCGAGACCGGTGTTTTCCTGGGAGTTGCTGGGCGACGCCCTCGTGCTCGGCGTTTTGGTCGGCTGCTTCTATGCCGCCGTCAGCATCGGTCTCTCGATATCCTTCGGCCTTCTCGACGTGCCGAACGTGGCACATCCGGCGCTGCTCGTGCTCGCCTCGTACGGCGCCTGGCTGCTGGGCGACTTCGACATAGACCCGATCGTGGCGGGGCTGCTGCTGATGCCTCCCTTTTTCGTGCTGGGCGTCATGCTCTACCGCACCTACCACGAGACCTTCGAGAAGCGCGGCAGCGACGCCGGCGTTCGCGGCCTCGCCTTTTTCTTCGGCATCGCCTTCATCATCGAAGTCGGCATCATCATGGCCTTCGGCGTCGACCAGCGCACGGTGCAGGCCTTCTACATCGGCAAGAGCGTCGAGATATTCGAGATCCGCATCCCGATGCGGATGGTCGTGGCCTTTGCGATGGCACTGCTGCTGTCGCTGGCGCTGACATTCTACCTGTCCAAGACCTTCCTCGGGCGTGCCATCCGAGCCGTGGCGCAGGACGAAGGCGCGCTCAGGCTGATGGGCGCCGACCCGGTCGCCATCAAGCAGTGGGCCTTCGGCATCGCGACGGCGGTTGTGGCGCTGGCCGGAGCGCTGCTGATCATCGTCCAGCCGGTCGAGCCGACGCTCGATCGCGCCTATATCGGCCGCACCTTCTGCGTCGTGGTGATGGCGGGTCTGGGCAGCATGTCGGGAACGCTGCTGGCTGGCATCATCCTGGGCGTGGCCGAGACCATCGTGCTCACCATGTTCGGCGCCTCCTGGGCGCCCGCCATCTCCTTCACCCTGCTGTTGATCGTCCTGGGCGTCCGGCCTCAGGGCCTGTTCGGGCGATGACGATGCACGGATTTGGGCGGGCAGCAGGCTTCTGGATCGGCGCGGCCGGCTTCATCGCGCTGGCCTTCGCCATGGCGCTGACGATCCGCAACGAATACGCCTTCTTCGCGGGCTTCGTCGTCCTGCAGTTCATCGTGCTGGCGACGGCCTGGAATATCCTGGGCGGCTATGCCGGCTACGTGAACTTCGGCACCAGCGCCTTTTTCGGGGTCGGCGTCTATACCGCCGTATTCCTCCTCAAGGCCGCGGCGGCGCCGCTCTGGATCCAGATCGGGGTGGCGGCCCTCGTTGGCGCGGCCCTGGGCCTGGGCGTCGGCCTCCTGACCTTGCGGTTGCGCGGCATCTTCTTCTCCATTGCCACGGTCGCCATCACCATCATCGCCGAGACGCTGGTCACCAACTGGAAGTTTGTGGGGGGTGCCACCGGCGTGCAGCTGTTGCGGCCGCCGGTTACGGAGCCTTTCGATTCCTACATCAAGATGCTGTTCGTGATCGCTGCGGTCATGGTGGTGATTGCTGTGGCGCTCGCGCGCCATGTCCAGAACTCGGGCATCGGCCGCGGGCTTCGCGCCATCCGCGACGACGAGATCGCAGCGGAATGCTCCGGCGTGCCGACGCTCAATCTCAAGCTCGTGGCCTGCGCGCTCTCCGGCGCCCTGATGTGTGCCGCCGGTGCGCCGTCGGCCATGTACCTGCAGTTCGCCGATCCGGTGTCCGCCTTCAACCTCAATTATTCGGTGTCGGCGCTCGCCATGTCGCTGATTGGCGGCACCTCGCACTGGGTCGGCCCGGTCCTCGGCGCAATCCTGCTCGCGACCACGCAGCAGCTCCTGACCGTAACCATCTCGTCCGAGGTCAACGTGCTGGTGCTGGGTGTGATGCTGGTGCTGTTCGTGGTGGTGGCGCCCGAGGGCATCATCGGCCTCGCCCGAAGAGTGTGGCGGCTGGTCCGCCGGGGGTCGCCATGAGCGAGGCCCTGCTGCGCGTCGACGGCGTGTCGAAGCGGTTCGGCGGCTTCACCGCGCTCGAAAGCATCAGCGTCGACATAAGGCCAGGCGAGCGCTTCGGCCTGATCGGGCCCAACGGCTCGGGTAAGACGACGCTCATCAATTGCATTTCAGGCGTGCTGCCGAGCGATGGCGGCTCGATCCGGTTCGACGGAAGCGACATCACACGCCTGCCGGCGTACAAGCGCACCCGCCGCGGCATTGCCCGCAGCTTCCAGGTCCCGCGGCCCTTCAGGAGCATGACGGTGCTCGAGAACCTGCTGGTGGCGATCGACTTTGCCGTGATCGGCCATGGCCTCTCGACGCGCCAGGCCGACGACGAGGTTTTCGGGATCCTGGAAAAGATCGGCCTGGCCGACAAGGCGCATGTCTCCTCGGGCCAGCTTTCCCAGGTCGAGCTGCGCAAGATGGAGCTGGCGCGTGCCATGGCGGCGCGGCCGAAGCTGCTGATCTCCGACGAGGCGATGGCCGGACTCGCCGGGTCGGAAGTCGACGAGGTCCTCGACGTGCTCTTCAAGCTCAACGCCGAGGGCATCACCGTGATCATGATCGAGCACATCATGCAGGCGGTGATGCGGTTCTCCGAGCGCGTCATGTGCCTCGATGCCGGCCGCGTCATCTGCGAGGGCAGCCCGCAGGCAGTGATGGACGACAAGCGCGTGCAAGAGGCCTACCTTGGCGCTTAAGCTCACCGTTTCCGGCATCGACGCCCGCTACGGCGCAGTGCGGGCGCTGAATGGCGCTTCGATCGAGGTCAATGCCGGCGAAACCGTGGTGCTGCTCGGCACCAACGGCAACGGCAAGAGCACCCTGATGAAGTGCCTGATGGGGGTGGTACGGCCGACAGCGGGCGCGATCGTGCTCGAGATCGACGGCCAGTCGCACGACGTCACCCGCCTGCCGACCGAGGAGATCGTGGGTCTCGGCGTGGCGCTCGTCCCCGAGGGGCGGCGCCTGTTCCCCAAGTTGACGGTCGAGGAGAACCTGATGCTGGGCGCCTACCGCAAGAGCGCGCGGGCCCAGATCGCGAGCAATCTCACCTTCGCCTACGAAGCCTTCCCCGTGCTGGTGGAACGCCGCCGCCAGCTTGCCGGCACGATGTCGGGCGGCCAGCAGCAGATGCTGGCCATCGCCCGAGCCCTGATGTCCTCGCCGCGCCTGCTGCTGATCGACGAGCCGTCGGTCGGCCTGTCGCCGCTCCTGGTTTCCCAGACCATCTCCAAGATCGAGGAACTGAAGCAGCGCTTCGGCCTCACCGTGCTCATGGCCGAACAGAACTTCCACCAGGCGGTCAGGATCGCCGATCGGGGCTACATCATCGTCCATGGTGCGATAGCCTTCGAGGGCAAGACCGTTGCCGAGCTGCGGTCCAACGAGATCGTCAAACAGCTTTATCTCGGCGGCGGCTAGATCGGCCACCGGACGGCAGTAGCGTAAACCAAAGTTTCTGGGAGGAAACGATGAGCTACGACCTCGTGATCAAGAACGGCACCGTGGTCGACGGCACGGGCAGCAAGCGCTACCAGGCCGACGTCGCGATCAGCGATGGAAAAGTCGCCGAAATCGGCAAGGTGACGGAGGGCGCCAAGCGCACCATCGACGCCCATGGCCTCGTCGTGGCGCCGGGCTTCGTCGATCCGCACACCCATTACGACGCGCAGATCTGCTGGGACGGCGCGGTCACGCCCTCGTCGTGGCACGGCGTCACCTCGGTGGTGATGGGCAATTGCGGGGTCGGCATCGCGCCCTGCAAGCCCGAGACGCGCGAGATCGCCATGAAGGATCTGGTGAACGTCGAGGGGATCCCGTTCGACGTGTTGAACAAGGGTATCACCTGGGACTGGGAGACCTTCCCCGAGTTCATGGATGCAGCCGCTGCGCGCAAGCCGTCGCTCAACCTCGCCTTCATTGCGCCACTCACGCCCTTCCGTCACTACGTGATGGGCGAGGCTTCCATGGAGCGTGCCGCAACGCCCGAGGAGACACATCGGATCGCCTCCCTGATCGGCGAAGCGGTCGATGTCGGCGCGTTGGGCTTCTCCTCGACGACGCTCAACCAGCATATGGGCTTCGAGGGCAAGCCGCTGGCCTGCCGCAACGCCAGCCGCGAGGAGATGAAGGCCTATGCCAACCAGCTCAAGAAGCGCGGCAAGGGCGCCATCGAGATCGCGCTGACACGTCAGGTCGGCGTTCTGGAACAGGACCAGTGCGAGCTGCTGGACTTCCTGCTCGAGGAGAGCGGCCGGCCGGTGACCTTCATCGCGCTGTTCGACCGCGACGACATTCCCGAGGCGGTGCGCGACACGCTGCGCCGCGCCGCCCCGATGATCGCCAAGGGCGCCCGGCCGCAGACCTCGCCGCTGCCGCTGACGCGCGAATGCAATATGGACAATCCCTTTGCTTTTGCCGCCTTCCCGGCCTGGAAGCGGGTGTTTGCCGACACGTCGAAGGAAGCGCAGAAGAAGGTCTATGCCGACCCCGCGTTCCGCAACCAGTTCCGCGCCGATCTCAAGAACCCGACCGGCTTCAGCGATTGGCGCCGTGTCGTGGTCCACGACGTGCGCAATCCGGCGCTGAAGCACCTGGAGCGCATGTCGATCGCCGAGATCGGCCAACTGCAGGGCAAGGACAGCGTCGACGCCTTCCTCGACACGGTGCTGGCTGATGATCTCGATACCGAGCTCACCATCTCCTCGTGGAATACGCGCGAGGACCGCATGCGCGAGCTGCTGAACAACCCCGCCATCCTGATGGCACTGGGTGACGGTGGCGCGCATGTCGATATGCTGTGCGATGCGGGCTACCCCACCTACCTGCTCGGCACTTGGGTGCGCGAGAAGCAGGCGATCACGCTGGAGGAAGGCGTGCGCAAGCTCACTTCCGATCCTGCCGACCTCTTTGGACTAAGAGATCGCGGCCGCCTCAGGAAGGGCGCGCCGGCCGACGTGGCGATCTTCGATCCCGCAGCGATCGGCTCCTCCAACCACGGCGAGCGCCGCCACGACCTGCCGGGCGGTGCCAAGCGCATCGTGATGCCGTCGCGTGGCGTGGAATACACGGTGGTGAACGGCGCCATCACCTGGGAGCAGGGACGGCTCACCGACGCGAAGGCGGGGAGGGTGCTGCGAGGCTAGGCAGCGCTGTCGGCGTTGCCGCGCCGGGTACGCCGCAGCGGCACTTATCGTAATGCGTGCGACGCGTTGCCGGACCACCCTTTCTGCGAGTATCCCTTGAGCGGCGGACGGCGACGGTCTAGACCGAAATCATGGCAGGCAGGGGAACGTCGTCAGTAGGTTTTGGGCTTGCGAAGGAGTTGCGCGCTCGTATCGCCGCAGGTCGTTACGCCAAGGGCTTCCCGACCGAGAACGAGCTGATCGCCGAGTTCGGCATGTCGCGCTATGCCGTGCGCAGCGCGCTGCAACGCCTCGAGGGCGACGGTCAGATTCGCCGGCATCCCGGCCGCGGCACGACGCTGGTCGAGCGCTCGTCCGAGGGATCGACCTGGGCGATCCGCACGGTCGAGGACCTGATCGATCGCAACCTCACTCAACGCTCCGTCGTGCTTTCGGCCCAACCGGTGCCGGGGCGGCAATATCCCGAGTTCGCCCAGCTGTTCGGCCTGGGTGCGCGCGACAAGATCTTCCTGATCGAGCGGCTGGCGACGCCGGCCGAGGCGGCGGCTCCGTTTTTCTCGCTGACATTCATGCCCGTCTCGGTTGGCCGCGCCTTGCCGCGGCGGCGCATCGCCACCGAACCGCTGATCCTGCAGATCGAACGCATTCGCAAGATACGCGCGCACCGCGTGCGCCAGGATATTGCGGGCGGCGTGGCCGCGGGCCGCATTGCGCAGCAGCTCAAGGTCAAGCCCGGTCATCCGACCGTTGTGGTTTGCCGCACCTACTTCGGCTGGGACGGCGAGGCGATCGTCATGGGAGAACTGCACTACCGGCTTGAAGGTTTTCGCCAAACGATCGACCTGTTTCGCGAGAACTTGCCCGCTCCGTGAAGGTCGATCTCTCTTTTACAATTGTTCGAATATTCGTATATCTTTCGTAGCCACCGGCCGGGAGACAACGATGGATGGATCGATCGCGACGGTTCGGGACAAGTCCGCCTGGGTGGCGGCTGATCACAGGACCAATTCGGCCTGGCTTTACCGCCTGACGGCGGAGGATCTCGCCGAAATCGACGCTGCAGTCGCGGCGGTGCGCGGCAAGGGGCTCGTGCCGCCGAACTTCGATGCCGGCGACTTCCACATCCCGACATTCGGAACCACGCTCGCACGCCTGGCGCGCGAGCTCGAGCATGGCCGTGGCTTCTTCCTGCTCCGCGGCATCCCGGTCGACAGGTACGATCTCGACACCGTGAAGACCATCTACTGGGGCATCGGCGTGCATCTCGGCGCGCCGGTTTTCCAGAACACGCGTGGCGAGCTGATGACGCATGTCGCCGACAGGGGTGACGACTATGGCGACGTCAATACGCGCCTCTACACGACCGCTGCGGCCGCCAACCCTCACAACGATCCGTCCGACTGTGTCGGTCTGCTCTGCGTGCGCGAAGCGGCCGAAGGCGGGCGCAGCATGATCGCCAGCTCCATGTCGATCTACAACCGCCTCGTGGTGGAGCACCCGGAGTACCTGCCCATCCTGCGCCGTGGCTTCCCGCACGATACCCGCGGCGAGGGCCCGACCCGTGAACTGGATGCCACGACACCGGACATGCCGGTGTTTTCCGAGCATGCCGGCAAGGTCTCGTGTTGCCTCAATTCCAAGTCGAGCCGCACGGCGCGCGACAAGCAGGGCAGGCCGCTCAGCGAGCTCGAGCTCGCCGCCATCAAGTACGTGGAGGACCTCGCGGTCACGCCCGAGCTTTGCCTCACCATGGATTTCCAGCCGGGCGACATCCAGTTTCTCAACAACTACGTCATCATTCATACCCGGACCGCCTTTCGCGACGGCGACACGCCCGACAAGAAGCGCCTGCTGCTGCGTCTGTGGCTGAACCTGCATGAGGGCCGCAAACTGGCGCCGGGCTTCGGCGACCGCTTCAACAACGGCTCGCGCGGCGGTGTGCCGGCGGTGAGGTCGTGACGACGCTCGGCCGGCGGATCTTCACAGCGTCGGCCGTCGCGCTGGCCGCGATCGGCGCCGCCCGAGCCGATGATTACCCCTCCAAGCCGATCCGCATCGTCGTGCCGATTTCGGCCGGCAGCACGACCGACGTGGTCGCCCGTAT
>JAESFZ010000457.1_pt1 | contig 14085 bp, 14 predicted proteins | sample 9269561 | NCBI WGS metagenome assembly JAESFZ01 (sample SAMN14515552, study PRJNA621657) | algae metagenome | isolation source: Tildeniella nuda ZEHNDER 1965/U140 and co-occurring heterotrophs from wet... | place: Switzerland: Stansstaad, Zurih | collected 1965-01-01
ACCGATTTACGTGCGGGCACCCGAGAGCGGAATCACCTCCCGGAACTTTCCGCCGCGCCCCTGTTCCGGGGGGTCGCCGCCGCGCGCGACAACGACGTGTTTTAGCCCATGCTCGGCAAGCACGTTCCGCAGACCTGCTTCGGCCTCGCGCCAGACGGCGTCTGCATTCGCCGCCGGCGCGATTTGCAGACGTAATTCAAGTCTTTCCGGTTTGGACTGCGCGAGCTGGAAGAGCGTGACTCCACGGACAGCCTCCATCGGTTGGGTGAGCGCCAGCGGAGACAACCTGACATCGCCGCCCGACGTGCGGAACGTGAGAACGTCCGCGGAGCGACCCTGTACGCGGATTGCGGGCAAGGGGTTGCCGCACGGGCACGGGTCCGCCCGGTGCAAGACGCTGTCGCCGAGATCGTAGCGCAGGATCGGCTGCACACGATTGGCGAGATTGCTGATCAGGATCGTGTGCGATTGCTTGCCGGGAGCGACCGGCCGATAGTTGGCATCGACCGGCTCGAACGCCACCCAGTCGGCGTTGACGTGCAGCCAACCTTCGCTGCACATGTAGCTGAGGAACATGCATTCCGAGGCAGCGTAGCTGTTGCCGACCTTGGCATCGAAAACGCGCGCAATTCGCCCGTACTCCGGTTGCGGCAGCCCTTCGGCTGTGAGGGCCAGCAGCACGGGATCGATATGGAGCCGCCCGGCTTCCTGTTCGTCGGCCAGCAGGGCAGCCATGCTGGCGTAGGGTGTAAGCAGCGCCGGCTGGAAGCGGTTCAGCTGCTCAACAAGCTCCGCCATCGGCAGGTGCGCGGAGAGCACCTCTACGCGTGTTCCGCGCCGCTTCTTCAGGCGTGCCGCGGCAACGGCCGACGCGAAATGGCCGCCCGTCGCCATGACCATCGCCAATCGCCCGCGGCGAGCGATGATCTTGAGGATGTCGCTCGGGCCGAGCCAGTCACCCATCCATCGGAGCATCATGGCAGCCACGACCGCCATGGTGCGATCGTCGGTCAGGAATATCCCGCGGCTGCCGGTCGTGCCTGAGGTGGTAGCCAGCGTGTACTTTCCGAGGAACCGCTCTCCAATCCGATCTGGATCGTCGACAACTGCCTCTGCGGCTGCGAGCGTCACGGCACGGTCGGTGCACCATTCGTCGAAGCGCTCCATGAGAATCTTCTTGTCGGTAACTGGAAGCTGCTCGGCGCTTTCAACCCGATCCGGCAGATCCCGGTATAGCTCACCGTAGTATGGCGAACTGGCCCGGGCATGGGCGATCATATCGGCAAGACGGGTGCGTTGGCGCTGCGCGATGGCGCCGGCGCCGCTCTTTCGAGCGCGCCAGGCGTCCCAAATCAGGCCTACGACATGCTCGCTCATATCCGTTCTCGGGTTCACACACTTCCAGCTACCTGCTGAAGGTACCTCCTGTAGCCACTACAGAATCAACCTCCAATGATCGCCATCGGAACCTTGTCCAAACGCACGGGCGTCAATATCTAGACGATTCGCTACTCGAGCGCATCGGATTCATAGAGCCGCTGCCGCCTCAGGCGGTGCCGCCGCAATACTGTATGGCGCAGTGGCGATGTTGTTGATCATTGTGCAATTCGTCGTTGCCCGGTCCGGGGCAGCCAAGGAAACTAGGCGCAGGCCGGAAAGTCCGAAATTCTCGCTAACCTCCAGATGCTATTCTAGTCAGCAACATTGCGTTGGAGACCATGACGGTGCCAAAGCCGGTCGACTTGTTCGAATTCGCGAAGTTCGGTGTGCAGGAAAGCCTGTCACTACTCAGCCCAGGCACAGCCTCAGCCTTCGTTACTCAAGTTGAGGATGCGCAGAGCTTCTTCATTTGGCCTCCACCTCCGCCTTGACCAGGTTGGAGAGCTGCTGCGCGCCAAATTCCTGGAGCGGCTTTCCATTGACGAAGAACGTGGGGGTTGCACGGACGCCGACAGACTTCACGTCGGCGGCATCCTGGTTCAACACTGCAGCCACACTGGGCGAGGCCGCATCCTTTCTGGCACGCTCAATGTCCAGGCCGGTGCCATCGAGCACCGACCAAGCACTATCGGCCGGGCGGCCATGTGGCGCCCACCGCGGCTGCGTCTCGTACAGCCGTTCCAGCACGACCTCGAACTTTCCTTGCAAGCGGGCCGCCTCGAGGATGCGTATGGCATCCTCCGACGGCGGATGAAACGCGGTATAGCGCAGCACGACACGCACTTTCCCAGGGGACATTGCCATGATCCGCTTCACGACCGGGTGGAAGGCGCGGCATGCCTCGCAGGCCGGGTCGAAAAACTCGACGATGGTCACGGGCGCATCGACGGGACCGAGCACCGGAGCATGCGGCCGTATCAAGGGGGCTGCGCCACTCGTCGTGGCAATCGCCGGCAATGGATCTTGCGACGGACGATACAGAAGCGCTCCGCCGGCAAACAGGCCGATGGCCGCGATTCCTGTCCCGATGACGACAGTACGGCGGTTCATGGGTAGACCTTTTTGTTAGGTATGGCCATAAGCAGGACAATCGCGGAGAAGGCCGCGAGCGACAGGAAGGGTAGCGGCAGAATGCCGAGAATGGTCTGATCCTGCCCGGCACAGGATGGACCGTCGCGCGTGCATGGCTGCACCGTTTCCGGGACGACTCCACCATAGAGAAGGCTGTGCCACAGCGCGACCAGTGCGCCAAGTACCGCGACCGGGAGTACATAGCGACGAACCCCCATATCCCCGAAATAGCATCCAACGCCCAGGATGACCGCCAAGGGGAACATGGCGATCCTCTGATACCAGCAGAGGAGACAGGGCGCCTGCCCCATGACTTCGCCGATGAAGAGCGCACCCAAGGTGGATGCGAGCGCGATCATCCAGGCGAGGAAGAGCGCGCTGTCCCGTATCCCCGGGACGCGAATCGTTCCGATCTTCATAGGACCTTCCCTTTTTGAGAACGATCGACAGACGTGTTCAATTCGCTGATGAGCGGGACGCAGACACCGAGGACAATGAACACATCCAACCTCTGAATTGAAGCCGAGTCGCACGGCAAAGAACGGAGCGATGGGCGGCGGACCCAGGCGTAAGGTTGTTCAAGGCAGCGGGGGAGCGTTTCGCATCACGATGCGCGGATCCCCCGATAAAGCGAGATAGAGCCGCTCATCGTTGGAATGACAAGCGTCTCCGCCACGCTCTGCAGTCCGGCTGTGCACATGAGGTCCGGCAGGATGCCGCGAGCATTCGGTTCGGTATTCACGACTCCGTCGAGATTCTGGATAAGGCCTCTGAAGAGAGCTCGCATAAGCCGTGTGCGCTGAAGGCCATAGTCGGCGATGTGAACTTCACCGCCTGCCTCAAGCGCCGCGCACATTGCGGCGAGCGCCGCCACCTTCTCTTCCATAGGCACCTGATGGAACACGAGGCTGGAGACGATCTTTGTCGCATGTCGTCCGTCCAGCAGCTCGGCCGCTTGCCGAGCAAAGCCAGTGCGAAGCTCGACCGAAAGGCCAGCGGTTGCGATTCTCTTGCGTGCACGCGCCAATACTCCCGGGTCAGGATCAATCCCTACGAGCTGGGCGGAAGGCGCAGCCTTCCCCAAACGGACGAGAAGCGATCCCGTGCCGCAGCCTACGTCGACGATTACGTCGCCGGGTCTCGGACGGACCTGCGCGACGAGAGCGCTCCGCCATCGATCCTCGCGGGTAAGCGCTGCCACTCCGAAGTCGTAGAAGGGCGTGAGCCAGTGCCGGCCGGCGGCGGGTGTGAAGGTTGGGTCAGGGGGCATGGCGATCCATCTCGACCTCGGGACCATGCATCCTGTAGCGGCTACAGAATCAAGCTTGCATTTTGCTGGCGCTCGTTGACGGGGACTCCGGAGTCCCACTTGTCGAATGACCCGCACAAGATCGGGTGCCCCCGTCGATCAACTCCGACATTCCGCCTTTCAACAGCGCCACCGTCTTTTCGCGAAGAGCTGCGGCGGGCTTGTTGTCAGGTGGAGGCTTCTGGCTCGTCCGTATTCAAATTTGGACACTCGGCTCGACGACTTCTCAATGATCAACTAGTATTTGCAAATCAGTCGCATTAGCGATGCAACGCCAACGATGAACAGATGACCATTCGTGCACTGACGATCTGCTTGTTGCTCTCTGCCAACCTGACGCTGGCGTTCGCCGCCCGCGCAGACACGGGCTCGGTGCTGACGATCTGGCGCCTTCTCGACTATGTGGCCGTCGACTACCGAGAGGCTGTTCGCGACGGCACCGTCATCAGCAAGGATGAATATGCCGAGATGGTCGAATTCGCCGGTTCGGTTAAGGAAAGGCTCGACGACTTGCCGCCATCCAGCGACAGGGCAAATCTTCAGAAGCAGGCCGCAGACCTTCAGGTCGCAATTGGCCGGAAAGCGGAGCCCGAGCACATCGCCACCTTGTCGCGATCACTCGCCGCGGACTTGATCAAGGCCTACCCTGTCCCCTTGATGCCGACCGCCGTCCCCGACTACGCACGGGGGCGGACCCTCTACGCTGAACATTGCGCGAGTTGCCACGGCGCCACCGGCAATGGCAAAGGCGTTGCCTCGGCCGGCCTAAACCCACCTCCCATCGACTTTACTGACAAGGAGCGCGCCAGCGAGCGCAGCATTTTCGCTCTCCATCTGGTGATCGAGCAGGGCCTCGACGGCACCAGCATGGCAAGCTTCGCGCATCTACCCTCCCACGACCGCTGGGATCTGGCCCTGTATGTCGGCGCGTTGGCATTTCCGACGGCGGATGTCGCCGGCGGGGCGCAGTTGTGGAAGGCCGACGCGGATCTACGTCGGCGCACCACGTTGGCCAGCTTGATCGGCGAGAGACCGGGAGCGCTCGCTGCCAACCTTGGCGAGGACAAGGCTGACAAGATCACAGCCTATCTGCGCCGCAATCCCAAAGCGGTCGTCCAACCAACGAGCGCCTCCCTCGCGCTGGCTCGTACGCGGCTCGGTGAGGCGATCCTTGCCTACGAAAAGGGCGATCGCCGCGCTGCGACCGACCTGGCCTTGTCGGCCTACCTCGACGGGTTCGAGCCCGTCGAGCCGCTTTTGTCGGTTCACAACAACGCGTTGATGAGACAGATCGAAGGCTCGATGGGCGAATTGCGTGCCGCGATCAAGCGTGGGGCTGCGGTCGGGGACCTGCGCGATCAGGCCAAGGTGTTGGATGGTCTGTTCGGTGACGCCGAAGCGGCGCTTGACCCCCGACAGGCTACAGTCTCATCCAGCTTCTTCGGCGCATTCACGGTCTTGCTGCGCGAAGCCCTCGAGGCACTGCTGATCGTGGTCGTCATGCTCACCCTTCTGCGCAAGGCAGAGCGACGCGAAGTGGAACGCTATGTCCATGGCGGCTGGATCGCGGCGCTGGGCGTCGGCGTGCTCACATGGGCGGCAGCAACCTATCTGATCGCCATCAGCGGGGCCGACCGCGAGCTTACCGAAGGTTTCGGCTCGTTGCTCGCGGCAATCATTCTGCTGTGGGTCGGCATCTGGATGCATGGCAAGAGCCAGGCGGACGCATGGCAGCGTTACATTCAGGATAAGCTCGGCCATGCGCTTTCTCGACGATCCGCCTGGGGCTTGTTCGGACTTACCTTCGTTGTCGTCTACCGTGAGGTGTTTGAAACGATCCTGTTCTATACGGCCATCTGGAACGAGGAGAATAGCGGTGCGGTCATAGCCGGTGCGGGGACGGCAATCATTGTGTTGGCGGTCATCGCCTGGGCGTTGATGCGCTACGGTCGCGTCCTGCCCGTCGGCAAATTTTTCGCCTACAGCTCGGCGCTTCTCGCCGTGCTGTGCGTCGTGCTGATCGGCAAAGGCGTATCGGCCTTGCAGGAAGCCGGTTGGTTGCCTGTCAGTCTGCTGGCTGGCTTCGTCCGCGTGGAAGCTCTTGGCCTATACCCGACCGCCCAGGGCATCGCCGCGCAAGTCGGGATGGCGGCGTTGTTGCTGATCGGCTTTTGGCACAATCAGCGTCGCGCCGCAGCGAATCGGAAGGAAACGCGGCAGTAACCCAAGCGATCGGACGACTTTGCGAAAGAGCGCAAGATCGCGCGTCCGTTGACTTAACTGCGCTCCAGGTGGCCAAAAATGTCGGGGTCGCGGCAGGGCCAGCCAATGATCTGGGAGGCAATTGCGAGCCTCAGCCGCCTCGGTGACCCGCCAGATTGCTCCATTGTTTTCGCTTGATCCTTTAGTCGGTACAGGATGCACCATACCAATGCGGCGCGAGCGGAGCCTGCAGGCAATATGACAGGTGTGGGCAATTGAAATGGGGATGCTGCTTAACCTGGCGCGGAGGATCGACGGTTTGAACAAATCCGTTGCTCAGTTCGTGCGCTGGGGACTGCTCGCAAATGCTATTCTAATCACCATCAACGCTCTCAGTCGAAAATTCTTCTCGCTGGCGTACTCCTCGGCGTTCGATCTTCAATGGCAGTTTTTCGCGGCAGTCGTGCTGCTGATGGCTGCCTACACCTTCCAACGAGACGAGCATGTGCGGATCGATATTCTCGCCGGACGGCTGGGCGAGAGAGGCCTTGCCTGGCTCGACCTCATTGGCATTTGCTTTGTTCTTCTGCCCGTGTGTGCGGCACTCGTATGGGTGAGCTTGCCGCAGTTCGTCGTGGCTTTTCTTTCCGGCGAAAGCCGGGCGACGCGGGAAAGCACGAGCGACATACCGGCGTGGATCATAAAGGGCTTCATCCCCGCTGGCTTTTTTCTACTCGCACTGCAGGGGCTCGCCGAAGCAATCCGCTGCGTCGCATGCTTGAGGGGCATTCTTCCACGGCCAATACACCGGCATAGGCTTATTGAGGACCGATGAAATGAGTGAGGTCCTCGCGCCGGCCATGTTCCTCTGCCTCGTGATAGCGCTCTTTGCCGGGTTTCCCGTTGCTTTCTCCCTGTCGGCAGTCGCCGGCGTATTCGGCGTCATCGGTGTCACCGCGGGACACTTCAAGGTTGCCTTCTTGACCAATATGCTTTTTCGCATTCAAGGGACATTCAACAACGATAACCTGCTGGCGCTACCGCTTTTGATCTTCATGGGAATGCTGCTCGAGCGCACGGGCATAGCCGAGGATATGTTCGTTGCTCTCAATCGCTTGTTCGGGCGCTTGTCCGGCGGCTTGGCCTATACGACGATTATTGTTGGCGCCGCTCTGTCTGCGATCACCGGGTTCGTTTCGGCATCGGTCGTTGCCATCGGGCTGATATCACTGCCCGTTATGCTGCGCGCCAAGTACGATCCGAAACTTGCCACCGGCGTCGTTGCCGCTTCAGGTACGCTCGCACAAGTCATTCCGCCGAGCCTGGTTCTCGTTATCCTGGCGGAGCAGCTCGAGGTATCTCTGCTGGAAATCTATCGTGGCGCGCTTTTCCCGGCCGCGGTTCTGGTCGGTTCGTATTTGGTCTACATTTTTCTCGTTACGCGGCTGTCTCCTCAGCGCGCTCCTTCCATGCCCCGGCAGGACGGCGCGTCCCAGTTGCGCGTATTTGGCGAGGTCCTGCGCGCGGCTGGACTTCCTTTGGGAATCGTGTCTGGCGTTCTCGCCGCGATTTTCTTCGGCGTCGCAACGCCTACGGAGGGCGGTGCCATCGGGGTCGTCGCGGTGTTTCTCTTGGGACTGGCAGCGCGAAAATTAACGGGCCGCAACCTGCGGCAAGCAATGGATGTTACCGGCATACTGTGTTCCGGCATCATCTTTCTATTGCTTGGCGCATCCTTCTTCATGCTGGTCTTTCGTGGCCTTGAAGGCGACCTCTGGATTGAATCGCTCTTCAAGTTTCTGCCCGCGGGCCAGGTGGGCTTCATCGTATTCGTCAATATCGCGGTATTCTTCCTGGCGTTCTTTTTGGATTTCTTTGAAATCGCCTTCATCGTGCTGCCGCTTATTGCACCGATCGCTCGTGGCTTGGGCATCGATATGGTTTGGTTCACTGTCCTGCTAGCGGTCAATCTTCAAACGTCGTTCATGCATCCGCCATTTGGGATCGCTCTCTATAATCTCAGAAGCGTGACGCCGTCCTTTGTTCCCACATCACAGATCTATTGGGGCGCGGTGCCGTTCCTAGTGCTGCAAATTTTGACCGTCGCACTTCTGATTGCGGTGCCGCAAATTGTGACGCGCGCACCGGCTCCGGCGGCCGACAAAGGACCCATACATATCGAGCTGGCTCCACCGCCACCCCCCGAGCAATGATGGTCAATGCATTTTCGTGAGCGCATCGATCACGCGGCAGTCGCTGACGCGGCCGTTCTTGCAAGCACGCACCATGCGTTTCAATTCATCACGCAATAAAGCAAGGCGACTTAAACGGCTTTCTACCGCCGACAGCTGAGCAGACGCCAACTTCGACGCGGCCTCGCAGGACAGCTCTGGCCGCTCCTGCAGCGCGAGCAGAGCACGGACGGCCGAGAGATCAAATCCCAGTTCACGTGCGTGGCGGATGAATGCAAGCCGGTCAGCGTCTTCTTCGCTGTACGTTCTGCGGCCGTTGGCAGTGCGGCGCGCCTTTGGCAGGACCCCGGCGCGCTCGTAGTAGCGGATCGTCTCAATGTGAACGCCACTCTTCTTTGAAAGCGCCCCAATACGCATCATGGCAACCGAGCCCTTGTTTCTGTAGCCACTACAGGATGTATACTTGACCGCCAAAAAGCAAGTGCTGGGAGCATGCATGCAACGACTCTCGATTCTCCGGTGCGATACCGCGTGACAGGCATGAACTGCTCGTCGTGCGTCGCGAAGATCGAAGGCGCGGCCCAGAGCGCGGCATGACGTGGTCGGCACAGAAAGTTGGTTCAGCCTGCGCCCTTGCAGCATACATCGTCGATCAGCTGAGCAAGGGGGCTGCGAAGGCTTTCTATTCCCGGCTGGAAGACGGCATCGAAATCTTGCCGGTTTTCAATATCGCGCTCTCGCGCAATCGCGGCGTAAGTTTTGGTTTTTTGACATGGCTACCGTGGTGGGTACTTGCCTTCCTTGGACTGGCCGTTGTCACGGTACTTTCCGTTTGCCTCTGGCGCACACGCACGCGGCTGAGCGGCACGGCAATTGGGCTCATAATTGGTGGCGCGCTTGGCAACATCGCGGATCGAATTCGCTGGGGCGCCGTCACTGATTTTCTCGATTTTCATATCGGTGACCATCACTGGCCGGCATTCAATTTTGCGGATGTTGCTATAGTGTGTGGTGTCGGCTTGCTTTTTCTGGAGCGGCCGAAACTCTCCGCCAAATAGATATTTGCAACGTGCAACGCAAGATCGTGCGCTTAGCCAGTCGAAGTTGGCGATCGCTTTGGCGCCGCGCATGATGTCGCTTCGTACGGTTTTACACCGCCATCTCGACCGGATCGGCTGGCTCTTCGACATGCTCGATCATGTCGAGCAGCACGCAGCGCACATGCTCGTCCGCCGTCAAATAGAGCACCTGTCGGCCACGCCGCTCGGCCCGCAACAGGCGAGCCGCACGCAATAGCCGCAAGTGATGGCTCACCAAGCTTATGCCGAGGCCCAGGCCATCGCTGATTTCGGTGACGGCACGCGGCCCGTCGAGGCAGAACAACGCGATCCGCAGCCGTGAGTTTTCACCGAGAAGGCGGAAAACGTCGGCCAGTTCCTGCGTGCGTTCCGTATTCGCCGCGGCGCGAGTGCCCGCGACGAGAGCTATGGCATTTGCAGGCTTCATCGGCTTGACTCATTCTCATACTTGTTCAAATATCATACCTATAAGAATGTTGCGTGCAAAGATCGCAGGCGGCGCCATTCCGTCATGCGGCCGGAGGCTCGGGGGGAGTCGTTCATGTCGGTGATTGGCGCCTGCCGTGCGCTGGAGCGCGGCATCATCTGGATCGGGGCGCTTGTCGCCTGGATCACGCTCATCCCGCTGATCGCCGTCGCGGTCTACGACATGATCGGCCGGCAGTTCTTCCACGTCGGCTCGACCCGGCTGCAGGAACTCGAGTGGCACTTCTTCCTCGCCCTGGTCATGCTCGGCCTCGGCTATGCCTACCTGCGCGATGCGCATGTGCGGATCGATCTTGTCCGCGACCGCTTGACGTTGCGCTCGCGCGCCTGGATCGAGCTGTTCGGCTGCCTGCTGATCCTCGTTCCCTTCTGCATGATGCTCATCGTGCATGGCGGGGAACTCGCGCTGAATTCCTTCGTCACGACGGAACGAGCGCGTGCACCGCTCGGCCTGCCGATGCGCTGGATCATCAAATCCGCGCTGCCGATGGGCAGCCTCCTTCTGCTGCTGGCCGGCCTCTCGGTTGCCATCCGCAACGCGATGTTCCTCGCTGGACGCGCGGCCGGAACCGCACCGGCCAGCGGCGAGGTGCAACGCGGCTAACCGGCGGGCGGGCAGCGCAGGGGGAGCGCGATGGATTTCCTGATCGACAATCTTGCTCTGTTCATGGTCCTGGCGCTGGCAGTGCTGCTGTTCAGCGGCTATCCCGTGGCGCTGGTTCTCATCGGAGTCGGATTGGCCTTCGGCCTGATCGGCTGCGCGCTCGGCCGGTTCCCGCTCGTCGCTTTCTTCAACATTCCGCTGCGCATCTACTCGACGCTGGCCGAGAACCTGATCTATCCCGCGGTGCCGATGCTGCTGTTCATGGGCATCGCCCTGGAAAAAAGCGGCATCGGACGCGAACTGTTTCTGTGCCTGCAAGTGCTGCTGCGCCGCGTGCCCGCGAGCCAGGCGGTCGCCGTGACGCTGATCGGCGTCATCCTGGCACCTTCCGCAGGTTTGGTCGGCGCGTCGGTGGCGACGCTCGCCTATCTCGCCCTGCCGACCATGTTGCAGCAGGGCTACAAGACGTCGTTTGCCACCGGCTCGATTGCGGCCTCGGGCACGCTTGGCCTGATCCTGCCGCCAGCGATCATGCTGTACTTCCTGGCCGACGAACTCGGTGTGTTCATTTCGCAGATGTTCCTGTCGACGATCGTGCCGGGCCTGGTCCTGGTGACGCTGTACCTTGCCTATTACATCGGCGCTGCCCTGCTCGATCCGCGAATCGCGCCCCCACTCGCAGCCTTGCCGACCCGTGGCACGCGGCAGCTCGCGATCTATGTCATCCGCAGCCTGGCACTTCCGGTGCTGCTGATCGCCCTGGTGCTCGGCTCGGTGATCGCGGGCCTGGCCACGCCGACGCAGTCGGCCTGCGTCGGTGCGGCCGGCGCGATCCTGCTGATGCTGCTCAATCGCAGCTTCTCGCTGCGCGTTCTGCACGAGGTCGTCCAGGGCACGGCGCTGATGACCGCTATGGTCTTCTTCATCGCCCTTGCTGCCACGGTGTTCTCCTACGTGTTCCGCTACTTCGACGGCGACACGCTGGTGCTCGAGCTGCTGCGCGGCCTGGGCTTCGGCGACTGGGGCATGTTGCTGACCATGCTCGCCATCATCTTCGTGCTCGGCTTCTTCATCGACTGGATCGAGATCGCGCTGATCACCCTGCCGATTTTCGAGCCGGTGCTGAAGGCGCTGGATTTCTCGGCCTATGTCGGCTCGCCGGAGCTTGCCTCGCTGTGGATCGCGGTGCTGATCGCACTCAACCTGCAGACCTCCTTCCTGACGCCGCCCTTCGGCTTCGCGCTGTTCTTCCTCAAGGGAGCGGCGCCTCCCGGCGTCGCACTGCGCGACATCTACCTGGGCATCGTGCCGATCGTAGCGATCCAATTGCTGGGCATCGCGCTGATTCTGGCCCTGCCCGGGCTGGCGACCTGGCTGCCGGTCTATGCGACAGGTCATTAGCTGGCGGCGCCATGGAGGCACATATGCGACAGCTCTTCACATTCGTGGTGACTGCCTTCCTCACCGCACTCGTGGGCACCGCCGTCGGTGAGGGCAAGTCGGACGGCGTCTGCGGTCGTCAGGACCTTGCCGTGACGTCGGCCAGTCCGCGTCAGCTCGACGAGGTCTGTACGGCGATCGATGAGGTGCAGGCGTTCTTTGCCGCCATCGGCTTCAAGGTCGATCCCCAAGTCACCATTGTGTTCCGAAAGGACACCGAGGGCGATGCCGGCGATCGGCACACGCACGGCAATTACAATGCCGTGACACGAACAATCAAACTCTACGAGCGACAGCAGGCTCGACCGTGGGGAGAAGCGTGGCCGCATGTCGCTGCCACCTACCTCCGTCACGAAGTGATTCATGCAGCGGTGGTCCAACTTCTCGCCTCAAGCAAGTCGGAGTTACCGCCGACATGGCATGAGTTCATCGCTTATGCCGTCCAGTTCGAGCTGATGGAGTCGGCCGTCCGGGAACGAATACTGGAGCGCTATGCGTCGGTCGTTCCCGTCAGCGCCCTGACGGAGATCAACCGCTTCACCTATGGATTGGCCGACCCCGACACGTTCGCCGTTCTGGCTTACCGCTCCTATCAAGTGTTCGGCGGCAGCGATTTGATCCGGCGCCTTTTGGCCTTCGAGTTCGTACCGACGCCACTTGAAATGATGATGCCGTTCCCGCCGAACTGAACCCACCCGGCGCGAGACGTGCAGTCCGAATACGGCTGGTCGCCGGACATTGCCGCGACGCTCAGACCCATGAGCGGCCACGGCTCGTCCAACGAAGATCCCGGCGAAGAGGCGGGCGCGCCGGTAGGCCGTGGTCGTAACTACTCGGCGGCAACCAATCGAGCTTTCCCGGTGCGTTTTGTTCCTGGCGGCGTTACTCGATTTGTACCCGAGCGATGTCGGAAGGGGCGATAATTTCCGAGCTTCGTGGTGGAGCTGTATTGTCCGTCGTCGAAGCCTGCGGGCTTGCCAACAGGCGCTTTCAACAGCTTGGCGGGCTGTACGACCATCACGTTGTGAGCAGGTTGTTGGCTGGTTCGCCGGCCGGAAAGTACGACGAGTCTGCGCGAAGCGACAGTCTCAGCGGCGGCCCGAACTGGGTCGTCCTCAGTGTGGACGTATCGCATGAACTGGGTGACTGTCTTGTGCGCCGTGAGCTGCATTCCGACTTTCACCGGAACACCGGAATTCGCAATCTCAGTAGTGGCGCGGTGGCGGATTCCGTGCGTTCCCACGTGTGGGACCTTCGCTCGCTCGAGGATGCGCTTCCAGCCTTTAGAGTAGGTGATCTGGGACATCGGTCGGTCTGCTTTGAAGATGGAGGGCACGACGTAGGGCGAACCTTCCAGGCGGGGTGCGTTCGAAAGTAGTGCAACGACGTCCTCGCTCATGGGCTTCGAGATCTTTCCCGTCTTGCTGTCTGGCCAGACGACACGTCGGTTCGCGAAGTCGACCCAGTCCCATTCCATGCTGGTGATCTCCGACATGCGCGCCGCAAAGGCGAATTGCAGACGGATTCCGAGGGTGAGGAACGGGTGCTCCAACCCCTCCATATCAGCGCGTTCGAGATAGCCAAACAGTCGGACCATTTCGTCGTCGGTGATCAACCGCGTCTTGCCGTTCTCGGGGTACTTCGGGATGTGGCGGCACGGATTCGTGCTGTCGTCACGCAAACCCCAGACCTCGGCCATGTTGAACATCTTGCGCAGACAGGACAGAACACGATTGGCGGTCACCGGCGTCTTCTTCATCCGGGTGATGAGGCTCGACACATCCGACCGCATGACCGCACGAACCTTGAGGGTGCCGAGTCTGGGAATTATGTGGCGGTCGATATAGCCCTGGTTGCTTTCAACAGTTCGTGGTCGGTTCTTCGGTTTCGAGTAGTCATCTATGAACTTCGTGCAGAGGTCCTTTACGCTCGGGGCGTTGCGGGCGGCCGATTTCTCCGCGCTTGGATCTTTGCCCTTGCGCACGTCCGCAAGCCAATCTTGAGCGATCGAGCGTGCCTGCTCGACTGTGAGCTCGCCGAACCTGCCGATCGCGGGCTTCCGGCGCTCTCCGGCATTGGTCCGATACTGGACCATGAAGACCTTTCGGCCAGCGGGCGTTACCTTCAGAAGAAACCCGGGCACGATGGTGTCACGCAGCTCGTACTCTTTGGCGCGGAAGGTGGCTGCGTCGACTGCGCTCTTTGTGAGTTTGATCTTGGCCATTCCAGGCGCTCCGTTCCTTGCCGATTCCCAGGGGCCAA
>JAESFZ010000459.1_pt1 | contig 14076 bp, 22 predicted proteins | sample 9269561 | NCBI WGS metagenome assembly JAESFZ01 (sample SAMN14515552, study PRJNA621657) | algae metagenome | isolation source: Tildeniella nuda ZEHNDER 1965/U140 and co-occurring heterotrophs from wet... | place: Switzerland: Stansstaad, Zurih | collected 1965-01-01
GGCCAGCCCGCCCATGCCGCCCCGATCGGCACTGCCCCGCAACGACGTGCGCCCCATCGTCGCCGTGATGGCGCAGCAGATCGACGCCGGCGACATCTGCCGGATCGTGGTCGACGGCTGGAAGGCCTGGGACACCTGCATGCGGCTGCGCCTGAAGGATCCCGCCGCGGCCTGCCCCGTGCTGGACGCGATCGTGCAGCAGCTGACACCGCCGGCCGCGCCGGCGCCGGTGCAGCTGGTGCCCCGAACATGAGCGCGCGGCGATGAAGGTCCTGCTGGTCCTGATCACCACGATCCTGCTGGTCTTCGGCGCCGGCTGCGCCTGGGCCTGGCTGATCTGTCTCGGCCGCGGCGCCCCGCGCGACGTCGCCCGCACGCCGGCGATCGCCGCCGCGGCGCTGGTGACGATCGCGCTGATGCTGATCGCCGGCGCCGCCTACGCGCACGGCGACGCGCAGTGGATCGCCGACAACAAGCGATACGTCGACGAAGCCGGCGCCCATTGCTGCGGTGTCGCCGACTGCCGTCGCGACCAGGCGGCGAAGTTCCGCGAATCCGACGCCGGCGTCTGGGTGACGACCGGAGCCGGCGCCGAAGTACTGGTGCCGCGCCGCCTGGTCGGCCGCGGCCTCTATCCATCCATCGACGACTGGTGGTGGATCTGCATCCGCGGCGGCGAGATCAAATGCGTGTTCAAGCCGACAGGCGGCACCTAGTGCGCGACGACGTGCACGACGCGATCGACAGCGCCTGTTCCGGCGAGGATCCCCGGATGGAGTTCACCAGCGCCGCCAAGCCACCGCGGCGCAGTTCGTTCGATCGGGTGAAGCGCCTGCTGCTGAACGTGGTGCGCGACCTGCCCGAGGACATGAGCGTCCGCGAGCTGCGCGAAGAGCTGGAAGATTAGGCATCCGCGCCCGGCGGTTTCCGGGCTCATCAAGGAGAGACAGCAATGTCCACAATGCGAGCCAAGATGTCGGTGACCAGGGTCGAGCGCTTTCAGGGCACTGACAGGGTCACCATGAATGCGGTGTGCCGGTCGACCGCCTACCCCGAGGACGGGAGCGACGAAGACAACACTTACGCCAAGTTCAGCCCGCAAGGCGAGCTGACCCTGTCGATCGCCAACCCGGCGCTGCTGGGCAAGATCGAGCCCGGCCAGAAGTTCTACCTCGACTTCACGAAGGCCGAGTAACCGACCTTCACGCGGGGCAGGGCCGTCCTGCGCGAGGCGTGCCGCGGTGCCTCTCCCGCTTGCACGTTCTGAAGCGAAGACGCCGCCGCGGCCTTCGGGTCGTGGCGGCGGCTTTTGTCGTTTCGGGCTATGGTCGCGCCATGACGACGTCGACCGAATCGCTGGCCCTTCACATCGTGCGCGCGCTGCACGCTGCGACCGACGGCAAGCCGCAGGCCTGGCGATCACTGGCCGGGATCTCGGCGTCGACCGGCACCGATGCCGCCGTGCAGCTCGCCGTCGATCGCGGCTGGCTGCTGCTCGAGGGCGGCCACAGCGTGGCGTTGACCGATGCCGGCCGGCGCCTGGTCACGGACAGCTAGGCCGATTGGCGCTTCCAGCCGTCGGTGTACGGGATCCCGTCGTGTCCGCTCCAGTGCGTGATCAGCTTGTGGCCACAGCCGGGGCAGCCGATGCGGTTGCGCGGTCCTTCCTTGTCCCAGATCGGCTTCCACAGCGGATCGTCCCGCCGGGCCTGGGCGATCGACCAGCCGGGGACGCAGGTCCCGCAGCCGACATAGGCATGCAGGATCGACTGGCCGGGCCGGATCGCCTTGTCGGCTGGCGGCTTGATGGTGAGACAGCCGAGCGAGTCGCATCGCCTGGCCGGCTCTGCGGTCCAGAGCTTCACCGTCTGGTGGCAGCGGAACCGGACGTCGACGAAGCGCTTGCCGCGCAGCTGCGGGCTCGCCGGGTCGGCCTTCGCCTGGTGGTGGCACCGGCGGCAGTAGATCTCGACCTCGAGGCCGAGCGCCGCGACCTGGTCGAAGGTGGTGAAGGGCAGGGCGAGCATGCCGCTCTATATAAGGAGTCGATCGCCAGAACGTAGGGCCAACGTGCGTGTCAGCAACGTGCCCAATCACCCTGCGCGTTCTTGCGCCGTTCTGCGCGAATCAGCGCCGTCAGTGGAAAACCACCCTCGCCAGCACTCAATGATTTAAGGGTTTTAGTGGCGGACCCGACAGGAGTCGAACCTGTGGCCTCTGCCTTCGGAGGGCAGCGCTCTATCCAGCTGAGCTACGGGTCCAGCGCGGCGGACCATAGCGGAGGGGGCCGGGGGGTGCAACGCGGCGCCGGAGGCACTTCTGTCCGTTGTCCGCCCTATCTTTCTGGCCGGCTACGCGTGCACCGACGCGGTCAGGCGGTCGACGGCGGCGATGCCGATCGCCGACAGGACGAACAGGGCGTGGATGATCACCTGCCACATGACGCCGGCTTCCGTGAAGGTGGCCGTGGGCGTACCCAGCGAGCCCGCCTCGATGAAGGTCCGCAGCAGATGGATCGAAGAAATGCCGATGATCGCCATCGCCAGCTTGACCTTCAGCACGCTGGCGTTGACGTGACTCAGCCACTCTGGCTGGTCGGGATGGTTCTGAAGCTGCATGCGCGACACGAACGTCTCGTAGCCGCCGACAATTACCATGACCAGGAGGTTGGAGATCATGACCACGTCGATCAGGCCGAGGACGATCAACATGATCTGTTGCTCGCTGGCGGCGAAGCTGTGGAGGACGAGGTGCCACAGTTCCTTGAGGAACAGAATTACATACACGGCCTGCGCAACGATGAGGCCGAGGTAGAGCGGCACCTGCAGCCAGCGCGAAGCGAAGATAAATCGGGGCAGGGGTCGCAGGACGCGGGGGTCTTTCGGAAACTCAGGTGTCGGGGTGGTCGGCGTCATGCGGTCACTCGTCTCCTGGAAATCTTGCTCTTGGCGTGGCGGCCGGCCGGTCCTGTCCGTACCGGGGGCCGTGATTTGCCGGTCTTTCCACGACTTCGCAAGATGCCAGTTTGTGAGCGGGGCGGCAGAAAGGTATAGAAGCGCAAACAAACTGTGAGGAAACCGTCATGTCACCATCCAACCGCCGTGCCTTCGTCCGCCAGTCCGCTGCCGTCGCCGCCCTTGCCGCCTTCGGCGTATCGGGCCGGGCCGGGGCGCAGACTGCCCAGCCGCTCGATGTCGTGAAGATCGTCACCGGCTTCCCTCCCGGCGGCACGTCCGACACGCTCTGCCGCAGGGTCGCCGAAGGGTTGAAGAACACGGCCTACACCAAGTCGGCGATCGTCGAGAACAAGCCGGGCGCCGGCGGCCAGATCGCAGTTCAGTCGATGAAGGGCGCGGCGACCGACGGCAGTGTCATCCTTCAGACGCCGGCCTCGATGCTGATGATCTATCCGCACATCTACAAGAGCCTGGCCTACAACGCCTTCACCGACGTGACGCCGATCACGCTCGCCTGCACGTTCGACTTCGGCTTCTGCGTCGGCCCGGCCGTGCCCGACAGCGTGAAGAACATTCCGGAGTTCCTCGCGTGGTGCAAGGCGAACCCGGACAAGGCCAACTATGGCTCGCCGGCGGCGGGCTCCGTGCCGCATTTCATCGGCGTGCTGCTGGGTCAGGCCGGCGGAGTCGAGTTGAAGCACGTGCCCTATCGCGGCTCGGCGCCTGCCGTGGCTGACCTGGTTGCGGGCCAGATCCAGGCGGTCTCCGCGCCGGTCGGCGAGTTCACTCAGCAGGCCGCCGCCGGCAAGATTCGCTTCCTCGGCGTCTCCGGCGCGACGCGCAGCCGCTTTGCGCCCAACGTGCCGACCTTCGCCGAGCAGGGCTACAAGGACCTGGTGTTTTCGGAGTGGTTCGGCTTCTTCGCGCCGGGCGGCACGCCGGCGCCGGTGGTGATGCGCGCCAACGAGGCGTTGCGCGCGGCGCTTGCCCAGAAGGACGTGATCGACGGGCTCGCCGTGATGGGGCTCGAGGTCAAGTCCTCGACGCCGCAGGAGCTCGCGACGCTGCTGAAGGAAAGCTACGACCGCTGGGGTCCGATCGTGAAGAAGATCGGCTTCACCGCCGATTCCTGATCGACCGCATTGAAATCAGGCCGGCGTCCGATGATTTCGGACGCCGGCCTTTTTCTTTCCGGCCGGCTAGACTCCACGCCGGTGGAATTGCGAGCCGCCGTATGCTTGATCGGTCGGGGCGATCTCCATGAAGCTCACATCCATGCGTTGCGGCGAGCCCAGCACGAACATGATGGCTTCGGCGATATCCTCGGCCAGCAGGCTTTCGTAGCCTTCGTAGAAGCGCCGCCGGCCCTCCTCTCGGTCGTCGAGCAGGGCCAGGTGCGCGCCAGTCTCGACCCGGCCCGGGGCGATCTCGCTCACGCGCACGCCCGAGCCGTGCAGATCGAGCCGGAGCGTTTGGCTGAGATTGTGCAGGGCCGCCTTGGTCATGGCGTAGACCGGCATGCCCTGGATCGCCCAGGTGGCGGCCATTGAACTCAGGTTGACGATATGGCCGAGTCCGCGCGACCTCATGCCCGGAACCATGGCGGCGAGGCAGTTGAGCGTGCCGCGCATGTTGACGTCCAACAAGGCGTCGATGTCGTCGGGCGCGGTCTCCCAAGAGGCCGTCGACCGCGCGAAGGCCGAGGCGTTGTTGACCAGGATATCGGCATCGAGCGAACCCAATGCCGACAGCACGGCGTCCCGGTGGGAGATGTCCAGCGCCAGCGGCCGGCAGCCGGTCTCCTGTGCCAGGCTGGTGAGGTCGTCGGCGGATCGCGCGACTGCGTAGACCTCGATGCCGCTGATCCGGAGCTGTCGAACGGTCGCGGCGCCGATGCCACGGCTCGCACCGGTCACGACGGCGGTGCGATAACGATCCAGGGACATGTCTTCTCCTTTGCGCGGTGCCGGTCGACCGCTACATTGCCGACCATAGCGTATCGAAAGGCGGAGCGAGTTATGGCCAAGAAGCTTTTCCCCGACGGCACCGAGGTCGCCGGATTCTACGTCCGGACCATCAGGAGCGGGCCGTTCGTTTTCGTTTCGGGAACGACGTCACTCAATGCCAAAGGGCTGGTGCAGGGCAAGACGGCTGCCGAGCAGACGACGATCACCATGCGCAAGATCGAAGCCGGGCTGAAGTCCGCCGGCGCCCGCCTGGCCGATCTTGTGCGTACGACCATCTATGTCACCGACATTCGTGACATGGCGGCCGTCAGCAAGGCGCTGGGCAAGTCCCTCAAGGGCTCGGTCGTGACATCGACACTGGTCGGCGTGACGGCCCTTGCCGTGCCGGGGCTGCTGGTCGAGATCGAGGCGACGGCGGTCGTCGAGCGGTGATTGGGGAGCATCGGATGAGCGGGATGAAAGTGCGACTCATGGGGCGCCGGCAGGCGCTGGTCGGGGCTGTGGGAACGATGCTGGCGACACCGGCGTTTGCCCAGCAGCGGGTCAAGTCGGGAACGGTTAACATCGAGCAGGTCCAGGTGGCCTTCATCGGCAGCGGCAATGTCGGCAGCGGGACGCTGCACTTCCACGGCAAGAGCTATCGCTTTTCGGTCGGCGGCCTGGGTGTCGGTGGCTTCGGTGTCTCCAAGATGGAGGCCTGGGGCGACGTCTACAATCTGAAAGAGCTGCGCGACTTTCCTGGGCCCTATGGTCAGGCGCGCTATGGCGCTGCGGCCGGAGACAAGGGCAGCGGCGAGATGTGGCTGGAGAACCCCAACGGCGTGATGATCAACCTGAAGACACGCCGTCAGGGCCTGGCCGTGTCGCTCGGCGCCGACGCCGTCATCATCGATTTCAAGTGAGCGCGGAGATGACGACTATGATTAGGATCCGTTGCACGCTCGCGGCCTCGTTCTGCGCCGCCGTCCTGTCGGCCACGACCCCGGCTTTCGCCCAGGACGAGGTGCAGACCTTCAACGCCTTCGCCCTGGCCGTCGCCAACGGCACGATCGTTCGCGCCGCCGAGAAGCAGCTCGTGGTGGCCGGCACGCTGGCCGGGCCGTTCTTCATCGAGACGGATGAAGGGCCTGTTCCCAGCGGCCGCGTCACCTGCGCGGCGTCGGTGCGGATCGATCAGGCAACCGCCCGCCAGACCGGCAACGGCGCCTGCACTTTTACGGCACAGGACGGCGCCACCGCCTGGGGCGAATGGGAGTGTGCCGGTTACGAGCTGGTCGGCTGCCGCGGCATGTTCAAGCTCAATGGCGGAACCGCCCGGCTTGCCGGCGCGACGGGCGAAGGGACGATGATCTGGCGGCCGGCTGCCCATGAGCTGAAGAAGCAGCTCGACGGGTCGACCCTGGACAATGCCACCGGAATCCTTCTGTGGCGCGAGTTCAAGATCAAGACGAAATAGGCCCTCGCCTCGATCCGGCGCCTCAGGCGGGCGGGAACGGAATCCTGTTGCGCCTGAGGAGATCCTCCAGCGCCTTGATGCCTTGGTCGTAGCGGCCTCTTTGGCAGTCGATACCGGCCCCCACGCGGGTCATGTCCGGCCCGCCCGATCCTTCGCCGCGACGCGTGCCGAACCGGTCGAAGATGGCGCCGAGCTCGGCGCAGCGTGCGGCCAGCTGCTCGTTCGTCTGCTGTGCGCCGGCATCGGTCGGCGAGGACAGGGCGGCTGCGATACCGAGCAGGGCAATCGCGGAAAGGCGCCGCATGACCGGCGGCTGCAGGGAAACGTGCATCATTGCCGGGAATTATAGGCGCTGCCACCCCGCCTTGCACGTGCAGCAAGCGGCGATGTACTGTCGAGCATCCAGTTGCAGGCTGGGAAAACGGGGGGATGGGGATGACCTTGCGATCGACGGTTCGCTGGATGCTTGGCGTGGGCATCGCAGGTCTTGTTGCCGCGTGCGGCATCGGCAAGGGCACAATGGGCGATGATCCTGCGACGGAAAGTCAGGCGTCGACCGTTACCTGGTCCGATGGCCAGCCGGCCATCTCCATCAGCTGCAAGACACCCGGCGGCTGCCAGTCGCGCGCGGTTGCGGTCTGCAATGCGACGGGCGGCAACTACACTGTGCTGAATATGGACAACATGCCGACCCGGGGCGATCTGGGCGTGGTGCGTGGTGCGGCCTCGGTCGTTATTCGCTGCAGCCGCTAGCCGGCCAGCCTTAACGCGGGCGGCGCGAACCCCATAGGGCGGCCAACTCGGGTTGCGACTGCGCGGCATCGGCGCCTGACGGCAGCGCTGCCTCGTGGTCGGAGATCCAGACGACGATATCGGTGGCCACGACGGCGCCATCCTTGTCGCGCAACAACAGATGATAGCCATCACGATAGAAGGCGAGCCTGGAATCGGGCCGTCGAGGCATGACCTCGATCGCTGCCCGTACCGGCTCACGCGGCACGATCCGGTCGCCCAGCCCGTGCAGCATGAGGTAGGGCATGTTCACCCGCCCGGCGGCGCTCCTGGCGGCATCCATCAGGTCGACCAGCCCATAGGCCATATCGAGGCGCGTCTGGCGCAGCATCATCGGATCGCTGCGCAGTTTCTCCAGCGTCTTGGGATTGTCGGTCGGCTTGTAGTCTATCGACGTCGGGCCGGACGGCATCCACGGAATCGTGTGGGCGAAGAACCAGAGCCCGCCGCTTGCCAACGGTCCCAGCGTGTCGCGGGACCGCAGCGCCGTGGCGAGCAGGATCAGCCCGTCGGCATCGACCGTCTGGTCGGAGGCCACGAGGGCGATGGCGCTCCCCATGCTCTCGCCTGCGAGATAGAGCGGCACCCCGGGGTGCCGGGCCCGGACCAGACTGGCCATCGTCCTGGCATCCTCGACCAGACTTTCAGTGCCGGCCCAGCGGCCACGCGTCGGGCTGCCGCCAAAGCCGCGCTGGTCGTAGGCGTAGGTAGTGATGCCGGCCTTGGCCCAGATTGCCGCCGGTTCCTCCCAGGCATTGCGGTAGTCGCCATAGCCATGCAGGCCCAGGATCACGGCCGTGGGGGCGCCGTTTGCCGCAGGCCATACCGCAAGCGGTAGCGCGGTGCCGTCTGCCGCGACATAACGGTCGGCCGTCAGCGCAGGTGGCTGCACCGCGCCGCCCGCGGGAATGACCGTGGGCGCACAGGCGGAAAGAATGACCGGAGCCAGGACCGCCGCTATCATTCGGCGCCGCAGGAGGAGTGAGATTGTGACCGAGCCTTTTGAAGTCATCACTGTCGATACTGACCGCGTCGCCTGCGATGGCGGTGGCGGCGCGTTGGGACATCCCAAAGTCTACCTCAACCTGGGAACGGAAGGGCACGTCGAGTGCCCCTACTGCAGCAGGCTCTACAAGCTGCGGGAAGGCGCCCACGTCGGCGCCCACCACTAGGAGCGACCGATGAAGCAGTTGGGCGAAGGCTGGAACTGGCGCGACCTCAAGATCGGCGACCGGTTCGTCACCTACGGGCGCACCCTTTTCGAATCCGACCTCCTCAATTTCGTGACGCTTTGCGGCTTTTCCGAGGAGCTGTTCACCAACAAGGAATACATCGAGAGCCACGCGCCGATGCGCGGTGGCCACCCATGCCCCGGCGCGCTGGTCTATTCCATGGCCGAGGGGCTCGTGATCCCGACCACGCTGCAGGGATCGGGCCTCGCCTTTCTGTCGATGGGCTTCGACATTAAGGGGCCGACCTACGTGAACGACACGATCCACGTCGAGATCGAGGTGACGGAGATCAAGCCGACCTCCAAGGATCCGTCGCGCGCGCTGGTGCGCACCACCAACCTGGTCAAGAACCAGAAGGGCGAAACGGTACTGATCTACACGCCACTGCGCATGATGCAGGGACGGTGAGGGACGCTAGGATGGGCAAGGTCGCCGTCGAGAAAGAAGGTGCGACCACGATCGTCTCGATCGAGCGTTTTGCCGAGGCGCGCAACGCCGTCGATCCCGAGACCGCGATCCTGCTGCGTGAGGCGTTCCTGGCCTTCGATGCCGACGAGACGCAGTCGGTCGCGATCCTGACGGGCCGCGGCGGCAGCTTCTGCGCGGGCTACGATCTCAAGGTGGCAGCGGGCCGCGAGAGCCCCGCGCTGCACGATCCCGCCGGGCCCGGCCCGATGGGACCGACGCGCCATCTGCTGTCCAAGCCGGTGATCGCCGCCGTCGAGGGCTACGCCGTCGCGGGTGGCCTCGAACTCGCCCTTTGGTGCGATATGCGTGTGGCCTCCGAGAGCGCGAAGTTCGGCGTCTTCTGCCGGCGCTGGGGGGTGCCGCTGATCGACGGCGGCACGGTGCGGCTGCCGCGCCTGATCGGCCACAGCCGTGCTCTCGACATGATCCTGACCGGTCGCGAGGTCGGGGCCCGCGAGGCCTTCGACTGGGGCCTCGCCAACCGGCTGGTGTCCGAAGGGCGGGCGCTTGCCGAGGCCAAGGTGTTGGCCGAACAGCTCGCGAAGTTTCCGCAGACCTGCCTGCGCTCCGACCGCCGCTCGTCCTACGACCAGTGGGCGCTCGACGTGCCGGCGGCGCTGGTCAACGAAGCTCGCCATGGCATGCCGGCCTTGCAGGCAGAATCGCGCAAGGGCGCGGCCCGGTTTGCGGCCGGCAGGGGTCGCGGCGGCGATTTCGGAGAGATCTGATGACGATGCTGACCGATGCCGAAGTGGCGCAGTACCAGGCCGATGGCGCGATCTGCCTGCGTGGTGCTTTTGCGCCGGACTGGATCGAGCGTCTGCGCGCTGCCGTGGATGACGATATCGCAGCCCCAGGGCCGATGGTCCGCATCAATACGCCGGCTGGCGCGCCGGGGCGCTTCTTCGTCGACTTCCAGCTCTGGCAGCGGCACCCGGCGGCTCGGGACTTCGTTTACGACTCGCCCGCCAAGGAGATCGCCGCCCGCCTGATGGGGGCGCGCGAGGTTGTCTACTATCACGATCATCTGCTGGTGAAGGAGCCGGGCACGCAGGAGCGCACGCCCTGGCATCACGACCAGCCCTACTATCCGATCGACGGAGAGCAGATCGTCTCGCTATGGCTGCCGCTCGATCCGGTCGATCGCGCGACCTGCGTCGAGTACGTCAAAGGCTCGCACCGCTGGGGCCGCTGGTTCCAGCCCAAGTTCTTCAAGCAGGGTGGCGTCGATCTGCAGGTCCAGGATCCGCGCTTCGAACCGCTGCCCGATCTCGACGCCGAGCGCGGCCGGCACGAATTCCTCGCCTGGGACATGGCGCCGGGCGATGTCATCGCCTTCCATGCTCTGACGCTTCACGGCGCCTCGGGCAACCTGTCGACCTCGCGCCGTCGCCGCGCCTGGGCGACGCGGTGGTGCGGCGACGATGCGCGCTACGCCGCGCGCGTGGGCCAGGTCTCGCCACCGATCCTGGGGCACGGGCTGAATCCGGGCGACCGGCTGGAATGCGAGCTGTTTCCCAAGGTGCTCGGCTAGCCTGCCGTGCCTAGGGCACCAGCACGGCCTTGCCCACCACGGTGCGCTCCTCGATCAGTTTGAACGCCTTGACCCAGTCGGCGAGGTCGAGCGTCGCCGAGATGGTGGCCTTGAGCTTGCCCTCGGTGAACCAGCGCATCAGCTCGGCTTGCGCATCCATCACCAACGCGCGGCGCTTCGCCAGGGCTACGGCTTCCTTGGGCGTCGGCGCAGCCTTGCCGCCCCAGCCGTTGTAGTAGCCGTAGTAGAAGCCGATCACCGTCGCGTTCTTGACCAGCAGGATGTTGGCTGGAATCTGCGGGATGACGCCGCTGGCGAAGCCCATCGGAATCAGCCGGCCCTCGGGCGCGATGCAGCGCATCGAGGCGTCGAACGCAGCACCGCCAACGGGATCGTAGATCACGTCGGCACCGCGGCCATCGGTCAGCGCCAGCACCTTCGTTCGGAGATCCTCGCTGCGATAATCGATCAGATGATCGGCGCCGGCCTCGCGCGCGGCCGCAAGCTTGTCGGCACCGCCGGCCGAGGCGATGACCGTGGCACCCATCGCCTTGCCGACCTCGATGCCGGTGAGGCCCGATCCGCCACCCGCACCGTGCACCAGAAGGACTTCGCCCGGCTGCAGGTTGGCCTTCCATTTCAGGGCGCCATAGGCCGTCGGATAAAGCGTCGGGAAGTTGGTCGCTTCGGCGTAGGGCATGATTTCGGGGATCGGCACGGCATTGGCCGCGATGGTCACGGCATATTCGGCGAAGCCACCCTGGCTGCCGCCGGTGGCGATACGCTGGCCGACCTTGAGGTTGGTTACGCCCTCGCCCAGCGCCACCACATGCCCCGCGATCTCGTTGCCCGGAACGTAAGGCAGCGCCGGCTTGTTCTGGTGTTTGCCCTGCACGCCCAGCATGGCGGCGAAGCTGACGCCCGCCGCGCCGACCCTGACCAATACCTCGCCGGCCCGAGGTTCGGGCGTGGGAATGTCCTTGATCTTCAGGTTCTCGATCGGGCCGTACGCCTCACAAACCAACGCCCTCATTTCGACCTCTCGAATTTGCCGTGGCGGCCCTCGCCCTTGGCGAAGCGCGCCGCACCACTTTGCGATTCCTGGCGCCGCGCCGCCAGCGACAGTTCCATCTCGCGCCGGATCGCGGCTGCCTGGTCACGGTCGAAGCTCTCGTAGGCCGACTGCCGGTCCGATGTCATGGCGATGGGCGGGAAGCCTGCAATCTCGGCCGCGAGTTTTTCCGCCTCGGCGCGGGTCGTGCCGCGCGCCACCCTGCGCGTGGCAAGTCCGATGGCGATCGCCTCGTCGGCGCCCACGGCGCGGCCGGTCAGCAGCATGTCCATGGCGCGGCCCTGGCCGATCACGCGCGGCAGCCGCACCGTGGTGCCGTCGCTCATCGGCACCCCCCAGCGGCGCGAGAAGACGCCGAACCGCGCCGTCTCGTCGACGATGCGGATGTCGCAGAAGAGCGCCACGCCGAGGCCACCGGCGCAGGCATGGCCTTCGATGGCGGCGATGACCGGCTTCGACAGCGGCGCCCGGAGTGGGCCCTCGTCGCTGCCCGCCCAGGGGAAATAATCGGTGCCGGAGCCCAGCTCCTTGAGATCGGCGCCGGCGCAGAAGGCGCCACCGGCGCCGGTCAGCACGGCCACGCGGGCTCCAGGATCGGCCTCGAAGGCTTTTAGCGCCGCCGCCAGCCCGTGCGCCGCCTCGTTATCGAGGGCGTTCTTGGAAGCAGGGCGATTGATGGTGATGGTGGTGACGGGGCCTGCGGTCTCCACCAGGATCTTCGGTGTACTCATCTTACCGTCGCGAGTTCGTCTTCGAGCTGGGCGTTGGTCCGCCGCGGCGTGCGGAAGTACCACCAGTTCTTCTGCGCCGTCCATTTTTCCTTCCTGGCCGTTCCGCTGCCCCAGACGCAGCGCTTGAAGTCGCGCGTGCCCGCCATGAACTGCCTGTCGGCCTCGTCGAGCTTCAGCGCGTGGTCGCCCATTTCCTCGCGGCTGAACATCGGCAGCGCTTCCAGGATCAGCTCGCGGACATCGACGTCGTTCAGCCAGTTGTCGATGTCGAAGCTGTAGTCCTGCCGCTCGAGGTCGGCGGTGAAGGTGGCCCATTGGTCGATCAGCTCGCGCAGGTCCCTGACGTCGGGAGGGCCGGGAGGGGGTGGTGGTTTCATTCGCTGCCGCGCTCCGCCTGGCGGCGGAAGTAACGCTCGCCATCATTGGGTTTGAAGAAGGTCCGGATGACGCCGTTGGGGTTGAAGGCGATGAAGGCACCCGTCTGCCGGTCGAAGCGTGTGGTAACACCGTCGCGCCGGACGACTTCGATGATCGGGCCGCTCACCTTGGCGTCGCGCAGCAGCTGCGCCTGCCGCAGATAGTCCTGCTTGGTGATGCGGCCGAATTCGCCGCCGTGCTTTTCGAAGTGCTGTTCGAGCCGGCGCGCGTCGGCAAACCCGACGCTCGTGCCCCAGCCCCTCGTCTCGGCCGGCTCGCCGGCCGCGGAAACGCGCGTCTCGGTCGGCGTCGATTCGCGCACGGAGGTGCGGTCGTCGCGCTCGGAGACCTGAGTCCAGTACAGAAAGATCGCGACCACCGCCAGCGCGGCGGTGAGCAGGCGGCGCCAGGGCAGACCGCCGGAGCGGAAGATCATCCGCCTATTGTGCGCCTGCCTTGAACCAGCGCGCAATCATGCGTCGCTCGGCGTCGGTGATGTGCGTCATGTTGCCGGGCGGCATGACCCGGGACGCCGCGGCCTGCTGGTTGATCGCTGCCGCCATTGCCCGGATCTGCGACGGCGTCTCCAGGATGACGCCCTTGGGCGGGGCGGCGATGCCTTCCTGCGTCGGCTTGGCGGCGTGGCAGGAGACGCAGCGCGCCTGGATGATCGGCATCACCTCGTCGAAGGAGACCGGGCCGCCGCCGTCGGCGCTTGGTCGCGGCAGCGCCAGCAGCGCAGTGAGCGCCAGCATGACCAGGCCAGCGGCCAGCACCAGCGGATTGGGATCGCCCTTGTGGCGTTGCACGAACCACACCCGGATCAGTGCGCCCGCCACCGAGATCATCAGCAGCAGCACCCAGTTCCATTCGTGGCCGTAGAGGCCGGCGTAATGGTTGCTGATCATGGTGAACAGCACGGGCAGGGTGAAATAGGTGTTATGGACCGAGCGCTGCCGGCCCATCAGCCCGTACTTTGGATCGGGCGTGCGGCCTTCCTGTTTGGCCTTCACCAGTTCGCGCTGGCCGGGAATGATCACGAAGTAGACGTTGAGCGCCATGATCGTGCCCAGCATGGCGCCGAAGTGTATGTAGGCGCCGCGTCCCGAGAAGATGTGGCAGAGCGTCCAGGCCGCCACCGCGCAATAGAGGAACAGCAGCCCGCCCAGCACCGCATCGTCGTTGCCGAAGGCGGAGCGGCAGAGCCAGTCGTACACCAACCAGCCGATCACCAGCGAGGCGAGGCCGAGCGCGATGGCCTCGGCCTTGCCGAGGGCCATCACCGAGGGGTCGATCAGCGCGATCTCTGCCCCGTAGTAGTAGACGAGGCAGAGCAGGAAAAAGCCCGTGACGAGGGTCGTGTAGGCTTCCCACTTGAACCAGTGCAGCTCGGGCGGCAGCTCGGCCGGCGCCAGGGTGAATTTCTTGGCGGTGTAGAAGCCGCCGCCAT
>JAESFZ010000405.1_pt1 | contig 14001 bp, 9 predicted proteins | sample 9269561 | NCBI WGS metagenome assembly JAESFZ01 (sample SAMN14515552, study PRJNA621657) | algae metagenome | isolation source: Tildeniella nuda ZEHNDER 1965/U140 and co-occurring heterotrophs from wet... | place: Switzerland: Stansstaad, Zurih | collected 1965-01-01
AGTGGGTCTTCGGCGAGCACTGGGCAGCACACCCCTGGTCGCTGGGCGAGGACGTGCGCGAGATGCTGCTGAGCGGCGAGTACGTCTGGCAGGAGTATCGGCAGCTCGGCGACGGGCTGGCCGACTGGGCGGCGCCGGCGGTGCAGTTCTGCCGGGCCCTGGAGCGCGAGCTGAAGCGCCGGCTGTTTGTCCAGGCAGATTGGAAGCGGTACAAGATCAAGGGGCCGTTCGGCTGGACAATGGGCACGCCCTTGCACGCCTATCGGAACGGGCCGGGCTATGTCGTGCAGCCCGACAAGGAGCCCAACTCAAACGGCGCCCATAACTGGCAGGTGATGCGCGGCTATTTCCAGCAAGGTGCAGCGGATGCGCCGGCTGAGGCCGCGTTCACGGCGATGTTCGCTGACCTGGCAACGCTCCGCCTGGATGATCTGCGCAACCAACTCGCCCACGGCGGGGCGGTGAGCCAGGAGATGGCGGCACAGATCCGTGCCGCAGTGATCGGCTCGCGTCAGCGCCTCGGTGCGCTCTGCTGGACGACGGCGCACTTACGACCCCTCGATATCGCTATGCAGGATGCCCCACCCACGGATGGTGCGTAGCGCCCTACCAGCGCCCCACCCCGAGCTCCGCGTATTGCACCTGGCGTATGACTTCCCTCGGTGACAGGCGCATTTGCGCCGTACTCCCTTCCTATAGTGAGGTCAGGGGTTCTGCCCGCCGCTGTAGGAAAGGTACTCGCTATGCGCTCGGCCCTCCGCCTCCTCGTCGCCCTGCTCGCCCTCGCCCTGCTCGCACCCGCCGCCCCGCTGGGCGCCCAGGCCGACCAGCGCTGCTTCCCCGAGACCGGCCAGTGCATCGCCGGGCCTATCCGCACCTACTGGGAGCGCAGCGGCGGCCTGGCCGTCTTCGGCTTCCCGATCACCCCGCAGAGCGTCGAGCTGGTCGAGGGCCAGCCGCTCCAGGTCCAGTGGTTCGAGCGCGACCGGCTAGAGATCCAGGTCAACGGAGGCGTGACCGCTGGCCGGCTTGGGGTGGAGCGCCTCCAGCAGCTTGGCACGCCCTGGCAGCCCGGCCTGAACGCGCCGGCCGCGCCCGGCTGCGTGGTCTTCCCCGCGACCGGCCACCCGCTCTGCGGCGCGTTCCGGGCCTACTGGGAGCGTGCAGGCGGACTTGAGCGCTTCGGCTACCCGGTGAGCGGCGAGTTCGTGACCACGCTGGAGGGCCAGCCCTACACCATGCAGTACTTCGAGCGGCGGCGCTTCGAGCTGCACCCCGAAGTCGCCCCCAACGCCGTGCTGCTGGGCCTGCTCGGCCGCGAGGTGCGCGAGAACGCCGCCCCGGCCCAGCCGATCAGCTTCAGCGGCGCGGGCCAGCAGGTGACCCAGGCCTTCACGCTGCCTGCGGCCTTCAGCCGGGTGACGCTTAGCCACCAGGGCCAGCGCAACTTCATCGTCAAGGCCTACCACCCCAGCGGGCGCGAGGACCTGCTCGCCAACGCGATCGGCGGCTACCGCGGCACGGCGCTGCTGGAGGGCACGCCCGGGGAGGCGCTGTTCCTGGAGGTACAGGCCGACGGGCCCTGGACGATCGAGGTGACCGCGCTGGGCTTCGACAACGGTGCTGTGCGCTTCAGCGGGCGCGGCGACACGGTGAGCCCGCTGTTCACACCGCCCGCCCAGGGCCCCATGCCCTACGCCTTCAGCCACGACGGGGCGCGCAACTTTATCGTCTGGCTGCGCTGCGCCGGGGGCGACGACCTGGCCCAGAACACGATCGGCCCGGCGGGCGGAACGGCGGTGGTGCGCTTTGAGGGCGGCCCTTGTCTCTGGGAGGTGCGCGCCGACGGGAACTGGAGCATCGCCCCGGCGCAGTAGCCGAGGCACAACGGGCGGGGCGCTCCAAACGCCCCGCCCATCATTTGTATGAACACGCACACTGATGACCCGATTGCCCGCCTGTGCCTGCTGGAGGGTTGGCTGCCGTTGGCCTCCTCAGAAAACATCGCCCAGTGCTGGGGCTACGACGGCCCGGGCCTGGAGCGCCTGATCCTCCACGCCGCGCCGTTGCTGCGCCAGGCCCCAACCCTGCTCGCCGCCCGCGCCGTGCTCTGGCACGCCTACTGGCAGCTCAGGCGAGGTGCGCAGTGAGCAGCGGCGGCGGTACTAAACTGAGCTGCTGGCTGATCTTCCGGCGGCGCCTCCCGCTCGTTCGCACGCTCCTGCACGGTGAGGATCGCCACGACGCGCTCGTTGCCGCGGTCAAAGAGGAGCTATGCGGCGAGGAGTACGTTGGCGATATCGCCAGCGCGTTCAAGCACGAGTACGCCTGTCGGATCATCTACGACCGTGCGAGCAAGCGCTACGTGCTCGACGACTTGAGCGAGCTCGCGCTGCTGGATCTCCCCGACACCTGCCTGGAGGTGCTGGCGTTTCTGGAGCCCGGCTTCCCCGAGGGGGCCGCGCTGCCCGAGCACGCCTCGATCCACGAGCTGCTCGACCGTGTGACCCTGCTGCTGCCCGCCGCGCGCCGCGACCAGCAGCGCAGCCAGCGCGGGGTGCCAACATGCCTCGTGCGGCACCTGTGCTATACTTCGGGTAACGAAGCTTACCCGAAGTATATACTATTGTGTGGAGGCCTGGATGAGCGAGCCAGGAGACCTGCAAGCAGCTGAACAGCAAGGGCTCGTGCCTGCCAATACTCCTGCTTCCCGCGAGGCGCTCGCCGTTGCGGCCTGGCTCGAGTCGAAGGCCTCACACAGCGGCTCGGTCAACACCGCCCGTGCCTACCGGGCGACGATTGGCTCCTGGCAGACGGCCCTCACGGCGCTGCGTATAGACCTCACCCCACCGGTCGACCCCGAGGCCCGCGAGCACTGGCTCGTTGCGGTAGCCACCGTCGCCCAGCGCTGGGCAGGCGACGGCGGGATCGCGCCGGCCACATACAACCGGCGTTGTGCAATTATTTCCTCGTTCTACGCCTTCGCGACCCGGCGCGGCTTCTTCCCCAACGCCAACCCGCTGACACGCGTGGACCGTCGACGGGTGCAAAGCTACGCCAACGCCGTCGCTCCGGGGGACATCGAGATCCGCGCCGCACTCGCCGCGCTTGCTGGGGGTGATCTGCGCGAGCGGCGCGACCGTGCGATCATCGGCGTGGCCATCGAGACCACGCGGCGGCTCAGCGAGGTGGCCGGCCTGCGCTGGGGCCACCTGCGCCGCAACCCCGATGGGACGCTCACGCTGACGTTTGCGCGCACCAAGGGCGGCCGTGTGCGGCGCGACCGGCTCTCCCGGGCGCTCTCGGCCGATCTGCTGGGTTATTTGAAGTCCGCATATACAGGCGAATTGGAGCGGTTAAATGCTGACTCCGCAATCTGGGTGAGTATATCGCGGCAGAACGCGGGGGCGGCGCTGAGCGCGCGCTCACTTGAGCTGATCGCCCGCTCGCGGCTCGGGGTGCACTTCCACGCCCTTCGCCACGCGGGCGCCCGTCTGCTCGAGCGCACAGGGGCGCGAGTCAGCGAGATTCAGGACCGGCTCGGCCACGCCAGCCTCGCGACCACCGGCCGCTACCTCGCCGCCCTGCGCAGCGAGGAGAACCCTTACGCCGACGCGGTCGCGGCAAGCCTCGGGTTTCACCAAGAGCCGAGCACGGATGAGTAAGCAAGAGCTCCGCAGCACAAAACTATTCAGAGTTGCTCTGATTTACTCGTAGGAAGGGCTTGCCACTCTGGCAGGCCGCATGAGACGATTATTGTCCAGCGCGCCCCTGAGGTGTGACGAGGGGGCTTCGGGCGGGGGACGGACGCACGTGCGTCCGCATCCCGGTTTTTCGCTCGGCAATGCCAGCATCGCTTCCTCCTGGCGCGTGTGCTGCCCAGCCCACCCTCACAACAGGGCGGCGAGCTCGTCCAGGTTGACGCGGTCGAGGGGCCTGTGCCCGTCCTCGATCTCGTGGATCATTGTGACCATGCGGGCCAGCACCGGCACGGCGATGCCGTGGGCAGCGGCCCGCTCCTGGATGGGCCGGAAGTGAGCCTCTACCTCGGTGCGGCGCCTCCGCACTGCTAGGTCGCGCCAGATGCCGCTGTGGGTCTTCTGGTCGCGGCGCCGCATCGCCACGAGCCGGTCGAGCGAGGCGTCTATCGCGGCCCGGTCGCCACTATCGAGGACGTCGGGCTCGTAGCCGTCAAAGCCGAGCGGGCGCACACCCTCGGCGGCGGCGACCGCCAGCACCTCGCGGCAGATGGCGACCATCAGGTCACGGTAGCCGTCGATGGCGTCGGCCATGGTCTCGTTGCTCACCGCGGTCACGTAGAGCATGGCCCCATAGCCCTGCTTGCCCCACAGGTAGCCCCAGATGGTGTCGGTGGCGCGCACAGGGCCGCCGCCCCAGTGGCTGAGGGCCGCCTGGAGGCATGTGAGGCGCGGGGTCAGCCGCCCGTCGAGCTCGCCGATGTAGAACGAGCCCGGCCCGCCGAAGTGGATGAGCCCCGGCTCCAGGTAGTCGGCCGAGAAGTTCACGAAGCAGCCGACGGTGCGCTCGGGGCCGACCGCCGCGCTGATCGCCAGCTCGTTCAGGCCGTTCTGAGCCGAGACGACGAATCCGTCCGGGGCGAGCCTGGGGGCGATCTGTGCCATGGCCGCCTCGGTGGCGGGCGCCTTGACGGCGAGGATCACGCACTCCAGGGCGTCGGGCATGGCCTCGGGACCGACTGCCGGCGCGCGCACGGTGAAGGTCTCAGCGTAGCCGCGGACGGTGAGGCCGCGCTCGTTGATCGCGGCCACGTGATCGGCGGCGACGTCCACGAAGCGCACCTCCTCGCCACCGCGGGCCATGTAGGCGCCGAGAGTCCCGCCGATCGCTCCAGCGCCGACGATGGTGTAGCGCATCGCAGCCCCTCTCCAAACTTCGCCAGCGCATGCTGGCTCTGTATCATATTATAGAAATAGCCCGTAAAACCCAGGAGCTTTAGCCCTGGGATATAAGGGCTTCATCCGCTGGTCGCTGCTTTAGCCTTGAACGGCGTCCTAATGCGGTAAACGCCTTGTAGTAGAACGGACGATCTGGTATCATAGAGCCATGACACGAACGATCCAGACAACCTACCGCTATCGCCTCAACCCCACGGTCGCGCAAGAAACCGTGTTCAACCAGTTCGCCGGGGCACGGCGGTTTGTCTGGAACTGGGCCTTGCAGCGCAAGAAGTCTCACTATCAGCAGACGGGCGAGACGCTCTCGTATCACCATCTCGCGGGTGAATTGACTCGCCTGAAACAGCAGCCAGAAACGGCCTGGCTGCGCGAGATGGATAGCCAGTCGTTGCAACAGGCGTTGCGGGATCTCGATAGTGCGTACCAGCACTTCTTTCGCCGCGTGAAGCGGGGCGAGAAGAAGAAGGGCTTTCCAAAGTACCAGACGCGCAAGAAGGATACGCCGCGCTTTCGCATCCCGCAGCGGGTGAGCCTGACTGAGGATGCGCTGTCGGTGCCGAAGCTCGGCCTGATCCGAGCGGTCGTCCATCGCCCGTTGAATGGTGTGACAAAGAGCGCGACCTTCAAGCGGGAGCCAGATGGTCACTGGTACGTCTGCCTCGTGGTCGAACAGCAGGCTGCCCTGCGCACCGAGCGTCCGGTACGCACGCACGTCGGCGTGGATGTGGGCTTGAAATCGCTGGCGGTGTGCTCGACTGGTCAGACGGTTGCCAACCCGCGCTGGTATCGCACCCAGAGCCGCAAGCTGCGCCGCGCACAACAGGCGCTCAGTCGCAAGGTGCCGGGCAGCCGCAACCGGGGCAAGGCACGCCTCGTGGTGGCACGGCTGCACCAGAAGATCAAGAACCAGCGGGCAGACTTCCTGCACAAGCTGAGTACGGAGCTGGTTCGTCACTTCGACCTGGTTTCGATTGAGGATTTGAGCATTCGTGGCCTTGCGAAAACCAAGCTGGCTACGAGTGTTCTGGATGCGGGCTGGGGCATGTTTCGGGCGATGCTGGAGTACAAGGCCGACTGGAACGATAGCCATGTGGTTGCGATAGGGCGCTTCTTCGCCTCATCTAAAACGTGCGGCGCGTGCGGGTTGGTCAACGCCGACCTCACCCTGGCGGAGCGGGGCTGGACGTGCGTCTGTGGGGTGCGCCACGACCGGGATTTGAACGCCGCACGAAACATTGACCAGGAGGGGTTGCGCCTGTTTGAAATGCGGGTCGCGGCGGGAGACGCCGAGACACAAAACGCCTGTGGAGATCCGGTAAGCCTAACCGCCGTGGTTGGCGCGGGTCGATGAAGCAGGAAGCCCAAGAGCTTTAGCCTTGGGTATTTCACCACACTCCCTCACCACAGAGCAGACCCATGCCTGGTCGGCACTAGAACTTGCCTGGCTCGCGCCCCTGCTGGAGCGTGAGTGTCATGAGCAGGTGCTGCTACGCGCCGGTCAGATCCGGCCACGCATGATTGGGCCGCACGACCCACAAGGCAAATAGCGTGGAATGCTGCGCTATAAGTAGTGAAAGGTCAGCGGTATCGCAGCAGCGGCAGGTAGACATGATACGTATCTGGAGTCGCTGTCCTAGTTGGGCTAGCCGTGAGCATAGCGGTGATTGTCGGCGTACTGCTCGCTGCGGTAACGGGCGTGCGAGTGGATGTTGCAATGCTGGTATTCGTCGGGCTACCTGTCACCGTGCTACTGGCCGTTGCCGAACTGGTGTCCGTCGGGCTAGCTGTCGCCGTGCTGCTGGCGGTGGGGGTGGCCGTTGCCGTGCTGGTGTTCGCTGTCGCCGTGCTGCTGGCGGTGGAGGTGGCCGTTGCCGTGCTGGTGTTCGTCGGGCTAGCTGTCGCCGTGCTGCTGGCGGTGGGGGTGGGAGTGGGCGCCTCGCCAATCAGCGGGTAGGTGAGCAGGCCATAGAAACCGCGGTTCGTGCCAGCGGAGAAGGAGCTACCGGCGTAGAGCGCGTCGCCCGTCAGGGCCAGGAAGAGCGGCGGCGGGCTGCCGGCTGGTAGCTGGGGCGCCCAGGCCGCCAGGGCTGGAGTAGGCCCGAGGTCAATCGCGGCAAGGCCGGGGCGCGCTGCCCCACCAATCGCGCTGAACGCCCCGCTGATATACAGCCTGCCCTCTCCGATAGCAAGGTCGTACACTACCTGGGACGGCGTTACCATGGCCGGCCAGGGCAGGGTGTCCCCGCTCAGGGCGTCGAGCGCGACGAGGTTACCGGCGGCTTGCCCGCCCACCGCCTGGATGGAGCCGCCGAGGAAGAGCGTGTCGCCGGCCAGCGCAAGCGTAGAGGGAGAGCCGGCGATCGGCCGCTCCCAGAGCAGCACGCCGTCGACCAGGCGCAGCGCGAAGACGCTGCCAGTGTACGTCCTGCTAGTTGTGTTGTAGGTGTAGCCTGCCCCGTAGACTACATCGCCCGCGGGCAGCACCTTGTACACCTGTTGGATGGCGACCTGACGCTCCCAGCGCGGCGTATCGGCGAAAGGGGTGAAGGCGGCGAGCGTTGCATTCGTGTTGACGTTTCGCTGGCTAACCAGAAGGATGTCGCCCGCCGCGGCATGCACAACGCGCTGAGCGGGCAGCGCGCTCCAGAGCTGAAGCGCGGCGGTCTCACGGTGGAGTGCCACGTTCTGGAAGCGATCCTGGAGGTAGGTGTTGAAGAAGACCTGGTCGCCGAGCGGCGCCACCCCCGCCACGCTCCCATTGCCGCGGCCGAAGTCGGCGTCGGTCTGGCTCACCGCGCTGGTGTGGCGGGCCTCCCAGGCGCGCGGCCGCCCGGTGGCGAGATCAATTGCTGCCACATCGGCGCTAGGCTCACCGCCAGCCAGGGTGAAGATCCCACCGAGCGCCACCCGCCCGCCGGCGGCGGCCACGCCGTAGACGCTGCGGTTGACGCTGCCGCGCCAGGGCAGCACCGCACCGGTGACCGCATCCAGGGCGACCAGGTTACGTCGGCGCTGGCCACCGGCCTGCTCGAAGGCCCCGCCCACATAGAGGACATCGCCGTCAAGGGCAATGGCGTTGGCGTTAGGCACCGGCTGAGCGCCGAAGTAGTACTCCAGGTCGGCGCGCCAGGGAAGCAGCGTGCCGCTGGCCCGGTCGAGCGCGGCCAGGCCGCGCCGCGGCTGCCCGTTGACCCCACCGAAGGTGCCGGCGAGGTAGATCCGGTCAGCGCTGAGCGCGATGTCCAGGACGAGGTTTGCATAGTTCGTCGCCGTGCTTGTCTGCAGTGGTGGGCCTACGGCGGCACCGCTGACGGCGTCAAGCACCACCAGACCCTGCGCGTCGTCGGCGTTACCCGATACACCATCGGAGCCGCTGCTCGTCACTTGCCCGACCACATATATCCGTCCGCCGTCGACGAGGAGGCGCTCGATGGAGGAGCCGGCGATCGCCGGGCTCCAGACCTGGGCGGCGCCGGTATCACGCGCGAAAGCGGCGAGCGAGGCGTCCAAGAAGCGGGCCGCATAGATGGCGCTGTCGCTTGCTGCGATGCGCCAATAGTCCCCGCTCGCGCCAGCCGCCGTCCACGGCAGCAACGCCCCGCTGCCGGCGTTCAGCGCGGCCAGACCGGCCCGGGGCTCCCCACTGATTGCCGTAAAGTTGCCCGCGACGTAGAGGACGCCGCCGTGCAGTGCCACATCTCTCACTGAGCCGTTGGCGGTCACCGGCCAGCCCGGCAGCGGGCGCATATCGGCATCCAACCGGGCTACCATGGAGCCTGAGGACATCCACGCGCTCGCAAGGATGGTGAACCAGCCACCTGCGCCGTCAGGCAGGATTCGACCGAATAGGGGTGCGAAGTAGGGCGACTCCGCGCCACGCGGGGCACCAGGTGGGATGCGGCCATCGGCATCAAGCACCGTCAGACCATTGTTCCGCTCGCCGAGGTAGCTGAAGTCGCCGCTGACATAGAGTGTATCGCCGGCCAGGGTGAGGCCGTAGACGGAGCCGTCGACGCTGAAACCAGCGGGAAGGGGAGTGATAGCTGGGTCGCGGGGAGCGGCACGGATGATCGGCACCGGCGCAGAGAGCTGGATAAGGGCAAGGAGCAGAACCAGGCCAAGGACGAACAAGGTCACCGGGCGGGCGGTGCGCGGGTGCATTGAGGGAGGCTCCGTGCCGTGATGCGAGAACGATGTGCCACCGCTCAGCATAATGCCCTCCCAGCACCCGGGCAATGAGCAAATGGTCCCTCGGCCAACGAGACCGGAGGCGCAGGCGAATGAGGCAAGCCTGACGCGCAGCGAAGGAGAAGGGTTTTGGAGCCGAGCTATGCCGCTTCGCTCGACGTGACCGACGATTGCGTATTGCTCAAGGAACAACCCGCCCGTCGCGCAGGACGAGAACTGGTCGGGCGAAGGCCGCGGGGTCAGCAAGCGGGTCGCCCTCCACGACAAGGACGTCGGCCCGCTTGCCGACCTCCAGCGTGCCGATCTCGTCCTCCAGGCCGGACGCAATGGCCCCACCCCGCGTTGCGGCCACGATCAGCTCCATTGGGCTGAGCCCGGCCGCGAGCCAGTGCGCGATCTCCCCCATCGGCATACCCACTGCCATTCCCGGTGCCCCACCGTAGTCGCTGCCCAGAGCCAGCGTGCCGCCGGCAGCGGCGAAGCGGCGCAGGTTGTCGTACATCACCGGGGCGGTGGAGCGGCGCCAGGCCTCGCCGTTGCCGCGGCTCTCGGCCAGGGCCTCGTAGACGTCGATGGTGGGCACGAGTGCCATGCCACGCTCGACCATCAGGGCGATCAGGTCGTCAGGGATGCGGTCGCGTGGGCTATGGGCGGCGTCGCTCACCCCGTTCTCCACAGCCCGCCGCAGGGCGACGGCCCGGTCGACGTGGGCTGTGACGCGGATGCCGCGGGAACGAGCCACCTCGGTGATAGCGGCCACCTCCGCGTTCGAGAGTTCAGCGTAGCTGATGTCGGTGCGCCCGCTCAGCACGATCTTGATCACGTCGACGCCGCGGTCGAGGAGTGCTGTGAGCTTCGCCCGGGCGTCGTCCGGGCCCTCCACGAGCAGCAGGCGGTTCTCCTCGCCGCCGAAGGCCACCGAGAAGCTGCCGGGCACCGTCACCAGGAGGCCGCTAACCACAAGGCGCGGGAGATCGAGCAGCGCGCCGGCGGCGATGGCGTCACGCCTGGATAGGACGGCGTCAAGTGGCCCGCCCAGGTCACGCAGGGTGGTCACACCGGCGCGGGCCCAGGCTCGCAGCTCGTCGTCGGAAAGGTCGGCGGTGTGGGCGTGGGCGTCGATGAAGCCGGGCATGATCGTCGCACCTGCCAGGTCGCGCACGGGCGTGTCGGGGCTGTAGGCCAGCTCGCCACGCCGACCGATCGCGGCGACGCGGCCGTCCGTGATGGCGATCGCGGCGTCGGGTAGGGGTGGGGCGCCGGTGCCGTCGATCAGGGTGCCGCCAAGCAGAACGAGGTCGTAGATCGGCAGGGGCGTCGCGGTGGGTGGCTCGGTCGTCGGGGCAGGTGGCGAAGCTGTCGGTGGCAGCGGGGTAGGAGCGGCGATTGTCGGTGGTAGGGCTGTGGGAGCGGCGACTGTGGCTGTGGCGGGCGCAAGCGGGGCCGCAGGCGCCTCAGCGACAGGTGAGGGCGATGCAGCGCAGGCGGTCAGGGCGACGAGCGCCAGAAGCACGGTGAGCGGGCGCATGGAGCCTCCGGACAGACGGCGGAGTGGGGGTATTGTAGCTGAGACGTGGCCCGCTGTGTCTGAGAGGGCCTCGGCAGCCGCGATGCAGCCGGGCGCGAGGTGGAGCGCTTCTGCGAGCCTATCTGCCCCCGTCAGGGAGAAGCTGTTTACCTGCTCCGTGACGCAGAGAAACCCTTTAGGCACTTCCCCACGCTAGACCACCAGACCCGTGCCTACGCGGCACTGTCCGCCCTGGGGTGCGATGTTCAACTGGTACACGGAGGCCGCCCCAGGCTGCCAGGGCGAGCAGCTTTCCCGCCTGCTGGGCACGAGCGAGCTGGGCCTCGCCCTCGCCCGGTTCTGGTTTGACGACTGAACGCGCCCCACCCCAGAGCTGTGTTGGGGTTATCGTATTTTTTCCGGGGAAAGTTCCGGTAGGGTTAAAAAGTGTTAAAGAGGTGTTTCTCGCACCAGGACGCCTTCTCTCGCGAACGCTTTCTCGCTCGGCTCAGTTCGATTCCGACGTCCCACGCTCCTTCGTCGCAGAATCTTGGACGCAGAATATCCCATCGTTCTCGCCGCTACATACCTGCTATCGGCTGTCTTCTTCATCCCGGTCGTCCTCGGTCGCTCCCCGCAGTGGCCGGCGCTGGTGGAGATTCCAGGAAGGCGCAGGCTGAAACTGGTAGCGGCCCAGCAGATTGATGTGTGCCCAGCCCATCGGTGAAACATGGGCCAGTAGCTCATCCGGGATTGTCTCGCCCTGCGCACGGAGCGCGGCGACCGCATCGGCCAGGTAGGTCGTGTTCCACAGCGCGATAGCGGCCATCAAGAGCAGCAAACAGCTTGCCCGCCGCGTTTGGTCTGCCACGGCCCGATCGCGAAACATGCCGCGCCGCCCAAACAGCAGTGCCCGCGCCAACCCGTTCACCGACTCGCCGTGGTTCAAGCCAGCCTGCACCTGCCGCTGGAGCGCCTCGTCGCGGAGGTACTTCAGCGTGAAGCGCGTCCGCTCGATCTGCCCGATCCCGGTCAGCGCCCGCGCGACACCGGCCTTGCGCGGGGTGGCCGCCAGGCGGCGCATCAGGGTGGTGGCCGACGCGGCGCCGTGCCGGATCGAGGCCGCGATGTGGCGGGCGGCGTCCCAGTGCTCCGCGATCAGGTTGCGCTGTATTCGGCCGCCGAGCAACGGGGTGAGCGGGCCATAGTCCTGCTTCGGCCCCAGCGTCACCAGGCTGCGGTGCAGCACACCCTTGATCCTGGGCGTGAACTGGAAACCTAGCAGGGCGCAGAGCGCGAAGACGTGCTCGCTCACCCCGCCGGTGTCGGTGGCGTGGCTTTCGATGTCGAGGTCGGTCTCGTGGTGGCAGAGCGCGTCGATCACGTAGAGCGCTTCGCTGTCGTTGATCCCGATCACCTGCTGGTTGAAGGGCGGGCCGATGTCGGCAACGTGCATGTAGATGCTGACCCCGCGCGCTCGATGCAGATAGGCGGCGTTGTAGTCGGCATTGGCCGCCTGCACGCCCAGCCGTACCCGGAGCCCATCGGAGGACGAGCGGCTGCCGCTGCCCCTGGCGCGGCTGAAGGGGTGGCGCAGCACGGCGTTGTCGAGCACCACCAGCGCGGCGCGCAATGTCTCATCGCGCACGAACCAGTCGAGCGCCCAGGACAGCTCGTGATAGGAGAAAGCCGAGGCGTTGGCCAGCGTGCTCAGCCCCAGGTTCAGCCCGCTGCCCATCAGCACCGCGAGGAGCGGTAGGGCCGCCGGCCCGTCGAGCGGGGTGCCGTCGTGCAGATGCGTGAACTGATCGAGAAAGCGGGTGCCGCGCTGCACCTCCAGCAGCAGGTCGGGCAGGTCGATCCGCGGCAGGAGGGCGTAGAGCCGGCGGCTGAGCTGCTCGGCCGCCGGCGGCACCGCAGGCTCCAGGCGGCTGAGGTGGAGCTGGCCATCCTTGTCCACGCTGAGGCCGGGGATCTGGTCGAGGTCACGCTGGAGCGCCTGAAGCTCCTGGTGGATGGCCTGCTGCTGGGCGTCGAGGTAGGCCCGCGCGTTGCCGTCGAGAGCGAGGCCGGTCTGCTCGCTGGTCTTCAGGGCGCTCCACTGCGCCCGCGGCAGCAGGTAGTGGGCGAAGGCCCGGTAGCGCCGGCTGCTGGCAACCGCCACCGCCCCGGAGCGCAAATCGCCACGCAGCGCCTCACAGGCCGCGGCCTCGTAGTAGGCGGGCTGGATGGTGCTGCCCTGGAGGACGTGACGGCGCCAGCGGTCGGGGATGTGGGTGAGCGGGGCGATGTACGTGCGCGTCCCAATCTGCTGGCTCACGGTGGTGACGCGCTGGCGGTGGGCGGCGATGGCGGCGATATGGTCGAAGGCTTTAAGTGCCGGCGTGCGCATCAGCACCGGCTCCAGCGGCACGAGCCGCGGCAGGGCGAGCAGCGCCCGACGCTGCGAGGGGAACAGCGCGCCCAGGAGGTCGAGGTGATCGCGCTCGGTGGGACGCGCCTGACCGGCAACGGCCGTGAGTGTGGCCCGCAGGGTTGGTTCGGGGACGGCCGCAAACACGGTCGCAACCGGGTCGAGCCCCTGGTCGGCGGCGTGCAGCAAGGCGGCGCTGGCCGCGGCAAGCACGTCGAGCTGTTCCTGGGTGGTCTGGGCGGCAGCGGCAAGGGCCGCACTGTAGGTAACTTTGGTGCGCCGGAGCAGCTCGACGAGGAGCTGGTCGAACATCGCCAGGGCGGCGTCCACCCGCTCCTGATGCAGATCGGTGAGGTGGGCCAGGAGTAGGGCATAGCGCATGCGCGGGTCAAGCTCGCGCAGCGGCTGCGGGCGATAGTGGGCGCCCTGGCGGGCGAGCTGGTTGAGGAGCTGGAGCAGCGTGGCTGGTGAAGGGTCGCCGGGCTCCTCGCGGAGCCAGGTGAGTGGAATGCTGCCGCGGGTCGGCCGCGGGGCGTCGGCGGGAACGACGAGCAGGGCGTCGAGCCGGGCCTGATGCGCGGGGGTGAGCACCTGTGTGAGCAGCCGCTCGATCCGCCGGGTCGTCACGCGCTGCACGCCCCACACCAGACGCTCCACCGCGGTGATGCCCGGAAGGATGATCCGCCGATGCCGGAGCTGCTGATGGACGGCCTCCACCAGCGGAAGCGGCTGGGCATTGGCCTGGGCCTGGAGGTAGATCGCTCGCATCACGGCACGGGCGTCCTGCCAGGTCTAGGTGCGATAGCCGTAGTGGGCCTTGATCGCGTCGAGGTGCTCGTAGCAGGTGGTGCGGCGCTCGCCATAGCGCACAAAGGCGGTGGCGGGAACGTCGACTTGCTCGGCGATGACCCGCAGCACGCGCACCGGCACGTCAGGCAGACTCATCAGCGTGCGGC
>JAESFZ010000464.1_pt1 | contig 13949 bp, 14 predicted proteins | sample 9269561 | NCBI WGS metagenome assembly JAESFZ01 (sample SAMN14515552, study PRJNA621657) | algae metagenome | isolation source: Tildeniella nuda ZEHNDER 1965/U140 and co-occurring heterotrophs from wet... | place: Switzerland: Stansstaad, Zurih | collected 1965-01-01
CCGAGGCCGACTCGCTCTACCGGATCAGCCCCACTCGATCGGAAGCGTGAGGCGAAGCGCCTCACCCACACAGGAGGACAGCATGCGCGTCTCTATGCACAACTGGATGCGGGCCGAGCCGGTCGAGACCACCATCCGCCGGCTGGCCAAATATGGCTACGACTGTATCGAGATCAGCTACGACAGCGTCGAGCTCGCCCCCGGCGCGCCCGGCACCGCCGCCGTGCGCCAGATGCTCAAGGACAACGGGATCGGCTGCTATGGCTCGATCAGCCTGATGTTCGCCGGCCGCGACCTCATCCACGCCGACCCGGCGGTGCGCGCCAGCTCGGTGGACTACCTCAACAAGTGCATCACGATGGTCAAGGAGCTCGGCGGCGAGGTGATGAGCATCGTGCCCTCCGAGGTCGGCAAGGTCAAGGCCATGGCCAGCCCCGAGGAGGAGTGGGCCTGGGCGATCGCCGGGCTGCGCGAGGTGCACGCGCACGCCACCCGCGAGGGCGTGCGCATGGCGCTGGAGCCGCTGAACCGCTTCGAGACGAACTTCCTCAACCGCGCCGACCAGGCCATGACCCTGGCCGAGGCGGTGGCCCCCGATGTCGGCGTCTGCCTGGATGTGTACCACATGAACCAGGAGGACGCCGATATGTTCAAGGCCATCGAGAGCGCGGGGCCGAAGCTCTACGACCTGCATGTGGCCGACAACAACCGCATGGCCTGCGGCATGGGCTCGCTGAACTGGGAGCGCCTGCTCAGCACCTGCAAGGCGATCGGCTACGAGGGCTCGCTGACGGTGGAGTTCGTGCCGCCGATCGACCGCACCCCGGCCAACCCCTACAAGAACGCTCTGGCCGTGGCCGACGCCACGCTCACCGCCGAGCAGCTCAAGTTTATCGAGGACCACGGCAGCGGCGTGCTCTCCGAGGAGTTCTACTCCTGGCTGGTCGAGGAGAGCATCAAGACTCTGCGCAAGTACATGTGAGAAAGGGCGCTGCGATGCAACAGCTCGGGCAAGGCGCCGTGGTGTACGGCGAGGATGTCGAGACGCTCGACTTCGACTGGGGCCGGATCAAATTTCTCAGCGAGCCCGCCGTCACGGGCGCCGAGCGCTTCAGCTTCGGCATGGTGGTGCTGGCCCCGGGCAAGGGCCACGAGCGCCACAACCACCCGGGCAGCGAGGAGATCATCTTTGTGATGTCGGGCGAGGGCGAGCAGATGGTCGACGACCAGCCGGCGGTTGCCATCCGGCCGGGCGCCAGCGTCTACATCCCCGCCGATATCTACCACTCCACCGTCAACACCGGCTGGGAGCCGCTGCGCCTGCTGGTGGTATACTCGCCGGCGGGGCCGGAGCGGCTGCTGCGCGACATCCCCGGCGTGCGGGTGAGCCCCGCCGGCACGTAGGGCGGGCTGGCGCGATCAGAGATACGGAGAGGACAGCGATGTCAGAGACCATCAATGTTGGGCTGGTGGGCTATAAGTTCATGGGCAAGGCCCACTCGAACGCCTACCGCCAGGTCGCCCACTTCTTCCCCGACGTGGCCCTGCGCCCGGTGATGCACACCCTGTGCGGCCGGGACGAGGCGGCGGCGCGGGCCGCCGCCGACCAGCTCGGCTGGGCCAACGTCGAGACCGACTGGCGCCGCATGGTGGCCGGCGACGCCGTCGGCCTGGTTGACGTCTCCACCCCCGGCGACAGCCACGCCCCGATCGCGATCGCCGCCGCCGAGAGCGGCAAGCACGTCTTCTGCGAGAAGCCCCTGGCCAACACGCTCGCCGAGGCCCGCCAGATGCGCGACGCCGTCGCCAAGGCCGGCGTGGTCGGCATGGTCAACTTCAACTACCGGCGCGTGCCGGCGGTGCAGCTGGCCAAGCGCCTGATCGACGACGGCCGGCTGGGCAAGATCTACCACTGGCGCGCCGTCTACCTGCAAGACTGGATCATGGACCCGAGCTTCCCGCTGGTGTGGAGGTTGCAGAAGGACCAGGCCGGCTCGGGGGCCATGGGCGACCTGGGCGCGCACATCGTGGATCTTGCGCGCATGCTCATGGGCGAGATCAGCACGGTGACCGGCATGACCGAGACCTTCATCAAGCAGCGCCCGCTGGAGGCCAGCAGCGACAGCGCGCTCGGCGCGCGGGCCGGCGCCGGCGTGGGCGAGGTGACGGTGGACGACGCGGCGCTGTTCCTGGCCCGCTTCGACTCGGGCGCCATCGGCAGCTTCGAGGTGACCCGCTTCGCCAAGGGCCGGGCCAACTACAACAGCTTCGAGATCAACGGCAGCAAGGGCAGCCTGCGCTTCAACCTGGAGCGTATGAACGAGCTGGAGGTGCTGCTGGCGGACGAGCAGGCCGACGTGGCCGGCTTCCGCAATGTGCTGGTGGGCAACGGCGCCGTCCACCCCTACATGGGCTCCTGGTGGCCGGCCGGCCATATCATCGGCTGGGAGCACACCTTCACCCACGGCGTCTACGATCTGCTCAACGGGATCGCCGCCAGGCAGAGCCCCGCGGCCACTTTCGAGGATGGCGTGCGCTGCCAGGCCGTGCTGGAGGCCGTCGAGCAGTCGGCCGGCAGCAAGCAGTGGGTCGAGCCGGAGTATTAGGACACGGAGGATCGCATGGCCCGTCCCGTTACGCTATTCACCGGCCAGTGGGCCGATCTGCCCCTGGAGACGCTGGCCAAGAAGGCCAAGGAGTGGGGCTTCGACGGCCTTGAGCTGGCCTGCTGGGGCGACCACTTCGAGGTCGAGAAGGCCGCATCGGACGACGGCTACGTGCGCCAGAAGCGCGAGCTGCTGGAGCGCCACGGCCTGCAGTGCGTGGCGATCAGCAACCACCTGGTGGGCCAGGCGGTGGCCGACAAGGTGATCGACGAGCGCCACAAGGGGATCGTGCCGCCGCGCATCTGGGGCGACGGCGACGCCGAGGGCGTGCGCCAGCGCGCCGCCGAGGAGATCAAGGCCACCGCGCGGGCCGCCGCCGCCTTCGGCGTGAAGATTGTCAACGGCTTCACCGGCTCGCCGATCTGGCATGTGCTGGCGATGTTCCCGCCGGTGCCGCCGCAGATGATCGAGGACGGCTACCAGGAGTTCGCCGACCGCTGGAACCCCATCCTCGACGTCTTCGACGCCGAGGGCGTGCGCTTCGCGCTGGAAGTGCACCCCGGCGAAATCGCCTACGACTTCTGGAGCACCCGCCGCACCCTCGACGCCCTCAACAATCGCCCGGCCTTCGGGATCAACTACGACCCCAGCCACCTCTACTGGCAGCTGCTCGACCCGGTGGCCTTCGTCCACGAGTACAAGGACCGCATCTACCACGCCCACGTCAAAGAGTCGGTGCGCAACCTCGACGGCCGCAACGGCGTGCTGGGCTCGCACCTGTTCTTCGGCGACCACCGCCGCGGCTGGGACTTCGTCTCGCCGGGGCGCGGCGGCGTGCCCTTCGAGCGGGTCTTCCGCGCGCTGAACAGCGCCGGCTACCAGGGGCCGCTCTCGATCGAGTGGGAAGACAACGGCATGAACCGCGACCAGGGCGCCCCCGAGGCCCTGGCGATGGTGCGCCGCCTCGACCTCACCCCCTCCGATGTGGCCTTCGACGCCGCCTTCCAGCAGGGCTAGATGAGCGGCCGGCCCCCTTCTTCCGGTATGGGAGAAGGGGGCCGTGGTGGTTTCGATCAGGCGAACTGGCGGTAGATCGCCGTCTCGAAGTCCATGTAGCCGCCGAACGACACCGCGTCGGCGAAGGGCAGGATCTGGGTGGCCCAGTAGCCGCCGAGGCCGTTCTTGCGGTCGATCCAGTAGTACAGATTCGCCAGCCCGGCCCAGCCAAGCTCGCCGGCCGGCCGGCCCGTCGGCGCGTCCTCGTCGTTGATCATGAAGGTGTAGCCCCAGGACTTGGGCATGCCGGGGAAGAACTCGGCGTCGTTCGAGAGGCTGGGGATGACGCCGGGCAGCAGCTTGATCTTCAGATCGCCCAGGCCGTTGTCGCCCATGCGCCGCGCGCTCTCCGGCCTGAGCACCTGCCCGCCGGGGCCGGCGCCCTCGTTGAGCACCATGCGGATAAACTTCATGTAGTCGCCGACCGTGGCGTAGAGCGCGTGGCCGCCCATGTGCTGCTCGGGCTCCTGGGTCAGGATGAGGTCGGAGAGCGCGGTGAGCGCCCCGTCGTCGCCGCGCTGGTGCATGCTGGCGCGTCGCTCGGCCATCGAGGGCGTCATCACGAAGCCGGTATCGTGCATCTCCAGCGGCGCGAAGATGCGCTCGCTGAACACCTCGCCCAGCCGCTTGCCGCGCGCGCCCTCGACGACCTTGCCGGCCCAGTCGATGTTCGAGCCATACTCCCAGTCGCTGCCCGGGTCGAAGAGCAGCACCGAGCGCAGCGAGGCCATCGAGGCCGTGATCACGCTCGGCACATTGCGGGCCCGCCCGTACCTCAGCAGCGGCTCGTTGAAGAAGTCGTAGCCGAAGCCGGCGGTGTGCAGCAGCAGCTGGCCCACCGTGATGTCGGACCTGGGCGCGCGCGTGTTCGGCGTGCCGTCGTCGGCGAAGCCGTCGAGCACCTGGACCTCGGCGATCTCGGGCACGAACTCCTTCGCCGGCGTGTCCAGCGTCAGCGCGCCCTCCTCCACCAGCTGCATCACCGCCACGCCCGTGAGCGCCTTGGTGGTCGAGAAGATCGCGAACACGCTGTCGAGGGTCATGGGCTGCGGCCTGCTCAGGTCGCGCACTCCGAACGCGCCCTCGTAGATGTTCTCCTCGCGGTTGGTCGCCATCGCGACCACTCCCGGCACCCCGTTCTCGCGCTCGACAACACCGCGCAGGATCTGGTCCGTGGCGTCTTTGGCTACGACCGTCATTGGTGGCTCCCCTGTTTGGGCAATACTGGCGCTGTACTGCCTGATGCTTCCGGCCTCGGGGGTAAGGGTAGTGGCGCGCTGGGCGCGCGTAGGCTGGCCCAGCCGCCTACAGCAGAGCCGCCGCCAGATGCTATGGCGGTGGTGTAGTATTCAGTATGAGATAAATTGGGGTGCCTACTCATAACTATACAATGGTTGGATGGGTTGTCAAGGTCTGCCCGCTTGACAAGGGCGCTGTTGTTATGCTATCGTTAAATTGTCGACAATCGATTTTCAATACTGAATGCCGCTCACCATCGCCACCAATGCGCGGCGATGCGTGGCGCTACCTTTGAGGGCGCATGCCAGTTGACGAGCTCCGCGAGCTAACGGCATCGGGACGCCGGCGTCTCGTCGATGAGGTGAGCCGGACGATCGAGGAGGCCATCCTGGCCGGCACCATGCGCCCCGGCGAGCGCCTGGTCGAGGCGGCGATCGCCGAGCGGCTGAGCGTCAGCCGCACCACCGTGCGCGAGGCGCTGCTGATGCTGGAGCGACAGGGCCTGATCACGAGCCGGCCGCGCCGCGGCACCTTCGTCACCCGGCTCTCGCGCGAGGAGGGGCTCGACATGGGCTTCACCCGCGCCCTGCTGGAGGGCTTCGCCGTGGGCGCGGGGTTCGAGCGCATCGACGCACAGGTGCTCGGCCGGATGGAGCAGCTGCTCGAAGCCATGGGCGCCTGCCGGCTCCCCGCCGATATCCCCCGGCTGATGCAGATCGATATGGACTTCCACCGGCCCCTCGTCGAGGCGGCCCGCTCGCCCCGCCTGCTCGACCTCTGGTCGGGCCTGAACGGGCAGATCCGCGCGCTCTACCTGACGACGCTCGAGAGCGAGCACGTGCAGATCGCCGAGATCGTCGCCATCCACCAGCTGCTGATCGACGCCATCCGCTCCGGCGACCCGGCCCTGGCCCAGCGGACAGTCTTCCAGCACTATGTGCGCCTCCCCGAGGGCCAGGGGCCGCCGCCCTCGCTCACCGAGATCCTTGCCACGACGGCGCCGGCCTACCGGGCCCTGCTGCGCGATGGGTCCGTCGGCGCCGAGATAGGTCCCGCCTCCGACTGAGAGAAAGGCTGAGCATGGAGACGAGCAAGCTTCGGGTCGCGGTCCTTGGCGCCGGCGCCTGGGCCCAGCACGCCCACATCCCCGGCTGGCTGCGCGACCCCCGCTGCGAGCTGGTGGTGATCTGCGACCCGCAGCGCGAGCGCGCCGAGGAGTTCGCGGCCCAGTTCGGCGTCGCCGAGGCCGCGGACGACTGGCAGCAGGTGGTGGCCCGCCCCGACATCGACGTCGTCGATGTCTGCACGCCCTCGCACACCCACTTCGAGCTCTCGATGGCCGCCCTCGAGGCGGGCAAGCATGTGCTCTGCGAGAAGCCGGTGGCCTACGACTTCCGCGAGACGCTGCGCGCCTCGGCCCTGGCCGACTCCAAGGGCCTGAAGACAAAGCTCGGCTTCACCTTCCGCTACAGCCCCGGCGTGCTCTACGCCAAATCGCTGATCGACGAGGGCTTCGTCGGCCGGCCCTTCATCTTCAACGGCTACGAGCAGAACTCCCAGTGGCTCGACCCCCAGAACCCCCTGCGCCAGGTCGACCACGAGGCCGACCAGTCGACGATCCAGACCTCGTCGCTGGAGGGCTACGGCGCGCCGATCATCGATATCGGCCACTGGTGGGTCGGCGCCGACTACAGCCGCGTCGTCGGCACGATGCGCAACTTCATCCCCGAGCGGATGGTGCGCGCCACCGGCAAGATGATGCGCATGAACATCGACGACGGCGACATCTTCATCGGCGAGTACGCCAACGGCGCGCTCGGCTCGATCCAGACTAGCTTCGTGACCATCGGTAACTACCCCGGGATCGAGGCGCGCATCTACGGCGAGAAGGGCGCGATCATCTGCCGGCTGGTCGAGGAGTTCGGCGTGGCCGAGACGGTGAAGATCGCCACCCCCGACGAGGTGGAGTTCCGCCAGGTCGAGATCCCGCAGCGCTTCTACCCCAGCGGCGGCCACCCGCGCGAGTCGTGGCGCTCGCTCTTCTACGCCAACCTGATCCGCGACTTCATCGACGAGATCTGCGAGGGCGGCCCGCGCAACCAGGGCAACTTCGACGATGGCGCCCGTGTACAAGAGGTGATCAACGCCGTCGAGCGCTCATTCCACGAGCGCCGCTGGATCGACCTGCCGCTGGAATAAGCGCAGAGGAATGGCGCTTTTCTTTTGTCCGGCCGATTGTCGACAATCGGCAATCGACTGACAGCAGCCCCATAGGCAGCCAATGGAAGGTTATCGTATGTCGAACGCTTTGAGTGACGCGACCCTGGCCTTCGGCGAGGAGGCCACGACGGCTCTGCTGGGTGTGGACGCGCTCTACCGGGCCGAAGGCAGCGCCGATGGCCTGGCCGTGCTGAACATGTCCACGCGGCATCAGCCCGAGCCATTCGTCGGGTACGAGGAGGCGATTGAGCGCTGGAGCGAGCTGCGGGGCCAAGCGGCCAGCCTCCCCGAGCCGGACCGGCGGGCCTACTACGGCCAGCTCTGCGGCTCGACGATCGCCTTCTGCCGCTGGCGCCAGGGCGGCCTCGGCTTCACCGATCAGCTCGCCGGCTTCCTCCATGTGCCGGCCGCGCCGGCCAGCGACGCCGAGCTGGATGGGCTGCGCGGCGAGATGCGAGCGCTGCTCAGCCGCATGGGCTACAGCGGCGACCTGGCGAGCCAGTGCGCGGCCTGGCAGGAGCGGGTGCAGGTGCCCGCCGACGAGGTGGTGCCCACGCTGACCGAGCTGCTCAGCGAGGCGTGGGACCGCACGGCCGAGCGCATGGGCATCCCCGCTCCGAAGAGCGACGGCATGCGCGTCGGCGCGGTGCGCGGCGTGCCCTACAGCGCGCGCTGCGACTACCTGCACCGCACGATCGACCTGAACATCGACCCGATCTACACCAGGCCGGGCCTGAAGCATCTGGCCGTCCACGAGGGCTACCCGGGCCATTACGTGCAATTCAAGCTGCGCGAGACATGGTACGCCGAGGGCAAGGCCGCGGCCGATGGGCTGCTCTCGGTGGTGAACACGGCCAGCTCGTCGCCCTTCGAGGGCATCGCCGACAACGGCCTGCACGTGATCGACTGGATCGAGAGCGACGACGACCGCCTGGCCGAGCTGCTCACCCGCTACCGCTCGGGGATCGGCACCGGGGCCGCCTGGCGCCTGCACGCCCAGGGCTGGGGCGACGGCCAGGTGCGCGACTGGCTGCGGGCTAACGGCCTGGTGGGCGGCGAGGGCTGGGTCGACAACCGCATGCGCTTCATCACCGCCCCCGAGCGCAGCGTGCTGATCTGGTCGTACTGGTGGGGCGGCGCCTCGGTGACGCCGGTGTATCAGCGCGTCCCCGCCGAGCGGCAGAGCGAGTTTCTGAGCTTTCTCTACGGCCGTATGCACTCCCCGCAGACGGTCGCAATGTTCGTATAGGCCCAGGTTGACCCAGGGGAAACGGCAGTTTAGCCAGGAGGACTCCATGCGACTCAGGCAGTGGTTCACGGCCCTCAGTGTGATGATCGCCCTGGTGGCCCTGTCCGCGTGCGGGGGCGCGCCCCAGGCGCCAGCAGCCCAAAGCACCGGCGCGGCCGACTCGGTCGCCACCAGCGCGCCGGCGGCCGAGCCGGCCGCCACCGCCGCGCCCGCGGCGAGCGGCGAGAAGAAGATCCTGCGCGTGGCCTACGGCGGCGAGATCGACACGCTCAACCCGTTCACCTCGCAGTTCCTGATCGACATCCACCTGACGATGGAAGAGGGCCTGATCGTCAGCAACGACAAGAATGAGTATGTCCCCGTCCTGGCCAAGCAGATTCCCACCCTCGAGAACGGCGGCATCAAGGAGCTCGGCGAGGGCAAGACCGAGATGACCTGGGAGCTACAGCAGGGCGTCAAGTGGCACGACGGCGTCGAGTTCACCGGCGAAGATGTCTGCTACACCTGGCAGTTCATCACCGCAGAGGGCTCGGAGGTCTACAACCGCGACGAGTACCTGCCGATCAGCGCCTGCGAGGTGGTGGACCCGTACACGGTCAAGATGACGTGGGACGAGCCCTTCGCGGCCTACAGCAGCCTGTTCGAGTCGGTGCTGCCCAAGCACGTGATGGAGGGCCAGGACCCGAAGACGGGCGACTTCAACCGCAACCCGATCGGCACCGGCCCCTTCAAGTTCGCCGAGTGGAAGTCGGGCGAGTACATCCGCGTGGTGCGCAACCCCGACTACTGGCGCGGCCCCCAGGCCGGCGGGATCGACGAGATCGTCTTCACCTTCATCCCCGACGCCAACACGCGGCTCAACGCGCTGAAGGCCGGCGAGTACGACTGGGGCCAGATCCAGCCCAACCAGGCGAAGGAGGTCGAGGGCCTGGCCGGCTACAAGACGCTGCTGGTCGACCAGAACTCCTGGCTGCACTTCGACTTCAGCGTGAAGACCGAGCGGGGCCAGAAGCTCTTCGGCGACAAGACGGTGCGCCAGGCGCTGTTCTACGCCATCGACCGCAACGCGATCGCCAACGACATTATGGAGGGCACCGTCAAGGTGGCCGACACCGTGGTGGCGCCGAGCAGCCCCTACTTCAACGCCGATGTGCCGAAGTACACCTTCGACCCCGAGAAGTCAAAGCAGCTGCTCGACGCCGCTGGCTGGGTCGCGGGGGCCGACGGCATCCGCGAGAAGGATGGCGAGCGGCTCTCATTCACGATCATGAACCGCGCCGGCCGCGCCGACCGCATCGCGATCGCCCAGTTCATTCAGGCCCAGCTCAAGGACATCGGCGTCGAGGTGCTCTTCGAAACGCAAGAGTCGGCCGCCTGGACGGGCGTCTGGCGCACAGGCGAGTGGGAGGCCGTGGTGGGCGGCTGGGTGCTGCCGGCCGACCCGAGCTTTACCAGCCTCTTCGCCTGCGACGGCGGCAACAACATGACCGGCCTGTGCAGCGAGGAGGTCGACGCCCTGATGAAGGAGTCGGACACCAAGTTCGCGTTCGAGGAGCGTAAGCCGCTGCTCGACCAGGCCCAGGCCGCCCTCGCCGAGGAGGCGTTCTCGCTGCCGCTGTACTACAATGTCACCCCCGTGGTGGTGAACGAGCGGCTGGGCAACTTCAAGCCTAGCGGCACCAACCTGGGCAGCTTCTGGAACGTGTATGAATGGACGCTGGAGTAGGCGCTGCCTGCTGCAACGTAATCGGGACCAGAGCGCTCTCAGGGGGGTCGCACCCCCTGAGAGCATTGCCGGAGGCCCCTGTGGGACGGTATGTTAGCCGCCGGCTGATCCAGATGGTGCCGCTGCTGATCGGCATCTCGCTGCTGATCTTCGTGCTGATCCAGGCCGCGCCGGGCGGCCCCGAGGCGATGTTCCTCGAGCGTAGCACCTTCGTCGACCCGGAAGTGATCGAGAGCTTTCGCCGGCGCCTCGGGCTCGATCAGCCGATCTATATCCAGTATCTGCGCTGGCTGGGCGCCCTTCTCACGGGCGACTTCGGCGTCAGCTACAGCACCGGGCGCCCGGCGCTCGAGACGGTGCTGGAGCGCCTGCCGGCCACCTTCGAGCTGATGGGGGTGGCGTTTGTGATCGCCGCCGCGATCGCGCTGCCCCTGGGCATCTACAGCGCCTACAAGCCCTACAGCATAACCGACCTGAGCGCGACGGGGCTCTCGTTCCTGGGCATGGCCATGCCGGTGTTCTGGTTCGGGCTGCTGCTGCAGCTCGTCTTCGCGGTGCGCCTGGGCTGGCTGCCAACCTCGGGGCGGACGACGGTCGGCGATGGCTCGCTAGGCGACCAGCTGAGGCACCTGGTGCTGCCGGCCCTGGTGCTCTCGATCCGCCAGATCGCGGGCTGGTCGCGCTACATGCGGGCCAGCGCGCGGTGGTGCTCGGCCACGCCGTCAAGAACGCGCTCATCCCGGTGGTGTCGATCATGGCGATCGACCTGGCCGGGCTCTTCTCTGGCGCGGTGATCACCGAGACGATCTTCGCCTGGCCGGGGATCGGGCGGCTCTTCGTCCAGGCGATGTTCTCGCGCGACTACCCGGTACTCATGTGCGTGCTGATGCTCGGGTCGCTGATGGTGATCATCTTCAACCTGGCGGCCGATGTCGCCTACGGGCTGCTCGACCCACGCATCTCGTACCGTTGAAAGGAGTGCCCGTGGCTGTGTCAAACTCGGCCGCAGCCGCTGTCCCGGTCGACAGCGCCGGCCGCAGCCCGCGGCGCCTGTTCTGGCGCCGCTTCCGCCGGCACACTCCGGCCCTGATCTCGGCGGTGCTGCTATCGTCCTTTCTGGCCCTGGTGCTGCTAGGCCCACTGGTGGCGCCCTATGAGTTCGACGCGATCGACACCAAGCAGATCCGCAAGCCGCCGAGCGCGGCCCACATCATGGGCACCGATGAGCTGGGCCGCGACCTGTTCACGCGCATCCTCTATGGCGGGCGGATCTCGCTGGCGATCGGCGTATTTAGCGCTCTGGTGGCCACCCTGCTCGGCACGTTGATCGGGGCGGTCGCAGGGTTCTACGGCGGCTGGATCGACAACACGCTGATGCGCTTCACCGACATCGTCTTCACCATCCCGGCTCTGCCCCTCTTGATCCTGCTCAACTCTTTCGCCAAGTCGTCGATCCCGCTGATGGTGCTGGTGATCGCCGCGCTGAGCTGGATGGGCACCGCCAGAGCCGTCCGCGGCCTGGTTCTGGCGCTCAAGGAGCAGGAGTTCCTGGTCGCGGCCCGCGCCCTGGGCGTGCGAGACGGCGGCCTGCTGATGCGGCATGTGATACCGAACACGCTCACCCCGGTGATCGTCGGGGCCACTCTGGGCGTCGGCAACGCGATCATCACCGAGTCGTCGCTCAGCTTCCTGGGCCTCGGCGTCAACCCGCCCACGCCAAGCTGGGGCAACATGCTGCAAGACGCCCAGAGCACAATGAGCTCGGCGCCCTGGCTGACGATCTTTCCCGGCCTGGCCATCCTGATCACGGTGCTGTGCGTCAACTTCCTGGGCGATGGGCTGCGCGACGGGCTCGACCCGCGTCTGCGCGGCGGAAGCCTGGACTGAGCAAAGGGCGGGCGGCGGCCGGGCTCCGCCCGCGCAAGCCGAGAACGAAGAGCAGCGCCAGCGCTATCAGGCTGCGATCGTTCTACTCCACGCGGCTCAGCCTGATGCTGCGGAAGCCGCCCTCGATACGCATCAGGTCGAGCGCGCCGCCGGCCGAATTGGCCGGGATGGCCCAGGTCCAGCGCTCGTACCCGCCGGCGCCCAGGTCATCGTCGACGGCCCCATCGGGCTCGCAGGGGCTCACCGTGCGACGCAGGGCCGCGCTGACTTCCATGATGATGTCGCCGCCTCGCCCGCTGAGCACGCCCTCCTCATAGCGCATGGTCACGGGCCGGCAGGGGTCGTCGCCGAAGCCGGCGTCGACGACGCCGTGGCGGAAGCTGCCGTCGGCGGAGAACGCGTACCACTCGCTGCCGGCGCCGCTGGGCTCGGCCCATGTGCCGCTGGCCGCGTCGTAGAGCCGGATCGCGCCGCCGTCGCCGTTGGCCCACTCGCCGACGACCTGGGGGGCGAGGCCATCTTTGTAGTACTCGGTCACGCCCTGAGCCTCGCTCAGCCAGAGCTTCGTGTGGCTGTTCGCATCCTCGCCCACCCGCCAGGGAAGGCTATATGTGCTCTGGGAGCCGGCAACGTCGCTGGGCGGCTGGCTGCCACAGACCTGGGTGCGAGTGCGGCTGACGCTTGGCGTGAGCAGGAGCGCGTTGCCGGAGGCGCGGGCGGCGCCCGCCTCGTACTTCGCCACGCTGCTCACGCAGGTGGTGCCCTCGCCGAGCTTGAGGTAGCTGACCAGAGTGTATGAGCCACTGGCGGCGAATGTGTACATATGGCCGAGGCCGCCCGCGCCCGACCAGATCCCGGTCGTCGGGTCGTAGAGCGTCAGGTTGAGCAGCTGGCCGCTGTACCAGGTTCCCACGAGCTCTGCGGGCAAGCTCCCCGGCGGCGTAGGCGTGGGCGGGCCGGGCGTGGGCGGCGCGGGCGTGGGCGGCGCGGGCGGCGAGGCCAGCAGCGGCACATAGACGACCGAAAGCGCGTCGGGCTGGGCGGCGCGGGCGCCCCCACCGAGCCGCCCCGCGCCGAGCAGCAACAGGAGGGCGATAATGGCCTGCGCGAGCAGGGTATGGCGCCTGGTGATCATGGCGTGTATTCCTATGTGCCCCTCAGGGCGCTTGGCCGGGCCTGTGGCCCGGCTACTCGGCGGGGCAGTAGCGCAGGATCAGAGCCTGCAGCACGCCCCTGCGGCGGGCCAGATGGGCCAGTGCTCGGAAGAGCGGGGCGAGCAGGGCCATCGGGCCGACGAAGCCCATGCCGCCCAGTTCGACCAGCACGGCAAGGTGGAGCGGGCTGCTGGGGTGGCCCTTCGCGTTGACCTGGCCGTCTACGGCGAGGCCGTAGCCGATGCGCAGGGTCTGCTCCATGCCGGTGTGGCCGGGGCGCAGCTCGACGTTAAAGCGCGCGCGCGAGCCTTCTACGCTGAAGAAGCGGTGGGCGCTGCCGATCGGCACCAGGGCCGAGTCGCCGGGGCGCAGGATGCGCGTCTGCCCCTCGACCTCCACGCCGAGCTCGCCGTCGATGACGGTGAAGCGCTCGCTGTAGGCTGTGTGGCGATGTAGGGCGTTGCCGCCGCCCGGCTCCAGCTCGATCTCTAACAGCGAGTACTCGCCGCCGGTCTCAGCCGATGTCTTGATAAAGGTCGCGCTGTCGCGCTGAGTCGGGTGGTAGATCGTGCGCGTCTGCTCTGCGATTGCCACGGGTGTTGCCTCGCTATGCTCGCGTCGCCGCCGAGCGCGACGACATAAGCGATGATAGCGAGAGCGCGGCGTGGAGCCATCGGCAGGAATGCACGCTTCTGATCGCGGGGGTTACCTAGATTTGGGCCTGAGGCAGGGGAGAGATACCTACGTCGGGGGTCGTAGGCCTGGAGAGGGAGGAGGTAGGGGCGCGCCGCCGGCCGCGCTCGCTCAGTGGG
>JAESFZ010000465.1_pt1 | contig 13924 bp, 8 predicted proteins | sample 9269561 | NCBI WGS metagenome assembly JAESFZ01 (sample SAMN14515552, study PRJNA621657) | algae metagenome | isolation source: Tildeniella nuda ZEHNDER 1965/U140 and co-occurring heterotrophs from wet... | place: Switzerland: Stansstaad, Zurih | collected 1965-01-01
TCGGCGTCCACGCACCAGCGGATGGAGACCACCACCGCGCCATGGCGGTGCTCGATGGTGGTGTGGCCCTGGCCGTGTTCGATGCGGTAGTCGGCATTCACGCCGCCCCAGGCCGAGGGGAACAGGCTCCAGGCCTCGCGCGTGCGCCGGTCCTGCAGCCAGAACCATTCGCCGGGTGGGTCGGCCACCGGGTCGTTGGACCAGGCGGTGAGCTGGTGCAGGCGGCTGTTGAGCGCCCAGGTGTGGCCACCTCCGCCTTCGGACACCAGGGCACCGAAGCCGGGGTTGGCCAGCACGTTGATCCAGGGCCGGGGTGGCCGGCGATCGCGGTCGGCATGGAAGGCGAAGCCCGCGCCCTCGCGCACGAACGCGCCGCGCACCGGCGTGGCGGCGGTGATGGCGAGGTGGGGCGGCAGCGGGTCGGCCCGGCGGGCGAGCTCGGCGTCTTCCCCGGTGCGCTCGTGGCGCGCGCACCAGTCGCGGATCTGGTGCAGCAGGGGCTGGCCATCGGCCTGCAGGCTCACGCGCGCCAGGTGCTCCAGGGTGTCGAGCTGTTCGGGCGCCAGCGCGTCGGTGCGCAGCAGGTGCAGGCCGGTCATGGGCGCCCCGGCGCGGTGGCCCTGCTCGCTGGTGTGCTGTTCCTGCAGCAGCGCGAGTTCGCGCTGCAGCGGCATGTCGTACGAATGGGCTTCCTGGCTGAGCACCACCAGGTCGCAGGCCACTCCCGCGCGCGACCACTCGCGCAACAGGTTCGCGAGCAGGCGCAGCAGCCCCAGGCCCTGGGCCACGCCGGCGTGCACGAGCACGATGGGGCGGTCGCCCGAAATGCCCAGCGGCCACAGCGTGCGGCGGTTGCTGGCCGGCGGCGCGCCGGTGGAAGGTTCGTCCAGCCGGGGCAGGGTCAGCACCAGCGCGGTGGTCATGGCGTGCAGCGCGGGCAGGTAGTCGCTGCGCGGCCGGTGGGAGCCCGAGGGAATGCCGGCCAGCGTGGCCGACAGGGCCGAGGCGCGCTCCACATGGCTGGGTTCGCGGTACTTGTCGATCACCGCCAGCAGCGTGGCGGCCGAATCGCTGGCCGTGGTGGCGAAGGTGACGCTGGCCTGCGCCCCGGGCGCCAACCGGATCGACACGCCCAGCGCGGCCACCGGGTCCAGCCCGGTGTCGAGCGCGGTCGCCTCCATCGGCACAGGGTGCAGCGTGGCCAGTGGCTGGCTCGCGGTGTGGTTGCGGCCCAGCCAGTGCAGGCGGTCGACCTGGCAGCGCAGGCCTTGCACCTCGCCTTGCGAGCTGGCGACGAAATGCGCGGCGAACCGGGCCGCGTGCGCGCCGGCCTCCGAGGCCAGGCGCGGCGTGCGTTCGAAGCGCAGGGCCTGCTTGTCGGGCAGCCAGTCGGCTTTCACGAACAGGTTGGAGAAGGCGGGGTGCGACTCGTCGGCGGCCGCGCTGGCCAGCGTGATGTCCATGGCCGAGATCAGTTCGAGCTCGATCACCTCGTCGCCGAGGTTGTTCAGCACCACCTTGCGCAGCTCGATGTCGTCTTCCGGGCTGACCCACACGGTGGTGTGCGCGTTGAGTTCGGGCCAGGCGGCATCGAAACACACGCGGTCGTTGTGGAAGCGGCACTGGTAGGTGGCGGCCGGGTCGGGCGCCGGGTGGCTGGTGATGGAGGACGGCGCCCCGGCCCGCTCGGTGCGCACGTAGAGGAAGCTGCCGTGCGCGTCGCGCAGCGCGTCGTCGCGCCAGCGGCTGATGCCGGTCTGCGCCCAGCGGCTCCAGCCCGCGCCGTTGGCGCGCAGGGTGACGCTGTAGCGCCCGTTGGACAGCAGGTGCGTGGGCTCCAGCGCCTGGGCGCCGGGCGTGAGCACGCGCACCGGGTTGGGCTCGCGCAGCAGGGGCGCCGGCCCCCGGCGCCGCGAGTCGGACAGGCGCGGCAGCTGCCGGGGCGCCTGCTCGTGCAGCAGGCAGGCCACGGCCTGCATGCGCGCGTCCGCCATGCCCCAGCGCTGTACCACACCGCCGTGCAGCACGTTGGTGAGCGAGGCGATGGTCATGCCCTGGTGGTGGGCCATGAAGGTGTGCACCAGCGTGTGGCTCACGCCGTCGACCTGCCGGGCCGCCGTGAAGTCGATCGCCTCGACCAGCCCATAGTGGCCGCGCGCGCCCAGCGCTTCGAGCGCGCGCAGGTTCTCGCAGGCCAGGCGCGGGTCCATGCCGGCGGCCAGCGCGGTGGCGTAGGGCGCGATCACGCGCTCGGCCTCGGGCGTGCGGCGCAAGGCCAGGCGCGGCACGCCCTGCGGCGCGTACTGGTAGGCCAGGGTGTGGTCGCGCCCGGCGTAGGCGCTCTCGGACATGCCCCAGGGCATGGACTGGCCGCGCACGAAGGCGCGCTGCTCGCGCAGCGCCGAGCGCCCAGCCTCGCGCAAGGCGCTGCCCTGCGGTTCGTCGGCCACCAGCGTGGGCATGAGGTACTCGAACATCGAGCCCGACCACGAGCTCAGCGCCGCGCGCCAGCCACTGGCGAAGAAGGGCCGGCCCAGCGCGGCCCAGTGCCGCGCGGGCACGTCGCCCTTGGCGATGGCCAGCAGGCTGGTGGTGCGCGACTCCGAGGCCAGCAGGTCGTACATCGAGGTGTCCAGCCGCTGGGCGTCCACGTTGTATCCGATGTGCAGCAGGTGGCGCCGGGGGTGGTACAGAAAACGGAAGTCGGCGGCCCAGGCCAGTGCCTGCAGGGCGCGCGCGGCCGCGCGCAGCCGCCGCGCCGCCAACTCGCCCTGCCCCGCGCGGAGCGCGGCGCGGTCCAGCTCGGCGTGGTGGTGGGCGGCCAGGTGGTCGCGCAACAGCCACAGCAGCTGGTCGCGCGCGCCGATGGGGGGCGTGGCCACGCCGGCATGGCGCGGCGCGGCCAGGCTGTCGAGCTCGGCCCCGGCCTGCTGCAGCAGCGCGCGCGTGGGCGCGGCACCGGGTTCGGCGGCGTGCTGCGGCCAGAGCTGGCCCAGCGCCAGGGTGTGCAGGGGCTGGTGCAGCAGGCTCTCGAAGCGGCCCAGCCAGGGCGCCAGGCGCTCGCGCGAGGCGGCGATGGCGGCCTGCGCGGGCCGTGGCGCGTGCGGCTCGGCGGCCAGTTCCAGGCAGGCCTGCGCCACCGTGAGCAGGTGCGCACTGAAGTTGCCGCTGTCCACCGTGGAGACGTAGCGCGGCGGCAGCGGCTGCAGGGTTTCGGTGTCGTACCAGTTCAGGAAGTGGCCCCGGTGGCGCTCCATCTGGTGCAGGGTGGTCAGCGTGGCGTCCAGCCGCACCAGCAGGCCTTCGGTGCCGATCCAGCCGAAGCGGCGCGCGCACAGGGCGCTGAGCAGGTACAGGCCGATGTTGGTCGGCGAGGTGCGGTGCGCCACGGTGTCGAACGGCGCGGTCTGCAGGTTGTCCGGCGGCAGGTGGTGGTTCTGCGCGTCCACGCAGCGCTCGAACAGGCGCCAGGTGTCGCGCGCCACGCCCGCGAGGTAGGCCTGTTCGGCGCGCGGCAGCGCGCGGCGCGCGCCGGTGGGCCAGCGCAGGTGCATGAGCCAGATCCACACCGGCGTGGCGGCCCACACGGCGATCACGGCCAGCGTGAGCGCGTCGGTGCGCGGCTGCACCCACCACAGGCCCAGCAGCAGCACCAGCGCGGCCAGCGGCTCGGCGCGGTGGCGGCGCAAGGTCGCGCGCAGGCCGGTGCCAAGGCCCGCCTGCGCGGCTTCGGCGGTGGTCCATTCGAGCAGGTGGCGCTGGCTCACGGTCAGGCGGTGCACGGTGCGGGCGATGGCATCGGCCGAGCGCAGCGCCTGGCGCAGCAGCATCGCCAGGTGCCAGAGCGCGCCTCCGGCCGTGCGCAGCAGGTCGCGCGCCACGTTGACGATGAAGCGCTGGCCCACGTGGTGCCAGTGGCGCGGCATGCCGCCGGCCAGCGCGCCCATCAGCGGGCCGGCGGCCTGGGCCGCGGCGGCCAGCAGCAGCGCCACCGGCAGGCTCAGGCCGGCATGCGCCATCGACAGCACGATCAGCGCCAGCGAAGCCGGTGCCACCAGCGAGCGGCGCAGGTTGTCGGCCAGCTTCCAGCGGTTCATGGCGCCCAGCGGCCAGGCGCGGGGCGCGGTCAGGAACGGCCAGAGCTGCCAGTCGCCCCGGATCCAGCGGTGCAGCCGCGCGGCGGCGGCGTCGGCGTGTTCGGGCTCGGCCTCGATCAGGCTCACATCGCTTACCACCGCGCAGCGCACCAGCGCGCCCTCGATCAGGTCGTGGCTGAGCACGCGCTCGGGCGGCAGGCGCTGGCCCAGCACGGCGTGCAGCGTGGCCACGTGCAGCAGACCCTTGCCGGTGAAGCTGCCTTCGCGGAACAGGTCCTGGTAGACGTCGGAGGTGACGGCGCTGTACGGGTCGAGCCCGCGCTGCCCACCGCCCAGCCACTGCCAGCCGCTGAGCGTGCCCGCGTCCGGCAGCGGCGCGACCAGGCGCGGCTGAAAGATGCCGTAGCCGCGCACCACGCGCCGGCCGTCCTCGCTCAGCTCGGGCCGGTGCTGCGGGTGTTCGGCCACGCCCACCAGCGTGCGCAGGCAGCCCGGGGACAGGCGCGTGTCGCTGTCGAGCGTGAGCACGTAGCGCGTCTGCGGCGCCAGCGTGGACAGCGCGCCCAGCGCGAAGAAGGCCGAGCCGTCGCCGGTGGCGAGTGCGGCCACCAGTTGCTCAAGCTTGCCGCGCTTGCGTTCCCAACCCAGCCATTGGCCTTGGGTTTCGCACCAGCTGCGCGGACGGTGCAGCAACAGGAAGCGCGCGGGCTGGCCCGCCGGCACGGGGTGCGCGCGGTTGAGCGCCTCCAGCGCGGCGCGCGCGGCGGACAGCAGGCCTTCGTCGTCCGGGGTGTGCGCGCTGGGCGCATCGGCCCAGTCGCTGAGCAGCGCGAACTGGGCGCAGCCCTCCGGGTTGGCCAGGTGGTGCAGGTGCAGCCGGTGCACCAGCGCGGCGATGCCCGCCGGGCTGGTGAGCAGGGCCGGCACCACCACGATCACCTGCGCGGCCGGTGGAATGCCGCCGGCCAGCAGCAGGCGCGGCAGGTGCGCCGGCTTGACCGACTCGCCCACCAGCCGGTTGACCAGCGCCACCACCGTTTCACACGCGGGCCACCACATCAGCCCCGCCGCCAGCAGCGTGAGCGCCAGGCTGCGGGGCGGCCCGTCGTTCGGCAAGCCGAGCAGCCAGGCCACCAGCAGCACGCTGGCGCCCAGCACCCCGCCGAGGTAGAGCACGGTGGCCGTGGTGACGCCGTCGGGTCGCCAGCGGCCCGCCACGCCGGGCTTGAGACCAATCGTCTGGCGCAACGCCGCGGCGCCGCCCCCGCTGAGCCAGTGCGCCGACAGGCTCGCGTGCCCGGTGCCGCTGGCCATGGCGTGCAGCAAGGCGCGCGCCACCTCGGATTCGCTGCGCCCGCTGAGCGAGGCCAGCCGCTCGATGCCGTGCAGCGTGGTGGTGCGCGTGTCGTCGTCCTCGGCCTCGAACACCGGCGAGCCCAGCATCACCTGCGTGGAGCGGCTGCAGCGCGCCACGGTGGCGGCCCAGTCGGCCGTGCCGATCTTGCGCAGCGCCGTGACCGCGTTGCCCAGGCTCATCTGGTCGGCCGCCTGCGTGGCGTGCAGCTGCACCTGCAAGGCCACCAGATCGGGCACCGCTTCCTGCAGCCAGGCCCGCATGTCGGCCAGGTTCGTGTGGTGAGGCGGCGAAGGGCGGGCCGCCAGCAGGCTCTGCGAGAGGTGCGCCAGGAACACGCCGTCCACACCACGCTGCACCATGACCGCCAGCAGTTCGGCCGCCAGGGTGGGGGTGAAGCGGCCGATGCGCTGCGCACACAGGCTGGCGAGTTCGCGCGCGGCCTTGTGGCTCACCACGCGGTCGGCGAGGCGGCGCAGGTTCTCCACCAGCACCACGCGCAAGGTGGTGGGCAGCGCCCAGAGTTCGCCCAGGCTGAGCTCGCGCACGCCCTGGTAGGCCTCGAGGATGTGGTGCAGCAGGGTCTCGTCGAACTCGCTGTCGGTGTGCGCGACGAAGGCCCAGGCCACGCCATAAATGCGCGGCAGGCCCACCAGCGGCTGCTCCTGCAGCACCGGCAGCGAGCGGTAGTAGCGCCCCGGCAGGCCGCGCCGGATTTCCTGCAGCTGGCCTTCGATGAGGTGGAAGTTGTCCAGCAGCCAGGCGGCGGCCGGGCCGGGATCGGGGTCGTCCGTCTGGGCCGCGATGTGCTGATAGGACGCCTTCAGCGACCGGATGTTGTCCTGCAGCCTCGGGTAGAAGGTGGACTGGCGAAAGGACGCCTTGCCGGCGCGGTGCGTGGCCGCCAGGCTGCGCGCGTGCTGCTCGAAGCGGTCGCGCCCGAACACCTCCGAACGGATCGGCTCCAGCACCGGGCCGAGCGCCGGATCGAGCGTGCGCGCGATCTCGTTCGGGACCCACGACCACAGGCCGGCGCGCCAGGACACGGCCATGCGCCTAAAGGGCCAGCCACGATGCCCCGACCAGCAAGGTCACGAACACGACGGCGGTGACGAAGCGCCCGGCCAGCAGGCCCTGGACCTCGTCGGAAGCGGTCTGCAAGGCCTGCAGCGGACCACGCAGCGTGCCGCAGTGGGCCAGGTGATCGGCCAGGGCCACGCGCTCCAGCGCGGAGACATCGGCCGGGTCGCCCAGCGAGGACGTGTCCCAGCTGGGTTCTGAACGGGAAGGGCGGGGCATGGCGGTGTCCTTTGAGGTGGAGGGACCGCCAGGGTCTTGGCGGACCCGGGGCGCAGGCGAATCGTGGTCCGACGGTACGCCCATGCAGGCCAGCGCACCGTACGCCACCGCACAGACCGGCGGTCAACCCCGGCGCACTGTGACCGCTGCGATGCCTGAAGCCCACCGAACATCGGCCGGCTTCCGAAGGCGCCGCGCCACGCCCCCCGGGCGTGCTGCCAACCCAAGAAAGCCTGAAATGAAAAAGATCCTCACCCTCGCCGCCCTCGTGCTGGCGGCCACTACCCTGACCGGCCTGGCCGGCTGCCAAGCCACCCCCACGCGCGAGAGCACCGGCCAGTACATGGACGACACCGCCATCACCGCCAAGGTCAAGGCCGCGATCTTCAACGAGCCCTCGCTCAAATCGTCGGAAATCAACGTCGAGACCTACAAGGGCCGTGTGCAGCTCAGCGGCTTCGTCAGCTCGCAGGCCGACATCGCCAAGGCCGCGTCGCTCGCACAATCCGTCACGGGTGTGACCTCGGTGCGCAACGACATGCGGCTGAAGTAACCCACCACTACCGAGCGCCTCATGCACCAGTTTCTGGAAAACAACCGCGAAGACCTGATCACCCGGTGCAAAAGCAAGGTGGCACAAAGGCCTCAGCGTGCGGCCACGGATCAACAGCTGTCGCATGGCGTGCCGATGTTTCTGGATCAGCTCATCCGCACACTCAAGGCAGAGGACCGGGATGAGCAGGACCTGAGCACCCGGATATCCGGGCCATCCGGCGGCGGCGCGCTGCGCCTGTCGGAGATTGGCATGAGTGCCACCCGGCATGGCAAAGAACTGCTCGACCTGGGCTACACGGTCGATCAGGTCGTGCACGACTATGGAGACCTCTGCCAGGCCATCACAGACCTGGCGTTCGAGCGCGACGCGCCCTTCGCCGTCACCGAATTTCGCACCTTGAACCGCTGCCTGGACAACGCCATCGCCGGTGCCGTCACGGAATTCAGCGCCCAGCGAGACGCTCAGATCGCAAAACTGCACGTCGCGGAAGAAAAGCAGCGCCTGGGCTTTCTCGTGCATGAGCTGAGAAACTCGCTGGGAACGGCCATGCTGGCCGTGCGTGCACTGGAGCTGGGCAACATGCCCATCGGCGGAGCCACAGGGGCCATTCTCAAGCGCAGCCTGGCCGCGCTGGGGCTGCAGGTTGGCCGAGCCATCTCGGAAGTCAGCGCATCAAAACCGCAGGAGCGCGAGCTGTTTGCCCTGTCGGCGTTCATCTCGGATGCCGATATGTGGGCCCGCCTCGACGTGAACATGGCCAGATGCCAATTCAACGTCCAGGCCGTGGATCCGGCCTTGGCCCTAAGGGGCAATCAGGAGCTGCTTCACGCGGCGTTGGCCAACGTCCTTCAAAACGCTTTCAAGTTCACCCAGCCCGAGACCGTGGTCCACCTGAGCGCGCGCGCGGTCGGTAACCGGATCCGGATCAGCGTGGCCGATCACTGTGGCGGGCTGTCCCTGGGTGAGGAAAAGAAGATGTTCGTGCCCTTCGCCAGCCACCCGGGCCGCCAGGCGGGATTGGGACTCGGCCTCTCCATCGCGAGACAAAGTGTCGAAGCGGACATGGGCACCTTGACGGTGCAGGACGTCCCAGGCACCGGGTGCATTTTCACGATCGACCTGCCAAAGCACTTGCTACCCTAGCCAGGCCACCGGCCGCAGAAGCCGCAGGCAGCCACGCTCAGCTGGATGGGCTGCGACCCAGGGCGTCCAGCGCGGCCTGCAGGGCGCCGATGTCCACGGGCTTCGTCATGTGGTCGTCGAAGCCGCACTGAAAAGCCTTCTCGCGATCAGCGTGCTGCCCATAGCCGGTCAACGCAATCAGGTGCAGGGCCCGTGTCGCAGCGTCTGCCCTGAGCCGGCGCGCCAGCTCGTAGCCGTCCATCCCTGGCAGGCCAATGTCGACGACGCACACATCAGGCGCCTGGTCGGCGACCATGGCCAGGCACTCCTCCGCGCTCAGCGCCGTTGCGACCTCGTGACCGCACAGGAGCAGCAGATGGGCCAGCGTATGGGCCGCATCGGCGTTGTCGTCCACGATCAACACCCGGGCAAGGTGGCCGTGGCGCTGGCAGGGCGCTGCATTCCCGCGGGCCTCCACCCGCGCATCGGCAGGAAACGCAAGGGGAAGAGTGACCGTGACCCGTGTTCCACGGCCCTCATGGCCGCGATCGGCCTTGATCGTGCCGCCATGGAGTTCGACGATGCTGCGCGCAATGGTCAGGCCAAGACCCAAGCCGCTCTTGGACCTTTGCAAGCTCTGCTCGCCTTGAACAAAGCGGTCGAACACGCGCGGCAACAGGTCGTCGGGAATGCCCGTGCCGCTGTCTTCCACGGTGAGCAAGGCCTCGCTCGGGCCGCGCTGGAGCCAGATGGTGACAGGCTGGTCTGGCTCGCTGAATTTCGCGGCGTTGCCCAGCAGATTGCCGACCACTTGCGCCAGCCGCAGAAAATCGCCGCTCACGAAGATCGGCCCCTCTTCGGCCTGGATCACCGGTTCAGCCCGGTGGGCAAAAAGAGGCTGGGTGACCTCGATGGCCCGCCAGGCCACGAGACGCAGGTCCACCTGCTCCCTTTGCAGCTCGATCTTGCCGGCGACGATCCTGGAGACGTCGAGCAAATCGTCCACCAGGTGCGTCAGGTGTCTGGCCTGGCGTTCAATGATCTCGCGCTCCCGCACAAACGCCTCGGCATCGCGGCGCCTCATGATCTCGATGGCCGTGAGGATGGGCGCCAGCGGATTCCTCAGCTCATGTCCCAGCATCGCCAGGAAGTCGTCTTTCGCTCTGCTCGCCGCGTTGGCCTTGTCCAGTGCGCTGTTGCACTCCGTGTACAGCCGGACGTTGTCCAGCGCGAGCGCGGCGCGCCTGCCCAGCTCACTGAGCAGCGCAACGTCGTCCGCTTCGAAGCGGCGCTCGGAATCGGCCTGAATGGCGGCCATGGCCCCAATGACACGGCCCCGCGCCACCAGCGGCACGGCACACACCGCCTTCATGCCGGTCGCTTCGGCCAACCTGCGGTACTCGGGGTCTTCGATCTTCGACACGTCGTTGGGCTCGAAGTGATGCACGTATTCGCGGCCAGTCGCGATCACCCACGGCAGCGAGCCGTGCACTGTGGCCGGCAGGTCCCCGGACTGAACGACCTGCGCGATGGCTTCCCGCCGCACGGGATCCCGGTGGAAGGTCAGCTTTCGCGCCGGCGCGCCATCCGGGCTCAGGATGTCGATGCGCAGGATGTCGGCCACACCGGGCACCACCGCGGCGGCGATCGCGTCGATCGTCCTCGTCTCGTCGAGCGATTGCGTGAGCGAGGACGTTGCCGACAACAACATCTGAAGCCGCCCCCTTGCCGCCTCGGCCACGGCCCGTGAACCCCTTTCGGCGCGGAGCAGATTCTCGCGCTCGCTTTCAGCCTTTGAACGCTCCTGCCCGGCCTTCCACAGCGCAGAGGACACCTCGTCGAAGTCCGGAAGCCCCTTGGTCCGGGGGGGCAGGGGCATTCCCTTGCCCAGCGCCACCGCGCTGTCGCGCAAGGCTTGAGCGCGGGCGGTGATCGTGCGGCTCACCAGCCAGAAAGCGAAACCACCCACCGTGAGCGAAAGCAGCAACCCGGCCAGGTAGAGCCAGGCAGCCCGCCACAGGGGCGCATGCGCCATCTGGGAAGAGGCGCCGAGCGCGATCATCCACCCGGTGCGCTCGATGTGGGACACCGCCGTATAGGCTTCCTCCCCTTCCATGGTGGTCGTCATGCCCACGCCCTCCCTCTTTTCACCGAGATCCGCGAGCATGCGTTGCAGCGTGGGACTCGGTGGCGTGCCAAAGTGCCGGCCGTGATCCTTGGTGCGGGCCACCCTTTTCATGTTGGAGTCGAAGACAGACACCACCCAATGCCCCGGCAACTGTTGCCGCTGAATGACCTCCAGGATGGATTCGGTGCTCACGATGGCCGTCAGCACGTAGCGGATCTCACCTTCGCGCAGCACGGGAATGCGAACGGTGTAGCCAATGTTGCCGCGTGGGCCCACGATCATCGGGCCGACCACCGGCGCCCGGGCGCGCAAGACCTGCGCCACGCTGGCGCCGTCCACGGTCTGCCGCATGCCGCTGCCGAACGGGCTCTCGCTGCCGAAAACCACGGCGCCATCCGGCCTTGCCAGCACGACACCCCGCCAGTCTGGCTGCGCGGCGCGCAGCAGGCGCGCGGCCGCATGCACCGCCGCCAACCGGTCCTCTTCAGCGTCCGGCAGAGATTGAGCCAGGGAAAAGGCCTCCAGCGTCGCCACCGTCCGCTGCATGCGCGCGTCGATCGCCGCAGCCAGCGCCCGGGTCATGCCCAGCGTCGCCTGTTCAACCTGCTCCTTCTGTTGATGAAGCATCACCACCAAGGCGGCGGCGGCGAACAGGCAGAACGGAAGAATCGTTGCCGCGCCCAACAACAACAGGCGGCGGCGCAAGGAGTAGCCGTGCCAGAACCACTCTCGTGCGCGTTGCTCATCGGCCTGGTGCGCTGCTGCGCCCATTGGCTTGTGATCACTTGCGGTCATGGGTCGTTGCTTCCATTCAAGGCAGGGAGTTCCAGATCCACGAGGGCGCTCGCTGCGTTGACATCGCAGCCAAACGCACAGGGTAGTGAGTTTTCAGGGAATCGGTGCGATGCGCGCGGTAAAGCCCGGGCTTTGTGGACAACCGCACGCCTGCGCCGCGAGATGCACGACCCAAGTGGCACGACCAGCCAGGCCTGGCTAGCCGTTCTTGTTTTGCTTGGAGGGTGCGGTGGCCTTTGCCCGCGGTTTTCGGGCTGGCGAGCTCGACGGCAGTGCCACCCCCTTGGCCATCAGCGCAGCGTGCTTCACCAGCTCGAGCTGCGCTTCCGGAGTGCATCGCTCGAAGTCGTCCAGCAGCGAGCGCTGCATCGGGTCCAGGTCCAGCCTGGTGCCAACGCGCTCGCCCGTCAGCACGTAGTACACGTCCATGCCCAGGTCGATCAGACGGATCAGCACTTCCGCGTCCGGACTGCGCACCCCTCTCTCGTAGGTCCCTATCGCGCGCATCGAAAGCCCAGTGGCGTCTGCGACCTCCTGCTGGAGCAGGCCGAGCCGACGCCGCTCTTCGCGGAAACGTGAACCTAAAGTATTCATTAAATCGTTCAAGTCGCTTACAATGGATCGTTTGATCGCATTTTTCCGCTTGGTTGTGTATTTTTCCGTTACTCAATGCTAGCCCAGGGAAGGAGCTACTTCGCCATGACCCGATCAGCTGACTCTTCGACACGCAAGCGCGTGCCCAACGGCGTCAACAGCTCGCGCCCCATCGCGCTGCGGCTCACGCCGGCCGAGCTGGAACGTGTGAAAGAACGGGCCGAGCGCGAACACCGCTCCATGGCCAGCGTGTGCCGCCTCGCGGTGCTGCGTGAGCTGGGCATGAACGACACGGGGACCACCCCATGAAACTCCGCCAGATCCCATTGCCCGAGCCGGTCTACCTCATGCGCTGCACCGTGCCCGCGCAGCGCATGTCACTCTCGATTCAGCAACGCACGACGGCAGCCTGAGCGTGGCCGCGAGCCGCACAGCCGAACCGGATGTGCCTGCGGTGGTGCTGCTGCAGGCACGCGAAGTCCCCTTCGAACTGGAATGGAGCCTCAGCCCGGCGCAGGCGAGAGCGCTTGCGGCAAGGTTGCTTGACGCTGCGGCAAGCTGCAACAGGCTTGATAGCGTGACGGGCCGTGCGTATTAAGAGTGAACGGGCCGCGCGAGCCCCCTTAGGGAATCGCGCCCAACGTAGATCAATAGCCGCGATGCAGCGGTTGCTGCCTTCAGCTTCCGACGCGGCGGCTTGAGTCGCCTGCTCAAACGAGGCCGTTCGACAAAGCCAACACGTGTTGTCCGAGCTAGTGGATTGATGGCATGGTGTGGCCGCCAAGGTCCAGGATGCTGTGCAGCTCAATCCGCAAGGCTTGCCTACTGAGGCTGTAGTCCTTCCCGACTCAGGTAACCCTGAGCACCCGCCCAGAGTGCTTGGCGCCATTCAGCGTCTTTTCCGGGCAAGGGTTCGATCAAGTCCTCCGGATGCCATTTGCCCTGGCGGCGTCTTGCTACCTCGGGAATGAGCTTCTTGCCGGCCTTCAACTGCTGAAGCTGCGCCATCGGTACATCGCTGCCCAAAACCCAGATGCCCAGTGAACGGGCGACCGCGATCACGGCGAGCAGGTTCTCGAGGCAGGGCGCGTGGTCGAGGCTCCAGTGGTCGGACAACAGCCAGTACCGGGTGAACTCAGTCTCATCGAGGCCGTCGGTGGTTTCCTCGTAGATCAGGCACAGCGGTCCATGGCCCTGTGGAATGTCCTGGCCCAGCGGCTTCCATACAGCGAGGTAGCGGGTGACATGGGGCGCAACTTCAAGACGGTGCGCGAGCCAGTCCCGGTAGCCAGCGGGCGCCTTGTAGTGGTCTTCCAGCAGGTGAGGCTGCTCGTCGACGTTGTCGAGCCACGAGCGCCGGATGGCCAGATGGTCTGCGGCCCAGTCCAGCAGCTCGTGCGTAAGCTTGTCTTTCAGCTTGTCCGGCGCAGAGAACGCGGCGTTGGGCAGCTTCAGTTCGGAAGGAAGTAAGCGCGGAATCTGCTGGCGGGCGATGCCGTAGGCCTCGAAAGTGTCGATGAGGCGTTTGGCCTGGGCGCGAGCTGGGTCAAGGCGGTCGCGCAGCAGGCTCCACGCTTTGCCCAGCAGGCCGAACACTCCGGTGGCTTCGCCGACGAACGACATGCTCAGGCCACCTCGTGGATCAGGGCTTCGGCCAGTTGGGATTGGGTACTCTGGCGGGCGGTGAGGCGCTGGCGTAGATCGGCACACAGGCGGCGCAGGGATTCGACGCGGGCGACGATGCGGAGTTGTTCTTCTCTCGGCGGTAAGGGAAACCGGATATTTTTGAGTTTAGTTGTTGAATTCCGCCGATCTGTGACCCTAGATTTCCATCGAATACTGACCCACCCGCTTTGTGAGCAAAGCAGCTCACGGTGTGGATAAGTGCTTCGTTTTCTCCTTTTCAGACTTGGGGTGTGTGGAGCTGCAGCAAAGTGCGCCGCTGTTTGCGCGACTTTGTTGCCTCGATCAATAGCCAA
>JAESFZ010000467.1_pt1 | contig 13914 bp, 14 predicted proteins | sample 9269561 | NCBI WGS metagenome assembly JAESFZ01 (sample SAMN14515552, study PRJNA621657) | algae metagenome | isolation source: Tildeniella nuda ZEHNDER 1965/U140 and co-occurring heterotrophs from wet... | place: Switzerland: Stansstaad, Zurih | collected 1965-01-01
CGCTCACTCCGTTCGTCGGTGATGCGAACTCGCAGACACCGGAGTTCAAGGCGTTCCTCGTCAACATCGAGAAGGTGTAACCATGTCAAGCCTGCAATCACTCGACGTGGTCGCCCGCTCGGCGACCACCACCCCCACACCGCAGGTGCGAACGTCCATGCCGGCGCTCGCCAAGCTCATCGACGAGTCCAAGTGCATCGGCTGCAAGGCCTGCCAGGTGGCTTGCATGAACTGGAACGACCTGCGTGACGAGGTGGGCACCAACATCGGTGTCTACGACAACCCCGCCGATCTCACGCCCACGAGCTGGACGGTGATGAAGTTCTTCGAGGTGGAGCCCGAGGAGGGCAGTCTCGAGTGGCTGATCCGCAAGGACGGTTGCATGCATTGCGAGGACCCGGGCTGCCTCAAGGCCTGCCCGTCGCCCGGCGCGATCGTGAAGTACGCCAATGGCATCGTCGACTTCATCAGCGAGAACTGCATCGGTTGCGGCTACTGCGTCAAGGGTTGTCCCTTCGACGTTCCGCGCATCAGCCAGAAGGACAACAAGGCGTACAAGTGCACGCTGTGTTCCGACCGGGTGGGCGTGGGCCTGGAGCCGGCCTGCGTGAAGACCTGCCCCACCGGCGCCATCACCTTCGGCACCAAGGACGACATGGTCGCCTACGGCGAGAAGCGCACCGGTGAGCTGAAGGAGCGCGGGTTCCAGAACGCCGGCCTCTACAACCCGCAAGGCGTGGGTGGCACGCACGTCATGTACGTGATGAAGCATGCCGACCGCCCCGAGCTGGTGGACCTGCCCAAGGACCCGACGATCAGCCCGTTCGTCTCGCTGTGGAAGGGCGTGGCCAAGCCGCTCGCGGTGGCCGCCGTGCTCGGCGCTGCGGTGGCGGGCTTCTTCCACTACATGAAGGTGGGCCCGATCGAGGAGAAAGACCCGGCTGACGAAGAGAAGGAGGTGGTGAAATGAGCAAGAGACTGCTGCTTCGCTACAAGGACGGTGACCGCATGAACCACTGGTTCATTGCGCTCATGTTCTTCCTGGCCGGCCTATCGGGCCTGGCCTTCTTCCACCCCAGCCTGTTCTTCCTCAGCCACCTGTTCGGTGGCGGGCAGTGGACGCGCATCCTGCACCCGTTCATGGGGCTGCTGATGGTGGTGGGGTTCCTCGTGTTCTTCCTCAAGATCTGGCGCGAGAACCTCATCAACGATGCCGACCGCGAATGGGCGAAACATGCGGGCCGCATGCTGCAGGGCGATAAGGCCGGCATGCCGCCGGTGGGCAAATACAACTTCGGTCAGAAGATGGTCTTCTGGCTGATGGCGGTGAGCCTGCTGGTGCTGGTGGTCACGGGCTTCATGTTCTGGCGACCCTGGTTTGCGCCGTTCTTCAGCATCCCGGTCATGCGCATCGCAGTGCTGCTGCACGCGGTGGCGGCGGTGGTGCTGGTGCTCAGCGTGATCATGCATGTGTACGCGGCGATCTGGGTCAAGGGCACGATCCGCGCGATGACGCGTGGCACCGTGACCGAGAACTGGGCACGCCTCAACCACCCGTTGTGGCATGAAGAGATAACGAAGGGCCGCTGAGCCTGAACGACCACATCCCGGGTGCCACCGGTGCCCGGGATGGTCTTTTTTGGAGACCTATTCATGACGAGCAGCGCCACCGTGCGCATCATGTCCCCCGAAGAGATCGCCGCACGCGGCGGTGGGGAGACCCCGACCCTTCGCTTTCCCGAGCGCAGCACGCAGTTCGCGGAGCGCGCCATGCGCCTGCGCCAGCTGGCGAGCGACCATGCGCTGGCCGACTACCTGCGTTTCATGGCCGACCTGGCGCACGAACAGCACCTCGCCCTGCAGGCCATGCCCGCGGTGCCGCTGCCCGACGAGACCGCCATCGACCGCGCCGCGCGCGAGGGTGTGCCCCTGCTGCCGCTGGCCGACTGGCCGCGCGACCCCGCCTGGCGCTCGGCGCTTCAGCGCATCGCCACCGCGCTCGCCCAGCGCGCACCCGAAGGTGCGCGCCACACACTGAACACCCTGGCCTCGGCCGACGAGGACTTCCTGGAACGGCAGGCCGACCTGCTGCTCAATGGCGTGTCCACCGGGCTGGACCTGGCCGCCGCGCCCGTGCTGGGCGCCGCGCTGCAGGTCTACTGGACGCACCTGCTGCTGTCCACGCAGTCGACCCACCAGGGCAAGGGCGCGCCCTTCGGCCGCATCGATGACGAAACCATCTGCCCCTGCTGCGGCGCACGTCCCACCGCCAGCATCACGCGCACCTCGGGCGAGTCGCTCGGCCAGCGCTACCTGCACTGCGCGCTGTGCAACCTCGAATGGCACATGGTGCGCGGCAAGTGCCCGCGCTGCCTGAGCAGCAAGTCGCTGTCCTTCCTCGCGCTCGATGTCGCCGGCGGCGATGCCAGCGAGGAAAGCGGTTCGTCGCGCGCCACCTCCGCCAAGGTGCAGGCGGAAACCTGCGACGACTGCGGCCACTACCTCAAGATCGTGCACACCGACCGCGACCCCTTCGTCGATCCGGTGGCCGACGACCTGTCCAGCCTCACGCTGGACCTGCTGGTGTCCGACACCGGCAAGCACCGCCACGGCGTGAACTTCATGCTGCTGTTCGGTGAGCCCGAACCCGAGCCTGTTCTCGACGACAGTTCACCACCAGGGAGACCGTGATGGCCCGCCTGACCGAATCCGTCGTTGACGGTTCCCAGGCGAAGAACCCGGTGAACCTGAAAGAGCTCCCCTCCATCGACCGCGTGTTGCGCTGGCCCGACGTGGCCGCGCTCGTGAGCGAGCATGGCCACACGCTGGTGGCGGCCGAGACGCGGTCCGAGATTGACAGCCTGCGCACACGCGCCCGGGAGGGCACGTTGATCACCGTCGACATCTCGCCCGAGGCCGTCACGCGCGCCGTGCAGGTCCGCGTGGCACAACGCCTGGCGCCGCGCATGCGCGCCGTGCTCAACCTCACCGGCACGGTCATCCACACCAACCTGGGCCGTGCGCTGCTGGCCGACAGTGCGCTGCAGCACCTGCTGACCATGATGGCCGGGCCGAACAACCTGGAGTACAGCCTGGACGATGGTGGCCGCGGCGACCGCGACAGCATGGTCGAGGAACTGCTGTGCACGCTCACCGGCGCCGAGGCGGCCACGGTGGTCAACAACAACGCGGCCGCCGTGCTGCTCACCATCGCGGCCATGGCGCGCGGCAAGGAAGTGATCGTCTCGCGCGGCGAGCTGGTGGAAATCGGTGGCGCCTTTCGCATGCCCGACGTGATGAGTTCGGCCGGTGCCACGCTGGTCGAGGTGGGCACCACCAACCGCACCCACCCGCGCGACTACGAACAGGCCATCACCGAACGCACCGGCCTGCTCATGAAAGTGCACACCAGCAACTACGCGGTGCAGGGTTTCACCTCGTCGGTGGACGAGGGCGAGATCGCACGCATCGCGCACGCGCGCGGCATTCCCATGGCCACCGACCTGGGCAGCGGCGCGCTGGTCGACATGTCGGCCTGGGGCCTGCCGCACGAGCCCACGCCGCAGGAGATGATCGCGGCCGGGTGCGACGTGGTCACCTTCAGTGGCGACAAGCTGCTCGGTGGTCCGCAGGCCGGCCTGATCGTGGGCAGCAAGGCGTCCGTCGGGCGCATCCGCAAATTCCCCATGAAGCGCGCGCTGCGCATGAGCAAGCTGCCGCTGGCCGCACTGGAAGCCACGCTCATGCTCTACCTGCGGCCCGAACGCCTCACGCAGGACCTGCCCACGCTGCGCCTGCTCACTCGCTCCGCCGACGCCATCCGCGCGCTGGCCGGCTCGTTGCAACCCGCCGTGGCCGAGGCGGTGTCGCCGCGTTTCGGCGTGGCCGTGGTGGAGCTCATGGGCCAGATCGGCTCAGGCTCGCTGCCGGTGGAGAAGCTGCCGTCCGCCGGGCTGGCCATCGAACCCCTGCAGAAGAAGGGCGCCGGCCGCGCCCTCGACGAACTCGCGACGGCGCTGCGCGCGCTGCCGTTGCCGGTGATCGGGCGCGTGGCGGACGACCGCCTGCTGCTCGACCTGCGCTGTCTGGAGGACAGCGCAGCCTTCGTGGCCCAGTTGCCTCAATTGCGGCAGGCGCTGGCTTGACGGCTATGCGCCGCACATACGGAAAGGAGACAACATGAACCTCGATCGACGCACCTTTCTCACGGCCGCTGCGGGCACCACAGGTGCCTTGCTCGCCGGCTGTGCCACGCCCGGCGCCACAGGCCAAGCGCTGCCGTTCTTCATAGGCCAGCCCACGCAGACCCTGCTGCCCAAGGGCCGCGCGCCGCGCGTGGTGGTGTGCGGTGGTGGCTGGGGCGGCCTCACCACCGCCAAGTACTTGCGCCAGCTGGCGCCCTCGGCCGAGGTGGTTCTGCTTGAGCGCAACCCGGTGTTCTTCTCCTGCCCGATCAGCAACAAGTGGCTGGTCGACATGGTGGACACCAGCTTCATCACGCACGACTACCTGCGCGTGTCGGAGCGCCACGGCTACCGCTTCATCCAGTGCGAGGTGATGGAGGTGGACCGCAGCGCGAAGCGCGTGGTCACCACGCTGGGCTCGCTGGACTACGACTACCTGGTGCTTGCCCCCGGCATCCGCTACAACTACGAAGCCTGGTTCGGCAACGACCGCCGCATCGCCGATGCCACGCGCGCCCGTTTCCCTGCGGCCTATGTGAGCAACGCCGAGCACTTTGCGCTCAAGAAGGCGCTGCACGAATTCAAGGGTGGCGACTGGGTGATGACGCTGCCACCGCCGCCGCAGCGCTGCCCACCATCGCCCTACGAGCGCGCCTGCATGGTGGCCTGGTACTTCAAGCACAACAAGATCAAGGGCAAGGTCACCATCCTCGACCACAAGGATGGCGTGCGACCCATCGGCCCCGGCTTCCGCGCCGCCTTCAACGAGCTCTACAAGGACTACATCACCTACGTGCCCAATGCGCACGTGCAGTCCATCGACCCGTTCAGGAAGGAGATCAAGACCGACGCGGGCGACATGAAGTTCGACCACGCCGTGTTGATGGCGCCGCACCAGGCCGGCGACCTGGCCTGGAAGGCCGATGCCATCGGCCGCACCACCGAAGGCAAGCCCAACGGCTGGGCCGAGGTGGATCCGCTGATGCTGCACATGAAGGGCGACCCGAGCGTGTACGTGATCGGCGATGCGGTGGGTTTTGTCTCCCCGCAGTTCGCGTTCTACCCCAAGAGCGCGCACGTGGCGAACAAGCACGGCCACATCGTGGCAGCCTACATCGGCGAACGCATCGCCGGCCGCAGCCCGAAAGCCACATTGCCCGACAATCTCTGCTACATGATGGTCAACGGCGATCCGCGCGAGGCCATCAGCGTGCAGTTCGACTACAAGGTCAACGCCCAGGGCGTGATCGAGCAGACCCAGATCGACATCAACCAGCGCAGCGCCGACCTCGTGAAAGAGAACTTCCGCTGGGCCGGTCTGAAGTTCGACGACATGTTCGCCTGACCCGCCTTCCGTTTTCCCCGCCCATCCCCACTGAAAGGAACCCTGGACATGACCACCTTCTTCCACCGCGTCGCCCGTCGGGCGCGCCTGCTGGCCGCCGTCGCGGCGTTGTCCGCCACCGTCACGGCGCACGCACAGGCCACGTTCAAGGTGACCACCATTCCCGAAGAGGCCGCGTCCGAGCAGATCCGCAAGTTCGGCCCGATGGTGAAGTACCTCGAGCGCACGCTCGGCACCAAGGTTGAGTTCGTGCCGGTGAGCGACTACCCGGCCGCCGTGGAGGCGCTGGTGAACAAGCAGGTGGACATGGTCTGGTTCGGTGGCTTCACCTTCGTGCAGGCCAAGCTGCGCTCGGGCGACAAGATCGTGCCGCTGGTGCAGCGCGAGGAAGACACGCAGTTCCGCTCGGTCTTCATCACGCAGAAGGACTCCGGCATCAAGACGCTGGCCGATCTCAAGGGGAAGCAGGTGAGCTTCGGCTCGGCCTCCAGCACCTCGGGCCACCTCATGCCGCGCAGTTTCCTGCTCGAAGCCGGCATCGAGCCCGAGCGCGACTTCAAGCGCGTGGCCTTCTCTGGTGCGCACGACGCGACCATCGCCTCCGTCGTCAGTGGCCGCGTGGACGCCGCCGCGCTCGACATCACCGTGTGGCGCAAGTTCGTGAGCGAGAACAAGGTCGACACCAGCAAGGTCGATGTGTTCTACACCACGCCCCCGTACTTCAACTACAACTACTCGGTGCACGCCGACATGCCCGCCGCCCAGCGCGAGAAGATCACGCAGGCCCTGCTGGCGCTGAACACCAACGACGCCGAAGGCAAGGAAGTGCTCGGCCTGGCGCGCGCCACCCGCTTCGTGCCCACCAAGCCCGACAACTACAAGGGCCTGGAGGCCGCCGGACGCAGCGCGGGCCTGATCAAGTAATGGCCGGACTGTCCCTCGCGCTCGACCAGCTTGCCGTGCGGCACCCCGCGGCGGGCGTGGGTGCCGCGCCCGCGCTCGTCGACTTCGGCCTGCGCATCGGGCCGGGCGAGCAGGTGGTCGTGATCGGCCCTTCGGGCGCGGGCAAGACCACGCTGCTGCACGCGCTGGCGTGTGCGCTGCCGCCGGCCAGCGGCAGCCTGCGCATGGAGGGGCAAGACCCCTGGTCGCTCGGCGCGGGCGACTTGCGGCGTTTGCGTGGCCGCCTGTTCCTTGCGCCGCAGACACCACCGCTGCCGCCGCGCCAGCGGGTGGTGACCTCGGTGCTGGCGGCACGCCTGCCCGGCATGGGGCTGGGTGCGAGCCTTGCGTCCCTGCTCAAGCCGCGCGGCGCCGCCGATGCCCACGCCGCACTCGAACGCTTCGACCTGGGCGACAAGCTCTGGGAACGCGTGGACCGGCTTTCGGGCGGCGAACGCCAGCGCGTGGGCCTCGCGCGCGCGCTGCTGTCGCCGGCCGCGTTGTGGCTGATCGACGAGCCGCTGTCCGCGCTCGACCCGACGCGGGCGGCGCTGGCCATGCGCGTGCTCACGCAGCTGGCGCGCGAACGCAGCGTCACGCTGGTGGCCACCCTGCACCAGGTTGATCTGGCGCTGGCGAGTTTTCCGCGCGTGCTGGGTCTGCGCGAAGGGCGGCTGGTGTTCGATCTGCCCGCCGGCGAGGTCGACCGCGACCGGCTCGCGCACCTGTACGCGAGCTTCGAACATGAGCTGCTCGGTGCGCCACCGGCTGCCGGCGACGCGACGGACGCCTCCCGGCCCGCCGCGTCGGTGATGCATTGCTGATGCCTCCATGACCACCGCACGCCTCGACATCCACCACGACCCCGCCTGGCGTGGCCGCGTCTTCTGGATGCTGGCCGCGCTCGCGCTGCTGGCGCCCGCGCTGGTGGCGGTGGAGTTCAAGGTGTGGCTGCTGTTCGAGCCCGACAACCTGCGCATCACCCTGCGTTTCCTGGGCGACTTCTTGCCGCCCGCCACGTCGGCCGAGTTCCTCTCCATGGTGGCCCGCGAGACCTGGCGCACGGTCGCCATCGCGTCCAGCGCCATGGTGCTGGCGCTGGTGCTGGCGATACCGCTCACGCTGCTGTCGTGCGCGGCGCTGTCGGTCTCGTCGCTGAGCGGGCGCATGCACCCGCTGGCCTGGGCGTTCCGGCAGGCCGTGCGCGCGCTGCTGGTGGTGCTGCGCAGCGTGCCCGAACTGGTGTGGGCGCTCGTGTTCGTGCGGGTCGTTGGCCTCGGCCCCACGGCCGGTGTGCTGGCCATTGCGCTCACCTACGCCGGCATGCTCGGCAAGGTGTACGGCGAAATTCTGGAGAGCGGCGACCTGCACCCCACGCGCACGCTGCTGCGCAACGGCACCGGCCGGCTGCAGGCCTTCCTGTACGCGCTGCTGCCCGGCAACTCGCGCGAGCTCACCAGCTACACCGTGTACCGCTGGGAATGCGCGATCCGTTCCTCGGCGGTGCTGGGCTTCGTGGGCGCGGGCGGCCTGGGCCAACAGCTCGACGCCTCGATGAAGATGTTCAACGGCGGCGAGGTCGCCACCATCCTGTTCGCGTTCATCCTGCTCGTGGCGCTGGCAGACCTCGTCAGCGCGCAGCTGAGAAAGGCCATCGGGTGAGCGCGCTTCCCTTGCCCCCACCGCGCCGCTGGAGCCTGCCCGTGCTGTTGCTCGGCATCTTCGCGCTGGCCGTGGCCAGCTTTGCCGAGATCGGCGTCGACTGGGGGCGCCTGTTCTCGGTGGACGCGGCGCGCAAGATGGGCCGTTTCCTCGGCGAGATGGCGAACCCGGCGGTCGATCCCGCGTTCCTCGCGCGGCTGGGCGTGGCCACGCTGGAGACGCTGGCGATGTCGGCCGTGGGCACCTTGCTGGCGGCCATCTTCGGCCTGTTGCTGGCCCTGCCCGCGAGCCGCACACCCGGCCAGGCCGCGGGCTTCTGGCGCATGCCCACGCGCTGGCTGCTCAATGTGCTGCGCTCCATTCCCGAACTCGTGTGGGCCGCGCTGCTGCTGATCTCGGCGGGGCTGGGTCCATTGGCCGGCACGCTCGCGCTGGCCCTGCACACCACCGGCGTGCTCGGCCGGCTGTTTGCCGAGGTGATCGAGAACGCGCCCGACGGCCCGGCCTTCTCGCTGCGCGTGCAGGGCGTCCCCGCCGGCCGCGTGTTCCTGCACGCCACGTTCCCGCTGGCCCTGCCGCAGCTGCTCTCGTACACCCTGTACCGCTGGGAAAACAACATCCGCGCGGCGGCCGTGCTCGGCGTGGTGGGCGGCGGCGGGCTGGGGCAGATGCTGTCATTCCACATGGGCCTGTTCCACATGCGAGAAACCGGTTCGATCCTGATCGCCACCATCGTGCTGGTGGCGCTCGTGGACCTGCTGTCCACCGTGGCCCGAAGGATCCTCAACCCATGATCGTCGGCACCGCAGGCCACATCGACCACGGCAAGACCACGCTGGTGCGCGCGCTCACCGGCGTGGACACCGATCGCCTGCCCGAAGAGAAACAGCGTGGCGTGTCGATCGAGCTCGGCTACGCCTTCCTCGACACCACCGACGGCACGCGCATCGGCTTCATCGACGTGCCCGGCCACGAGCGCCTGGTGCACACCATGCTCGCGGGCGCGACGGGCATCGACTTCGCCTTGCTGCTGGTGGCGGCCGACGATGGCGTGATGCCGCAGACGCGCGAGCATCTCGCGGTGCTGTCGTTGCTCGGCATCGGGCGTGGCCTGGTCGCCGTCACCAAGTGCGACCGTGCCGACCCCGCGCGCGTGCAGGCCGTGGTGGCCGATGTGCAGGCGCTGCTCATGCCGACCCCGCTGGCGGATGCGCCGGTGTTGCCGGTGTCTGCACACACCGGCGAAGGCCTCGATGCGCTGAAGGCCGCGCTGTTCCAGGCCGCTGTGGACACCGCCGCACACGCCCGCGAGGGCGAAGCCTTCCGCCTCGCGGTGGACCGCGCGTTCACGCTCGACGGCGTGGGCACGGTGGTGACCGGCACCGTGCACGCGGGCCGCGTGAACGTGGGCGACGAACTGCAGCTGGTGCCCGGCGATCGCCGCGCGCGCGTGCGCAGCCTGCATGCGCAGAACCGCTCGGTGAACACCGCGCATGCCGGGCAGCGTTGCGCCGTGGCCCTGGCCGGTGTCGACAAGCAGGAGATCGAACGCGGCCAGTGGCTCTGCGAGCCCGCCATGGCGATGACCACCGAGCGGGTGGACGTGCAGCTGTCCTTGTGGCACGGCGAGACAAAGCCGCTGCGTTCCGGTGCCACCGTGCACGCGCACCTCGGTTCGGCCTCGGTGCTGGCCGCCGTGGCTGTGCTCGACCCGCCGGTGCTGGAGCCAGGGCAGGGCGGGCGTGTGCAACTCGTGCTGCGCAAGCCGCTCGGTGCCTGGCATGGCGACCGGGTGGTGTTGCGCGATGCGTCTGCGTCGCGCACGCTGGCCGGTGGACACGTGCTCGACCCGTGCGCGCCGGTGCGCTACCGGCGCACGCCGCAGCGTCTGGCCGAGCTGGACGCCCTGGCGCTGCCGACCGCGCACGGGCGCCTGGATGCCTTGTTGGCCGTGGCACCGCAGGGGCTGGATCTGCGGCGCTTCGCCGCTGCCCAGGGCCTGAGGCCAGCCGACTTGCCACCCGAGGTGCTGCGCCACACCGATGCGCACAGTGACGTGGCGCTGGGTGCGCTGCAGACCACACAGGCGCGCGAGCGCGTGGTGCAGGTGCTGGGTGCGTACCACGCGTCGCACACGGAGGAACTCGGCCCCGACAGCGCCCGCCTGCGCCGCCTGGCCCTGCCGCGCCTGCCCGAACCGCTGTGGCGTGCGCTGCTGTCGCGCCTGCAGGCCGACGGGCTGGTGCAGGTGCGTGGCGCTTTCGTGCACCTGCCCGAACACGGCGTGCGGCTGTCCGCCACCGAAGAGCGCCTGGCGCAGAAGGTGGCCACGCCCCTGCAGGCGGCTGGCTTCGAAGGCGCGTGGGTGCGGGACCTGGCGCGCGACGCGGGCGAGCCCGAGGCCCTGATGCGCGTGACCCTGGTGCGCCTGTCGCAGCGTGGCGAGCTGTACCAGGTCGTCAAGGACCTGTACTACCCGCCCGCCACGATGGCGCGGCTGGGTTCGATCGCGCGCAGCGTGGCGGCCAGCAACGGTGGTTCGGTGCTGGCCGCGGCCTTTCGCGACGCGACCGGCCTGGGCCGCAAGCGCGCGATCCAGATCCTTGAACACTTCGACCGCATCGGCCTGCTGCGGCGCGTCGGCGATGTGCACTGGCTGCGCGCGGACAGCCAGCTTTTTCTGTCGGCCGACACGGCGGATGCACCGCTATGATCGGCCAGTTTTTTTCGCGGAGGGGAAACGATCCTGGTGGGTCGGCCGGGCTTCAAACCCGGTGGGTGGCGCCATGCGTCGCCGGGTGGGTTCGACTCCCATTCCCCTCCGCCATCATGAGCAGGCACCCCTGCCGCGCTGCGCGCGACTCCATCGAGGGGGCGATGCTGGCGGGCCGGCAAAGCCGGTTCCTCGGCATCTCTGGTGGGGTGCACGCACGCACCGGCAAGGCATTTGACGATGGACCGTTTCGCGCCTGACTTTCCTTCCGATCTGCTCTACCACGTGGAGCACCAGGTGTGGGCCCGCATCGATGCGCCGGACCTGGTCACGGTGGGCATCACCGCGCTGGGCATTCGCGTCTCGGGTGAGATCTACATGTGCCGCGCCAGGCCGCTGGGCACGGTGGTGGAGCAGGGCCGGTCCGTTGGCGTGGTCGAGCTGGCCAAGTCCATCGTCTCGGTGAAGGCACCGCTGTCGGGCACGGTGGTGGAACACAACCCGGTGCTCGCGCAGCAGCCCGAGCGCGTGCACGAGGACCCGTATGGCGCCGGCTGGGTTGCGCGGCTGCGCCCTTCGGCGCTGGAAGCCGAACGCGCCGCGCTGCTGCCCGGTGATGCCAGCGGTGCGGTGCTCGAGGCGATGGCCGCCTACGCGCGGCTCTACAACATCGAGATGGCGCATGCCTGAAATGCACGAGGCAGAGGGCATCGCCATCCTGCTCTGGGCCGCCGAGCCCGATGCGCCTCACCGCCTGGCCACGCCGTTCTTCCACGCCGCTGCAGCGGCGGCCATGGACGTGCCGGTGGAAATCTACTTCACCGCCCGCAGCGTGCACCTGCTCGTGCCTGGCGTGGCCGCGCAGTTGCGCGCGAGCGATCGGTTCGACAAGACCGTGCTCGACGCGATGCGCGAGGCCGTGTCGCACGGCGCGCGCCTGCTGGCCTGCACCGACGCGCTGCACGCCAACGGCATCGACCCGCAACAGCTCATTCCAGAATGCAGCGGCCGCGGCGGCGCCGTACAGTTCATGGCGCGCGCGGCCGATCTGCGCTGGCGCACCCTTGTTTTCTAGGAACCTGCCTTGACGGACGCCCGCTCCCCCGAATTCCTCACCGGCCTGTTGCAACGCTATTCGGTGGGCAGCAAGCACCTGGCCGAACCCGCGCCGGGGCTGGACGACCTGCGGCGCATGACCGAGGCCGCCTTGCGCGCGCCCGACCACGCCGGGCTCGTGCCGTTCCGCTTCGCCGCCATCAGAGGGGAGGCACGCGAGCGCCTGGCCGACCTGTTCGAGCAGGCGGCGGTGCTGGCCGGCAAGAGCGAGGCCGATGCCGCGCTCGACCGCCAGCGTGCCCTGGGCGCACCGATGCTGGTCGCGGTGATCGCCCGCATCGACCCGGGTCACCCGCTGGCGACGGTGCATGAGCAATGGATGACGGTGGGCGGCGCGCTCACCAACTTCCTCAACGCCGTGCACGCCATGGGCTACGGTGGAAAGATGCTGTCTGGCGCCAAGGTGCGCGCCGCGCCCGTGATGGCCGCGTTCTGCGAACCCGGGGAACAGCTCGTGGGCTGGGTGGTGCTGGGCACGCCCCGCAAGACAGGCACACCCAAGTTCGACAAGCCCGATGCCGCCGATGTGATCGGCGACTGGCCGTAGCCGGATCAACCCCCTTGGGGAAGCGGCGACGGGCCGGCCGCCGGGCCGCCCCCAAGGCAGGCCCAGCCCCCTCGGGGGGCAGCGACCCGCGCAGCGGCGGAGCGTGGGGGCACGATCAATCCCACCAGGGGAGGAGACGCTTCATCGCGGCCACCTCGCCGCAATGGTCCGCCGCATAGCCGGGCAGGGCGTTCAGGCGTTCCTGCCAGGTGCGGCTGCGCAGGCGCTGCAGCAGGCGCTGCATGGCGGGTTGTTCCAGCGCGCTCTTCAGGCACACCAGCAGGTAACGTTCTTCGGTGAGCGGCACGAAACCCAGGCCCTGCGCGCGCGCCGCGTATTCGGTGCCCAGCCCTACGTCGACGCTGCCGCTGGCCACCGCCTGGGCCACGGCGGCGTGCGAACTCTCGACGTTGTGGTAACCCACGATGTCCATCGGCAGCAGCGTGGCCTGTGCCAGCAGCTCGTCGAGCAGCAGGCGCGTGCCGGTGCCGATGGCGCGGTTGACGAAGCGCGCCTGCAGGCGCGCCACGTCGGCGATGTCGCGCAGGCGCAGCGGATTGCCCTGCGCCACCATCAGGCCCTGCGAGCGCCGCGCGAAGCCGATGATCTTGTGCAGGCCTGGCTTGAGCAGCGGGCGGTAGGCGCGGGCGCTCAGGCTGCCCGCAGCCGCGAAAGGCTGGCTGTGGAAGCCTGCGAGCTCGCAGCGGCCTTCGTTGAGCGCGCGGATCGCGTCCACGCTGCCGCAGAAGCGGATGTCCAGGTGCAGCGGCGGCGCGGCATTTCGGCCCTCGGTGGCCAGGCCGGTGTGTTGCTGCAGTTCGGTGAGCGCGTGGTCGTGGCTCGCGTACAGAGTGATCACGTCGCCCGCGCTTGCGTGCTTGCCTTCGTCGAACGCCATCGCGAACGCGCGCTCCAGTTCGGCGCGCAGGCTTTCCATCTGCGGGCCGAGCCGCGCCTGAGCGAGGCGCTCGGCCATCAGCAGGCGTTCGCCGAACGGCGTGAGGCGGGCCGCCTGCCCGCGTTCCCAGAAGATCAGCGCCTGTCCCAGCGCGGCTTCCCACTCCTTCAACTGGCCCCACACATGGCGGTAGGACAGGCCCAGCTCGCGCGCCGCGCCCGAGATCGAACCGCTGCTGCGCAGGGCGTGCAGCACGTCCATCATGGGGTTGCGCAGCAGGACGGGGTGGGACGAGCGCTCGGGCGTCGATGGCGTCAGCGTGTAGGAGAGCTCGATCTTTCGCATGGACGCTGAGTGTGCCCGAAACGGCACACAGACCGGCCTCCGGCTGCTTATGTACATCGTTTCATACCGCGTCAGTACGTACTCTCAATTCAGGAGCATTCACATAAGCTCGCCTGAACATATGAACACGTTTTCCGACAGCCTGGCCACGGCGCTGCGGCT
>JAESFZ010000468.1_pt1 | contig 13878 bp, 15 predicted proteins | sample 9269561 | NCBI WGS metagenome assembly JAESFZ01 (sample SAMN14515552, study PRJNA621657) | algae metagenome | isolation source: Tildeniella nuda ZEHNDER 1965/U140 and co-occurring heterotrophs from wet... | place: Switzerland: Stansstaad, Zurih | collected 1965-01-01
CAAGCTGCTGGAAGAATCGCACCGCTTCGATTCGCTGCCCCTGCGCACCCGCCTCACCGACGTGGAAGTCGCACGCTTCACGGCGCAGCGCTACCGCTTCCCGGGTGTGGATGTGCGCGCGCGCCTGCTGCGCCAGTACCCCAACGGCGAGGTGGCGAGCCACGTGATCGGCTACATCGGCCGCATCAACCAGCGCGAGACCGCCGCCATCGCCGACTGGCCGGAAGAAGACCAGGCCAACTACCGCGGCACCGAATACATCGGCAAGCTGGGCGCCGAGCAGAGTTACGAGCGCGAGCTGCACGGCATCACCGGCTTCCAGCGCGTGGAGACATCGGCCGGCGGCCGCGCGGTGCGCTCGCTGGCCAACACGCCGGCCACGCCAGGCAACGCCGTGGTGCTGTCGATCGACATCCAGCTGCAGAAGCTGATCGAGGACATGTTCGGCGAGCGGCGCGGCGCGCTGGTGGCGATCGACCCGCGCTCGGGCGAGGTGCTGGCCTTCGTGAGCAAGCCCACGTTCGATCCGAACCTGTTCGTCGAAGGCATCGACGTGGACAACTGGCGCGCGCTCAACGAGTCGATGGACAAGCCGTTGCTGAACCGGGCCCTGCGCGGCACCTACCCACCCGGCTCCACCTACAAACCCTTCATGGCACTGGCCGCGCTCGAAACCAACTCCCGCAGCGCGAGCATGGTGATGAACGACCCTGGCTACTGGATGTTCGGTGGCCACCGCTTCCGCAGCCACGGCGACGGCCTGGGCGCGGTGGACATGCACCGCGCCATCGTCAAATCCAGCAACACGTATTTCTACTCGCTGGCGAACGACATGGGTGTGGACGCCATGCACGACTTCATGAAACCGCTGGGCTTCGGCCAGATCACCGGCATCGACCTCAGGGGCGAGGTGCGCGGCGTGCTGCCCAGCCAGGCCTGGAAGCGCAACACCTACAAACGGCCCGAGCAGCAGCGCTGGTACGCGGGCGAAACCATCTCGCTGGGCATCGGCCAGGGCTACAACAACTTCACCATGCTGCAGGTGGCGCATGCCATGGCCACGCTGGCCAACGGGGGCGTCAAGTACAAGCCGCACCTGACGATGGCGACCGAGAACGTGATCACGCGTGAGCGTGTGCCGTTGCCCGGCCCTCCGCCGGAAAACCTCGGCTTCAAGCCCGACCATGTGCAACTCGTGCTCAACGCCATGCGGGCGGTGACCACCGAAGGCACCTCCACCCGTGTGTTTGCCGGCGCGGGTTATGCCAGTGGCGGCAAGACCGGCACCGCGCAGGCCGTGACCATCGGCCAGAAGGACCGTTACGACGCCCGGCGGCTGGAAGAACACCAGCGCGATCACTCGCTGTATGTGGCCTTCGCGCCGGTGGACGCGCCGCGCGTGGCGCTCGCGGTGATCGTGGAGAACGCGGGTTTCGGTGCCGCGCACGCCGCTCCCATTGCCCGCCGTGTGTTCGACTACCTCCTGATGGACCAGTACCCCAATCCGCAGGACCTGGCCGCCGTGCGCGTGGGCCAGGCTGGCGCCCCGATGGGCACACCGCTCAAGGCGAGCGAACTGCCCTGGCCGCCCGAAGGCCAGGCCGGCGCTGCCGGGGCCCAGTAAGCCAGGCTCTACAGCACGCCGGGGTTCGCGCGCCATACCGCCCACGTGAGGGCGCTGGCGAACGCCACCCAGAGCAAGTAGGGCAGCATCAGCCAGGCCGCCAGTGGGCGCACGCGGCGGAACAGCCCGATCGTGGCCACGATCAGCACCAACAGCAACAACACGTCGGCGAAAGCCCAGGCGCCGAGATGCCAGGCAAAGAACAGCCACGACCACAGCGCGTTGACGGCGAGCTGCACCACGAACACCGCGAGCGCGGCGCCACGGGGCGGCCGTTCCGGCTCGCGCCACACCAGCCAGGCGGCCACCGCCATCAGCACGTAGAGCGCCGACCACACCGGGCCGAACACCCCCGCGGGCGGGGCCCAGGCGGGTTTGTTCAGCTGCGCATAGAACGATGCGGCGTCAATGGACGCCACCGCGCCCAGCCCGCCCGCCAGCAGCACGAGGGCCAGCCAGGCCAGCAGGCCGAAGAACAGGGCACGGGCGGAACGAGGCGGCATGGCAGTCTCCTTCAGGTCAGGTTCGGATCCAGGCGTCGTACGTGGTCTTGAGGATCAGCGCGCTCACCACGAAGATGAACACGATGCGCACGAAGCCGCTGCCGTGCTTGAGGGCAAGCCGTGTGCCCAGCACACTGCCGACCACGTTGGCAATGGCCATGGCGAGCACGAAATGCCACCAGATGTGGCCCTTCCACGCGAAGAGCAGCAGCGCGGCCAGGTTCGTGGCGGTGTTGAGCAGCTTGGCGCTGGCGCTGGCGTGCAGGAAGTCATAGCCCAGCCAGCGCACGAAGAGAAAGACGAAAAAGCTGCCGGTGCCGGGACCAAAGAAGCCGTCGTAGAAACCAATGACGCCGCCCAGCACGCTGGCCGCCAGCGCCTCGCGCCGGCCGTTGAAGCGCGGCGTGTGGTGCCGACCGAGTTCCTTGCGCGCCAGCGTGTAGCCCAGCACGAGCACCAGCACCAGCGGCAGCGCGCGGCGCAGGAAGTCGGGCGAGATCACCGTCACCGTCCAGGCGCCGGCCATGGAACCGGCAAAACCCACCGCCGCCGCCGGCAGCAGCGCGTGCCAGGGCATCTCGACCCGCCGGGCGTACTGCAGCGTGGCCGCCGCCGTGCCCCAGACCGAGGCGCCCTTGTTCACGCCGAACAGCGTGGCCGGGTGCGTGTTGGGAAACATCGCGAACAGCGCCGGCACCAGGATGAGGCCACCGCCGCCCACGATCGAATCGACAAAGCCGGCGAAAAGCGACGCCAGCGAGACCAGAAGGAGTTCCATGCCCGGGATTGTCGCCCGCGGCCGGGGGCCGTTTCCCCGGGGCACAGGCAAAAAAAAGCCGGCCCTTGTGGGGTCGGCTTGAGGAATCTGGCATCTCTGGAGGACGCTGAAACCGTTGTTCGAATTGGACTGGGTTGTCTCCTCGGTCCCCCGCGGTCACCAGCGCTGGGCGCTGTTGGCGAGTGCATGCACTGTAGCGGTCCGCACCAGGGCTGTGCATTCGGGGTTTCCCTTGCTTTTGGGATGCCCTGGCACAGGAAATGCACATAACCGCTCGTCGTTGGAAGAGAACACTTCATGCACCACTACCGCTTTTTCGTTCGGCGGGGCTTGTTCCTGCCTTCACTTCTCTGGCCCGGTCTCTCGGCTGCCCAGGCCACAGTCGCCGAGAACGTGACAAATGTCACGCTCAAGGCGCCAGGGCTGGTGAACGCCAGCACCATCCAGGGAGCGGACACCGCCTGGCTGATGGTCAGCACCGCGCTGGTGCTGCTCATGACGCTGCCGGGCATCGCCCTCTTCTATGGCGGCATGGTGCGGCGGCTCAACGTGATCAACACCATGGCCAGCGTGGTGGGCATTGCCGCCGTGGTCAGCGTGCTGTGGTTCGCGCTGGCCTACTCGCTTGCATTCACACCGGGCGGGGCGCTGGGCGCGGTGATCGGGGGGGTGGGCCGCATGGGCTTTTCCGGCATGGAGGTGCTGGGCAGCACGGCGCAGGTGGCCGTGAGCCACATCGCGCCGCACGTGCCCGAGTCGGTGTTCGCCATGTTCCAGCTCACCTTCGCCATCATCACCTGCGCGCTGGTGGTGGGTGCGCTGGTGGAGCGCATGCAATTCGGGGCGCTGCTGCTGTTCGCCGGCCTGTGGCTGCTGCTGGTCTATGCGCCGATCGCGCACTGGGTGTGGGAACCGGGCGGCTGGCTTGCGCAACTGGGCACGCTGGACTTTGCCGGGGGCGCGGTGGTGCACATCAACGCGGGCGCCGCCGCCCTGGTCTGCGCCTACGCGCTGGGCCCCCGCCGGGGCTACGGCGCGGAGCCTTTCGTGCCTTTCAACCTGGGCCTGACCATGGCCGGCACCGGCCTGCTGTGGGTGGGCTGGTTCGGCTTCAACGCGGGCTCGGCCCTCGCCGCCGATGGCCGTGCGGGCCTGGCCCTGCTGGTGACCCACGTGGCCGCCGCCTCGGGCGCCATCGCCTGGATGACCGCGGAATGGGTGGCAAGGCGGCGCGCCACGTTGCTGGGCCTGTGTTCGGGCGTGGTCGCCGGCCTGGTGGCCATCACGCCGGCGGCCGGTTTCGTCACGCCACGCGGCGCACTGATCATTGGCCTGACCGCCGGCGTGGCCTGCTACTGGGGCGCCACCGCGCTCAAGCGCAAGCTGGGCGCTGACGATTCGCTGGACGTGTTCGGCGTGCACGGCGTGGGCGGCCTGGTGGGCGCGCTGCTCACCGGCGTGCTGGTCGACCCCGCCATCTCCGGTGCGCAGGGCAGCCTGGTCGCGCAGCTCATCGCCTGCGTGGCGGTGCTGGGCTACAGCCTGGTGATGACGGCGGTGGTGCTGTGGATCACCTCGCGCTTCACCACCCTTCGCGTGCGCGAACGCGACGAGCAGGCGGGGCTGGACGCTTCCCTGCACCAGGAACAGCTGGGCCACTGACAAGGCACACCCATGAGCACCACCACCGACGTGTTCGCCATCGCCGCCCACCTGCACGTGCTGCTGCGCCGCAAGACCGGGCGCGTGACGGACACCGAGTGGATGGCCACCAACGCCGACTACGCGAGAGAGATCGTGCGCCACGCGCGCGAGAAGGCCACGAGCGACGGCCACGCGGAACTGCTGCCCTGGGCCGACAAGCTGGAAGCCGCCATCCCCGCCATGGACACGCCGGCCCGCAAGAGCCTGCTGGACGTCGCCACTGACGCCTTGCGCAAGGCACCGGGCGGCAGCCAGTACGTCGGCGGGCTGAGATAGGACACCCCCCTGCGCCGCTGCGCGGCGTCCCCCCTCAGTGGCGCGCCTTCGGCGCTTCGAGGGGGGACGGTATCTCGGGCCGGCGAAGCCGGACCCTTGATGCCTCTGGACAAGATTGCGTCATCCAGAGCGGGTCGCACTCCGGTTCAACGGGTCACTTCTTCAAAATCCAGCCCGCCGCCTTCTCCGCAATCATCAGCGTCGGGCTGTTGGTGTTGCCGCTGGTGATGGTGGGCATCACGCCCGCGTCCACCACCCGCAGGCCAGCCACGCCACGCACGCGCAGCTGGCTGTCGACCACGGCCATCGGGTCGTCGGCGCGGCCCATCTTCGTGGTGCCCACGGGGTGGAAGATGGTGCTGGCGATGTCGCCGGCCAGGCGCGCGAGTTCCTCGTCGCTCTGGTACTGCGGGCCGGGCTTGAATTCTTCGGGCCGGTATTTCGCGAGCGCCGGCTGCGCGACGATGCCGCGCGTCACGCGCAGGCTGTCGGCCGCGACCTGGCGGTCTTCCGGTGTGCTGAGGTAGTTGGGCGCGATCGCGGGAGCGTCCTTGTAGTCGGCGCTGCGGATGTGCACCGTGCCCCGGCTCGTGGGGTTGAGGTTGCACACGCTCGCGGTGAACGCGGGAAAGGTGTGCAGCGGTTCGCCAAAGGCGTCGAGCGAGAGCGGCTGCACGTGGTACTCGAGGTTGGCGTGCGGCTGGTTCGGGTCGCTGCGCGTGAAAGCACCGAGCTGTGAAGGCGCCATGCTCATCGGTCCGCTGCGCTTGAGCAGGTATTCGAGCCCGATGCGCGCCTTGCCGAGCGCCGACGACGCCAGCACGTTGAGCGTGGGCGCGCCGTTGATCTTGTAGACGGCGCGGATCTGCAGGTGGTCCTGCAGGTTGGCGCCCACCCCTGGCAGGTCGGCCACGACCTCGATGCCGTGCTGCTGCAGCAGCGCCGCCGGGCCAATGCCCGAGAGCTGCAGGATCTGCGGTGAACCGATGGCGCCTGCGCAAAGCACCACCTCGGCGGTGGCTTCGGCCGTCACATGCTGCACGCCGTCCCACACTTCCACGCCGGTGCAGCGCAGCTCGCCATCGGCCCCGCGCTGCGTCACCAGGCGCGTCACCTGCGCGCTGTTCCAGAGCTCGAAGTTGGGCCGGCCGTAGCAGGTGGGCCGCAGGAAGGCGCGCGCGGTGTTCCAGCGAAAGCCCTCTTTCTGGTTCACCTGGAAGTAGCCCACGCCCTCGTTGTCGCCCCGGTTGAAGTCGGTCGTGTGGGGGATGCCGGCCTGTTGCGCGGCGTCCGCGAAGGCATCGAGGATGTCCCAGCGCAAGCGCTGTTTTTCCACGCGCCATTCGCCGCCGTGCCCGTGGTACGCGCGGAAGTTCGGGTCGCGCAGCGCGGCATTCTGCTCGTCGCCGAGGTAGTGGTTCTCGTGCTTCTTGAAGTCGGGCAGCGTGTTTTCCCAGCGCCAGGCGTCGTCGCCCGTGAGCTCGGCCCAGCGGTCGTAGTCGCGCGCCTGGCCGCGCATGTAGATCATGCCGTTGATGCTCGAGCTGCCGCCCAGCGTCTTGCCACGCGGGTAGCGCAACGAACGGCCATTGAGCCCGGCTTCGGCCTCGGTGCTGTAGAGCCAGTCGGTGCGCGGGTTGCCGATGCAGTACAGGTAACCGACCGGGATGTGGATCCAGTGGTAGTCGTCCTTGCGGCCCGCCTCGATGAGCAACACGCGCTTGCGCTTGTCGGCGGAAAGCCGGTTGGCCATCAGGCAACCGGCGGTGCCCGCACCGATCACGATGTAGTCGAAGGTGGTGAACTCGCTCATGTCTTGTCTCTTTGTTTTCTTCTTCGTGTCGGGGCTCAACCGGGCGGCGGTGCCTCGTCGTCGGGAAGGCTGAAGTCGCCGCGCTGGAACGCGGCCACCACGGCCTCGGCTTCGGCGAACCGGTGCTCCGGCACCAGCACACGCACCGGAATCGCCCCCGCCAGCAGGGTGTGAGTCTGCACCAGGTGGGCATCGGCCACCGCGGCCGGAACCCCGCCAGCCTGCAGACAGCCCCGCAGGAGGAACGCCTCGGTCGGGCTGAAGAAGGTGACCAGCGTCTTCCAGTCGCCTCCGGCGGGATCGTACGGGCTGTTGCCTTCGTCCAACTTACGGCCCTGTCTGGCTCACTTGGCCGTGGGCATGACGAACTCGGCGCCCTTGCCGATGGACTCAGGCCAGCGCTGCATGATGCTCTTCTGCTTCGTGTAGAAGCGCACGCCTTCCTCACCGTAGGCGTGCATGTCGCCGAACAGGCTCTTCTTCCAGCCGCCAAAGCCGTGCCAGGCCATGGGCACGGGAATCGGCACGTTGATGCCGACCATGCCGACCTGGATGCGCCGCGCGAACTCGCGCGCCACGTTGCCGTCGCGGGTGAAGCAGCTCACCCCGTTGCCGAACTCGTGGTCGTTGATGATCTGCACCGCCTGCGCGAAATCGGGCACGCGCACGCAGCTCAGCACGGGGCCGAAGATTTCCTCGCGGTAGATCTTCATGTCGGTGGTGACGTGGTCGAACAGCGTGCCGCCCATCCAGAAGCCGTGCTCGCAGCCTTCGCCAGCGTCGGTGCCCTTGAAGCCACGGCCGTCGACCAGCATTTTCGCGCCCTCGCCCACACCGGCCTCGATGTAGCCCGCGATGCGCGTGTGCGCCGCGGCGGTGACGATCGGGCCCATCTCGGCCGCGAGGTTGGTGCCGTTGAGCACCTTCAGCGTCTTCGTGCGCTCGATCAGCTTCGGCATGATGCGCTCGGCCACGTCACCCACCAGCACCGCCACGCTGATGGCCATGCAGCGCTCGCCGGCCGACCCGTAGGCCGAACCAATCAGCGCGTCCACCGCCTGGTCGAGGTCGGCATCGGGCATCACCACCATGTGGTTCTTCGCGCCGCCCAGCGCCTGCACGCGCTTGCCGTGGTGCGCGCCGGTTTCGTAGATGTAGTTGGCAATGGGCGTGGAGCCGACGAAGCTGATCGCCTTCACGTCCGGGTGCACCAGCAGCGCGTCCACCGCCTCCTTGTCGCCTTGCACGACGTTGAACACGCCATCCGGCAGGCCGGCCTTCTTCAGCAGCTCGCCCATGAACAGCGCGGGCGACGGGTCGGTCGGGCTGGGCTTGAGGATGAAGGTGTTGCCGGCCGCGATGGCCACCGGGAACATCCACATGGGCACCATCACAGGGAAGTTGAATGGCGTGATGCCTGCCACCACGCCCAGCGGCTGGCGCAAGGTCCAGTTGTCCATGCCGGTGGAGACCTGGTCGGTGAAATCGCCCTTGAGCAGTTGCGGAATGCCGCAGGCGAATTCGATGATGTCGATGCCGCGCGAGACCTCACCCTGTGCGTCGGTGAACACCTTGCCGTGTTCGGCGGTGATCATGCGCGCGAGGTCGTCCTTGTGCTGGTTCACCAGTTCGAGGAACTTGAACATGACACGCGCGCGGCGGATCGGCGGCGTGTCGGCCCAGGCCGGGAAGGCAGCGTGTGCGGCGGCCACAGCCGCGGCCACATCGGCGCCATTCGCCAGCGCGACCTTGCCGGTGACGGCACCGGTGGCGGGGTTGTAGACGTCCTGCCGGCGGGTGGAGGTGCCCGGCGTGGCGGCGCCGTGGATGAAGTGGTCGATGGGTTGAGGGGTGATTGCCATGGCGGTGTCCGGTGCGAGGGTGTTGCGGGATGAAGGCCAGTTTAGGCAGCGCACCCCTGCCCGCCTAGTGCCCTGGACCGAACGGATTGTTTGCCATGGTGAACAATAGGGACATGAACGGAAGAAAAGTCGAAGACCTCTGGGTGCACCTGCACTGGCTCACCGTGCTCGCACAGCAGGGCAGTTACACCGCCTCGGCCCAGCGGCTGGGTGTGAGCAAGGCGGCCATGAGCCAGCGCATCAGCGAGCTCGAGCGCGCAGCCGGGGTGCCATTGGTGCAGCGCACCACGCGCAGCGTGCGCCTGACCGAGGCGGGCCAGCAGCTCGTCGAGAACATGCGCGACCCGTTCGAGCGCATCGCACAGAGCTTCTCCAGCGTGCGCGATCTGGCGGACGAACCCGCGGGCCTGGTGCGTGTCACGGCGCCCGTGGCCTTCGCGCGCCAGCAACTGGTGCCCCGCATCGCAGACTTCGTGCGCGCGCACCCCGGGGTGCGGCTGGAGCTTGACCTGTCGGACCGGCTCAGCTCGCTCGCCACCGAGGGCTTCGACCTCGCGATCCGCCACACCGCCGCACCGCCCGACACGCACGTGGCCTGGCCGCTGTGCACCACGCGCTCGGTGCTCGTGGCGAGCCGCGACTACCTGCGCCGGCGCGGCACGCCGCAATCGCCGCTCGACCTGGCGCAACACGACTGCCTGCACTACCCGCGTGCGCAGGACACGCCGGCCTGGCACTTCATGCCGCCCGAGGGGCGCCGCAAGGCGCCGCGCCAGCGGATCACGGTGCCGGTGACAGGCCCGTTCTGTGCCAACAACAGCGAAGCCCTGCGCGATGCCGCCCTGGCCGGCCTGGGCATCGCGCTGCTGCCGGATTTCAGCGCGCAGTCGGCGCTGCAGTCCGGCAAGCTGGTGGAGGTGCTGGACGACTGGGCCGCCGTCGGCACCTTCAGTTCGCAGATCTACGCCATCCGGCCGTACGCCAGCCACGTCCCGCGCGCGGTCTCGGCCTTCGTGGCGTGGCTGCGCGAGGCGCTGGCAGAAGGCTTTCCGATCCGGGCCTGACAGCGCGCGATTCAGAGACTGGTGGCGGGTGCAAGGCCCTCGGCCGCCTCGCGTTGCGCGGTCTCCAGCAGCCACTCGCGGAACACCGCCACGCGCTCGAGCGTGGCCTTCTCTTTCGTGCTCACCACGTAGTAGGACGACAGGATCGGCTTGACCCAGTCCGGGAAAGGCGCGACCAGCCGGTGCGACTGCATGTGGTCGCGCACGAGCATGCTGCGCCCCAGCACCAGCCCGCGGCCCGCGATCGCGGCGCGCAGGATGAGCAGCGGGTCGGAGAAGCGCGGGCCGGCGGTGGCATCGCCCATCTCGTGACCGGCTTCCTCCAGCCACAGGTCCCAGGACATCCAGGGCTCGTGCACCATGCGCACCGACGAGTGCAACCGCATGAAATCCGCCAGCTCTCGGCGTTCGTACCCGCCAGGCGGCCGCTCCAGCAGCGCGGGGCTGCAGACGGGGGTGACCGTTTCTGCCGACAGCAGATCGGCGCGCAGGTCGGGGCCGAAGCCACCGCGGCCGAAGCGGATGGCGACGTCGCCGCCGCCTTTGCCGGCCTGTGGGTCGGCACGGCCCTGCGCCAGCGGTTGCCGCTGCCGGTGTTCCAGCGCGCGCTCTACAGCGTGTTCCTGGCGCTCGGCGCGCTGATGCTGGCGCGGTCGTTCTAGCCCGACCCATGCAGCCCGGGCCCGATGCGCTGCGACTGGCTGAAGCCCTGGAGCGGGCCTACCGCCTCGCGCTGGCCGTGGAGGCGCTGGCGGTACGCCGGGAGGACGACAGCGATGACCCGACGATCGCGGTGATGGCCACCGAGCTGCTCGGCGTGCTCGACCGGGCCAGGGCGTCGATGCTGCGGCCCATGTCAGCCTGCGACCGCACCGGGTGGCGGTAGCGCGGGCCACCGCATGGCAGGCGGGCCCCTTCGGCCTCATACTTCCAGCGACCGACACTTCCCCCGCTGCCCATGACCCAACCCAACGAAGCCCCGACGCCGGAGAAACCGGCCGAGCCCACGATCACCCCACCCTCCATGGCCCCGGTGTCCGGCTCGCTGATGCTGCGCGTGCTGCTGGTGGCGGTGACGGCGGCGTTCATCTGGATCCTGCTGCCCTTCTACGGCACGATCCTCTGGGGCGCGATCATCGCGCTGCTGTTCGCGCCGGTGAACCGCTGGCTGCTCCCGCGCATGGGCCAGCGCCGCAACCTTGCGGCCCTGATCACGATGCTGGCCGCGCTGGTGATCGTGGTGCTGCCTGCCGTGCTCGTGGCCAACTCGCTCGCGCGTGAGGCCAGCCAGCTCTACACCCGCATCGACTCGGGCGAGCTCAAGCCCGCCCTGATGCTGCGTGGCCTGTTCGATGCGCTGCCCGGATGGCTCACCGACCTGCTCGCGCGCTTCGGCCTGGGCAACTTCGACCTCATCCAGCGCAAGCTGACGCAGGCCGCCACCCAGGGCAGCCAGTTCATCGCCACCCAGACCTTCAACCTGGGCCAGGACGTGCTTAGCCTGGTGATCAGCCTCTTCGTCGCGCTCTACCTCGCGTTCTTCCTGGTGCGCGACGGTGGCAGCCTCGTGCGCTCGATCCGCATGGCGATTCCGCTGCCGCCCGACGACAAGCAGGAGCTGCTGGAACAGTTCGGCACCGTGCTGCGCGCCACCGTGAAGGGCAACCTCGTGGTCGCACTGGTGCAGGGCGCGCTGGGCGGCCTGGCGTTCTGGGTGCTGGGCGTGAATGCCGCGCTGCTGTGGGCAGTGCTCATGGCCGTGCTCTCGCTGCTGCCGGCCGTGGGGGCGGGCCTGGTGTGGGGGCCGGTTGCGATCTGGCTGTTCGTCTCCGGTGACATCGTGCAGGCCGTGGGCCTGACGCTGTACGGCGTGCTGGTCATCGGCCTGGTCGACAACCTGTTGCGCCCGTTGCTCGTGGGCAAGGACACCGGCATGCCCGACTACCTGGTGCTCATCAGCACCGCGGTGATGGGCATCAATGGCTTCGTGATCGGCCCCGTCATCGCGGCAATGTTCGTGGCGGTCTGGGGCATCCAGACCGCCACGCGCGTGCGGGCCCGTGCGGCGGCGGTGGCCATGGTCGATACCACGCCGGAACCCCCGCCAGCCGGCACGCCAGCGCGGCCCCGCTGACACGGCTTTGCGCCCACAATGCAGCGCATGAACACCTCCACCCTTTGCACCGCGGCACTGGCCTTCGGGCTCACAGCCTGCGCCAGCTCCTCGCCCACACCCGCCCCCACACCGCCCGCCAGTGAGCGTTCGCCAATCATGTGCACGCAGGACGTGATGCAGTGCCCGGATGGCCGCTTCGTCGGCCGCACGCCGCCGGGCTGCGCTTTCGTCTGCGCGCCGTCGACCGCACCGGCCGCCCGCTGACATGCTCTGGCGCCACCCCCGCTTCACACTGCTGGTGGCCGGGGTGGCGTGGTTTGGCCTGGCGCTGCAGCTGTTTCTCTCGCTGCGGCTGACCACCACCCAGGGCGGCACGCCCCTGGGCGCGCTGGTGGTCTACCTCGGTTACTTCACCGTGCTCACCAACCTGCTGGTGGCGCTGAGCCTGAGCGTGCCCCTGCTGCGCCCGGCCGGCAACGCGGCGCGCTGGTTCCGGCAACCGGGCGTGGCCACCGCCGTGGCAGTGAACATCGCGCTGGTCGGGCTGAGTTACCACGTGCTGCTGCGCAATGTGTGGGACCCACAGGGCCTGCAGAAGGTGGCCGATGTCACGCTGCACTACGCGGTGCCGGTGCTGGCCGTGCTGCACTGGTGGTTTTCGGTGCCGCCCGCGCGCATGCCCTGGCGAGCGCCGCTGGTGTGGGCCGCCTGGCCACTGGCCTATCTGGCCTATGCGCTGCTGCGTGGCCTGTGGCTGCAGAGCTACCCCTATCCCTTCATCGATGTGGCCGTGCTGGGCTATCCGCGCACCCTGCTGAACGCGCTGGCCTTGCTGGTGGTGTTCCTGCTGGTGGGCACGCTGTTCGTGGCGGTGGCGCGCTGGCGGCTCAGGCCACCGACACGTTGAGCAGGCGCTGCACCAGCGGGTGCTGCACCTTGCGCGCGGTGCCGATGGCGTAGAAGTGTTCCTGCACGCCGTCGCAGAGGCCGACCCACTCCAGGCCATAGCCCTGCGCCAGCGGTTCGCGCATGCGTTCTGCGGCGGGCAGCACACCCATGCCCGAGGCGCCGAAGGTGGCCAGCAGCGCGCTGTCCTCGAACTCGCCCACCACGCGCGGCTGAATGCCCTGGCGCTCGAACCACTGGTCGATGCGCAGGCGCACGGAGGACTGCGCCGTCGGCAACAGCACCGGCACCTGCGACAGGCTGCGCGGGAAGTCGTGCCGGGCCTGCGCCAGCCACGCCTGCGGCGCATACCAGCCCAGCGGCGATGAGCCCATCGCATGGCTGTACAGCTTGAGGTTGGGGTTCGCCGGCGCGGGCCGGTCGGACAGCACCACGTCGAGCCGGTGCAGCGCGAGCGCGGCCAGCAGGTCGTCGAAGCTGTCCTCGTGGCAGAGCAGGCGGAGGTTGGCCTCGGTCATGGCGGGCGCGAGCAGGTCGCGCACGGCCAGCTTGGGCAGGCCGTCGGAAATGCCCACCACGAGGCGCACGCGCTGCTGGCTCGCGGCATCGCCCACCGCGGTGTGCAGCTGTTCGCCCAGCTGGAAGATCTGCTCGGCCAGCTCCAGCGCGGTCTGGCCCGCCTCGGTGAGCGCGAGGCCACGGCCGACCGGCTTGAAGAGCGCATGGCCCAGCGACTGCTCCAGCAGGCGCACCTGCGCGCTCACGGTCTGCACCGCCATGCCCAGGCGCGCGGCGGCATGGGACATGCCACCCTCCTTGGCCGTGACCCAGAAATAATAGAGGTGCTTGTAATTGAGTTCCTGGTGCATGGTTCGTATTTTTCAGATAATCATTCCCTGATTTTCTGCTTTTTCCGATCTATCGAACCCACTACGCTCGGGGCCTCGCCCAAGAGGGCATCCGACACAAGGCATTCATGCGTTCCTATTCCACCGACAGCCCCCAAGCCGCCGCCCGCCTGCTCGCCATGGCCCTGGTGGCCGACGGCAACTACTCGCTCACGGAAATCCGCGCGCTCGACCGCATCCAGGCGGCGCAGCGACTCGGCCTGCCCCCGCAGGCCATCAAGGACGTGCTCGACACCTTCTGCGAAGACCTGCTGGCCGCCGCCGGCGGGCAGTGGACGGGCTCGGCCGGCATGGACGAGGTCACCCGCCAGCAACTGCTGGAGG
>JAESFZ010000470.1_pt1 | contig 13836 bp, 6 predicted proteins | sample 9269561 | NCBI WGS metagenome assembly JAESFZ01 (sample SAMN14515552, study PRJNA621657) | algae metagenome | isolation source: Tildeniella nuda ZEHNDER 1965/U140 and co-occurring heterotrophs from wet... | place: Switzerland: Stansstaad, Zurih | collected 1965-01-01
AAGCCATCGACGCGGCCAACAACACCGAGTTCGGCCTGGCAAGTTATTTCTACAGCCGCGACGTGGGCCGCATCTTCCGCGTGAGCGAGGCGCTGGAGTACGGCATGGTCGGCATCAACGTGGGCATTCTGGCGACGGAGCACGTGCCGTTCGGGGGCGTGAAGCAGTCCGGCCTGGGCCGCGAAGGCTCGCACCATGGCATGGACGACTACGTCGAAATCAAGTACCTGTGCATCGGCGATGTGCTGACCGTCTGACCCACCTCTGCCGCGTCGGATCTCCGGGTAAACACCCATACTCTCGGCATCAATTGAAATCTACATTTCAAATTCAAATTTGAATTTGAAATGACCACAAAAACACCGCCCAGGCGCCTTGCCGCCGACCCGGAGCCGGCCTCGGCCAGGCCCGCGGATTCCACCCGCTCCAAGATCGTGACCGCCGCGTTGCGGGCCTTCGCCACGCGCGGGTTCGAGGCGGTGTCGTTGAAGGAGATCACCACCGCGAGCGGTGCCAACGTGGCAGCGATCCACTACCACTTCGGCTCCAAGGAGGCGCTGATCCGGGAGGTGCTGCAGTCGGTGTCCGACCCGGTGAACCGCATGCGCCGCGAACTGCTGGACGAGGTGCCGCCCGGCCCTCACCGCACGCTGGAGCACGTGGTGGAGGCGCTGGTGGCGCCGCCGATCCGCCTGAGCTTCGACGCCACCGGCGACGGGCGTCTGGTGCCGCGCCTGATCCTGCAGACGCGCGCGCTGCCGAGCGAGTTCACCACCGCCACGATCTTCCAGCAATACGACGACACGGCCGTGCTGTTCGTGCAGGCCATGATGGACGCGGAGCCCGGCCTGGGCAAGGAAGAGGCGTTCTGGCGCTATGCCTTCGCCATCGGCGCGATGCACTACATCGTGACCGACTCGGACGCCGCCAACCACCGGCTGAACCGCATCTCGGGCGGCCTTTGCAACACGGACGACCCCGACACCATCATCCGCCAGCTGATCGCCTTCGTGGTCGCCGGCATGCGGGCGCGCGCGCCGGCACGGCCCGGCGCCGCCCCCTTTGAAACCTGAGAAGACAGAAAGAAAGAGCCCGTCACCATGTCCCGTCGCATCATCGATCTCTCGGTCACGCTGGAAGACAAGCCCACGTCGCCGAGCCACCACCGTCCGCAGATCCAGTACGCCGACCACGACCAGTCGTGGGAGCTGTTCTCGAAACTGTTCCCCGGCATCGGCCCCGAGTCGTTGCCCGATGGCAAGGCCTGGGCGGTGGAGAAAATTTCGCTCTCCACCCACGCGGGCACGCACATGGACGCGCCCTGGCACTACCACCCGACGACGGACCACGCCCTGCAGGACGGCGGACGCCCGGCACCGGGCATTGACGAAGTGCCGCTGGACTGGTGCCTGCGACCCGGCGTGAAGCTGGACTTCCGCCACTTCGAGGCGGGCTATGTGGTCACGCCAGAGGACATCGAGGCCGAGCTCAAGCGCATCAATTACGAACTGCAGCCGCTGGACATCGTGGTGGCGAACACGCGCGCGGGTGCACGGCAAGGCCAGGAAGACTACTGGGAAAGCGCCTGCGGCTTTGGCCGCGCGGCCACGCTCTACCTGCTGGAACGCGGCGTTCGCGTGGTGGGCACCGATTCCTACAGCTGGGACGCGGCGTTCAAGTTCGTGGTGGAGCGCTTCGAGCGCGATGGCGACCCTTCCATCATCTGGGAAGGCCACAAGGCGGGCCGCGACATCGGCTACTACCAGATGGAGAAGCTGTCCAACCTCGACCAGTTGCCGCCCCATGGGTTCGAAGTGAGCTGCTTCCCCATCAAGATCAAACACGGCTCGGCGGGCTGGATCCGCGCGGTCGCGATCCTCAACGACTGACATTCTTTCCTTTTCATTCCAATCATTCCGGAGACACATTTCATGCGCAACGCTTCCCTTCCCTCTGTCCGTCGCCGCACCGTCGTGGCGGGTGCCCTCGCCCTGGCCGTTGGCCTGCCCTTGAGCGCGACGGCGCAATCCGGCGCGTACCCGAACAAGCCGATCCAGGTGGTGGTGCCCTTCCCCGCCGGCGGCATCGTGGACAACGTGACGCGCAAGCTGAACACCGAACTCAGCGCGACGCTGGGCCAGCCCCTGGTGGTGGAAAACAAGGCCGGCGCTGGCGGGTCCATCGGCGCCGCGCAGGTGGCGCGTTCAAGGCCCGACGGCTACACACTGCTGACCGCGTTCGACACGCACGCCGTCAACCCGCTGCTCTACAAGCTCACCTTCGATTCGGACAAGGACCTTAAGCCCATCGCGCTGATCGCCACCTCACCGCTGGTGCTGGTCGTGCATCCCTCGGTGCCGGCCAACAGCCTGCGCGAACTGGTGGACCTGGCCAAGGCCAAACCCGACACGCTGCACTACGCCTCCACCGGCGCGGGCAGCTCCAACCACCTCACCACGGAACTGTTCAAGTCCACCTCGGGCGCGTCGTTCAACCACGTGCCGTACAAGGGCGGTGCACCGGCCATCACCGACGTGCTGGGCGGGCAGGTGCATGTGATGTTCGTGAGCGTCACCTCGGTGCTGGCGCACATCCGCGCCGGCAAGATGCGGCCGCTGGCCGTGACCTCGCGCGAGCGCATTGCCGCGCTGCCCGATGTGCCACCGGTGAGCGACACCTACCGCGATTTCGAGGCGCATTCCTGGGTCGGGCTGCTCGCGCCGGCCGGCATTCCCGCCGATGTGGTGAGCAAGCTCAACGGCGGTGTGAACACGGCGCTGAAATCGCCCGAGTTCCAGAAATTCCTGGACGAGCAGTCGCTCAAGCCTGCCGGTGGCACCCCCGAGCAGTTCGACGCGTTCATGAAGGCCGAAACCCGCAAGTGGGCCGAGGTCATCAAGCGCCAGAACATCAAGGTGGAGTGAGGCCACACGGCATGACGTTCCCTCTCGATGAGACACACGACGCCGGCCTGCAGAGCTGGCTGGCGTCGGCCAACGACCCGGCGACGGACTTTCCGATCCAGAACCTACCGTTCGGCCGCTTCGCCGCACCGGGCGGCGCGGGCTGGCGCATCGGCGTGGCGATTGGCGACCAGGTGCTCGACCTGCAGCGCGCCGACCTGCTGGACGGTGGCGACATGGCGCGGCTGCTGGCGTGGTCGCCCCGGCAGCGGCAGGTGCTGCGCCAGTCCATCAGCCAGGGACTGCGGCGCGGCAGCGCACGGGAGGCCGCGTTCAAGGCCGCGCTGCTGCCGCAGGCCGGCGTGCGCATGGGCATGCCGTTCGACGTGGGCGACTACACCGACTTCTACACCGGCATCCACCACGCGACCACGGTGGGCAAGCTGTTCCGGCCAGACAACCCGCTCATGCCCAACTACAAGTGGGTGCCGATCGGCTACCACGGCAGGGCCTCCACCATCCGCGTGAGCCCCGACGCCTTCAAGCGCCCCAAGGGCCAGTTGCGCGCGGGCGAAGGCGCGCCGCCCACGCTGCAGCCCACGCAGCGGCTGGACCACGAGCTGGAGCTCGGCCTGGTGGTGGGCCGGCCCAGCCGGCAGGGCGAACCCATCGCCATCGAAGACGCCGAAAGCCATCTCTTTGGCGTGGTGCTGCTGAACGACTGGAGCGCACGCGACATCCAGGCATGGGAATACCAGCCACTGGGCCCTTTCCTGGCGAAGAACTTCGCCACCACCATCTCGCCCTGGATCGTGACCATGGAGGCGCTGGCGCCCTACCGCCAGGCGTTCACGCGCCCCGAGGGCGACCCGGCGCCCCTGCCCTACCTCGACTCTCCCGCCAACCGCGAACACGGCGCGGTGGCCATCGCCCTGGAGGCCTGGGTGCAGACCGCCGCCATGGCCCGCAGCGGGCATGCGGGCGAGCGCATCAGCCAGTCCAGCTACACCGATGCCTACTGGACCGCCGCGCAACTGGTGGCCCACCACACGGTGAACGGCTGCGACCTGCGCGAAGGCGACCTGCTGGGATCGGGCACGCTCTCAGGCCCCGCGCCCGAACAAGGCGGTTCGCTGCTGGAGCTGACGCAGGGCGGCAAGCAACCACTGACGCTGGCCAACGGCGAGCGCCTCGGTTTCCTGCAGGACGGCGACACCGTCATCCTGCGCGGGCATTGCGAACGCGAGGGCTTCCGTCGCATCGGCTTCGGCGAATGCCGGGGCACCGTGATGGGAGACGCGCGGCAGGCGTGAGCCGCGAACGCCGGCCTCAGCCTGCCGTCAGCGGGACCACGAACCGGCTGCCGGCCGGCTGGCCCCGCCAGGCCAGGCGTTCGCCCACCGCAAGACAACGGGCGGAGGGGTCGGCGGCCTGCGCCTCGGCGGTGCTGCCGCGCAGCACGGTGAAGCGCAGCTGTGTCTCGCCGCGCACCAGGGTGATGTCTGCCCGGGGCCAGTGCGCGGGCAGGCACGGCGTGAAGAAAATCTCATCGGCTTCCTGGTGCAACCCCAGGATGGACTCCACCACCGCGCGGTGCATCCAGCCGGCCGCGCCGGTGTACCAGCTCCAGCCACCGCGCCCGGTGCGGGGCGATTCGCTGTACACGTCGGCGGCCATCGCATACGGCTCCAGCCCATAGGCCGGACCGCGCTGCGGGTGTGCGGCGCGGTGCGCAGGGCTCAGGTAGGTGAAGTAGCGGTAAGGCGTGTCGTGCGCATCGGCCGATCCACCTTCTCCGCGCTGCGCCAGGATGGCCGAGGCCATCAGCGCCCACACGCCCGCGTGTGCGTACTGCCCGCCGTTCTCGCGCACGCCCGGCGGGTAGGCCTGGATGTAGCCGGCGCTGGGCTGCGCGTGCGCCAATGGCGGCGTGAGCAGCCGCACCAGGCCTGCGTCGGCGTCCACCAGGTGTGACTCCACCGCGTGCATCGCGGCCGCCTGGCGCTCGGGTGTGGCCTCTCCCGAGAGCACCGACCAGGCCTGCGCGATCAGGTCGATGCGCGCCTCGCTCTGGGTGATGGAGCCCAGCACGCTGCCGTCATCAAAGAACGCGCGGCGGTACCAGGCACCGTCCCATGCCGGCCCCTGAAGGGCCTTTTGCCAACCCATGAGTGCGTCGGCCCAGCGCTGGGCGCGGGCCGCCTCACCCCGCTCGTGCGCCAGCGCAATCCAGGACGGCACGATGGCGCACAGAAACCAGGCCAGCCACACCGACTCGCCCTGCCCGCCATGGCCCACGCGGTTCATGCCGTCGTTCCAGTCGCCCCCACCCATCAGGGGCAGGCCGTGCACGCCGACGCGCAGGCTGTGGTCGATGGCGCGCGCAGCGTGCTCGTAAAGCGGTGCGGTCAGCGCGCTGGTGGCCGGGGCCGAATAGGTGTCTTCTTCGCCCTCCGGCACGGGCGGCGCGTCGAGGAAGGGCACCGATTCGTCGAGCACCGAGGCGTCGCCGGTGGCGCGCAGGTAGTGCGAGCAGGCAAAGGGCAGCCACAGCAGATCGTCGGACATGTGGGTTCGCACACCGGCGCCACCGGGCATGTGCCACCAGTGCTGCACGTCACCCGCTTCGAACTGGCGCGAGGCGCACAGCACCAGTTGCGCGCGCAACCAGCCCGGCTCGGCCCAGGCCAGTGCCATCGCGTCCTGCAACTGATCGCGAAAGCCGGTGGCGCCGCCGGCCTGGTAGAAGGCGGCCTTGGCCCAGAGACGGGACGACACCGTCTGGTACAGCAGCCAGTGGTTGGTGAGCGCGTCGAGCAAGGGGTCCGGCGTGCTCACCTGCGTGGCGCCCAGCAGGGTGGCCCAGCGCGCCCGCGTGGCCTGCTCGCGCACTTCGGCGGGCACCGCCATGGCCTGTCGCATCAGCGCCCGCGCCGCATCGGCACTGGCGGCATGGCCGATCAGGTACACCTGCTCCAGCGTGGCGCCGGGTCGCAAGGTCAGCGTGCGGGAGAGCGCGGCGCACGGGTCCAGTCCCGGGCCGCTGCTCTTCCCCAGCTGGCGGGGCAACACAGGCCGCCCTTCGCGGTCGAAGAAGGCACGGCGGTCGCAGCCCCAGTCCAGCCCTTCGCTGTGGTGCGCCATGCCGCTCTCGCCTTCGCAGAAAAAGGCGGTGCTGCCGCCGAATCCACCGGCCATTTCGGTCTGTGTGCACAGCAGGCCGAGCAGTTGCTGCGCGGACGGGTCGGTGAAGGCGTGTGCGGTGTGCAGCGTGGCGCGGTCGGCGCGCCGTTCGCCCAGCACCCACTCCACCATGCCGGTGAGCCGCAGGTGTTCCTTGCGCTGGCCTTCGTTCGTGAGCACGATGCGCACCTGCTTGATCGCACTGTCCGCATCCACGCACCAGCGGACGCAGACGGTCACCGCCCCGTGGCGGTGTTCGATGGTGGTGTGGCCCTGCCCGTGTTCGATGCGGTAATCGGAATTCGCGCTGCCCCAGGCCGAAGGGAACAGGCTCCAGGCCTCACGGGTGCGCCGGTCCTGCAGCCAGAACCACTCGCCGGGCGGGTCGGCCACCGGGTCGTTGGACCAGGCAGTGAGCTGGTGCATGCGGCTGTTCAGCGCCCAGGTGTGGCCACCGCCGCCCTCGGACACCAGCGCGCCGAAGCCGGGGTTGGCCAGCACGTTGATCCAGGGCCGGGGTGGCCGGCGGCCCCGATCGGCGTGGAAAGCGAAGCCCGCGCCGCCCCGCACGAACGCGCCCTTCACCGGCGTGGCCGCGGCCAGGGGCAGGTGCGTGGGCAGCGGGTCGGTGGCGCGTTCGCGTTCGGCTTCATCGTCGGTCGGCTCGTGGCGCGCGCACCAGTCGCGCACCTGGTGCAGCAAGGGCTGGCCGTCGGCCTGCAGGCGCATGCGCGCCAGTGCCTCCAGCGTGTCCAGTTGCCCGTCAGACAGCGCATCGGCGCGCAGCAGGTGAAGGCCGGTGACCAGCGCTCCGGCGCGGTGGCGCTGTTCGTTGGTGTGCTGTTCCTGCAGCAGAACGAGCTCCCGCTGCAGCGGCATGTCGTACGAATGGGTTTCGCGGCTGAGCACCACCAGATCGCAGGCCACGCCACCACGCGCCCATTCACGCAGCAGGATGGCGAGCAGGCGCAACAGGCCCAGCCCCTGAGCCAGACCGGCGTGCACCAGCACGATCGGCCGGTCGCCCGAGATGCCCAGTGGCCACAGCAGGCGGCGGTCGGTGTGCGGCGGCGCGCCGTTCCGTGGACCTTCCACGTGGGGAAGGGTGTGCACCAGCGCGGTGGTCATGGCGTGCAGCGCGGGCAGGTAGTCGCCGCGCGGGCGGTGAGACCCGGAGGGAATGGCCGCCAGCGTGGCCGACATGGCCGACGCGCGCTCGACATGGCTGGGCTCGCGGTACTTGTCGATCACCGCGAGCAGCGTGGCCGCCGAATCGCTGGCCGCGGTGGCGAAGGTGAGACTGGCTTGCGCGCCAGGGGCGAGCCGGATCGACACACCCAGCACGGCCACCGGATCCAGCCCGGTGTCGAGTACACCGGCCTCACCCGGCACGGCGCGCAGCGCGGCCAGTGGCTGGCAGGTGGCGTGGTTGCGGCCCAGCCAGTGCAGGCGGTCCGTCTGGCAGCGCAGGCCCTGCACATCGCCTTGCATGTCGGTCACGAAATGCGCGGCAAAAAAAGCCGCGTGAGGCCCGGCCTCCGAGGCCAGGCGCGGGGTGCGCTCGAAGCGCAGCGCCTGCTTGTCGGGCAGCCAGTCCGCTTTCACGAACAGGTTGGAGAAGACGGGGTGGGATTCGTCGGCGGCCGCGCTGGCCAGGGTGATGTCCATCGCCGAGATCAGCTCGAGCTCCAGCGCTTCGGTGCCGAGGTTGACCAGCACCACCTTGCGCAGCTCGATGTCGTCTTCCGGGCTGACCCAGACGGTGGTGTGCGCGTTGAGCCCGGGCCACGCGGCGTCGAAACACACGCGGTCGTTGTGGAAGCGGCTCTGGTAGACGGCGGCTGGATCGGGAGCGGGATGGCTGGTGATGGAGGACGGCGACCCGGACTTGCCGGTGCGCAGGTAGAGGAAGCTGCCGTGCGCGTCGCGCAGCGTGTCGTCGCGCCAGCGGGTGATGCCGGTCTGCCCCCAGCGGCTCCAGCCCGCGCCATTGGCGCGCAGCGTGACGCTGTAGCGCCCGTTGGAGAGCAGGTGGGTGGGCTCCAGCGCCTGCGCGCCGGGCGTGATGACGCGCACCGGGTTGGGCTCGCGCAGCAGGGTCGCCGGCCCCTTGCGCCGTGAGTCGGGCAGCCGGGAGAGCTGCCGGGGTGCCTGCTCGTGCAGCAGGCAGGCCACGGCTTCCATGCGCGCATCGGCCATGCCCCAGCGTTGTACGGCGCCGCTGTGCAGCACGTTCGTGAGCGAGGCGATGGTCATGCCCTGGTGGTGGGCCATGAAGGTGTGCACCAGCGTGTGGCTCGCGCCGTCGACCTGCCGGGCGGCGGTGAAGTCGATGGCCTCGACCATTCCATAGTGGCCGCGCGCGCCAAGGCGTTCGAGCGCGCGCAGGTTCTCGCAGGCCAGGCGCGGATCGATGCCGGCGGCCAGCGCGGTGGCATAGGGCGCCACCACGCGCTCGGCCTCGGGCGTGCGGCGCAGCGCCAGCCGGGGCACGCCTTGCGGCGCGTACTGGTAGGCCAGCGTGTGGTCGCGGCCGGCGTACGCGCTTTCGGACATGCCCCAGGGCATGGGCTGGTCGCGCACGAAGGCGCGTTGCTCGCGCAGCGCGGAGCGGCCCGCTTCGCGCAAGGCGCTGCCCAGCGGCTCATCGGCCACCAGCGTGGGCATGAGGTATTCGAACATCGAGCCCGACCACGAGCTCAACCCGGCGCGCCAGTCGCTGGCAAAGAAAGGCCGGCCCAGCGCGGCCCAGTGCCGCGCGGGCACGTCGCCCTTGGCAATGGCCAGCAGGCTGGTGGTGCGCGACTCCGAGGCCAGCAGGTCGTACATCGAGGTGTCCAGCCGGAGCGCGTCGACGTTGTAGCCAATGTGCAGCAGATGGCGCCGCGGGTGGTAGAGGAAGCGGAAGTCGGCGGCCCAGGCCAGCGCCTGCATGGCGCGCGCCACCTCGCGCAGCCGCGCGGAGGCCGTGCTGCCCTGCCCCGCCAGATGCGCGTCGCGGTCCTGCGCGGCGTGCTGGTGCGCGCTCAGGTGGTCGCGCAGCAACCACAGCCACTGGTCCCTCACCTCCTGGGTCGGCGCGGCCAGCCCGGCGTGGCGCGGTGTGGCCAGCCCGTCAAGTTCCTGGCGGGCTTGCTGCAGCATCGCGGGCGTGGGCACCAGGGTGTGAAAGGGTTGGTGCTGCAGGGTGGCGAAGCGCCCCATCCAGGGTTGCAAACGCTCCCGCGAGGTCGCGATGGCGGACTGCCCGGGCTTCGGGTCATAGGGGTCGTCGGCGAGTTCCAGGCAGGCCTGCGCCACGGTGAGCAGGTGCGCGCTGAGGTTGCCGCTGTCCACCGTGGACACGTAGCGCGGTGGCAGCGGCTGCAGCGTCTGGGTGTCGTACCAGTTGAGGAAGTGGCCGCGGTGGCGCTCCATGCCGTGCAGGGTGGCCAGCGTGGCTTCGAGCCGCGTGAGCACGTCTTCGGTGCCGATCCAGCCGAAGCGCCGCGCGCACAAGGTGCTGAGCAGGTAGAGCCCGATGTTGGTGGGTGAGGTGCGGGGGGCCACCGCATCGAACGGCGCGGTCTGCAGGTTGTCGGGCGGCAGGTGGTGGTTCTGCGCGTCCACGCAGCGTTCGAACAGGCGCCAGGTGTCGCGCGCCACGCCCGACAGCAGGGCCTGGTCGGCGGGCCGCAGCGCACGGCGCGCGCCGGTGGGCCAGCGCAGGTGCATGAGCCAGATGCCCAGGGGCGTGGCCGCCCACACCGCGATCACGGCCAGCGCCAGCGCGTCCGTCTGCGGCTGCCACCACCACAGCGCCAGCAGCAGCAGGAGCGCGCCCACCGGCGCTGCGCGGTGGCGCTGCAGCGTGTCACGCAGGCCGGTGCCCACGCTGGCCTGCGCGGCTTCGGCCGTCGTCCATTCCAGCAGGTGGCGCTGGCTGACGGCCAGGCGGTGCACGGTGCGCGAGATCGCGTCGGCCGCGCGCAGCGCCTGCCGGGGCAGCATCGCCAGGTGCCACAGCGCGCCGCCGGCGGCGCGAAGCAGGTCGCGCGCGGCATTGACGATGAAGCGCTGCCCCAAGTGGTGCCAGTGCCGGGGCATGCCACCGGCCAGGGCACCCATCAGCGGACCGGCGGCCTGGGCCGCAGCGGCCAGCCCCAGCGCCACCGGCAGGCTCAGGCCCTCATGCGCCATGGACAGCACGACCAGCAACAGGGAAGCCGGCGCCACCAGCGAGCGGCGCAGGTTGTCGGCCAGCTTCCAGCGGTTGATGGCGCCCAGCGGCCAATCGCGCGGGGCGACGAGGAACGGCCACAACTGCCAGTCGCCACGGATCCAGCGGTGCAGCCGCGCGGCGGCGGCGTCGGCATGCTCGGGGTCGGCCTCGATCAGGGTCACGTCGCTCACCACCGCGCAGCGCACCAGCGCGCCCTCGATCAGGTCGTGACTGAGCACGCGTTCGGGCGGCAGGCGCTGGCCCAGCACGGCGTGCAGGGTGCCCACGTGCAGCAGGCCCTTGCCGGTGAAGCTGCCTTCCTGGAACAGGTCCTGGTAGACGTCGGACGTCATGGCGTTGTACGGGTCCAGGCCGCGCTGTCCGCCGCCCAGCCATTGCCAGCCGCTGAACGTGCCCGAGTCGGGCAGCGGCGCCACCAGGCGGGGCTGGAAGATGCCGTAGCCGCGCAACACGCGGCGGCCGTCCTCGCTCAGTTCGGGCCGGTGCTGCGGGTGCTCGGCCACGCCCACCAGCGTGCGCAGGCAACCCGGTGGCAGGCGCGTGTCGCTGTCGAGCGTGAGCAGGTAGCGCGTGTGCGGCGCCATCTGCGAGAGCGCACCCATCGCGAAGAACGCATCGGTGCGGCCCGTGGCAAGCGCGGCCACCAGTTGTTCGAGCTTGCCGCGCTTGCGTTCCCAGCCCAGCCACTGGCCTTGCGTCGCCGACCAGCTGCGCGCGCGGTGCAGCAACAGGAAGCGCGGGGCCTGGCCGGCAGGCACGGGGTGCGCGAGGTTGAGCGCCTTCAGCGCAGCGCTGGCTTCCGCCAGCAGGCCTTCGTCGCCGGGCGTGTGGGCGGTAGGCGCATCGGCCCAGTCGCTGAGCAACGCAAACTGCGCGCAGGCTTCGGGGTTGGCCAGGTGGTGCAGGTGCAGGCGGTGCACCAGCGCCGCGATGCCCGCGGGGCTGGTGAGCAGCGCCGGCACGACCACCATCACCTGCGCGGCCGGTGGAATGCCCTCGGCCAGCAGCAGGCGCGGCAGGTGCGCGGGCTTGACGGATTCGCCCACCAGCCGGTTCACCACCGCCACCACCGTTTCGCACGCGGGCCACCACATCAGCCCTGCGGCCACGAGCGTGAGCACCAGGCCACGCGGCGCCACCGGCCCCGGGTGGCCCAGCAACCAGGCCACCAGCATCACGCTGCCGCCCAGCACCACGCCGAGGTAGAGCACCGTGGCCGTGGTCACGCCGTCGGGACGCCAGCGCCCGGCCGCACCCGGTTTGAGGCCGATCGCCTGGCGCAGCTCCGCCACGCCCCCGCCACTGAGCCAGTGCGCCGACAGGCGCTCATGGCCAGTGCCCGTGTCCATGGCATGCAGCAGCGCGCGCGCCACCACCGATTCGCTCTTGCCGCTGAGCGACGCAAGCCGTTCGATGCCGTGCAGCGTGGTGGTGCGTGTGTCGTCGTCTTCGGCCTCGAAGACCGCAGAACCGAGCATCACCTGCGTGGACCGGCTGCAATGCGCCACGGTGGCGGCCCAGTCCGCCGTGCCGATCAGGCGCAACGCGGTGACCGCATTGCCCAGGCTCATCTGGTCGGCCGCTTGCGAGGCGTGCAGCTGCACCTGCAGCGCCACGGGATCGGGCACCGCCTGCTGCAGCCAGGCCTGCATCTCGGCCAGGTGGGTGCCGGCGGGCTGCGGCCGCGACGCGAGCAGGCTTTGCGCCAGCTGCGCGAGGAAAACACCACCCACGCCACGCTGCTCCATCACCACCAGCAATTCGGCGGCATGGGCTGGCGTGAAGGTGCCGATGCGCTGGGCGCACAGCGTGGCCAGTTCGCGCGCGGCCTGGTGGCTGACCACGCGGTCCGCCAGACGGCGCAAGTTTTCCACCAGCACCACGCGCAGCGTGGTGGGCAGCGCCCAGAGCTCGCCCAGGCTGAGTTCGCGCACCCCCTGGTAGGCGTCGAGGATGTGGTGCAGCAGCGTGGCGTCGAACGCGCTGTCGGTGTGCGCCACGAAGGCCCACGCCACGCCGTAGATGCGCGGCAGGCCCACCAGCGGTGGGTCCTCGAGGACGGGCAGCGAACGGTAGTAGCGCCCGGGCAGCCCGCGCCGGATTTCCTGCAGCTGGCCTTCGATGAGGTGGAAGTTGTCCAGCAGCCAGGCCGCAGCGGGACCGGGGTCGTGGTCGTCCGTCTGCGCCGCGATGTGCCCGTAGGAGGCCTTCAGCGAACGGATGTTGTCTTGCAGTCTCGGGTAGAAGGTCGACTGGCGGAACCGCGCCTTGCTGGCGCGGTGCGTGGTGGCCAGGCTGCGGGCGTGCTGCTCGAAGCGGTCTCGCCCGAACACCTCCGAGCGGATCGGCTCCAGCGCCGGCCCGCGCGCAGGGTCAAGCGTGCGCGCGATCTCGCGCGGGGCCCACGACAAAGGGCCTGTGCGCCATGACACGGCCATGCGCCTAGAGCGCCAGCCAAGATGCCCCGACCAGCAAGGTCACGAACACAACGGCGGTGACGAAACGCCCGGCCAGGACAGCCTGAATCTCGTCGGAAACGGTCTGCAGGGCCTGCAGCGGCCCGCGCAGGGTGCCGCACTGGGCCAGGTGATCGGCCAGCGCCACGCGCTCCAGCGCGGACACATCGGCGGGGTCGCCCAGCGAGGACGTGTCCCAGCTCGGTTCTGAATGCGAAGTGCTGGGCATCGGTTTGTCCTTTGGGGAGCGGAGGCGACAGGGGTCTGGACAGACCGAAGCTGACGAATCGTTCACCCGACAGTACACCCATGCGGTGGGGTGCACCGTACGCCACCGAACAAAGGGGGATGAACGGTCGGCGATACCGTCCGTCCACCCGCACGCTCACCGCCGCCGGTACGCCCCGCAGTGCTTGCCCGTCCAGCGCTTGAACGCCCGCTGGAACGTGGGGCTGTCGCTGAAACCCAGTTCGCTGGCCAGCTGCACGAGCGACACGCGCGAGGTGGACAGGCGTGAGATGGCGAGGTCGCGCCGCAGGTCGTCCTTCAGCCATTGCAGCGAGGTGTGTTCTTCCTTCAGGTGCCGCTGCAGCGTGGACGGCGTGGTGTGCAGTTTCCCGGCCACCTCTTCCAGCGTGGGCCATTGCGGGTAGCTGCGCATGAGGTGGTTGCGCACCTTCTGTGCCACGGCGCCGAAGTCGCGCGGCGGCGAAATGATCTGGGTGTAGGCGTCGGTGAGGAAGATGCGCAGCGCGTGTTCGTCGCGGCTCACCGGCGTGTCCAGTTCCGAGGCCTTGAACCAGAAGCCGAAGCTGGCCTGCGCGTAGCGCCGTGGCGCTGGGAACACGAGGTTGTAGCCCTTCTGGTCTGCGGGTTCGGGGTAGGTGAAATCGAAATGGCTGATGGGCAGCGGCGCGTTGAGCAACCAGGCCGCCAGGCGCCAGAGCACGCGCACCATGGTCTCCTGCGCGAACACGGGCGTGGGCTTGACGGGGTCGATGGTCTGCATGTGCAGGCCGGCCTCGTCGCCGTTGATCTGCAGCGAGAAGGTGATGTCGTCCTGCAGCAGGTT
>JAESFZ010000475.1_pt1 | contig 13686 bp, 13 predicted proteins | sample 9269561 | NCBI WGS metagenome assembly JAESFZ01 (sample SAMN14515552, study PRJNA621657) | algae metagenome | isolation source: Tildeniella nuda ZEHNDER 1965/U140 and co-occurring heterotrophs from wet... | place: Switzerland: Stansstaad, Zurih | collected 1965-01-01
GGCGGGCGAGCCAATGTGCACTTTCTCCAGGTCGACGAACCAGGCAATGCCGTCGGCATCGACGATGAAATTGCCGGGATGGGTGTCGGCCAGCGCGATCGTGAGCGGCTGCGACCGCCCGGCGATAGCCGACGCCATGTCGCGCACCAGCCGCAGCTCGTCGGCAATCTCGGCGCGCGCTTCCCGGTCGGGCACGGCCCTGTCGAGGAAACGCGCTGCGTTCTGCTCGACCACCTCAAACGTTTCCAGGAACGGATTCTTCTGACGCGGGATCGGTGAATTCTCCAGCGGCTTTGCGAGCGAATGAATGGCGGCCAGCGATGAAGCCATCGCGCCGAGGTCGCGCGGCAGTACGGGCGCACGGCCGACGATGCGGTCCACGATCAGCGCACCGCCGGGCAGGCCGTCGCGCGGCGGCAGCACATCGTGCAGGACCGGCGTGCACTTGCTGGGAGCGAGAAGCCGGAACGCCGCGGCCAGCGTGTCGAGACGCGCCGCGGCGCCGGGATCGTCGGGCCAGGCATAGGCCACGCGCGCGATCAGACCACCGGGCAGACGGACATGGCCGTGAGCCGTGCCCGTCGCGGGCAGCGGCTCCAGATCCTCGGCCGTCAGATTGGCGAAGCGCGGTCGCTCCTCCAGGGCCCCGAGGAGCCCCTCAGCCACTCCGGGGCGCCTTGCCTTCGTTGAGGCGCGGCATCAGCTCGGCGAAGTTACAGGGGCGGAAGCGGATGTCGAGCTGCTGGCGCAGGATGTCGTCCCAGCCGTCCTTGCAGGCGCCGGTCGAGCCCGGCAGCGCGAAGATATAGGTCGCGTTGGCGACACCCGCGGTGGCACGGCTCTGCATGGTCGAGGTGCCGATCTTCTGGAAGGAGATCCATCGGAAGGTCTCGCCGAAGCCTTCGATCTTCTTCTCGAACAGCGCTTCAAGCGCCTCAGGCGTGACGTCGCGGCCGGTGACCCCGGTGCCGCCGGTGGTGATCACGACCTCGACCGTGGGATCGTCGATCCATTTCTTCACCTGGGCGCGGATGATCACCACGTCGTCGGTGACGATGGCGCGGTCGGCCAGGATGTGGCCGTCGCGCGCGATGCGCTCGACCAGCGTGTCGCCCGACTTGTCGGTCTCGAGCGTGCGGGTGTCGGAAACCGTCAGCACGGCGATATTCACCGGCTTGAAAGGCTTGCTCTCATCGATGCGGTTCATGCTTATTATTCTACCATCGGCATCTTGCCGAGGCGAGGTCGGCGGCTTAAGTCGGAGCCATGACCGACTGGAAACACGATGGCGTCCGCGTCATCCCTGCAGGCTCGCTCGACACCAACACTGCCCAGACGCCGGGCATGAACCGCGCCGCGGCCATCAATTTCGCCCGTGTCGGCGCCCAGAAGCTGTGGGCCGGCACGGTCACCATCCACGCCCACGCCAAGACCGGCGCCCACCACCACGGCCACCTGGAAAGCGTGATCTATGTCGTGAAAGGCAAGGCGCGCATGCGCTGGGGCGACCAGCTCCAGTTCATCGCCGAGGCCGGGCCGGGCGACTTCATCTACGTGCCGCCCTACGTGCCGCACCAGGAGATCAACGCCTCGGAGACCGAGCCGCTGGAATGCGTGCTGGTCCGCTCCGACAACGAGGCCGTGGCGATCAACATCGACATCACGCCGGCCGAGAAGGTCGAAGAGGTTTACTGGGTGGATCCTACTCACCCACATCCTCACAAGCACTAGCGCCTCCTGAGGCGCTGGCGGGCCGCAGCGCCTGCAATCAAGCGCGAGCGCCCGCCCCGCTCAGGACAGACAAGGACTAAGACTCCGCCCTCACCTCCGCCGACCGATCCCACAGGTTCGGCAGCACCTGGTTCGTATAGCCCGACACGAACAGCTTGGGCTCTCCGCTCGCCGCATCGAACGTATGCCGGCGCACGGCGCCGATGTTGCCGCCATAGACATGGATGCTGATCGAGCCGCAGTCGCTCAAGGCATTCGTCACCTGGTGAATGTCACCCAACGCCGGCAGCAGCGCCTCGACGTCGCCCGGAGCCAGCGTCGCAAGCTCGCCCATCGCCAGCGCACCCGTCTCCGGATCGGGCGCAAAACGCTGCGACGTCTCAGAGCCGCGCAGCATGCCGACCAGGCCCCACATCTGATGATCGTGGACCGGTGTACGGGCCGACGGCGCCCAGACGAAACTCACCACCGAGAAGCGCTCGAAGGGATCGCACCACAGCAGATTCTGCGCGTAGCCGTGCGGCGGACACCTGGCCATCGACTCGGGAAGCCAGTCGTCGTGCCGCACGAGTTCGGCAAGCAGCTTGGCGCCGACCTCGATGGTCGCCGCCTCGTCCTTGTCCTGCCATGCGCCTCCGACCAGCGAGGTCATGTCTCCTATGAAGCGGCGCAGGCGGTCGATGCTCATTTGGCAATCCCAAGCACAGATTTGGTGGCGGCACCGAGCGCCGGCGGATCGCGCCGCTTGCGAAGGTCGGTGCCGGAGATTTTCACAGGCACGCCGAACGTCCTGGTCTTCACACCCGAAGGCAGCTCCATCTCCTCGACCCAGCCCATGTGCTGGACCTGGGGGTCGGCCAGGATCTGGCTATAGGTGTTGATGCGGCCCTGCGGAACGCCGGCCTTCTCGAAGGCGGCGAGCCAATGGTCGACGCCCTGCTTGGCGAACTCGACCTCGAGCAGATCTTTCAGCGCCACCTGATGCTCCGCGCGCAACGTGGTCGTCTTGAAGCGCGAATCATCCAGCAGATCGGGCCGGCCCACGACCCGGGTCACGGATTCCCAAAGCTTGTTGTTGCCGGCGGCAATGACGAAATAGCCGTCGTTCGCTTTGAAGGCCTGATACGGCGCGTTGCGCGGATGCGCCGAGCCGAGCTTCTTGGGATCGCGGCCGGTGCCGAAATATTCGCTGGTCTGCAGTGCCGCCATGCCGAGGCTGCAGCCCAGCATCGAGGCATCGATATGCGCGCCCGCCCCGCCCCCCGCCACGCGGCGCAGCACCGAGACGATGGAGAAGGCGGCGTACAGCCCGGTGCCGGTATCGGAGACCGGCACGCCGCATTTCACCGGCGCGCCATCGGGTTCGCCGGTCACGCTCATGATGCCGCTCATCGCCTGCACCGTGACGTCGAAACCGCCCTCGGCCGACCGCGGCCCGCTCTGCCCGAAGGCCGAGATCGAGCAATAGACGAGGCCCGGCTTCTCTTCGCGGAAGGAGTCGTAACCAAGCCCAAGGCGATCCATCACACCCGGCCGGTTGTTCTCCAGCACGACGTCGGCCGAAAGCACCAAACGGCGGGCGGCCGCCTTGTGCTCGGCATTCTTGAGATCGAGCACGACCGAGCGCTTGTTGCGGTTGATCGAGGCGAAGTTCTCGCTGTAGCCATCATTGATCGGCGGCCATTGGCGCATCATGTCGCCTTCGGGCGGCTCGACCTTGATTACCTCGGCGCCCATGTCGGCCAGCAGCATGCCACAGTAGGGCCCGGCCAGGACCTGGCAGAATTCGACGACCTTTACTCCCGCCAGCGGCAGCATGTGCTAGCGCCGCGTGTCTTGCGCGCTGTAGCGCGGCCATTCGTGGGCCGCGACCTGGTCGAGCGCCGGCGTCGGCTGCCCGAGGCGGACCTGGTAGAGCCAGTAGTTCGCCAGCACGCGCTGCACAAAGTCGCGCGTCTCATGGAGCGGGATCGAAGCGATATAGAGCAGCGGGTCCTGGCCGGCGTTCAGCGAGCCGTCCCACTTCATCACGTTGCCCGGCCCGCCGTTGTAGCCGGCCGTGGTCCGCACAAGGTTGTTGTCGGTGTCGCTGAGAAGCTGCGCGATATAGGCCTGTCCAAGCGCCACATTGGTCGACGGCTCGTAGGGGTTGCCGCCGCCGTGGTCGGGAATATAGCGGGTCGCCACCAGCCGCGCGGTACTCGGCATCAGCTGCATCAGGCCCATAGCGCCGACGTAGGAGCGCGCCTTGGGATTGAACGCCGATTCCTGGCGCATGAAGCCGTAGACCAGTGCGCGGTCGACGGTGAAGCCGCCCGCAGGCTGCCACGGCGGGATCGGATACATGGCGCCGTCGTAGCCCTTGATGTTGTGTCGTTGGTCCCAATTGGCGTTGCCGACACGCACCGAAAGGCCGGGCAGCGCCGCCTTCTCGGCGAGACCCAGCACGGCCTCGACATACTGCGGGTCGGCGTCGATCGAGCCGGCGTAGAGTTCGCGCTCGGCCGCCGTCGTGGCGCCGAGCTGCAACAGGGCGAGCGCGCGCTTGCCGGTGCGATCGTTGCGCAGCTGGTCGGCCCTGCGGCGATCGAGTTCGGGAACCTTCCAGTCCGGCGCGATCTGCATGCCCAGCGCCCTCTGGGCCACCAGGCCGTAGAAGGTCCGGCCATGCAGCGCCGCTCGCTTGAGGTAGGGCGCGAACTTCTGCGGGTTGCCCGCCAGCAGGTTGGCGCGCGCGGCCCAGAAAGAGCCGGCGGAGAGCGTCCACGACGAGGCGCGGTCGGGCGGCGCATCGGCCACCAGCTCGAAACGGCGTGCCGCCTCGGCCATGTTGCCTCGCGTGAATGCCGACATGGCGGCATTCCAGTTGGCATCGGGTGGCGCGCCGACATCGACCGGCATCTGCAACGTGCGCTGTGAATCTGCCTCCAGCGCACGCGTGCGGATGCGGCCTCGCCACAGTTCGACTTCCTGCGGGCCCAGCGTATCGGCGGTCGACTTGCGGTCGAGCAGGACGAAAGCGGCGTTGAAGCCGCCGTCATCGGCCATGTTCTGCAGGCGCGCGCGGAGTTCGGAGGCCTGCGAGGCATCGGCGCCGGTCACGGTGCGGGCGGCAGCGAAACTCGGAGAGCCCGGGGTGAAACCGACGAAACTTGCCGGCGTCAGCGCGGGGCCACCCGGAGTGCGACGGGCCAGCGCCAGCTTGTAGATCGCTGGCGCATCGGGATGGTCGTTGTAGTCCTGCAGCCAGGTGGCGAGTTCTTCGTAGCGTGCCGGATAACCCTGGCTCAGAAGGCGCTGAGCACCGACATAACCCATCAACGTCTTGTCGGTCTGCCTGGCGATCTCGGCGTCGGCCTGGCCCCACTGCCCGGCCGCCTGCGCCTGGAAGATGCGCCGGTAGCGGTCGCGGCTTTCGGTGTCGAGCACGGTCGGCAGGCCCGCCACGACAGGGGCCTCATCGAGCTCGATGACCGTCGCGGGCGGTACAAAGACGGGTCGGCGGGCCTGCGGAGCCGGGCGGGCGGCAGGCTTTGCCGTCGCGGCGGCAGGCTTGGCGGCAGTGGGCGGCTTGGCGGGCGGTTTGGTCGTCGTTTGCGCCATCGCGATTTGCGTGAGGGCCGAAGCCGCCATCAGGGTCGCCGCGCCCAGCAGAACGACGGGAAGGATCTTTCTCATGGTCCCACCGTAGTTGGACTTACCGTGTGGCGACAAGCGCCGGATGGCTATACTGCGCCGAACGGAGGAGCAAATGAACCTGCATCAAGAGCGTGCCGCCGCCGTGCGGCACCTGGTCGACGAGGCCCGCCTGATCGAAAAGGCCGGCGTCACCAGGGCCAACCTGGACAAGATCGGCGTCCTGCTGTCGTCGCTGGCCAGCCGTGCCGACCTCTTTCCCCAGGACGAGTTTCCGCTAGGCCCCGATGGCGGCATCTATCGCCTGAGCGAGGATCCCGATCATCGCTTCGCGCTCTACGCCTCGGCCGGCGGGCCCGGCAAGAAGGTGCCGCCACACAACCACACGACCTGGGCCATCATTGCCGGCGTCCACGGCGCCGAGCGCAACGTGGTCTACGACCGTCTCGACAATGGTGCGCGCGAGGGTGTCGTGCAGCTGCGCGAAGCGCCGTCGAAGGAAAAGACCCTGCAGCGCGGCGATGTCATCGCTTACCTGCCGGACGACTTCCACCACATCGAGACGCCGGCGGGATCGGGCAACGCGCTCCACCTCCACTTCTATGGTCTCAGCCTCGAACACCTGCCCGATCGCGTCAGTGTCGATATGGCCACGGGCGCCGCCAAGCGCTTCATGGCAAAGGCCAGGATCCTGACGCCGATGCTCACGGTCCAGCAGGTGAAAGCGATGCTGAAGTCGGGCGAGGTCTTCGCGTTCTTCGACGTGCGCGAGGAAGGCGAGTTCTCGACCCAGGGCCATCCGCTGTTTGCGACCCCGCTCCCCCTCTCCCGCCTCGAGCCGCGCGCGCTGGCGCTGCTGCCGGATCCGCATACGCGCATCGTGCTGATGGATAGTGGCGAGGAAGGCCAGCTGGGCCGCGCCGGCCGCGCTGCCGCAAAGCTCTCCGCCATGGGCTACACCGACGTCGCCATCGTGAAGGACGGGCTGAAAGCGTGGGCCGCGGCAGGCTACGAGATCTTCACCGGCGTCAATGTCCCCAGCAAGGCCTTCGGAGAAGTGGTCGAGCATGGCAACGACACGCCTCGGATCGACGCCGCAGACGTCCAGAAGCTGCTCGATTCCAAGGCCGACATGGTGATCCTCGATTCCCGGCCGCTGCCGGAATTCACCAACATGTCGATCCCCGGCGGCATCGATTGCCCCGGCGCGGAACTGGTCTATCGCGTGAAGGACTTCGTGAAGCGGCCCGAGACCCTCGTCGTCGTCAATTGCGCCGGCCGCACGCGCTCGATCATCGGCGCCCAGTCGCTGATCAATGCGGGCCTTCCCAATAAGGTGATGGCGCTGAAGAACGGCACCATGGGCTGGCACCTCGCCGGCCTGAAGGTAGCGCGCGGCGAAACCAGGAGCTTCGGGCCGCAGGGACCGGAGGCCGCTAGATTCGCGCAGGACGCCGCAGCGAACATCGCGAAAAAGATGAATATCAGGAAGATCGACAAGGCGGGCCTCGATGCGCTCCTCGCCAGGGGCGGCCCCCTCTATCGCCTCGACGTGCGCGACCCCGCCGAATATGCGCAGGGCCATCTGAGAGGCTTCCGGCATGCCGCCGGCGGCCAGCTCGTGCAGGCGACGGATCAATATGTCGGGGCCCGCAACGCCACCATCGTGCTGCACGACAACGACGGCGTGCGTGCCACCATGACGGCGCACTGGCTGCTGCAGATGGGCTGGAACGACGTCCACGTCCTCGACCACAAGCCGGCGTCGGCCGACCTCACGACCGAGGCCGAGCCGCGTTACCCGGCCGGGTTCGCGCCTCCCGAGGTTGCGGCCGTGTCCGCCGCCGACCTGCAGAAGCAGCTCGGCTCGACCTTGTTGATCGACCTCGACACCAGCCTTCGTTATCGAGACGGCCACATTCCGGGTGCCTGGTTCGCGGTGCGCGCAAATCTCGGTCGGACGATCCCGGAGTTGCTGAAAAAACAGGCAGGCGTCGCCCGGGTCGTCCTCGCCTCGCCGGACGGCGAGATCGCCCGCCTCGCCGCCCCAGAGGCCGCCGAAGCGGCAGGCGGCCTGCCGGTCGCCGTCCTGAAGGACGGCACGGCCGCGTGGAAGGCCGCCGGACTGGCGATCGAGGCCGGCCATCCCCGCATGGCGGATCCGCCGACGGACGTCTGGTATCGCCCTTACGACTTCAAGGAGGATGTCGAGGCCGCGATGCGGCAGTACCTCGACTGGGAGGTCGACCTCGTTCCACAGGTGACCCGCGACGGCGATGCCATGTTCTCCGTCCTGAAGCGATAGAAGTCCCGGAACTGCTTGGGTTTTCCGGCCTTGTCACATCGTCGCGCATGCTTGACACCCCTCGGGCCCACCAATAGGTTCCGGCGCGTTTTTCATCCCGGCCGCATCCAGCGGATGGGGTCGGGGTGGGAAGCCCGGAGCGGAGCATCCGGTTATGGCTGAAGACGATCGTAGAGCGACCCACGACGAGCTCGACCAGCGCCTGCGCGGTGTTCGGAAGGCTTATCAGCAGGGTACGGGGCAGTCGTCTAAACCCGCATCGAGCGGCGGCGGCGAAAAGCTGGGCGTCGGCATGCGGATCGCAGTCGAACTGGTGGCGGGCGTCGTTGCGGGAGCCTTCATCGGCCTGTTGGCCGACAGGTGGCTGGGGACTAAACCCTGGTTGCTGATCGTGGGGTTCGTACTGGGGTGCGGGGCGGCGTTCCTGAACGTCTACCGCGTTGCGCAGGCCGAAGAGCGGCGCAGCAAGGCAGCCCAGGATAACAGGAAGAGCTGAATTGGGGATCGAGTATCGTGGCCAGCCCGCTTGAACAATTCGCTATCCAGGACGTAAGCGCTCCGCTTTTCACAATTGGTGGCCACCACATCGCCGTCACCAACTCCGCCATCTTCATGATGGCCGCGGTCGTGATCTCGTCGGCGTTGCTGCTCGGCGGCGCCAGCAAGGGCGCGATGATCCCGGGCCGCGTCCAGGCGATGGCCGAACTCTTCTACGAGTTCATAGCCAACATGATACGGGACAATGTCGGCAGTGCCGGCAAGAAGTTCTTCCCGTTCATCTTCTCGCTCTTCATCTTCACGCTGTTCGGCAACATCCTCGGGATGCTTCCCTACGGCTACACCTTCACGTCCCAGATCGCCGTCACCCTGATCGGCCTGGCCAAGCACGGCCTGCACGTCGTCTCGCTGTTCTGCCCGCACGGCGCACCGCTCTTCACCGCGCCAATCCTGATCCCGATCGAGCTGGTCTCCTATCTCAGCCGCCCGATCAGCCTGTCGGTCCGACTGTTCGCCAACATGACGGTCGGGCACGTGCTGCTGAAGGTGCTGGCGGGCTTCGTCGTGGCGCTCGGCATTTTCGGTGTCGTGCCGCTGGCGGTCCTCGTCGCGATCACGGCGCTGGAGCTGCTGGTCGCGCTGCTGCAGGCGTACATCTTCACGATCCTCTGCTGCATTTACCTGAACGACGCGCTGCATCTTCACTGATTGCCGCGCCCGTACCCATCGATCCAACGAGTCATATCTTAAAGACAGGAGATACAAATGGACGCTTCAGCAGCTAAGTTCATCGGTGCCGGCCTCGCCGCCATCGGCATGATCGGCGCCGGCATCGGCGTGGGCAACGTGTGGGCCAGCTACATCACCGCGCTGTCGCGCAACCCGGCCTCGAAGGCCGAAATCGGCGCCAACATCTGGATCGGCTTCGCCGTCACCGAGGCCATCGCGCTGTTCGCGCTGATCGTCGCGCTGATCGCCCTGTTCGCCTGAGTTCGATCGTGCCCGTTCCGGCACTTCGGACTTCGGTTGCTGCGGCTGCCCTGATCGGGGCGCCGGTTGCCGCGCAGGCCGCCGGCATGCCGCAGTTCGACCTCACGAGGTTCCCCACCCAGATCTTCTGGCTCGTGGTGTGCTTTGCCGTGCTCTACGCGCTCATGGCCAACTTGGTCCTTCCGCGCATCGGCAAGACCATCGAAAACCGCGAGCGCAAGATCCAGGGCGACCTCGATGCGGCGCAGAAGGCCAACGACGCGGCGCGTGCCGCTTCGGCCGAGCAGGACAAGGCGCTCGCCGAGGCGCGCGGACAGGCTTCCGGCCTGATCCGTGCCGCATCGGAGGCCGCGGCGGCCGAGACTTCCGCCAAGCTCCATGAGGTCAGCGACCGTCTCGGCGCCGACATCGTGGCCGCCGAGCGGCGGATCGGCGAGCAGCGGGCGCAGACGCTGACCGGGCTCGCCGGCATGTCCGCCGAGATCGCCACGGCGGTCTTGGGCAAGCTGGCCGGAACGGCCGATCCCGCGCAGGTCGCCCGCGCCGTCGACGAGGCAGCAAAGGCAGGCAAGCGATGATCAGCACTGCATGGGCGGCCGATGCCCACGGCGGCGGAGGCTTGTTCTCCGACCCGACCTTCTGGGTCGCCGTCGCCTTCTTCCTGTTCCTCGCCATCGCGGGCAAGACACTGGCGAAGGGGCTGACCAAGATTCTCGACGATCGTACGGCACTGATCGCCCGCACGCTCGGCGACGCCGAGAAGCTCCGCGCCGAGGCTCAGAAGGCCCGCGACGACGCGCAGAAGAGTCTGGCCGATTCGGCCAAGCTCGCACAGGAGATCCTGGCCCAGGCCAAGCAGGAGGCCGAACGTCTTGTCCGGCATGCCGCCGAGGAGCGTACGACGCTGATCGGCCGCCGCGAGCAGCAGGCCAAGGACCGCATCGCCCAGGCCGAGGCCCAGGCGACGCGCGAGGTCCGCAATATGGCCGTCGACGTGGCGCTCGCCGCCACCCGCACCTTGCTCAAGGAGCAGGTCGGTCAGGGCCGTACCGCGGCGATGATCGACGAGGCGATCTCCGAGCTGCCGAAGCGCCTGCACTGATCTCATAAATCTAGGAATTGCCCGCAAACAACAATCGCGGGCTACCTGGCGCCCCCGTCGCAAGGCGGGGGCTTTTTCTTGGCCCGCGCTCTCGGCCAAGGTTTTCGATTCTGCCCCAACCCGGCGCCTCGAAGACCGGCTCTCTGCACACCGAAGGGCCCGGCAGGCTCCAGGGCAGGCCCTAGGATCGCGGCACGTAGCGCGTCGGAATCCGGGCGAGGTCCTGCAGCAGGTCGGGCGGCATGTCCGACGGCTTGGACGAGTTGGCGCTGGCGCTGATCGAATCGACCAGCCCACCGAAGCGGGCCTCGATCGCCTGGGCGATCTGGTCGTGGCGGCCGACCGCAGAGAACAGGTGCACGACGTCGTCGGACACTTCGGCCGCGATGCTGTCCCACTGCCCGGCCTTGGTCATCGCGTTCAGCTTGCGGCCGAGATCGCCCAGCCCGTGCTCCTCGAATACCGGCCAGTAGGCCGGCGTCGAGCCGTAGAAGGCTACGCGGTAGCGCACCCAGTCGAACAGCTTCTGGACGGCCGCGTCGTCCTTGCCGGTGACGACGAAGCCGCCTCCCGAGATCTCGAACTGCTCCCGGGAGCGGCCCGACTTGGCGAGGCCTTCGGCGAGGATCGGCATGACCTTGTTCTCGAGATACTTGCGCGTGCAGAAGACGTGGAGCTTGGCGCCGTCGCTCTCCTCGGCGGCGACCTTCAGCATGAAGGGGCCGACAGCGGCAAGGCCGATGCGCGGCGCGGGACCGTCATAGGCCTCCGGCACGAAGTTGGGCGTCATCAGGGTGAAGCGGTAGTGCTTGCCCTCATAGTTGAGCTTGCCATCACCCTTCCATGCCGCCCAGATCGCGCGCACCGCCTGGATGTACTCGCGCATGCGCGGCGCCGGTGCGGTCCACGGAACCGAGAAGCGCTTCTCGTTGTGGGCGCGGATCTGCGAGCCCAGGCCCAGGGTGAAGCGCCCGCCCGTACTGGCCGCAAGGTCCCAGCCGATGTTGGCGGCCACCATCGGCGAGCGCGGAAAGGAGATGGCGACGCCGGTGTGCAACTCGATCTTCTGGGTGGCAACGCCCGCCACGGCCAGCGCCAGGAACGGGTCGTGCCGGTTCTCCTGCGTGCTGACACCGGTATAGCCGGCCGCCTCGATCGCCTGGGCGGCGGGACCAACCTTGCGCAGGTCCTCCTGCGGCAGAGTGGTGAAGACGCGCACCTACTCCGCCGCCTGCTTCAGGGGATCGGTCTCCGGCGGGTTGTTCGAAGGCTTCCAGCGCAGGATCGGCTTGCGAGCGGCCAGTGTCTCGTCGAGGCGGCGGCGCGGCGCGTAGAGCGGCGCGGCCTTGAAGGCCTCGGCGGCGGTGCCGGTCTTGGCCTTGGCGGCGAGCGAACGCAGCGCCCCCAGGAAGAGGTCGAGGTCCTCCTTGGCCTGGCTCTCGGTCGGCTCGATCAGCATCGCGCCATGCACCACCAGCGGGAAGTACATGGTCATCGGGTGATAACCCTCGTCGATCATCGCCTTTGCGAAGTCGAGCGTGCTGACGCCGGTGTCCTTCAGGAAGCTGTCGTCGAACAGCGCCTCGTGCATGCAGGGCCCCTCGAAGGCCGGGCTCATGACGTCCTTGAGGGCCGCCATCACATAGTTGGCGCTGAGCACGGCGTCTTCCGAGGCCTGCTTCAATCCGTCGGCGCCGTGGCTCATGATGTAGGCCAGCGCGCGCGTGAACATGCCCATCTGGCCATGGAAAGCCTTCAGACGTCCGAGCGGCGCGCCGTCGACCTTGGCGCCGTCTTCGGCCACGCGCCACTTGTCGCCGTCCTTCACGATCCAGGGATACGGCGCATATGGAGCGAGCGCCGCCGACAGCACCACCGGACCCGCGCCCGGACCGCCGCCGCCGTGCGGCGTCGAGAAGGTCTTGTGCAGGTTGATGTGCATGCAGTCGATGCCGAGATCGCCCGGCCGCACGCGGCCGACGATGGCGTTGAAGTTGGCGCCGTCGCAGTAGAAGTAGGCGCCCGCCGCATGGACCGCCTGCGCAATCTCGACGATCTCGCTTTCGAACAGGCCGCAGGTGTTGGGGTTGGTCAGCATGATCGCCGCCACGTCGGGGCCCAGAGCTGCCTTCAGTGCCGCAAGATCGACACGGCCGCGATCGTTGGCCGGAATCGGCTTCACCGTGAAGCCCAGCGCCGCCGCCGTCGCCGGATTGGTGCCGTGCGCCGACTCGGGCGCCAGCACGACCTTGCGCTGCGCCCGTTCGCCCTTGGCCTCCAGCGCCGCGGCGATCGCCATCATGCCGCACATCTCGCCATGCGCGCCGGCGGCCGGTGACATCGCCACGGCCGGCATGCCGGTGAGCGTCTTCAGCCAATGCGCCAACCGATCGATCAGTTCCAGCGCGCCCTGCACGGTCGAGACCGGCTGCAGCGGATGGAGATCGCCGATGCCGGGCAGGCGCGCGACCTTCTCGTTGATCCGGGGATTGTGCTTCATGGTGCACGAGCCCAGCGGGTAGACGCCCATGTCGATGGCGTAGTTCTTCTGGCTGAGCCGCGTGTAGTGCTGCACCACCTGGGGCTCGGAAAGGCCCGGCAGGCCGATCTCGCCGGCCCGGCGCAGGCCGTTGAGCCGGTCTTTCACTTTTGGCGGCTCGGGCAGGTCGACGCCGCAACGTCCGGCCTGGCCCATCTCGAAGATCAGCGGCTCCTCGATTTGTAACGCGCGGTTGCCGGTGTAGGTGGCGGCTTCCGGTGCGCCGCCCGATGCGATGCCGCCGCTCCGCCCCTGCGAGCGGTCCTGTGAGCTGGCCATCACAGCACCTCCTTCAAGCCGGCGATAAGCGGGCCCATGCCGTACTCGGTCGCCGTTTCGGTCGCAGCCAGCAGCAGCAGGTTCTCGACCGAGGAATCGTTGGGGATCAGGCGCGACACGGGCAACCCGCCCAGGATGCGCTTGGCGGCCAGCGCCTCGACGACCGGCGCGGCCGGCTTGGGCAGCCGCACGGTGAACTCGTTGAAGAAGCTGTCGTTCAGGACTTTCACGCCGGGGATCGTGGCGACGCGGTCGGCGAGTTCCGAGGCCTTGGCGTGGTTGATCTCGGCCAGGCGCCGGAAGCCCGCCTCGCCCAGCAGGGTGAGATGCACCGTGAAAGCCAGCGCACAGAGGCCGGCATTGGTGCAGATGTTGGAGGTCGCCTTCTCGCGCCGGATGTGCTGCTCGCGCGTTGAGAGCGTCAGCACGAAGCCGCGCTTGCCGTCGGCATCGACGGTTTCACCGACGAGACGGCCCGGCATCTGGCGCATGTATTTTTCGCGGGTGGCGAACAGGCCAACGTAAGGCCCACCGAAGCCCAACCCGTTGCCGATCGACTGGCCCTCGCAGACCACGATGTCGGCGCCCATCTCGCCCGGCGGCATC
>JAESFZ010000476.1_pt1 | contig 13659 bp, 15 predicted proteins | sample 9269561 | NCBI WGS metagenome assembly JAESFZ01 (sample SAMN14515552, study PRJNA621657) | algae metagenome | isolation source: Tildeniella nuda ZEHNDER 1965/U140 and co-occurring heterotrophs from wet... | place: Switzerland: Stansstaad, Zurih | collected 1965-01-01
CTGCGTGGAGCCCGCCTCGACGTAATAGTCGCCCTGCTGGCGCAGGTTGACCGTGCCGCGCGGCGTCACGATCTGATAGGGCGTGTTGGGGTTGAGCGCGAATGTCTTGATGTCGACGCGGCCCTGGCCGACCTGCAGGCGGGTCTGGTTGTCGTTGATCTCCAGCAGGTTGAGCTGCGTGCTGCCGTCCATGCGCACGCGCGTTCCCGCGACCGAGACTTCGCTGCGGGCATTGGGCTCGGTCCAGATCGAATCGCCGGAAGTCAGTGGCGTATTGATGACAGCAGGGCTCCAGCCGGCCTGCTCGTCATCGTGGAACGAAACGGTGCCTTCCGTATTGGCCAGGCGTCCGGCCTGCGAAGGCGGCTCGTTGAGGGCATAGGCGCTGCCGGCAAAGGCTGCGATGCTGAGCGCGGCGCCTATGGCGACGCGAAACGATTGACCCATGCTGTTGCTCCTCGATAGGCTCTCGCCGCCCGTCGCTGAATGCGGCTCGCCCTCAAGCACAACACGCCACTGACCAGGCGGTTCCATCAGGGAGACAAGAATGCCCGTCGCAGACCCAAACCGCGTGATCGTCACCGGCGAAAACCCGTTCATCCGCCTCAGCGAGAAGGACGGCGATCCCAACTCAACGGAAGCCAGCTTCTGGCGCATCCTGTTCTGCCCGGCCGGGCCGGGGCATGTGCTCTATCTCAAGAGCGAGCTGACGCACGGCCGCTGGCGCATCTATTCCGACAACATCGCCATGGCGCGCTGGCTGCAGCAGACCGTTCAGGGCATGCTCAATCCCGAGCTGAAGGATCTCTCGATCGGCGTGATCGATGCCGAGTTCTCGCGCTCGGGCGATCCGCACTATTTCTGGACCGAGCATGTCTCGGCGGCCGACTCCGAGGTGGCGCTCACCTGGTACGACGTCGGCGATCCGCTGCTGATCCACACTCACCCCAACGAGGCGCCGAACCCGCGCCCCTACGGTGTCTGCACCGTGCTGGTGCCGGCGCTCGGTGCGCGGCTGACCGTGGACGGCATCCAGGCCAAGGGTCTGCCGTGGAAGCGCGAGCGCGAGGGCCGGCCCTTCAGCACCTGCGCGCTGGCCTTCTCCGAAAGCTGGACCGAGGCGCGGTAGGCTGGAACGCGCCAGCTAACCCTTGAGGTCGAAGGCGCGCGCGAGCTGGGTGTAGCTCTCGCGTCGCACGTCCTCGTCGTGTGTCCAGGTGACGACGGCCATTTCCTGGACGCCGACCTCCGTCGCCAGGTCGCGGATCCTAGTCGCGACCTCGGGGCCGGTGCCCACGAAGGAGTCCTTGCGGAACTGCTCCATGCGCGCCTGCTCATGCACGGTGAGCGGCGCTTGTGCCGCGATCTCGGGTGCTTCCAGCGGCACCAGGATGCCCTTGTCGCGGTTGATGCGGGAGAGCGCGCGCGAGGTGAAGTGGTATTGCGCCTGTTCCATGGTTTCGGCGGCCAGCGCCCAGACGCAGAGTCCGGCGTGTGGCTCGGGATGGCGGGCGCTCGGCCTGTATGTGCGCTGGTAGAGGTCGATGGCGCGCTTGCCGCCGGCGCCGTCGCTGAAGAACCAGGCATAGCAGTAGGGCAGGCCAAATAGTGCCGCGACCTGGGCGCCGTAGTCGGAGCTGCCGAGGATCCACACTTCGGGCGCGGTGGCACCTTGCGGAAAGGCCTTCACCGCCGCGAACGGATGGCGGTCGACCAGAGGCTCGTTGTGCACCCAGGCGATCAGGTCGCGCACGTCGGAGGGAAAATGCTCGGGCCGTTCGTTGGCCGCGGGATTGAGGGCGAAGGCCGTGCGTCCGTCGGAGCCCGGCGCGCGGCCGAGTCCCATGTCTATGCGGCCCGGCGCCAGGGCATCGAGGACGCGGAACACCTCGGCCACCTTGAACGGCGCATAGTGCGGCAACATGATGCCGGCGCTGCCGACACGAATGCGTTCCGTCGTAGCCGCGATCGCCGCGATCACGATCTCGGGCGCGGTACCGACGATGGTCGGGTGATTATGGTGCTCCGACACCCAGAAGCGCTGGTAGCCCAGCGCCTCGCAATGCTTGGCGAGCGCCACGGTGTTGCGGATCGACTGGTCCTGCGGGCGCCCGGCGACGGCGATCGACTGGTCGAGAACGGAAAGACGCGTGAGCTTTGACATTGCCCCAGACGTAAGGCGTGCGCGCTACTCCGGCAAGGTCGCGATCATGTACAGCGCCTGCAGCGTGGGCGTGGGTTTCTCGCCGGCGCCGAAGGTTTTGGTGAAGATCGTGGCGATCTCGCCCGAGCGGTAGACATGGCTTAGCGCCGTGTCGACGGCGAGGCGGAAATCGCCGTCGCCGCGGCGCATCGCCAGCGCGAACGGCTCTATGGTGAGGAAGGTGGCGGCCAGCAGGACGCGGGCCGCAGCCGGGTGGCCCTTGATCATGCCGGCGAGCATCGCGCGGCCGGCGAAGTAGGCCGAGATGTTGCCCTTCTCCAGGGCGGTCATCGCCTCGTCGAAGCTCTTGAACGGGACGATCTCGGCATTGACGTGGAGAGCTGCCAGGGAATTGCGTGTTCCCTGCTCGGTCAGCGTACCGGCGACGACGCCGACCTTCTTGCCGGCGAGGAGCTTTAGGTCCTGTGGTCCGTCGTTGCGGATGGCGAAGCTGGTGCCGTCGATGAAGGTCGGGATGGAGAAGTCCACGACCATGCGCCGCTCGACCGTCTGGGTGAGCGAATCGCAAAGCAGGTCGGCCTTGTTCTGGGTGATGGCGTCGAGGCGGTTGACCGTGGTCACCGGGACGTAGGCCACTTTCAGGTCGGGGATTTTCAGCTGTTGGGCGAGCTGCTTGGCCGCCGCCTGGCAGAGCTCGATCATGTAGCCGGCGGGCTGGCCGGCCGGTGTCTTGTAGGCGAAGGGCTGGGCGTCTTCGCGGTAGGCGATGCGCAGGGTCTTGCTCTGGCGGATATCGTCGAGCGTGGCGGCCATGGCGTTACCGCCCAACACAGCGCCTATCGCCAGCGTCAGAAGGCCAAGCTTTTTCGACATCGCGTTCATGAATCTCTTTCCTTGTCTGGTCCGGCCAGCGGCGGACGGAAAACATCCGACATCCGGCTTCTGATGACCACCTGAATTACAGCAGAGTGGGCAGTGATGGCCATGCTGTCATCCACTTAAGTGCTTGAAATAATGTAATATAAATTCTTCCTTGAATTAGTTCTGCGAATGACTTGCAATTAATGGTCAAGGCTGCATATTAGAAACGTTCCAATCTACTTCGCCTCAAGGAGCGTTTCATGCTGACCATCGGAGACAAGTTTCCCTCGTTCGACCTCAAGGCGGTGGTGAGCACCGACGCCAAGACCGCCTTCACCCAGCTCTCCGACAAGAGCGACAAGGGCAAGTGGAAGATCGTGTTCTTCTGGCCCAAGGACTTCACCTTCGTCTGCCCGACCGAGATCGCGGCCTTTGGCAAGATCAACAAGGAATTCAACGAGCGCGACGCGGTGGTCTACGGCGTGTCGACCGACTCCGAGTTCGTCCATCTCGCCTGGCGCCAGAACCATGCCGACCTGAAGGCGCTGCCGTTCGCCATGTTGGCCGACCTCAAGCGTGAGCTCTCGACCTCGCTCGGCATTCTCGACAAGAACGAGGGCGTTTGCCTGCGCGCCACCTTCATCGTCGATCCCGAGGGCATCATCCGCTTCGTGTCGGTGAACGACCTCTCGGTCGGCCGCAACCCGCAGGAGGTGCTGCGCGTCCTCGACGCCCTGCAGACCGACGAGCTCTGCCCCGTGCAACTGGCAGAAGGGCGACGACGTCCTCAAGGCCGCCTAAGGAGACTGCAATGTCGCTCGACGTCCTGAAGGATCGGCTGCCCGACTACGCACGCGACCTGAAGCTCAATCTCTCGAGCCTGGCCGCCGAGCAGTTGCTCAGCCCGCAGCAGAGGGCCGGCAGCTTCGTCGCTGCCGCGCTCGCGGCGAACCATGCTCCGACCATGCAGGCCGTGGTCGGAGCCTTCGTGGCCGAAATGTCGCCGGAAGCGCTCAACGCCGCCAAGATCGCGGCGTCGCTGATGGCGATGAACAACATCTACTACCGCTTCGTGCATCTCGTGCACGCAGCCGACTACAAGACCCTGCCGGCCAAGCTGCGCATGACCGCCATGGCCAAGCCCGGCGTCGACAAGGTCGATTTCGAGCTGTGGTCGCTAGTGGTCTCGGCCGTCAACGGCTGCGGCATGTGCCTGGAAGCGCACGAGAAGGTCTGCCGCGAGGCCGGCCTCTCGGCGGAACAGGTCCAGGCCGCCGTGCGGATCGCTGCCGTGGTGCATGCGGTTGCGCGCACGCTCGCTGCAGAAGAGGCGCTGGCGCCTGAACTGGCGGCGGCAGCCTGACCTTGTCGCGTCACGACATGCGGGCCAAACTCCGGCCGATTTTTTTGTAACCGGACGGAGAGCCCGCATGTCGATGACCGCCACCCAGCCCAAATCCGCGCCGGTCGCCGGCACATACCAGCCCAAGGGCATGCTGATCGGCGGCAAGTGGGTGGAGAGTGCTTCGGGCCAGCGCATCGCCATTGAAAATCCGGCCAAGCGCACGACCGTGGCCGAAGTGCCGCGCGCCGCCGCCGCCGATGTCGACGCCGCGGTCGCGGCGGCGGAGAAGGCGTTTCCGGCGTGGAAGAACGTGGTGCCGCGCGAACGCGGCAGGATGCTGCTCAAGGCGGCCGAGGCCCTGGAGGCGCGCGCCGAGGAGATGGCCCGCACCATCGCGCTCGAGACCGGCAATGCGCTCCGCACGCAGGCGCGCGGTGAAGCCAAGCTGGCGGCGGATGTTTTTCGCTATTTCGGCGGCCTTGCGTCCGAGCTGAAGGGCGAGACCGTACCGCTGGGCGAGCACGTGCTCTCCTACACCCGCCGCGAGCCGATCGGCATCGTGGGCGCCATCATCCCGTGGAATGCCCCGGTCATGCTGGGCGCGCTGAAGATCGCGCCCGCGCTCTGCGCCGGCAATGTGCTGGTCCTGAAGGCCGCGGAAGATGCGCCGCTGGCCGTCCTGCTGATGGCCGACATCGTCCAGGAGTTCGTCCCGGCCGGCGTGTTGAACGTGATCACCGGCTACGGCGAGGAGTGCGGCGGGCCGCTCGCCAACCACCCCAAGATCCGCAAGCTCTCCTTCACCGGCTCGACCGAGGTCGGCAAGGTGATCATGCGCGCCGCGGCCGAACGCATCGTGCCGGTGTCGCTGGAACTCGGCGGCAAGAGCCCCTCGATCGTCTATCCCGACGCCGACGAGGATTGGGCGGTCGACGGCATCATCAACGCCATGCGCTTCACGCGCCAGAGCCAGAGCTGCACCGCGGGCTCGCGCATGTTCCTGCACGAGGACATTTTCGACTCCTTCCTGAAGAAGCTCGAGAAGAAGACGACGGCGCTGAAGATCGGCGATCCGCTCGACGAGGCCTCCGACATCGGCACCATCATCAACAACAAGCAGTTCACCAAGGTCTGCAAGTATGTCGACGAGGGGCTGAAGCGCTCCGACGCCCAGCTCGTGTTCGGCGGCCTGCCGCCCAAGACCGGGCCGCTCTCCGAGGGCTACTTCACCATCCCGACGGTGTTCGCCGACCGTTCCAACGACTGGCGCCTGGCGCGCGAGGAGATCTTCGGGCCGGTGCTGGTGGCGATCCGCTGGAGCGACGAGGCCGAGGCCATCCGCATGGCCAACGACAGTCACTACGGTCTCGCGGCCTATGTCTGGACGCACGATATCGGCAAGGGGTTGCGCGCCGCGCACGCCATCGAGTCGGGCTGGGTGCAGGTCAACCAGGGCGGCGGCCAGACGCCCGGCATGTCCTATGGCGGCTACAAGCAGAGCGGCCTGGGTCGCGAGTTCTCGCTGGAAGGCATGCTCGACAGCTTCACCCAGCGCAAGAGCGTGACGGTCAACCTCGCCGTCTAGGCCGGCACCTTGCGGTGAAAGTCGGTCGCGCCCTGGTAGGCGTGGCCGACGCGGTAGAGCAGCGCCTCGTCGAACGGCCGGCCGATCAGCTGCAGGCCGATCGGTGCGCCGTTCGAATCGAAGCCGCATGGCACCGATAGCGCCGGCAGGCCCAGCGTATTGAACGGCCGCGTGAGGCCGGTGAAGCCCGCCACCATCTTGAGCACGGCAGGCCCGCCCTTGGTCTCGGTGTCGGTCTCCTCGATGGTCGGGATCGGGAAAGGGATGGCCGGCAGCATCACCGCATCGACGCCGTCCATGGCCAGCGCCAGGAACTCCTTCACGAAATGGGAACGCAGGCGCAGCGCATCTATGTAGTGCGTCGCCGGAATGAAGAACCCCGCTTCCATGCGCGAGCGCACCTGGTTGGCGTAGAGTTCCGGCGTCTCTTCCATCCACGGCCGGTGCATGGCGGCAGCCTCGCACTTCACCATCACCTCGGCGGCGCGATAGAGCGCGGTGAAGTCGGGCAGCCTGGCCGTGGTCACCCTGGCGCCCAGCTGGCCCAACGCGTCGGCGGCGGCCTGCACCGCCGCACCGACCTGGGCATCGAGGGCGGCGGGGCCGTCGTTCGGCAGCGCGAGTCCGATCCTGAGACCGCCGACGCCGCCTTCCAGCAGCGCCTCGTAGTCCGGCACCGGCTTCTCGCTGGTGGTCGAATCCTCGGGATCGTGGCCGGCGAGGATGCCCAGCATGCGCGCGTTGTCGCGCACCGTGCGGGTGAGCGGGCCTACATGATCGAGGCTCCACGAGCGCGCGACGGCGCCGGCACGGCTCACGCGGCCGTAGGTAGCCTTCATGCCCACGACCCCGCAGGCCGAGGCGGGCAGGCGGATCGAGCCGCCGGTGTCGGAGCCCAGTGCGCCATAGACCATGCGCGCCGCCACCGAGGCGCCCGAGCCGCTCGACGAGCCGCCAGTCACGCGTGAAGCGTCCCAAGGATTGCGGCAATGGCCGTGATGCACATTGTGGCCGGTCGGACCGGCGGCGAATTCCGCCATGTTGAGGAAGCCTAATTCGACCACGCCCGCGGCATCGAGCTTCTGCAGTGCCGTCGCCGTCACGGGCGCCGTCCAGTCGCGGCGGATCGCGCTGCCGCCGGTCGAGAGCTCGCCCTTGCGGTAGTACATGTCCTTGTGCGCCATCGGCACGCCGTGCAGCGGCCCGCGACGCTTGCCGGCGGCCAGTTCTCTGTCCATCGCTCGCGCCTGTTCCAGCGCCTTTTCCTCGTAGAGACGCAGGAAAGCATTGGTGCGCGGCTGCCAGATTTTTATGCGCGCGAGGCACGCCTCGGTCGCTTCCACCGACGTGATGCGCCCCTCGGCGATGGCATCGGCGATCGCCGTCAGGTCTTCAAGGGCGAGATCATCGTTCCTCACGGCTTGGCTTCCTTCGCGAGCACGCTGGCGAACGACGCCGGATCGTCGTCGAAGGTGAGGCGCGCACGCGAGGCGTCGAGCACCGCCTTGCACAGGATGTCGACTTCGTCCTTCAGCTCGGCGAGGCGCTTTTCGTCGAACTTCGGTCCATCGAATGTCGGAGTCATCGTTTCTCCTCAGAACTTGATCCGGCGCGCGGCCAGGCGTGCCTGGTCCTCGGCGCTGAAACTCATGATCTTGCGGACCTTCTGGTCGAACTTCATGCCCACGGCCTCGGCACAAGCAGCAAGCGTGCCGGTTTCGGCCTCGAACAGGAAATGCGTGAAGACCAGTACCTTGCTGGTGAAGGAAGCGAGGCCGCTCATCACCACCGCAAGGTCGCCGGCGCGCAACGGGCGGCGGTAATGGTTCAGCATCTCGACCACCACCGATCCCTCCTCGCGGGTCTGCATGGCGGCACGGTCGAAGCCCAGATGGTTCCACAGCATCGGCGCGCCGTCGGAGTAGCGGCCGAACTGATGGCGCGGCAGGAAGCAGCCGTGCTCGTCGCATTCGTCGGGTGTGATCACCGTACGGCCAACCTCGATCATGCCCGTCGCGGGCGCAGCGTCGAGCGTGAGATCGGGCAATGTGAGCGTGCCGACGCTGCGTGGTTTGGCGGCCTCGGGCAGCGGCATGAGGGCGGCTTCGGCGCGGGTGCGGAAGGCATCGGGCCATGGCCGGTCGCAGACGATGCGGCGGCGGACGGTGGCGGCCACGCGCCCGTCGGCCGGGTTGCGGATTTCGTGATAGGCGACGAGATGTTGGGCGCCAACCTCGACCGGGGCCGAGCGGACCTCGACCGCATCGACGACCCTGAACTCGCGGAGGTAGCGGACATGGTCTTCGGCCGCCGTCACGGCGAGGCCCTGGGCCCGTTGCGCGCGCGGTCCCAGGCCCAGGCCCTGGAGCAGGTGCGCCGACGCCTCGTGGCCGAACTCGGTGTAGAATTGGACGTTCAGATGGTCGTTCTCGTCGCACTGCCAGGTGTTCACGGCGGTGCTGAAAGTCGGCATCAATTCGGGCGTTGGCACGCTACACACTCTCTGCTGTCTGTGGATGGCCGTCCAAATGGCCGAAAAAGCCACAGAAATCGACATTTTTCGGGTGTTCCGGGCTTGCGGGATGACGATTCGTGGATAACCTTGGCTCGCCAGCGCTGTCCTGGGGCGTCAGGAAGACGCTGGTGAAACTTAAAAAACGTAAGGGACCCCTCCACTATGGCTACCAAAACCACTGTTCCGACTGTCCCGCTGTCCAAGGTCGCGGCCGAGCTGGCCGAGAAGACGGGCATGACCAAGAAGGACGCCACTGGCGCCCTCGATGAGTTCATCGGTCTGGTCGTGAGACACCTCAAGAAGGGCAACAAGGTCCGCGTTACGGGCCTCGGCATCTTCCAGGTGCGCGCGCGTCCGGCCCGCATGGGTCGCAACCCGGCCACCGGCGAAGCGATCAAGATCAAGGCGTCGAAGAAGGTTGCCTTCCGCGTTGCCAAGGATCTCAAGGAAGCGATCTAAGCCGCTTCCGACTGAAGATCGGGCGGGCGCCGGTGAGAGCCGGGTCCGCCCTTCTTTTTGCCTGCGATTCGATTCCCCTGCGATTCGATTCCTATGCCGCATCGTGGCAGCAGACGCAGATCTTGTTGCCGTCGGGATCGCGGAAATAGGCGCCGTAGTAGTTGGCGTGATACTGCGGCCTTGGCCCCGGTGGGCCGTCGTCGCTTCCGCCGCCGGCAAGTGCCTTGGCGTAGCAGACATCGACCGCCGCCCGGGTGGGCGCGAGCAACGCGACCATCTGGCCGTTTCCCGGCGTGGCGCCATCGCCGTTCTCCGGCCGGCCGATCAGGAAGAGCGGCCGTGCCGCCGCCGTCGGCATCCAGCCCGCCCATGGACGGTCGCGCTCGCAGAACTTCAGCGGGAAGCCGAGCGCATCCATCACGCTCGAATAGAAGACGAAGGCGCGATCGAAGTCGGTCACGCCGACATGCACATGCGAAATCATCGGGGAATTCCTGCCGTTTACCGGCTGCGTCGTGGGCTACTATAGCGCGGCATGGAAATGTTCGTTGTCCTGAAATTCCTCGGCCAGCTGGCTCTGCCGCCGGCATCGCTGGCGCTCGGCCTGCTCGTGGGTGGCGTCCTGGCGGTGTTGGGCCTGCGCCGCCTCGGGCGGCTGGTCGTCGTGCTGGCCGTTGCCGAGTTGCTCGTGCTGTCGCTGCCGCCGGTGGCCGATGCGCTGGTGATGCCGCTGCAGGCGGAAGCGCGCGCGGCGGCAGAGGCGGCACCCGCCTGCTGCTACGATGCCATCGTGGTGCTGGGCGGCGGCATCGCACCGGCGGCGCCGCCCTACATTCCCGAGCCCGACCTCAAAGACTCCGCGGATCGCATCTGGCAGGCGGCCCGCCTCTTTCATCGTGGCGTGGCGCCGCGCATCATCGTGAGCGGCGGCAATCCGCGGGCCGAGGCGGGCGGCACAGCGGTGATGTCCGAAGCCGAGGCGATGCGCATCTTCCTGCTCGCCCTCGGCGTGCCGGCCGAGGCGATCGTCCTCGAGGGCGGCTCGCTCAACACCATCCAGAACATCCGGGGCGTGCGCGAGCTGGCGAAGGGCGGGCGTGTCGCCCTGGTCACGTCGGCCTCCCATATGCCGCGGGCGCTGCGCCTGGCGCGTATCGCCGGGCTGGATGTCGCGGCTTTCCCGACCGACTGGCGGGCGCCGGCCGAGGTGCGCGCTTCGTGGGAGAACTGGCTGCCGTCGCTGGACGCACTGTCGATGTCTTCGGGCGCGCTGTGGGAGATCATGGCCAACGTCTTCGATCGCCGCGGCGCGAGTCTCGCGCCGTGATCGCTCATGGAACAGTCTGGCGTCTGAACCGGCGCGCGGCGTTGGGGTTTGCCCTGGCCGGTCCGCTGCTGGTGCCGCTCGCCCGCCGGCCGCGCTCCCAGACGCTGGAGAAGGTGAGCTTCCAGACTGACTGGCGGGCCCAGGCCGAGCATGGCGGCTACTACCAGGCGATCGCCGCCGGCCTCTACGCCAGGGCCGGGATCGAGTGCGACCTTCGCCAGGGTGGGCCCAGCCTCAACATCGGCCAGCTGCTGCTCAACGGGCGTGTCGACATGATCATGTCGAACAGCTTCGAGGCCTTCACCTATGTGCGCGAGGGCGCGCCGTTCTTCACCATCGCCGCGATCTTCCAGAAGGATCCGCAGGTCCTGATCGGCCATCCCGGCTCGGGTTTCGACGGCTTCGAGAAGCTCAAGGGCCGCACCTTGCTGATCGGCAACGGCGGGCGCGTGACCTACTGGCCCTATCTCAGGAAGAAGTACGGGCTCCGCGACGAGCAGCTCCGGCCCTACACCTTCAACATGGCGCCGTTCCTGGCCGACAAGAACGCCGTGCAGCAGGGGTTCCTGTCGTCCGAGCCCTATTCGCTCGGCCAGGCGCTCGGCCGCCCGCCCGAAGTGCTGCTGATCGCCGATGCCGGTTTCAGCGCCTACCAGACCACCATCGCGATCTCGCGCAAGATGGCGGTCGAGAAGAAGGAGCTGGTGCAGCGCTTCGTCGACGCCACGCTCGAGGGTTGGGCGCAGTATCTCAAGGGCGGGCCGGCGACGGCCGCCGCCAACGATCTCATCAAGAAGCATAATCCGGATCAGACCGACGACCGTATCGCCTATGCGCTCAAGGTTCTGAACGAGCGCGGCATCGTGATGTCGGGCGACGCGCTGGGAGACGGCGTCGGCGCCATGAGCGCCGCGCGCTGGAAGGGTTTCTACGACCAAATGGCCGATGTCGACGTGCTGCCCAAAGGGCTGGACTTCGCCAAGGCCTATACGCTGGAATTCGTGAACAAGGGCATCGGCAGATAGCCACAGGGGATGACAATGCATCAGGTCAGCGAAGAGCATCAGATGTTGCGCGAGTTGGTGAAGAAGTTCGTGCGCAACGAACTGCTGCCGCTGGAGAAGAACATCCTCGATCGCTTCGCCGCCGGCCAGCCGGCGGCGCTCAACGACGAGGAGAACGCGCGGCTCTTCAAGCAGTGCAAGGAACTGGGCCTGTGGGCACTCGACGTGCCGGAGGAGGTGGGCGGCGCCAACCTGCCGGCCGTGGCACTGGTCGGCGTCAACGAGGAGATCGGCTACACCTGCGTGCCCTTCACCTTCCCGCCTGATTCGCCCAACCTGCACATGCTGCTGGCCACGGCCAGTCCCGAGCAGCGCAAGAAATACCTCGAGCCCTATGCGGCAGGCCTCACCAGCTCGGCCATTGCCATCTCCGAGCCCGGCGCCGGCGGCGATCCGGCCGGCATGAAGACGCGTGCGGTGAAGGACGGCAACGACTGGGTGATCAACGGCCGCAAGATATGGATCAGCCGTATCGCCAAGGCCGACTTCACCATCGCGATGGCGGTGACCGACACCGCGCTCGGCTCGAGGGGAGGCATTACCGCCTTCCTGATCGACAAGGGCACGCCCGGCCTCATCGTGGCGCGCGCGATTCCGATGCTGGCCGGCCAGCGCACCTACGAGGTCGTGTTCGAGGAGTGCCGCGTGCACGAGAGCCAGGTGCTGGGCAAGGTCGGTGCCGGCTTCGCGCCGATGCAGTTACGCCTCACCGTGCGCCGCCTGCAGATGGGCGCCTGGTGCACCGGCATGGCCCAGCGCGCGCTCGACATGCTGGTCGAGCATGCCAACCAGCGCGTCACCTTCGGCGAGAAGCTCGCCGACCGGCAGGCCATCCAGTGGTGGGTGGCGGACGCCGCCATGAAGCTGCACGCCTGCCGGCTGATGGTGATGGACGCCGCCGTGAAGCAGGACGATGGCCGCGACGTGCGCATGGAAGCCTCGATGATCAAGGTCTACGCAACCGAGATGGCGACCGAGATCATCGACCATGCCCAGCAGGCCTTCGGCGCCATGGGCGTGACGCAGGAACTGCCCCTGTCGATCATGGCGCAGAAGGTGCGCACCATGCGCGTCTACGAGGGCCCGTCGGAGGTCCACCGCATGGTGATCGCGCGGCGTATTCTCGGTGGGCGCTAGACCGCCGGCGTTGACACCCACAGCCGGGCGGGCGGATCATTTCCGCCTGCATTCAGGGGAGCCGCCGCCATGACCTACACGCTCGATACCTTCGTCAAGGACGCCCAGGCCGCGCTCAAGGCCCACGATGGACCGGCCGGCCGCGAGCAGGTGCGTGTCCTCCTGGAGAAGCTGCTGGCGAACAAGAGTTTCGTCGATGAAGCCGTCGGTCCGGCGGCACCGCTCGGCGCCCGCAAGCTCTATGAGGACAAGGATCTCGGCTTTGTCGTGCTGGTGCACTGTAATGCCAAGCCGCACAAGAGCCCACCGCACGATCACGGCCCGTCCTGGGCGGTCTACGGGCAAGCGATCAACTACACCGATATGAGCGAGTTCCGGCGGATCGACGGCGGCAAGGCCGAAGGCGACGCCAAACTGGAGCAGGTCAAGGCCTATCGCCTCAATCCCGGCCAGGCCGGCGTCTACGATGTCGGCGCCGTCCATGCCATCGACTATCCCGAGGGCAGCCGCTTCGTGCGCGTGACGGGACGCGATCTCGACTATGTGCGGCGGTTGAAGTTCGACATGGCCGCCGGCAAGGCGATCACCATCGAGAGCGCCTCGGCGAGCTGAACGGCCTTCGTCTAGTCCGCGCTGGCCGGCGCCTCGGGCCGGGAGAATTCCTCGGCGGCGACGGCGAAGTTCAGGTTCTGGCCGGCCTTGAAGTAGAAGGTCGTGATGCCGAGCAACTCACCCTGGGCATCGAACAGGCCACCGCCGGACGAACCCTGCGAGATCGGCGCCGAGGTCTGGATCAGCTTGGAATCGTTCTGGCTGCGCTTGGACGAGACGATACCTTCCGCGACCGTGAGCTCCAGACCCTGCGGTGTGCCGATGGTGATCGCGCGTTCGCCGACCTTGATGTCGCTGTAGGGCCGGACGCCGACCCATTTCGGCAGCTTGGTCTCGACCCGGAGCACGCAGCGGTCGGCATTGATGTTCATCGACACGACCGTGGCCTTCAGTTCCTGCCGGTCGCGGACCAGCAGCACCTGGGTCTTGTCACCCACGACGTGGCAGTTGGTCAGCAGGTCGCTCTCGCTCACCGCCACCGCCGAGCCGATGCTCTTGTCGGCCTTCACCATGTAGACCGCGCCGGCGGCCTTCTCGAAGATCTCCTCGGCGCTAAGGTCTCCGGCGACGCGGCGCACGAGTTTCAGCCG
>JAESFZ010000479.1_pt1 | contig 13516 bp, 13 predicted proteins | sample 9269561 | NCBI WGS metagenome assembly JAESFZ01 (sample SAMN14515552, study PRJNA621657) | algae metagenome | isolation source: Tildeniella nuda ZEHNDER 1965/U140 and co-occurring heterotrophs from wet... | place: Switzerland: Stansstaad, Zurih | collected 1965-01-01
CCTGACCTAGAGACTCCCCCTATGAAGGGGCAGGGTAAGCGCTGTGCTCGTCAGACGAATTCGCGCGGGATGGGTGTGTGGTGCGTCCCTCCGGACAAGAGCTGTCCGTAGTGAAGAGGAGTGAGGAGTGGGAGAAAAAAAGAACGCGGATTGTACCCCGGGGGGCAATACCCCTGCCGGGCATAAAATGCCGGTTTCACCCAGCCCTTTTCAGCACCCCAGACAGGCCCATGCAGCCTGTCAAACCCGCGGCAAAGCCAGTCCGCGGCCCGCGAAGAGGCCTCATACACCGAACCATGCCCACACCTTCCTCCCCCCGCGCGTCCCGCGCGGCCCCTTCCGCCCCTCCGCCGGCCAGTTACGAGGTGGCGCTGGAAGAACTGGAGCAACTGGTGGCCCAGCTTGATGCCGGGCAACTGCCGCTGGACCAGCTGCTCGCCCGCTACCAGCGCGGTGCGGAGCTGCTCGCGTTCTGCCGCTCGCGGCTGGAAGACGTGGAAAACCAGATCAAGGTGCTCGAAGGCGGCACGCTCAAACCCTGGGACGCCGCTTGAACGCCTTGCTTTCTCTCTCCGACACCGATGATTTCGTGGCCTGGCGCCGGGCCGGCCAGGACGCGGTGGAGCGCGCGCTGGAGCGCTGGGTGCCCGCCGATGCGCCCGCGGGCCTCGGCGATGCCATGCGCTATGCCGTGCTCGACGGCGGCAAGCGCCTGCGCCCGCTGCTCGTGCTGGCCACCAGCGAGGCCGTGGGTGGCCATGCGGCCGCGGCCATGCGCGCCGCTTGCTCGGTTGAACTCATTCACGCCTATTCGCTGGTGCACGACGACATGCCCTGCATGGACAACGACGTGCTGCGCCGTGGCAAGCCCACCGTTCACGTGCGCTTTGGCGAGGCGCAGGCCCTGCTGGCGGGCGATGCGCTGCAGGCGCTGGCTTTTGAATTGCTTGTGCCCGGCGATGGCAGCGTGAGCGACGCCATGAGCGCGCGCCTGTGCCGCCTGCTGGCCCTGTCGGCCGGTGCCGATGGCATGGCCGGGGGCCAGGCCGTGGACCTCGCCAGCGTGGGGGTCGCGCTGGATCAGCCCTCGCTTGAAGCCATGCACCGCCGCAAGACCGGCGCGCTGCTGCAGGCCAGCGTGACCATGGGCGCCGCCACCGGTTCCCCATCGCCGCAGGCGCTGGCCCTGCTCGCCGAGTACGGCGCGTGCGTGGGCCTGGCCTTCCAGGTGGTGGACGACATCCTCGATGTGACCGCCGATTCCGCCACGCTGGGCAAGACCGCCGGCAAGGACGCGGCGGCCGACAAGCCCACCTTCGTTTCCCTGATGGGGCTGGCCCAGGCGCAGTCCTATGCCGACCGCGTGCTGGCCCAGGCCCACGACACCCTGAGCCGCTCCGGCCTCGACCACACCGACACCCTGCACGCCCTGGCCGACTGGGTGGGGCGGCGTGCGTCCTGAGGCCGAGAAGAGAAGTCGATCCACATGACACAAGCGCCAACGCCCATGACTTCACTGTTGTCGACCATCGATTCACCAGCCGATGTGCGCCGCCTCACGCGCGCGCAGCTCCCGCAGCTGGCCGATGAGCTGCGCGCCTTCCTGCTGGCCAGTGTGGCCCGCACGGGCGGCCACCTCAGTTCCAACCTGGGCACCGTGGAACTCACGGTGGCGCTGCACCATGTCTTCAATACGCCCGATGACCGCCTGGTCTGGGACGTGGGCCACCAGACCTACCCGCACAAGATCCTTACCGGTCGGCGCGACCAGATGGGCACACTGCGCCAGTTCGGCGGCATCAGCGGTTTCCCGCGCCGCAGCGAGAGCGAGTACGACACGTTCGGCACGGCGCATTCGTCCACCAGCATTTCTGCCGCCCTCGGCATGGCGCTCGCGTCCAAGCTCAAGGGGGAAGAGCGCAAGTCCATCGCCATCATTGGTGACGGTGCGATGACGGCGGGAATGGCCTTCGAGGCGCTGAACAACGCGGGCGTGGCCGATGGCCGTCTGCTGGTCGTGCTCAACGACAACGACATGTCGATCTCGCCGCCTGTGGGCGCGCTCAACCGCTATCTCGCCCAGCTCATGAGCGGGCAGTTCTACGCGGCGGCGAAGAACGTGGGCAAGCAGGTGCTCAAGGGCGCACCGCCGCTGTTCGAATTGGCCAAGCGGTTCGAGGAACACGCCAAGGGCATGGTGGTGCCGGCCACGCTGTTCGAGAAATTCGGCTTCAACTACATCGGCCCGATCGACGGGCACGACCTGGAGTCGCTCATCCCGACGCTGGAGAACATCCGCCAGCTGCTCGACACCGACAGCGGGCCGCAGTTTCTGCACGTGGTCACCAAGAAGGGTCAGGGCTACAAGCTCGCCGAGGCGGACCCCGTGGCCTACCACGGTCCGGGCACGTTCGACCCCGCAGTGGGCCTCACCAAGCCCGCCACGCCGCCCAAGACCACCTTCACCCAGGTGTTCGGCAAATGGCTGTGCGACATGGCCGAGGCCGACACCCGTCTGGTCGGCATCACGCCGGCCATGCGCGAGGGCTCGGGCATGGTCGAATTCGAACGCCGTTTCCCCTCCCGCTATTTCGATGTCGGCATCGCCGAGCAGCACGCCGTGACCTTCGCCGCCGGCCTGGCCTGCGAAGGGCTCAAGCCGGTGGTGGCGATCTACTCCACCTTCCTGCAGCGGGCGTACGACCAGCTCATCCACGACGTGGCGCTGCAGAACCTGCCAGTGGTGTTCGCGCTCGACCGCGCCGGCCTCGTGGGCGCCGATGGCGCTACGCACGCGGGCGCCTACGACATCGCCTACCTGCGCTGCATTCCCAACATGGCGGTGGCCTGCCCGGCCGATGAGGCCGAGTGCCGGCAACTGCTCAGCACCGCGTTTGCGCAGAGCCAGCCCGTGGCGGTGCGGTACCCGCGCGGCGCGGGTGCAGGGGTGGAGCAGCCTGCGGGCCTGGAAGGTCTGCCCTTCGGCCGTGGTGAGCTGCGCCGCAAGGGGCGCCGTGTTGCCATCCTCGCCTTCGGCACCTTGCTCCAGCCCGCGCTGGTGGCTGGTGAAAAGCTGGGCGCCAGCGTGGCCAACATGCGCTGGGTCAAGCCGCTCGATCTGGAGTTGCTGCGCGAACTCGCGCAGACGCACGAGGCGCTGGTGACGGTGGAAGAGGGCTGCATTCAGGGCGGTGCCGGTGCCGCGGTGCTGGAGGCCTTGCAGGCCGAAGGCATCAACCTGCCCGTGCTGCAACTGGGCCTGCCGGACGAGTTCATAGAACACGGCGACCCGGCCAGACTGTTGGCCATGGAAGGCCTGGACGCGGCGGGCATCGAACGCGCCATCCGCACGCGTTTCGGCTCGCTGTTGGCACCAGAGATGAAGGCCGTAGGCTGACTCCAGCCCGCGGGTTTGCAGTGCCATGTTGCAGGGTTTCCCCCCGCATGCAGAGCCCTTTGGACAATAGCGCTTCACCTACAATCGTTTATCCACACTGCCCGCACGCAGCTGCTTACCGCACGCTGCGTGTTTCTTTATCCAACGATGGCATGGTGTCGGATCTTTTTCACAAGAAATGGGAATCAGGATGGGTGCTTTACTCGGTTTCTCTCGCGCCATCGACGCGCTCAATGCCTGGATCGGCAAGTACGCGATCTGGCTGATCTTGGGCTCCACGGTCATCAGCGCCGTCAACGCGATCGTGCGCTACGCCTTCAACACCAGTTCCAACGCGTTTCTCGAGATCCAGTGGTATCTCTTTGCCTGGTCTTTCCTGATCGCGGCCGGTGTCACGCTGCTCAACCGCGAGCACGTGCGCATCGACGTCATCAACAGCCGGCTTTCCAAGCGGGTGCAGATCTGGATCGACATCCTCGGCTTCGCCTTCTTCCTCACGCCGGTGTGTCTGTTGGTTCTGTATTTCGGCATTCCGGTGTTCATGGAGAAATACGCTTCGGGTGAAATGTCGGGAAACCCCGGTGGCTTGATCCGCTGGCCCGTATGGCTGGCGATCCCCGTGGGCTTCACCCTGCTGATGCTTCAAGGGTGGTCCGAACTCATCAAGCGGGTGGCCTTCCTCAACGGTCGCGGCCCAGATCCGACCATCAAGGCCGGCGAGAAGTCGGCCGAGGAAGAATTGGCCGAGATACTGGCGCAACGAGAGTCGGCCAAAAGTGCGCCGGGCTCCAAGTAACCGGCAAGGAATCTGACGATGGAATTCATTGCCACGAACTTCGCCCCGATCATGTTCGCGGGGCTCATCATCTTTCTGCTGCTGGGCTTCCCGGTGGCGTTCAGCCTGGGGGCCTGCGGTCTGGTCTTTGGCATTCTCGGCATCGAGATGGACATATTCCCCGCCTCGGTGCTCGCCTGGCTGCCGCAGCGCCTGATCGGCATCATGGCCAACGACACGTTGCTGGCGGTGCCTTTCTTCACGCTCATGGGCCTGATTCTCGAGCGCAGCGGCATGGCGGAAGACCTGCTTGACACCGTTGGCCAGGTCTTCGGGCCGATGCGTGGTGGCCTTGCGCTGGCCGTGGTCTTTGTCGGTGCGATGCTCGCCGCCACCACCGGCGTGGTGGCCGCCTCGGTCATCTCGATGGGCCTGATCTCGTTGCCCATCATGCTGCGCTATGGCTACGACCGCCAGTTTTCCAGCGGGGTGATCGCCGCCTCGGGAACGCTGGCGCAGATCATCCCGCCTTCCCTGGTGCTGATCATCATGGCCGACCAGCTCGGCCGCAGCGTCGGTGACATGTACAAGGGCGCCTTTATCCCCGCCTTCATGCTGGTGGGTTGTTACGTGATCTACATCGGCTGCCTGGCCATCTTCAAACCCGCCAGCGTGCCCGCGCTGCCGATCGAAGCGCGCGTGTACCGCCAACCCGATGGCAGCAGTGGCTACCAGTCGCTGCTGGTGCTGATGGTGTTCTCGTTCATGGTGTCCGTGGTGCTGGCGCGCTACATGCCCGAGGTGCACACCTGGTGGCTGGGCCGTGAGGTGACTTCCGTCGCGACCGATGAGAAGGTCGTCGTGGCCATGTGTGGTGGTGCCTTTGTTGCGCTGATCATTGCGCTGGCGAACAAGTACCTGAAACTGAACCTGCTCTCGCGCCTGGCCGAGCGTGTGACGTTCGTTCTGATCCCGCCGCTGCTGCTGATCTTCCTGGTATTGGGCACTATCTTCCTGGGAATTGCCACGCCCACCGAGGGCGGCGCCATGGGTGCCATGGGTGCGATCATCATGGCCATGGTGCGCAAGCGCCTGGACATGAAGCTGCTCAAGCAGGCCTTGGCAGCAACCACCAAGCTCGGCAGCTTCGTGATGTTCATCCTGATCGGCGCCACGATCTTCGGTCTGGTGTTCCAGGCCGCTGATGGCCCGATCTGGGTGGAGCACCTGCTCTCCGACCTGCCCGGCGGCGCGGTGGGCTTCTTGATCGTGGTGAACATCCTCATCTTTTTCCTTGCCTTCTTCCTCGACTACTTCGAGCTGTCGTTCATCGTGGTGCCGCTGCTGGCACCGGTGGCCGACAAACTGGGCATCGACCTGATCTGGTTCGGCGTTCTGCTGGCCGTGAACATGCAAACGTCGTTCATGCACCCTCCGTTCGGTTTCGCGCTGTTCTTCCTGCGTTCGGTGGCGCCCGACAAGCCGTATGTGGACCGCGTGACGAACAAGGTCATGGCTCCGGTCACCACCATGCAGATCTACAAGGGCGCCATTCCCTTCCTGTTCATTCAGCTCTTCATGGTGGGCGTGCTGATTGCTTTCCCGGGTCTGGTCACGGGCAGCCTCGACAAGGTGGGCGACTACGACCTCAAGGAGGTGGGCGAACAGATGAGGGAAAACCTCGGCCCTGGTTCAGAGGGCGGCTATGGCAGTGGCGGGTACGGGGCGGAAGAGCAGGCCGAACCCTCGGAGAACAAGCCTGAAGAGTCGCCCGCAAAACCGGATGCGGTCGAAGAATCCGCTCCTGGTGCAAAGGCTGCACCGGAAGACGACCCCATGAAGGCCATGCAGGAAGCCCTCGGCCGCAAGTGATCGAGGCGGGCAGCGTGCGCTGTGGAGAAGCGCATGCCGTCGAGGGAAAACCCTCGGCGGCATGTCCCTTTGAACACGGCAGATATCAATAGAATCAAAGACCGTTCTTCAATCTGGCGCGTGCCCCGCAAGAGGCCGTGCTTTTCCCTTCAAGCTTTCAACAAGCAATCCTGGAGCAATCTCAATGGATCGTCGTTCTATCGTGAAGAGTGCCGGCCTGGCCGGCGTGCTGGCCGCCGGTGTGGCACCGGCCGTGCATGCACAGGCTGCGGTGCGCTGGCGCCTGGCCTCGAGTTTCCCGCGTTCTCTGGACACCATCTTCGGCAGCGCCGAGAAGCTGTCGCAGACCGTCAAGGCGCTGTCCGGCGGCAAGTTCGAGATCTCCGTCCACCCGGCAGGTGAACTGATGCCCGCCTTTGGCGTCGTGGACGCGCTGCAGGGCGACAACATCGACATGGCCCAGACGGCCGCCTACTACTTCACCGGCAAGGATCCGGTCTTCGCCTTCAGCTGCGCGGTGCCTTTCGGCCTGACCGCCCGGCAGAACACCTCGTGGAAGCAGCATGGCAATGGCGGCAAGCTGCTCGATGAATTCTTTGCCCAGTACAACTTCCGAACCGCCAGCGCCGGCAACACCGGTACGCAGATGGGTGGCTGGTACCGCAAGGAAATCAAGACCGCTGCCGATCTCAAGGGTCTGAAGATGCGCATGGGCGGTGGCGTGTTCGGGGAAGGCATGGCCAAGCTCGGCGTGGTGGCGCAGAACCTGCCGGCTGGTGAGGTGTACCAGGCGCTGGAAAAGGGCACGCTGGATGCGGCCGAATTCGTCGGCCCGCACGACGACGCCAAGCTCGGCTTCCACAAGGTGGCCCCGTACTACTACTACCCCGGCTGGTGGGAAGGCGGCGCCGATCTGGAGTTCTTCATCAACCTGAAGAAGTACAACGCTCTGTCGGACGAGAACAAGGCCATCCTGAACGCCGCTATGGCCGTGGCTGCGACCGACATGACCGCCAAGTACGATGCTGTGAACCCGGTCGCGTTGAAGAAACTGGTGGCCGAGAAGACCCAGCTCAAGGCGTTTCCCAAGGCCGTCATCGACGCCGGCTTCAAGGCCTGCATGGAGGTCTTCGCCGAGCACGAGGCCAAGTCGCCCACCTTCAAGAAGATCCACCAGGACATGCGCGCCTTCCAGCGCGATCAGATCCTGTGGAACCGTTTCTCCGAGTTCCCGTTCAACCAGTACATGAGTGGCGTGAAGATCTGATCTTCATGACTGCACTGCGGTCCGGCGATACCGGTTCCGCGGTGCGTCTGACCATCGGCCCGCTGCTTGCAGCGGGCCTTTTTCTTTTCCACGATTCTCTTCCGGTTCCACCATGAAACTTGATGTCCGCATTCTGGATCCGCGGCTGACCAGCCAGCTGCCTTCCTATGCCACGCCCGGCAGCGCCGGCCTCGATCTGCGGGCCTGCCTCGATGCCCCGCTTGTCCTGGCGCCCAACGCCTGGCAACTGGTGCCGACCGGTCTCGCGATCCACCTCGCAGACCCCGGCTATGCCGCCATGATCCTGCCGCGCTCGGGCCTCGGGCACAAGCACGGCATCGTGCTGGGCAATCTCGTCGGTCTGATCGACAGCGACTACCAGGGACAGCTGATGGTGAGCGCCTGGAACCGCAGCGACGTGGCCTTCACCATCGAACCCATGGAGCGCATCGCGCAGATGGTCATCGTGCCCGTGGTGCAGGTGGAGTTCAACGTGGTGGACGACTTTGCCACCGCGAGCGAGCGCGGCGCAGGCGGCTACGGCTCGACAGGCAGAGGCTGAGCCGCCTGCGGCGGCGTCAGTGCAGCGTGTGCGGGCCGGGCGGCGTGATGCCCGGGCCCTGCAGCTCGTCGGGCGTGTCCACCTGCATGCGGAAGAAGCCCGTGCCCAGCGAACCCTTGCCCACCTCGTTCTCCTCCGCATCGCGCACCGAGTGCACCTTCAGGCTGATGCGCAGGGCGATGCCGGCCAGGGGATGGTTGCCGTCGAGCACCACGTGTTCGGGGTAGATGTCGCTGACGAAATACAGGCGGTCCTTGGGGGCGGACGGATTGCCGCCGGGAGGCAGGCCCTCGAAACCCATGCCTTCCTCGAGCTCATCGGGAAAGAGGTGTCGCGGCTCCAGGAACAGCAGGCGGTCGTCGTAGTCGCCGAAGGCATCGGCTGGCTCCAGGTGCAGATCGACCGTGTCGCCCGCCGAATGGTTCAACAGCGCTTCCTCGATCTTGGCCAGCAGATCGCTGCCACCCACCAGGAACTCCACCGGTTCTTCGAGCACATCAAGCTCTTCGCCCAGCGTGTCCTTGAGGGTCCAGGTCAACGCCACCACACATTGTTGGTTGATTTTCATCCGACAATTGTCCCATGCCCCCTGCATTCCCATCCAGCCCCCCCGCCTCGTCGGCGCCCGCGCCCGACGTTCCCTGTGACCTTCTCGGCGGGCTTTCCCCCGCGCAGTTCATGCGCCGCCACTGGCAGAAGAAGCCGCTGCTGATCCGCAGCGCCATTCCCGGCTTCACGCCCCTGCTGAGCCGGCAGCAGCTGTTCGACATGGCCGCCGGGGAAGCCGTCGAATCCCGGTTGATCGTGCGCAAGCCCAAAGGGTGGACGCTGAAACACGGGCCGCTGGCGCGCGCCCAGCTGCCACCCCTCAAGCAACCCGGCTGGACCCTGCTGGTGCAGGGGATGGACCAGCATCTGGACGCGGCGCACGAGCTGCTTCAGCGTTTCCGCTTCGTACCCGATGCGCGGCTCGACGATCTGATGATCTCCTGGGCCAGCGACACCGGCGGCGTGGGCCCGCACTTCGACAGTTATGACGTGTTCCTGCTGCAGGCCACGGGGCAGCGGCGCTGGCGCGTTGGCCGGCAGAAGGACTTCTCCCTGCAGCCTGACGTGCCGCTGAAGATCCTCAGCCATTTCGAACCCGAGGAAGAGCATGTGCTCAACCCCGGCGACATGCTCTACCTGCCGCCACGGTGGGCGCACGACGGCGACGCGGTGGGCGGCGACTGCTCCACGTACTCCATCGGGTTTCGCGCGCCGCAGCGCGGCGGCCTTGCGGGTGAACTGCTTCAGCGCATGGCCGACGAACTCGACGACGACACGCTGTTCCGCGATCCTTCGCAACCCGCCACGGCCCATCCGGCGGCGATGCCCGCCGCACTCGAAGCCTTCGCGGTCGACGCCCTGCAGCGCCTGCTCGCCGAGCGCCAGTCGCTGGCCTGCGCGCTCGGTGAGGTCATGACCGAGCCCAAGCCCCGCATCTGGTTCGACGAACCCGACGCTGACTGGACCGCGGGCGCCTTGCGGCTGGACCGTCGCACGCGCATGATGTACGACGACCGCCACATCTTCATCAATGGCGAGAGTTTTCGGGCTGGTGGCGCGGACGCCCGCCTCATGCGGGAACTGGCCGACCGGCGCGGGTTGGACGGGCGGCAGGTCATGCGCGCCAGCGACGGTGCGCAGGCCCTGCTGCAGGACTGGTTCGACGCCGGCTGGCTGCACCTCGTCGAGGCCGCCTGAATCTCGTTTGCCCAGCTGCATCAGGAGACCGCATGTCCGAGCCCCTGGAGTCACCGCCGAGCGCGCCACCTCCGTTGCCCGAGGGGCGGCTTTCCGGCCGCACGGTTTTTGTGGGGCTGTTGCGCCAGGCCTTTGCCGCCGCTGCAGAGGAGGGCTGGACCCGGATCGTGCTGTGCGACCCGGATTTCGCCGACTGGCCACTGGGCGAGCGCGAGGTGGTGGCCTCGCTCAATGCGTGGGCCTCGCGGGGCCGCACGATCCACCTTTTCGCACGCGATTACAACGTGGTGCGCCAGATGCACCCACGCTTCGTGCAGTGGCGCACCACCTGGTCGCATCTGGTGGAGGCTCAGGCCTGCGCCAGCGCGACCGCGGACGAACTGCCCAGTGTGTTCTGGTCTCCGGCCTGGACGCTGCAGCGCCTGGACCCCGTGCGCTGCACGATGGTGGCCAGCCGCGCACCCGAGCGGCGGGTGGCCTTGCAGGAGCAATTGCAGCAGTGGTCGCTCAAGGGAACACCGGCCTTCCCGGCCTCCACGCTGGGCCTGTGATCCTGGTGCCCCAATGAAAAAGCCGCCCTAGGGCGGCTTTTTCTTGAGCGGGACCTGAATTACTTGAGGTCGTCTGCCAGCAGCTTGGCAATGCGCTGGGCCGAGGCAGAGCTGTCGGGACGGCCCTGGTTGTCGAGCACCGCCACCGTGGTCTTGTTGTCGACGCTGCGCACCGACACGCGATAGCGCTCGGTCGCCGCTTCGGTCTTGGAGGCCCCGAACATCCTGGCGAAGAAGCCGGGGTCCTTGGCGTCCGTCACGGGCTCCACCCAGCGCACGAAGTACAGGCCCTGGCTGCGGTCGCGGTCCTCGACGGTGAATCCGGTGCGGTCCAGCGACAGGCCGACACGGCGCCAGGCGCGGTCGAAGTTGTCGTCGAACTGCACCACCGGGCCGCCGTTCGCCGTGGCCACGGTGGCCGCAGCCTGTACGGGCAGGCTGGCCGTCACGGCCTTGGCCTGTGCTTCGGCCACGCCGAGCTTGACCATCAGGCGGCGCAGGAATTCGGTTTCCAGTTCCACATCGGCCGGACGGGGCTGCCACACGGTCTGGTCTTTTTCCTTGGTGGAGTAGACCTCCACCATGCCGCGGTGGCTGATGTAGATCTCGGTGCCGCCGTTGGCGGTGCGTTCGAACCGCGTGCGGAAGCGGTCGCGTTCGCCGGTGGAATAGAGGCTGTCGAACACCCTGCCGATGGTCGAGCGAATGATGTCCTGCGGCAGCTTGGCGCGGTTTTCGGCCCAGTCGGTTTCCATGATGCCCAGGGCTTCCTGGTCGACGTTGAGCAGGAAACCGTTCTCCTGCCAGAAGTCGCGCACCGGGCTCCAGAGTTTGTCGGCAGGGCGGTCCACCACCAGCCAGCGCTGGTTGCCCGCGCGCTCGATGCGCACGTCGCCCACAGTGACGGCCGCGGTGCTGGCGGCGGATGGCTGGGCCGGCTGTGCGGTTTCGTAGCCGCTGGCGGTGACCACGCCGCCCGGAACGTTGTAGCGCGAGTCGCGGCTGAGCTGGCTCAGATCGGGCGGCACGTCGAGCGTGCTGCCGCGCTTGGCGCTCTTGTAGTCGATCTTGTCTTCCTGCAGCATCGAGCATCCCGAGACCACGAGGGCCGCGGCGGCCAGCAGGCCCAGTCGGGTCAGGAAGCCGGCGCCGGAGACCGGCTGTACCGGGGTGAGCGAGGTCGGGGACGGGATTCGGTTGAACATGAATGGGGCTCGGTAGAAACGGAAAGAGGGCGCGGCGGGCCGCGTCAGGAAAGAAGGCCAGCTTGCTTGAGTGCGCCTTCGACCAGCGGCTCCAGGGAGCGCGTCATGGGCGTCATCGGCAGGCGCATGGCTTCGTTGCACAGGCCCATGCGGGCCATGGCCCACTTGAGCGGGATGGGGTTGGCTTCCACGAACAGGTTCTTGTGCACCGGCAACAGCTGGAACTGGATGGCCATGGCGCGCTTGACGTCACCGGCAGTCGCGGCCACGCACAGCTCGTGCATCAGGCGCGGGGCGATGTTGGCGGTGACGCTGATGTTGCCCTGGCCGCCGCACAGCATGAGCGCCACGGCGGTCGGGTCGTCGCCCGAATAAATGGAGAAGCCCTTCGGCACGTCGCGGATCAGCCACTGCGCACGCTCGATGTTGCCGGTGGCTTCCTTGATGCCGACGATGCCGGGCACCTGCGCCAGGCGCAGCACGGTGTCGTGCGCCATGTCGGCGACGGTGCGGCCCGGCACGTTGTACAGCACGGTGGGCAGGTCACCCACGGCTTCGGCGATGGCCTTGAAATGCTGGTACTGGCCCTCTTGCGTGGGCTTGTTGTAGTAAGGCACGACCTGCAGCTGGCAGTCGGCGCCCACGCTGCGGGCGAAGCGGGCGAGTTCGATGGCTTCGGCGGTGGAGTTGGCGCCGCAACCGGCCATGATGGGCACGCGCTTGGCGCCATGGGTCTTGGCCTGTTCGACCGAGACGCGGATGATCTCGCAGTGCTCCTCGACGTTGACCGTGGGCGATTCGCCCGTGGTGCCCACCACGCCGATGCAGTCCGTGCCTTCGGTGATGTGCCAGTCGATCAGTTTGCGCAACGTGGGGTAATCGACGCTGCCGTCTTCGTGCATGGGCGTGACCAGGGCCACGATGCTGCCGGTGATGGGGTTCATAGGCTAAGGGCTCAAATGGACGCGTCTGCCTTGCATCGCCCCGAAAGGGCGGGCAGCGCGCGCGAATCTTGCATTCTACCCAGTGGCATCCAGCGGATACCTTGGGGGCGACACGGGTGTTCCGGGCCGTTTTCGCACCGCCGCCAGGCGCTGCACGAAGCGTTCGGGGCGGTCGCAGAAACCATCTTCATATGCCACCACGTGCAGACCCCGGCTGGCCTGCAAAAGTTCGCCGGGCTGCAGCAGAAAGTCGGGCCGTGAGGGTTTTCCGACGCTTTCGTTGCCGGTGGCGAAGGTTTCGTAGAGGAGCACGCCGCCCTCGGCCACGCTGTCGGCAAGGGTGGGTAACAAAGCGCGCCAGAGGTAATTGGTGACGATCACGGCATCGAAGCGCTCGCCCTCGAAAGGCCAGGGGCCGTTCTCGATGTCGGCCAGCACCGCACGCCCCAGCGGTTGCACCGCCTCGATGGCCTCCGGCGAGCGGTCGACGCCGGTGACGGCGTGGCCGCGCTGCGCGAACCACCGCAGGTGGCGGCCGTGGCCGCAGGCCACATCAAGCACCGAACCACCGGATGGCACCAGGTGCGACCAGCGTTGCACCCACGCCGAGGCGGCCTCGGTGCCGTGCATCAGAAGCAGCTCCAGAGTTGGTCGGCCAGGCTGACGAGGAAGTCTGGCCGGTGGTAGAGCGCGAACGTGGCCAGCAGGGCCGCGAGTGCCGCGGACCATGCGAGGGTGCGCGCGGCCAGGGGTTTCACGCCGTGGCTCCCACGCGTTGTGGTGCGCGCACGATCGGTGTCTCGCGCACCGGCAGGTTGACCAGCCCGGCGAATACGCCCAGCGCGATCGCGAGGTACCAGACAATGTTGTAGCTGCCGGTCTGGTCGTACAGCACGCCGCCCAGCCACACGCCGAGGAAGCTGCCGATCTGGTGGCTGAAGAAGATGAAGCCGCCCAGCATGGACATGTGGGCCACGCCGAAGATCTGCGCGACCACGGCATTGGTGGGCGGAATGGTCGAGAGCCACAGCAGGCCCATGACGGCCGAGAACACGTACACGCTCATCGGTGACAGCGGCGCCATCAGGAACACGGCGATCACGGCGGCCCGTGCGAAATAGATGAACGCCAGGATATGGCGCTTGGCCAGACGCTGGCCCAGCACGCCGGCCGCGTAGGTGCCGATCACGTTGAACA
>JAESFZ010000480.1_pt1 | contig 13375 bp, 7 predicted proteins | sample 9269561 | NCBI WGS metagenome assembly JAESFZ01 (sample SAMN14515552, study PRJNA621657) | algae metagenome | isolation source: Tildeniella nuda ZEHNDER 1965/U140 and co-occurring heterotrophs from wet... | place: Switzerland: Stansstaad, Zurih | collected 1965-01-01
ACCACCAGCGCCACGCTCAACAAGGTCACCAGCCGCGTGAACCTGACCAAGAGCTTCGCGCCCACCTCCATCGCGGGCCCGGGCAGCGTCTCGCGCCTGACGATCGTCATCGACAACACCACCGCCACCGCGCTCACCGAGCTCGCGGTGGCCGACAACATGCCCGCCGGCATGGTGGTCGGCGTGGTGCCCAACGCCAGCACCACCTGCCCGGGTGGCCAGGTGGTGGCAGAGACCGGCACCCGGCTGGTGCGCCTGAGCGGCGGCACGCTCGCCGGCAACGCCAACTGCACGGTCTCGGTGGACGTCACCTCCAGCGTCGTCGGCACGCTCAACAACACCCTGCCGGCCGGCGCGGTCACCAACACCCAGGGTGTGACCAACACCAGCCCCTTCACCGCCAACCTCGGCGCGCTCGCGGGCATGGGCGTGGAGAAACACTTCGAGCCCTCCGCCGTGGCGGCCGGCCAGCCCGCGCGCCTGGTGATCCAGGTGCGCAACTCGCTGCCGCAGGCGCTCACCAACATCTCCACCACCGACCACCTGCCCGCCGGCATGGTCGTGGCCAGCCCGGCCAATGCCAGCACCACCTGCGCGGGCGCGGTGATCACCGCCGTCGGTGACAAGGTCTCGTTCCGGGGCGCGCAGCTGCCCGTCGGCCCCAGCGTCTGCGAGGTGCGCGTCAACGTGGTCGTGCCGGTCGCGGGCGCCTACGTCAACACCATGCCGGGCGGCACCGTGATCGCCAACGACGGCGCGGTGACCAACCCGCAGCCCGGCCCCAGCGCCACGCTGCACGTGCTGCAGCCGCCCACCATCGCCAAGGCGTTCGCGCAGGGCACCGTGGCACCCGGCGTGACCAACCGCGTCACCGTCACCATCAGCAACCCCAACGCCGCCCAGGCCCTGACCGGTGTCGTGCTGCGCGATCCGCTGCCCACCGGTCTGTTCGTGGCCCAGGTGCCCAACGCCTCGACCACCTGCGCGGGGGGCACGGTGAGCGCCGTCGCCTCGGCCGACAGCGCCCAGATCGCTGGCGCCACCGTGCCGGCCGGGGGCTCGTGCAGCTTCGCCTTCGACACCGTCTCCAACGTGCCGGGCCTGTACACCAACACCATCCCCGCCGGTGCGATCACCAGCAATGAAGGGGTCAGCAACCCCGACCCGGCGAGCGCGCCGGTGCGTGTGCTGGAGCCGCCCACGGTGGTGAAGGCCTTCGTGCCGCCGAGCATCTCGCCCAACGGCGTGTCCCGCCTGACCATCACGCTGGGCAACGCCAACCCGGCGGCCCAGATGCTGGCGCAGGCGCTGGACGACACGCTGCCGGCTGGCGTGCTGGTCGCACCCACGCCCGCCATCGGCGGCACCTGCAGCACCGGCTCGGTCACGGCCGCGGCCGGCACGGCGCTGGTGCGCTACGCCAGCGGCGCGAGCATCCCACCCGGCGGCTGCACGATCTCGGTGAACGTCACGGCCAGCGTGGCCGGCACCTACCCCAACCGCATCCTGGCCGGCGCGCTGCGCACCGACGCGGGCAGCAACCCCACGCCGGCCGAGGCCCCGCTGGTGGTCAGCCCGCTGGGTTCGATCTCCGGCCGCGTCTACCTCGATGCCAACAACGACGGCGCCTTCACCGCCGGTGAAGCGCCGCTGGCCGGCCAGGCCGTGAGCCTGCTGCGCGCCAGCGACGGCCAGGTGCTGCAGAAGACCACCACCGACGCGGGCGGCTTCTACGTCTTCAGCGGCCTGGTGGATTCCGCCACCCTGGGCTCGGCCTACACCGTGCGCTACCTGCGCTCGGGCAGCGACTCGGTGGGCGGCAGCGCGCTCGCGCCGTCGAGCGCGCTCAACGCCTCGAGCCGCAGTTACCAGGCCCGCGTGAGCGCCGTGACCGCGGCCGAAGCCAGCCTGGTGGGCGGCACCGGCCAGGTGGCCACGCCCAGCGTGGACGGCATCAACGCGGTCTCGCTGCGCAGCGGCATCCGGCTCGACGCGGCCGGCGGCAACGTGGCCAGCTCGGTGGGCAACCACTTCGGTGAACTGCGCGCGTCCGAGATCGCTGGCCAGGTCTACCGCGACGACAACCACAACGGTGTGCCCAACGGCACCGAGCCCGGCCTGCCGGGCGTGCAGATCACGCTGGTGGGCGTGGACGACCGGGGCAACCCGGTCTCGCTGACCACCACCACCGACGCCAGCGGCCGCTACCGCTTCACCGACCTGCGGCCCAGCTGCAGCCCGCTGGCGGCCCCGACCTGCCCGGGCTACGTGGTCACGCAGGGCGCGCAGCCCGCCGGCACGGTCAACGGCATTCCCACGGCCGGCACGGTCAACGACCTGGGCTCGGGCGGCGCCACCGGCACCGCCGGCACGGCCTCGAACAACGCGCCCGCCATCAGCCACGGCGCACCGGCCTACAGCATCCCGGCCGGCACCAGCCGCATCGCCGGCATCGTGCTGCCGCCCAACGCGCGCTCGGCCGGCAACAACTTCGGCGAGATCGGCAACGACCGCAGCATCAGCGGCCGCATCTTCACCGACGGCAACGGCGACGGCGCCTTCAACGGCAGCGATGCCGGCGTGGGCAGCGGCGCGGGCGGCGCGAACAACGTGCCGCAGACGCTGATGCTCACCGGCAACGACCTCAACGGCAACCCGGTGTCGATCACCACCACCACCGACGCCAGCGGCCAATACAACTTCACCGGCGTGCCGCCGGGCACCAGCTACACGGTCACCTGCACCACCTGCGCGCCCCCGGCCGGCTTCCTCAACAGCACCGCGCCGCTGGCCTGGCCGGGCAGCACCGGCGGCACGGCCGGCGGCACCCAGGCCGTGCCCGCGATCACCGGCATCGACCTCAGCGGCGTGAAGACCGCCTCGGTGGACAACCACTTCACCAAGACCCTGCCGGGCAGCCAGATCTCGGGCGTCGTCTACTTCGACCCCGACAACAGCGGCGGCGTGTTCACGCCCGACGACCAGCCGGTGCCGGGCCGCACCCTGGAGCTGCGCGACCAGGCGAGCAACGCGCTGATCGCCACCACCACCACCGACGCCAGCGGCGCCTACAGCTTCAGCGGCCTGCCGGTGGGCAACTACCGCGTGCTCATGCCGACGCTGCCGACGGGCACCACCCACGGCATCACCAGCGCCGGCACGCTGGCGGGCGCGCCCAACGGCACGCCCAGCGCGCCGGGCGCGGCGCCCGCGTCCATCGCCAACATCGCCGTGGCCGCGAACCAGAGCACGGCGCACCACAACTTCCCGCTGGTCGCCAACATCCAGATCGCCGGCCGCGTCTACGAAGACCGCGACTTCGACGGCCAGTTCGGCGGCACCGACGTGGGCCTGCCCGGCGGCACCCTGGGCCTGGTCGGCACCGACGCGTTCGGCAACGCCATCACGCGCTACACCACCACCAACGCCAGCGGCCAGTACAGCTTCACCGGCCTGGCGCCGGGCAACTACACCGTGCGCCAGACCCAGCCGCTGGGCTACACCAGCGTGGCCAACACGCCGGGCCCCGTGACCGGTGGCAGCGCCGGCACCGTGGGTCCGCTCGGTGGCGCCGTGGAGACCATCGCGCTGCGCTTCGTCGCCACGCCCGGCGCGGCGCTGCAGGTGAACTTCGGTGAAACGCAGGGCGAGGGCGTGCGCGGCTACAAGTCCGCCCGCATCGTCTCGCCGGCCGCCGCCCTGGGCGTCTCGCCCGGTGCCGAGGTGGTCTGGCAGGTGATCTACCAGAACGACAGCGCCTACCCGGTCACGGTGGACGTGCGCGACACGCTGCCCGACTTCATGACCCGCGCCGGCGCGCCCGCCATCACCCATGGCGGCGGCAACGGCGGCGTGTTCACGCCCAACGCCGGCTTCACCGGCACCGCGGGCGGTGACCTGCTGGGCTCGGCGAACCTTCCCGCAGGCGCCTGGGTGTCGGTCGACATCCCGGTGATCGTCACGGCCGGCGCCACCACCACGCGCTTCAACCAGGCCACGGCCGGCCCCACCGGCATCCGCACCGACGCGGTGGACAACGGCACGCCCACCGGCGGGCCGGGCCAGCCGCCCTCGGGCGTGATCCCACCGGGCAGCGTGCCGCAGACGCCGTACCAGACCCCGGGCCTGGACGCCACCGGCGTGCCGCTGTCCTCGCTGCCCGCCGCGCTCTCGGGCTTCGTCTGGCGCGACAACAACGGCGACCGCCGCCGCGATGGCAATGACACACCCATCCCCGACTGGGCGGTGGAAGTGGTCGGCAGCGACGGCAAGGCCGTGGCCTGTCGCCTGGTGCCGTCCAACAGCGCGCAGGGCTGCGTGAGCATGCCCGACGGCCGCAGCCTGTTCCGCACCGGGGCCGACGGCGCCTACGGCGTGATCGGCCTGGTGCCCGGCGACTACAAGGTCTACTTCCGCGACCCGGCCAACAACGTCATCTACGGCACGCCGCAGAACAGCGGCGCCGACACGAACTCGCGCCTGGCCCGCGAGCGCGACCACCTGGCCGTCTCGCTGCAGCCCGGCGCCAACCTGCAGCAGCAGGACCTGCCGCTCGACCCTTCGGGCGTGGTCTACGACGCCAACACCCGCGCGCCGGTCGACGCTTCGCTGGTGCGCTTCTGCGGCCCGGCCGGCTTCAACCCGGCCACCATGCTGGTGGGTGGCGCGAGCTACGTGGCCGTGGGCAACTGCGCGCAGATGACCACCGGGCCGCTGGGCTTCTACCAGTTCCTGCTGGCCCCGGGCGCGCCCACCGGCGAGTACACGCTGAGCGCCTCGGCGCCCAACTACGCGCCCACGCCGATCGCCTCGATCCCGCCGGCCCCTGGCGTGTTCACGCCCTCGGGCGCCTCGCCCTATTTGGTGCAGGCCCAGGCCGGCCCGCCGCCGATCGGCCAGCCCACCACCTACTACCTGCGCCTGAACCTGGCGCCGGGCATGCCCGACCTGATCCACAACCACATCCCGCTGGAGCCCTTCAACGGCGCCGGCCTGTTCCTGCAGAAGCAGGTGCTGCGCGACGTGGTCGAGATCGGTGACTCGGTGCAGTACACGCTGCGCGTGCAGAGCCCCAACGGCGCGGCGAGCAACGTGGTCATCACCGACAGCCTGCCGGCCGGCCTGCGCCTGATCCCGGGCACGGTGGCGCAGGACGGCGTGGTCGTGGCCGATCCGGCCGGCTCGCCCGGCCCGGTGCTGAACTTCGCGCTGGGCAACTTCGCCGCCAACACGCCGGTCACCGTGACCTACCGCGTGCGCGTCGGTGTCGGCGCCCAGCAGGGCGATGGCATCAACCGCGCCCAGGCCGCGGGTGTGGTGGGGGGCGTGCCCGTCACCTCCAACCGCGCGCAGGCCCGCATCCGCATCACCGGCGGCGTGTTCTTCCAGGAAGCCTGCGTGATGGGCAAGGTGTTCATGGACTGCAACCGCAACCGCATCCAGGACGCCGAGGAAGTCGGCATCCCCGGCGTGCGCCTGTACCTGCAGGACGGCACGCACCTGGTCTCCGACAGCGAAGGCAAGTACAGCATCTGCGGCCTGCCCGCGCGCACCTCGGTGCTGCGCGTGGACCCGACCACGCTGCCCGCGGGCAGCCAGCTCGTGACCAGCAGCAACCGCAACGCGCTGGACGCCGGCAGCCTGTTCCTCGACCTCAAGTTCGGCGAGCTGCACCGCGCCGACTTCATCGAAGGCAGCTGCTCGCCCGCCGTGCTCGAGCAGGTGGAAAACCGCCGCCGCCTCGGCCAGATCGTCGCCCCGCTGGTCGACCCACCGACACCCACCCCGCGCGTCTTCCGCTCCGGCCCGCCGGCCCGCGTGGGAGGTGCGAAATGAAAGCCCGTCTTCCCATGCGATCCGCTCTGACCTCGGCCGTGCTGCTCCTGCCCCTGGGCTTGGCGCTCGCGCAGACCACCGCGCCCCTGGCCCCGCGTTTCACGCCCCTGGCCCCGGGCAGCGACCCGGCCCGGGGCCCGGGTGAGACCGCGCTGCCCGCGCCCACCACCGCGCTGCCGCTGGCCGCGAACTGGCGCGCCACCAGCCTGGCCGACCACGGCCAGCTGGTGCTCGAGGCCGCGCAGGACCAGGTCGCCGCCGACGGCCGCTCGGTCGTGCTGCTCACCCTGCGCCTGTTCGACCGCGACGGCCAGAAAGTCACCACGCCCACCGACGTGACCGTGGCCACCACCCGGGGGCGCGTGCGCCTGCCCGATGCCGCCGTGGACGAACCGCCGCGCCAGAACCTGCGCCTCACGGTGCGCGGGGGCGAGGCCGTGGTCGAGCTCGTCGCGTCCTATGAGCCGGGCGATGCCGAGCTGCAGGTGCAGTCCGGCAACGTGGTGGTGCACGGGCGCGTGGGCATGGTGACCGAGCGCCGGCCCATGATCGCCGTCGGCGTCATCGAAGGCACGCTCGACCTCAGCCGCCTCAAGGCCTCGCAGGTCAGCCCGGCGCGCGAGAACGACGGCTTCGAGCTCGAGATCCAGCGCCACGCCAACGGCTTCGACAACGGCAAGGGCTCGCTCGGCGCGCGCACCGCGTTCTTCCTCAAGGGCGTGGTGAAAGGCGAGACCCTGCTCACCCTGGCCTACGACTCCGAGAAGGAAAGCCGGGGCCGGCTGTTCCGCGACATCCAGCCCGACCAGTACTACCCGATCTACGGCGACTCCTCGCTGCGCGGCTTCGACGCGCAGTCGCGCCAGCGCCTGTACGTGCGGGTCGACCAGGGCCGCTCCTTCGTGCTGTTCGGCGACTTCAACACCGGCACCGGCGGGCCCGCGCGCGAGCTCAGCCGCCTCAACCGCTCGGTCTCCGGCCTGCAGCTGCACCACGAGGGCGAGACCTTCGAGGCCAACGCCTGGGTGGTGCGCGACAACGTCGCGCAGGTGGTGGACGAACAGCCCGCGCGCGGCGTCTCCGGCCCCTACCGGCTCTCCAGCAGCGAGGGCATCTCGGGCTCCGAGAAGGTCGAGATCCTCACGCGCGACCGCAACCAGCCCTCCATCATCCTGCGCGCCGAGCCCATGGTGCGCTTCGTGGACTACGAGTTCGAGCCCTTCGCCGGCAGCGTGGTGTTCCGCGCGCCCGTGCCCTCGGTGGACGCGAACATGAACCCGATGTCGGTGCGCATCACCTACGAGGTGGAGCAGGGCGGGCCCAAGTACTGGCTCGGTGGCGTGGACGGCTCGTGGCGCATCACGCCCGCGCTCGAAATCGGCGCCAGCCACGTGGAATCGCAGGACCCGTCCGACCCCTACAAGCTCAGCGGCGTGAACGCCACGCTGCGCCTGGGCGAGCAGAGCTGGGCGCTGGTGGAGCTGGCGCGTTCCGACCGCGAGGCCCTGGGCGAGCGGGGCAAGGGCGACGGCGCGCGCGTGGAAGTGCGCCACCAGGGCGAGCGGCTCGACGCGCGCCTGTGGGCCGGCGAGACCGACCGCGAGTTCTCCAACCTCTCGTCCTCATACAACGGCGGGCGCGCCGAGGCCGGCGCGGTGGCGACCTACCAGATCAACGAGGACTGGTCGCTGCGCGTGGACGCCATGCGCTCCGAGGACAAGGCGGTGGAAGCGGTGCGCGAGACGGCCTACGCCGGCGTGCAGTACCGCCTCACGCCCAAGTGGACCGTGGGCGTGGGCCTGCGCCATGGCCGCGACGAAGGCGGCGTGCCCAACGCGGCCTCCGCCTGGGGCGTGAACATCCCGCAGACCTCGGGCTTCACGCCGTTCCAGATCAACGCGCCGCTGTTCTCCGCCGCGCCGGGCCAGACGCGCAGCTTCACCGCGCTCTCGCTGAGCGCGCAAGGCCAGCTGAGCGACCGCCTCACCGTGCTCGGCGAGCTCGAGCAGGACGTGGAGAACGCGCGCGGCCAGCGCATCACGCTCGGCGCCGACTACCGGTTGAGCGAGCAGTTCCGCGCCTACGGCCGCGCCGAGGTGTCCAAGGGCCTGGGCGGCGTCAACGGCCTGGCCACCGACGGGCGCGAGACCGCGCTCGTGGCGGGCCTCTCCAGCGAGACCTTCCGCGACGGCGAAGTCTTCAACGAGTACCGCCTGCGCGACGCGATCTCGGGCGAGGACGCGGTCAACGCCATCGGCCTGCGCCAGACCTTCCGCGTGGCCGAGGGCGTGCGCTACAGCGCCAGCGTCGAACACCAGAAGGCGATCGCGGGCGATGCCTCGTCCGCCACCGCGCTCACCGGTGGCATCGACCTGGCCTACGACCCGACCTGGCGCGCCACCGGCCGCCTGGAGTGGCGCCGCGACCGCAACCACGACGCCTGGCTCTCCACCCTGGGCACCACGGTGAAGATCGACCGCGACTGGTCTTTGCTCGCGCGCAACACGCTCTCGCTGCAGAACGCGCGCCACGCGGGCGCCTACGACCAGTGGCAGGACCGCTTCCAGATCGGCGCGGCCTACCGCCAGACCGACCTCAACCGCGTCAACGCGCTCGGCCTGTACGAGCTGCGCGCCGAGAACGACGAGAACCCTGGCGTGGACTACCGCCGCACCTCGCACGCGGTCTCGCTGCACGCCGACTACCACCCCAGCCGACCCTGGTGGCTCACCGGGCGCCTGGCCGGCAAGCGCGTGTCCGAGCGCTTCCTCGGCGGCATGCGCTCGAACTACACCGCCTGGCTGGTCGGTGGCCGCATCACCTGGGACCTGTCCGAGCGCTGGGACGTGGGCCTGCAGCACCATCTGATGTGGAGCCCGCAGGGCAACACACGCCAGGACTCCTTCGGCGTCGAAGCGGGTTACCTCGTCAAGGCCAACCTCTGGCTGTCCTTCGGCGTGAACCTGCGCGGCTTCCGCGACGACGAGCTGACCGGCGCGGCCTACACCCGCAAGGGCGTGTACCTGCGGCTGCGCTTCAAGTTCGACGAGACCCTGTTCCGGGGCAGCGATCCCGCCACCAACCGCGCCCTGAGCCCGCTGGCTTCGGCCGCCCGTCCCTGATCTGTTGAGAGGCCCTTGCCATGACTTCCAAATCCTTTCTTCTGTCCCTGCTGGCGCTGGCGGCCCTGAGCGGCTGCGCCGTGACCGACCCGCGCGCCACCGACCGCGCGCCCGGCGCCGTGCCGCCCTTCGCCGAAGCCACGCGCTTCACCGACGAGGCGCAGCGCGCGGACCACCGCACCCTGCAATCGGTGCAGGACCGCCTGGCCGCGCTGCAGAAAGACGGCCGCGTGCCCCAGACCAGCTACCCCTGGGCCAAGGCGCAGTGCTGGCTCGACATGGCGCGCCAGAACTACCACGAGAACGACCGGGGCCCGGTGATCGGTGAGGCGCTGGCCGAGTCGGTCAAGCTGGTGGAGGCGCTGGAGAAGGGCACCATGCCGGCGGTCACCAACCCCCTGATCGGCGGCGCCGTGCGCCTGCGCGAAGACCTGTGGGCGCGCGCCGAGCGCGGACGCACCGGCGCGGGTGCGGCCTGCGTGGCGGCCCAGGCCGCGTGCCTGGACGTGCAGCTGGTGTGGATGGGCCACGAGTACGCCGAAGGCGGCTGGCGCCACGCCAACCCCTACATCGGCATGGCCGAAACCATGGCCGCGCGCCTGGAGACCGAGCAGGCCGCCTGCGCCGGCCCGGCCGTGGCCGCCGCGCCCGCGCCGGCACCCGCACCGGTGGTGGTCGAGCGGATCATCGAACGCCTGGTGCTGGCCACCGACGCGGTGTTCGAGTTCGACCGCTCGGGCCTGAACGACATCGGCGCGGCCGGCCGCGCCCGCCTGGACGTGCTGGCCGATCGCGCCAAGGGCCTGCAAGGCATCGAACGCATCGTGCTGATCGGCCACACCGACCGCCTGGGCAGCGACGCGCACAACCAGCCGCTCTCGCTGCAGCGCGCCACCGCCGTGCGCGACCACCTCGTGGCGCGTGGGCTCGATGCCGCGCTGTTCACGGTGGAAGGCCGAGGCAGCGCCGAGCCGGTGAAGACCTGCAGCGACGGCCTGGCGCGCAGCGCACTCATCGCCTGCCTGCGCGACAACCGGCGCGTGGAGGTGGAGATCCGCGGGCGGGTGCAGCCGGTGTCGGCTGTGCCTCGGCGCTGATTCACATCAACGGGCTTCTGAATATGTCTGCGGATATGAGGGCGCAGTGGTTTGCTCAGTCCATCTTCCTGAAGGGGTATCCCCCTTCGTAGGCGATCCATCCCGTGCCCTGGTTGCACGCGATTTCCCTGTACATGAAAGACTTCACCACCCGCTCCCCGCCCAGCTCACAGATGGCCCCTTTTTCGACGATGAACTTCAACTCATCGGCTTCATCTGCCTCCTTGAAAACCCTGACATCTTCAAGCGCTTCCCACTTTCCCTCGGGTTTTTTGCAGCTTGGCAGAAGGGTCATGCAGAGAAGGGTGAGGAGAATGGCTTTCATCTTTTCGGATAGTCGATGATCCTGACGACCCGCTTCGACTTCTTGATGGTGGTCAGCAACTCTTTGGGAGCCACGCCAGCTGTCGACGCGGGGGCAAAGAAAAATCTGGGGTCGTGAGCCAGTATGCCAATGCTTTTGAGAACATCGGCGACATTGGTCGAACAGCTGTTTGATATCAGGTTGTAACCTTGGCCCAGGTTCTTCCTTCGCTCAAATTCACGGCGCATCTTTTCGCGCTCTGCCGGCGAAACGCGCAACACCACGCCAATCGAGTCGCGATACGAATTTCTGACGATGTAAACATCTTTGGGCCGCCGGTCATACCCATCGTGTGACATGCCGTAAACCATGCCATCGATCTCCATGGCAACGTGGCCCCATTGCGAACCCCGGCTGACGATCCGACCGTCGCTGACGATGATCTCCACAGTCGTTGAATCGGTTGCGATTGGCTTGATGGAGGTGTCACTGTGTGGCGTGCTTTTGACCCTTGCAATCAAACGCAGGACTTCTCCGTCCGGGCTCTGAATGACTTCTTCAGGCATTCGATCACCCCGCGATGTAAAAATTCATCTCCCTGGCTTGTTCGCCGGTGAGATGAAGTTGGGTGCGTCCGGCTTCGTCTGTCGTGTGGAATTCGATGGGACCGTTTCCCTTTCGCACGCCGTAGTAGGTATTGCTCATGGCATTGCCCTGGGCATCTCTGAGTACGTAAAGATCATCAAATCCGGTTTTGTTGTTCAGATGCAATGCCTCTTGCATCAGGCTGATCGGGGCACTTTCTGCAATCAGCACCGCACCGCAGGTGGTTGAGTGCCCCTCGGTTGACATGGGCAGGGCCGCATTCGTGTCTGTGCATTGGTCCAGTCCTTCTGCAACCACAAAGAAGTGGGGCTTGCATTTCGGGCAATAGACCTTGTCGCCCTTGCGGATAACAGGAATGTTGTGCCATGAGTTGGTCGCGCTCCCAGAAATGACGACTCCTCCGTGGCTGGTTTTGTCGCCCAGCACACACTGGGATTTGCCGTGCAGATTCATTCTTTGAGCCATATAGTTCCATTTCTTGGATGATTCAGAAGAAATAAAGTATAAAAGTTTTAAATTACGACATATCCAAACATCCATGTCACTGTCTTGTGTGGCCGCGTGAAGGAGGATTGGCATCGCGTTTTCCCCTGCCGCAAGGCTTTCGCTGATCCAGTGCCGCATTGGCCGACTCAAGGCATCTTCTTGCGGATGGCCGCCTGCAGGGTCTGCAGTTCCAGCAAGGCCTCGCGCACCACTTGGCTGCCCCAGGCGTCCTGCATCTGGCGCTCGTTGCGCACCATCACCAGCCGGCTCGGGCGGCTCGGGCGGCTCGGGCCTTTGAGCCGGCGCAGCACCACTTGGCGCGGCGCCATCAGCGCGCACGAGGCCGGCTCAAGCCCGCGCGTCGAAGCCTTCCGCCAAGGCCCCGCGCAGCCACGCCACAAAGGCCGACACCGCGCGCGGCACGTGGCTGGCGTAGGGCCGGATCGCGTAGATCTGCGGGCTGAAGCTGCCCACCGAGGCCCAGTCCTCCAGCACCTCCACCAGCTGGCCCGAGCGCAGCGCCGCCTGCGCGCTGAAGTCCGGCACCAGCGCGATGCCCAGGCCCGCGATGGCGGCGTCGCGCAGGGCCTCGCTGTTGTTGGCGCAGAACGGGCCCGACACCGGCACCGTGATCCGCTGGCGCGGCGCCTTGCGCCGGCCTTCGGGCGGCAGAAAATGCCAGGCCGGCGTGTCCTGCGCGCGCGGGTAGTGCAGACAGGCGTGTTGCGCGAGGTCGGGCGGTGCGGCCGGGTGCCCGTGGCGCCGCAGGTAGTCGCGGCTGGCCACCAGCACCGAGCGCGTGGCGCACAGCGGCCAGGCCACGTGCGTGTCCGGCGGCGCGGCGGTGTGGCGGATCGCGAGGTCGAAACCCTCGGTGGCCAGCGAACTCAGGCGGTCCGACAGGTCCAGCTCCAGCCGCACCTTGGGGTGCTCGCGCGCGAAGACCGCGATGCGGGGCACCAGCTGCTGGCGCGCGAACGCCACCGGCGCCGTGACCCGCACCAAGCCGGCCGGCTCATCGGCCAGGTCGCGCACGCTGGAAAAACTCTGCGCGATGCGCTCGAACGGGTCACGCAGGCCGTCCACCAGGCGCTGGCCGGCCTCGGTCAGGCGCACGCTGCGCGTGGTGCGCTGCACCAGGGGCAGGCCGGCGGCGCGCTCCAGCTCGCTGATGCGCTGGCTCATGGCGGCCTTGCTCACGCCCAGGCGCTGCGCCGAGGCGGTGTAGCTGCCCTGCTGCGCCAGCACCGTGAGCCAGTGCAGGTGCATCCAGAGGTCTTCCACTTTTTTGTCATTCATAACCCTATTGTTCACCATGGCAAACAATCAATTCAGGTCCTGCCACTAGGCGAGGGGTTTTCCGCTGCCTAAACTGGCCCTCATTCCTTCGACACCCTCCCGCGAGACCGCCATGGCCACCACCCCCCATTCCATCGACCACTTCATCCACGGCGCCGTGAACGCCGGCAGCTCGCCGCGCCGCCAGGACGTGTACAACCCCGCCACCGGCGCGGTGAGTGGCAAGGTCGCGCTGGCGAACGCGGCCGACGTGGGCGCGGCCGTGGCCGCCGCGCAGGCCGCGTTTCCCGCCTGGGCCGACACGCCGCCGATCCGCCGCGCGCGCGTGATGTTCAAGTTCCTCGAACTGGTGAACCTGCACAAGGACGACCTGGCCCGCCTGATCACCGCCGAGCACGGCAAGGTGTTCACCGACGCGCAGGGCGAGGTCTCGCGCGGCATCGACATCATCGAGTTCGCCTGCGGCATCCCGCAGCTGCTCAAGGGCGACTTCACGGACCAGGTGTCGACCGGCATGGACAACTGGACCCTGCGCCAGCCGCTGGGCGTGGTCGCCGGCATCACGCCGTTCAACTTCCCGGTGATGGTGCCCATGTGGATGTTCCCGGTGGCGATCGCCGCGGGCA